>Ga0207694_10002198_pt1 | contig 16030 bp, 21 predicted proteins | sample KBSC34metaG_FD_184353 | JGI IMG/M metagenome (GOLD analysis project Ga0207694, IMG submission 184353) | Corn rhizosphere microbial communities from Kellogg Biological Station, Michigan, USA - KBS C3-4 metaG (SPAdes) (version 2) | ecosystem: Host-associated > Plants > Roots > Rhizosphere > Soil... | reverse complement strand
TACCGATGATCTGATCCTCGCGCATCCGGAGTTCACCTCCCGCGCGCGCGGAGTCATGCGCGCGCTCGGGCCGCGCGGCGCCGTGCATCTTCGCGCCCGCTATCTCACCGCCGCGCAGATCTACGCGATCGCGCTCGCGCTCGGCGACGCGCAGGAGCGGACGCTCTGCTGGCTCGTGGTCAACGAGCGGCTCGACATCGCGCTCGCCGCGAGGACGCGCGCGGCACAGCTCACCTCCCGCTCTCTCGAAATCGCCGACGCGCGGCTCGTCGCCGGCGAGATGCCGCTCGGCGCGAGCATTCACAGTGCGAGCGAGGCGGAGGCAGCCGAGCGTGATGGGGCGGACTGGGTGGTCGCCGGACACGTCTTTTCGACGGGATCGCACGAGGGGATGCCGGGGCGCGGGGTGTCGCTCGTGTCGGACGTCGTTCGCCACACCGCGCTTCCCTGCATCGCCATCGGCGGCGTTCGGCCGGAGTTCGTCGGAACGCTCCGCGACGCCGGGGCATATGGGGTTGCAGCGATCAGCGGGATCTGGGGAGCGCCGTCTGCGGAAGCCGCCGCTACCGACTATCTTTCACACTATGATGGAAGCGGAGCAGCAGCGCGCGGTCTGTCGTGATGGAGTGGTCCCCGTCGTGAACGGCGAGGAACGCACGGTCGCGGCCGGCAGCACCCTGGGAGACCTGCTTCGTGAGCTGTCGGTGAACGCGAATGCCGTGGTAGTCGAGCACAATCGCGAGATCGTTCGCGACCGCTCGCGACTCGATTCCACGGTGCTCGCGACCGGCGACTCGGTGGAGATCGTGCATTTCGTAGGTGGCGGATGACCGAGTCTACAATGATCGCGGGCGTGACGGACACTCCGTTCGTCATCGCGGGGCGCACGTTGCGATCGCGCCTCATGGTCGGAACCGGCAAGTACCGGTCGGCGGACGCAATGGTGCGCGCACTCGACGCGTCGGGTGCCGAGGTGGTGACGGTGGCTGTGCGCCGCGTCGACCTGAATCGGAGCAGCGACGACGGCGTGCTGCCCCACATCGATCCCTCGCGCTATCTCCTTCTCTCGAACACCGCCGGCTGCTACAGCGCCGCGGAAGCCGTGCGCTACGCGCGTCTGGCGCGCGCGGCGGGATTCAACGAGTGGGTGAAGCTCGAGGTCATCGGGGACAAGGATACGCTCCTGCCCGACACCGCGGCGCTGCTCGAGGCCACGCGCACGCTCGTGGGCGAGGGCTTCGTGGTGCTCGCCTACACGAACGATGATCTCATCACTGCGCTCCGTCTCGAGGACGCCGGCGCGGCAGCGGTCATGCCGCTCGCGTCGCCCATCGGTTCGGGACTCGGCCTCCTCAATCCGTTCTCGATCCGAACGATCAAGCACCGCCTGTCGGTGCCGGTCATCGTCGACGCTGGCGTCGGCACCGCAAGTGACGCCTGCATCACGATGGAGCAGGGCGTCGACGGCATTCTCATGAACACCGCGCTCGCCGCGGCAGATGATCCGGTTCGCATGGCGCACGCGATGCGCCTTGCGGTGGATGCGGGACGTCAGGCGCATCTCGCCGGCCGGATGCCGCGCCGCGAAGTCGCCGTGCCGTCGTCGCCATCGTTGGGGATGCTCGAGTGACCGACAGGCCGCCAACGCTCGTCCGTCCGGTGGCCGGAGTCACCGACTCGCGGCGCATCGCAGCCGATCTCTGCGCCGATCTTCGTGGAGGCAAACTGCTCGACGCCGCGTTCGAGGCCCGCGTGGGTCCTCTCGATGCGCGCGATCGGCGCTGGACCCAGGAGCTCGTCTTCGGGATGCTTCGCCAGCGCAGCGTGCTCGACGCGTATCTCAGCGAGCGCGTGAAGGGCGGACTCGTGCGGCTCGATCCCGATCTCGCGGACCTGCTCCGCCTGGGGTCGTACCAGCTGCTCTCGATGCGCAGCGTGCCCGCGTACGCCGCGATCGCGCAGACGGTGGAGCTCGCGAAGCAGCGTCACGGCATCGGCGCGAGCAAGCTCGCCAATGCGGTGCTTCGGCGCGTGGATCGCGAGCGCAACGAGCTCGCGCTGCCGACCCTCACCGATCCGGTGGATGCGCTCGCGCTCACGCACTCGCATCCGCGCTGGCTCGTGGCGCGCTGGGTCGCGCGCTGGGGCGCCGCGGAGACGGAGCAGCTGCTGATCGCGAACAACACCGAGCCGTCCACGGCGTTGCGGCCGTACGGGATCGTTCGCGAACAGCTCGAGGCCATGCTGGAGAGCGCGGGTATCGATGTGTCCGAGAGCCCGCTCGTGCGCGACAGCATCCAGCTGCCGCACGGCATCTCGCTCACGGAGCTCGGCGCCTTTCGCAAGGGACTCTTCTTCGTGCAGGATCCGGCCTCGACGCTCGTCACGCAGTACGCCGACATTCCGCCGGACGCGCGCGTCGCCGACCTGTGCGCAGCGCCGGGCGGCAAGACGCTCGAGCTCTCGCGAACGGCGTCTACGGTCGTGGCGGGCGATCGCAACCTCAATCGTACGCAGCGGCTCCTCGAGAATCTCCGCCGCGTCGAAGCGCGCAACATCTCGTCCATCGTGATGGATGCGCGCAATCCGGCGGTGCGCGAGATGGACGCGGTGCTGATCGACGTCCCGTGCACCGGCACGGGGACGCTGCGCCGTCATCCCGACGCCCGCTGGCGCCTCCGCATCTCGGACCTGGCGGTGATGGCCGCGATGCAGCGGAGCATCCTCCGCGCCGCTGCCGCGGTGGTGAAGCCGGGCGGTCTGCTCATCTACAGCACCTGCTCGCTCGAGCCCGAGGAGAACGACGCGCAGATCGAAAGCTTCCTGGCGGAGCGCAGCGACTGGCAGCTGGAGCCGCCATCGGAAGGCGTGGTCCCGGCGAGCGTGCTCGACGCGGGCCGGCTGCGCGTGCTTCCGCAGCGCAGCGGCGTCGACGGCGCGTTTGCCGCCCGGCTCCGCAAGGTGGGCGGGTGACGCTGCGCGGGTCCGCGCGGCGCTCGATTCCATACCTGGTTGCGATCATGAGCGGTTTTCTCCTCGCCTATCTGATCGTCGCCTTCTTTATCTTTCCGGGGAAGCTCGTCACGAGCGATACGAAGGTGCCGAACGTCGTGGGACAGACATACGAGGCGGCAGTCGCGCAGTTGAAGAAAGCCGGCTTCGTGCCGCAGCGCGGAGAAGAGCGCTTCACGGCCGGCGCAGCATCGGGACAGGTGCTCGGTCAGACTCCCCTCCCCGATGCACTCGAGCCCCGCGGCACGAGGATCGTGCTCGACGTGAGCCAGGGACAGCGCACGGCGACGGTGCCGCAGATCATCGGCATGACGCGCCAGCAGGCGGAGCTCGCGCTGCAGAACGCGGGACTCGAGGCCGGCGACGTCACGCAGCGCGAGAGCCCGACGCCCAGGGGGCAGGTGCTCTCCTCGTCGCCAGCGGCCGGGCAGCGGACGCCGCTTCCGTCGGAAGTCTCGTTCGTCGTGAGCAGCGGGCCGGCGCAGCTCGCCGTGCCCGATGTGACTGGACAGAGCTACTCGTCGGCCGCGCAGCTCCTCATGCAGGTTGGATTTCGAGTCGCGCCGGCGCAGCTCGACACCGCGACGCTCGGAGCGCCCGAGGGCACGGTGACCGGTCAGGATCCCGCCGGGAACGAGCCGGCGCCCCCCGGCGTGACCGTGCGCCTGCGCGTGGCCGGAGCGCCGAGACGCCCATGAGCTGCCGCATCGCGCCCTCGATCCTCAGCGCCGACTTCGCGCATCTCGCGGACGAGATCGCGCGCCTCGAGGCGGGCGGCGCCGACTGGATTCACGTCGACGTGATGGATGGGCGCTTCGTTCCCAACCTGACCTTCGGCGCGAAAGTCATCGAGACGGTTCGCAAGCTCACGACGCTCCCGCTCGACGTGCATCTCATGGTCGTCGAGCCCGAGAACTACTTCGACAGCTTCGCGAAGGCCGGCGCGAACAGCATGACGATCCACGTCGAGGCCGCGCCGCATCTCAATCGGCAGCTCGCCCACATCCGCGAGCTCGGCTGTGGTGCCGGACTCGCCCTCAATCCGGGAACGCCGGTGGATTGGGCTCGCGAGGTCGCGGCCGATCTCGACCTGCTGCTCGTCATGACCGTGAATCCCGGATTCGGAGGCCAGTCGTTCATCTCGAGCTCGCTCGACAAGGTGCGGCGCGCACGCCTGCTCTTGACGGAGACGAAGAGCCGCGCGCTGCTCGAGGTGGACGGCGGCATCAGCCGCACGACGATCGAGCAGGTGTGGCGCGCGGGCGCGGACACCTTCGTCGCAGGACACGCGGTGTTCTCGGCCGCGGACCCGCGCGCCGAGATTGCGGCGCTGCGCGCCATGTGCACGGAGCGGGCATGACGGCGCGGCAGCAGTGGTCGGTGGTCGCGGTCATCGTGCTCGTGCTCGGCGGCGCGCTCTTCGCCGCGTCGCGCCTGCTCGGCGATCAGCTCTACCCCGTGTCCGTGGGCTCGAAGGCGCCGCCGTTCACCGCGGTCACCGTCGACTCCGTTCCGCGCACGCGCACCCTCGCGGACTACAAGGGGCAGGTGGTGCTGCTCAACATCTGGGGAACGTTCTGTCTTCCGTGCCGCGACGAGATGCCGGCGATCGAGAAGCTGCACGAGGCCATGGCGCCGAAGGGGCTCAAGGTCGTGGCCGTGAGCATGGATGACCCCGGATCGGAGAACAAGATTCGCGCGTTCGTAAAGGAGTTCGGCCTCACGTTCACGGTGCTCTACGATCCCACGGGAAAGATCACGAACGACTACCAGACCACTGGTGTACCAGAGACGTTCGTGATCGCGCGCGACGGCGTCATTCGGAAGAAAATGATCGGCGCCTCGGACTGGAACAGCCCGACCAATCGCGCGCTCATCGCACAACTGCTCACCGAGAACGGAAAATAGCGTTGGTCCGAGCACCGTCGCCCCGCATGCTCTCCTTCAATCGCCGCTTCAGGTCGGCGATTACGGAGCATTTGCCCGTGAAATTCTCCGCGCTCTTCTTCGCGGTGGTGATGTGGGTGATCGTGCGCTCCGAGGAGCCCTCGGAGGCCTGGGTCGATGTGCATCTCGCGCTCACCCTCGACTCGGCGGTGACGATGGCCGCGCAGCCGCCCACCGTGCAGGCGCTCATCTCCGGACGCGGACGCGAGATCCTCAAGCTGTACAGCACCTCTCCGGAGCTGCGCCGCTCCATCGCGATGGACGACAGCGTGTTCGCCGTGCATCCGGCGGACGTGTTCACGCCCAATGAGGCGGACGTGAAGGTCGTGGACGTGCGGCCGCATTTCGTGCACCTGCCGCTCGCTCGCATCGCGCCCGTCGCTCCCAAGGCCTCGCGCGGGAATCGCATCTCGCCATGACGCGCGTGCTCGGCATCGAGACCTCCTGCGACGAGACGTCGGCCGCGGTGCTCGAGGGCAGCGGCAACGACGTCCGCCAACGCTCGCTGGTGATTCTGTCCCAGGACATCCATCGCGTGTTCGGCGGCGTGGTGCCGGAGATCGCATCGCGCGCCCATCTCACGAGCATCGTGCCCGTGGTCGAGCGCGCGCTGAGCGACGCCGACACCACGCTCGACGACATCGATGTCGTTGCGGTGACCGAGGGGCCCGGGCTCGTGGGCGCGCTGCTCGTGGGCGTCGCCTACGGCAAGGCGCTCGCGTACGCGCGCGGCATTCCGGTGGTCGGCGTGCACCACATGGAAGGACATCTCTTCGCGACCTCGCTCGAGCATCCCGACGCCGTGCCGCCCTTCATCGCGCTTCTCATCTCCGGCGGCCACACGCTGCTGCTCGATGTGGAGCAGTGGGGAAGCTACCGCGTGCTCGGCACGACACGCGACGACGCCGCGGGCGAGGCCTTCGACAAGATCGCCAAGCTCCTCGGCATGCCCTACCCCGGTGGCCCGCATATCGAGCGTGCAGCCGCCACGGGCGACCCCACGCGCTTCCGCTTCAGCAGGCCCATGGTCCGCACGAATGCGCGCCCGGGCGACGGCGATTTCTACGACCTTTCCTTCAGCGGGCTCAAGACTGCGGTGCGGATCGCGACCCAGAAGGTCGACGTCGAGCGGGAGCGCGCGAACCTCGCGCGCGGATTTCAAGACGCGCTGATCGACACGCTCGTCGAGAAAACCTTGCGCGCCGCACGCGAGAACGCGCGCACGCGCGTGGTGCTCGGCGGCGGCGTGGCGTGCAATCGCACCCTCGTCGCGCGCATGCGGGAGCGTCTGGCGGAGGTTGGCGCAACCGTCTATGCTCCATCGGCGCGACTCGCGACGGACAACGCCGCCATGATCGCCCGCGCGGGACTCTTCCGCTTCGAGTCCGGCGAGCGTGCCTCTCCGGCGCTCTCCGCAGTCGCCTCACTTCCCATTCCCGGCTCACGTCCCGCATGACCGTTCACCATCCGTTCTCGTACCCGATCGGCATCTTCACCTTCACCGGATTCGGAATCGCGGTGCTGCTCGCGTTCGCGATCGCGCAGGTGATCTCGCAACGCGAGCTCCAGCGCCGCGGCTACGATCCCGAGCCCATCGGCGATCTCGTGTTCGCGGCGGTGGTCGGCGGGCTGCTCGGCGCGAAGATCTACTACGTGATCCTCACCGGCGACATCACGACGCTGTGGAGCCGCGGCGGCTTCGTCTTCTGGGGCGGCCTCATCGGAGGGATCATCGCGGTCTTTCTCGTCATCCACCGCAAGCAGCTGAATGCGTGGCGCATCGCGGACGTCGCGGGCATCGGGATCGCGGCCGCGTACTCCATTGGCCGCACGGGGTGCTGGGCCGTGGGCGATGATTACGGGCGCCCATGGGTCTCGCGCTTCGCCGTGAGCTTTCCGGAGGGTGCGCCGCCGTCCACGGCGGGGAATCTCGCGGCCTTCCACTCCTCGATTCCTCCCGGCGTGTCGCCCTCGACCGTCCTTTCCGTGTATCCGACGCAGCTCCTCGAGGTGTTCCTCGGCTTCGTGATGTTCCTCATTCTCTGGCGCCTCAGGGATCACAAGCACGCCGAGGGTTGGCTGATGGGTGTGTACATGGTGCTCGCCGGAGTCGAGCGCTTCGCCGTCGAGTTTCTGCGCGCCAAGGACGACCACATCTTCGGTCCGCTCACGATGGCGCAGTATCTCGCGATCCTGTTCGTGCTGGCCGGTGTGGTCGTCATGCGAATGCGCAACGACGTGCGCGGCTCGGCGCGGGGCATCTACGCCGTCGCGCGCGCCGCCTGACCTTCAACTCGACTTCCTCATGATGGATCGCCGTGGATTTCTCACTGCAACGCTCGCCGGCGCAGCAACGCTCATCGCGAGGCGTGCCACCGCCGCCGTTCCGCTGCGCTCCGCCGTCGCGCGGCCGCCGGTGACCGTCTACAAGGACGCCTCGTGCGGTTGCTGCAGGAAGTGGATCGAGCACATGCAGTCGAGCGGCTTCACGGTGGATGCGCACGACAGTGCGGACATGGACGCAGTCAAGGATCACTACGGTGTGCCGAGCGACGTGCGGTCGTGCCATACGGCGCTCGTGGGCAGCTACGTCGTCGAGGGACACGTGCCGGCAGCCGACGTGGATCGCATGCTGAAGGAGCAGCCGAAGGCAGCGGGACTCTCGGTGCCGGGGATGGTGATGGGAAGCCCGGGAATGGAGGGCTCGATGTCGAAGCCATACACGGTACTCGCCTTCCAGAAGACCGGCGCGACGACGACCTTCGCCTCTCACACGTAGCGTGTGACGCGCTACTGCATCATCGGCGCGGGCCCGTCCGGGCTCGCGGCTGCGCGGGCGCTCGCGAGCGCGGGTCTCGCCTTCGATGTCTTCGAGCGCCACAGCGACGTCGGCGGCATCTGGGATCCCGGGAATCCGAACACGCCGATCTACGCCAGCGCGCACTTCATCTCCTCGCGCACGCAGTCGGCGTTCGATGATTTTCCGATGCCGGCGGACTATCCCGACTACCCGTCGTGGAAGCAGGTTCTCGAATACATTCGGGCCTTCGCGGACAAGTTCGATCTCCGCAAGCACATCCGGTTCGACACCTCGGTGACGAGTGCGAGTCTCGTCGCCGGCGAACAGTGGGACGTGCATCTCTCCACGGGCGAGGTGCGACGGTACGACGGAGTGATCGCGGCGGTCGGCCACGACTGGGATCCGCTGCTCCCCGAATATCCGGGAACGTTCGAGGGGAAGGCGTATCACAGCGTGGGGTATCGCTCGGGCGCCGAGCTCGCGGGGAAGAAGGTGCTGGTCGTCGGCGCCGGAAATTCGGGGTGCGACATCGCGTGCGACGCGGCGGTCCACGCGAGCCAGGCATGGATCAGCATGCGACGCGGCTACCACTTCCTTCCGAAGCACTTCTTCGGGCAGCCCACCGACGAGTTCTTTCGCGGCGGTCCGCACATCCCGAACTGGCTCGCGCCCTCGCTGCTCGCCGTGCTGCTGCGAATCATCGTGGGCGATCTTCGACGCTACGGTCTTCCGAAGCCGGACCACAAGCCGCTCGCGACGCACCCGATCATCAACTCGCAGCTGCTGCATCATCTCGCGCACGGCGATGTGGCCGCGAAGCCGGACATCGCGGAGCTGCGCGGGCGCGCGGTACGATTCGTGGATGGCAGCGAGATCGAGCCGGATGTCATCCTCTGGGCAACGGGCTACCGGCCCAGCATCCCGTGTCTGGAGGCGGGCGGCATCCATCTCGCCGAGAGCGGGGAAGATCTCTATCTCAACATGTTCTCCCGTGACCATCCCGGGCTCTACGTCATGGGATTCTTCGGGACTGCGGGCGCGGCGTATCCGATCGTGAGCAAGCAGGGCGCGCTGCTCGCGGCGGTGCTCACGGCGCGCGAGAAGAAGGGAGCGGCCATGCGCACCTTCGATCAGCTGCGCGCCAAGCCGCGCTCGCTCAGGGGCGGGATGCGCTACGTGAGCTCACCGCGACACGCCTTCTACGTGCAGTTCGAGGAGTACCTGAAGATGCTGGACAAGGTGCGCTCGACGATGGAGCGCGCCGCACACTGACGGCTAGACCGTCGCTGGGGCCTCGTCCGGCGTGATCAGCGTGCTGCGCGAGGTGTCCCTGCGCGCGATGAAGTACGAGCCGATCACGATCAACGCCGCGAGCGCCTGCGCCACCAGCGTCTCCACCGTGGGGAAGACGGAGAGCCAGAGTCCCATCCACGCGGGGATGCGCTGCTCCAGCCACGGGATGACGGTCGTCGGGAGCCAGTGCGCGAGCTGCATCTCCTGCGCCTGCTCGCCCACCATCACGAGCAGCACCACTCCGAGCATGATGCCGGTGAAGACGAGCATCCTGCGATACGGCAGCTTGCGATGCGCGATGAACGTGAGCACCGCGACGATCGCGGTGAGCGCGAGCCCCGCGGCAACGCCCGCGAGCACGACGCCGCCACCCATCCTCAGCCGGTAGCTCTGGAGGAAGAGCACCACCTCGAAGCCCTCGCGATAGAGCGAGGTGAAGCCCAGCACGCCGAGCCCGAACAGCACGCGCCGCGCCTTTTCCTCGGGACTTCCCACATCGCTCATCAGCGTCCGCTTCCGCCGGTTGTGCATGCTGATCCACCCGGTCCAGTAGACCTTGTGGAAGAACCAGTTCATGACCACGAGCAGCACGATGACCGCAAGCAGCCCCGTCGCCGCCTGCACGTCGAGTGCGGGGAGGCGGCCCGAGAGCGCGTCGACCATGCCCACCACTGCGAACCAGGTGATGAGCGTAGCGGCGAAGGCGAGCGCAGCGCCCACGGCCACGGGGCGCTGATACGACTGCTTCGAGCCCTTCATGCTGGCGGTGATGGCCGCGAGCACGAGGATGCACTCGAGCCCTTCGCGGAAGACCAGCACCGCAATATCGAGCGCCTTGACGGTCGACGGGCTGTCCAGGGAGGTCGGATCGGGGGCACCGCCGGAGACGATCGCGCTCCAGATCAGCACGGCAAGGACGATGGCGGCCCCGGTCCACACCGCGATCTGACCGCCGATGCGCACGGCACGGCCGCTTGCGAGGGTCGGACGACTGGCCGAGGTCATCGGTGGCTCGAGAGAGAATCGCGCGGGATCGTCATTCCGACTGATATTATCGGCTTTCACTTTCCAGCGCCACTGTCGGTGAAATTTTGGGCGTTCGGCGCCGATCCGGGTCCCTCGAGCACGGCCACCGCGGCCGCGGAGCCCGCCGTGTGCGTGAGCGAAAGGTGTACCCGGGTGACACCCAGCTCGAGCGCGCGGCGCGCCGCGCCGCCATGCAGGAGCAACGCCGGCGAGCCGTCGGCGGCGAGCGTCACCTCGAGCTCCCGCCAGCCGATCGCGCGGGCCGCCCGCGTGCCCCGCAGCGCCTTGTACGCCGCCTCCTTCGCCGCGACCCGGGCCGCGAGATGCAGTGCGGGCCGGGGGCGGCTCAGCGCGTACGCACGCTCCGCGTCCGTGAACAGCTTCTGCAGCGCATGATCGCCCTTCGAGGCGACCATTCGCTCCACGCGGGCGATCTCGACCATGTCGATCCCGATCGCGATGATCACGACGTGCGCCTGGCCGGCTTCCCCTCTGCCTGTTTCTTCCGTCCGAACAGCCGCTTCCAGAACGACGGCCGGCCGCGACGATCCTCGCTCAGCACGGGATGGATCTCGATCCAGCTGCTGTCCGCGCTCCGAAACACCTCGCGCAGCACTGCCGACCACTCCCGCCAATGCACGAACCGTTCGCTGTCGTCGGATGCGCCGAGCGCAGCCTCCGCGCGCTCGAGCGTCGCGATGCGCGCGAACAGCTCGTGCGCGTGATCGTTGAGCTCCGCCACCAGCGCGCGCCGCTCACCCGCCTCGCGCGGATATCGCTCGGCGGCGATGTCCGCGATCACCTGCTCGATCGCCGCACGCAGCGCCCCCGCGTCGAAGGCGGCACGCAGCGCGACCTGATTCGGCGCGCGCTCGGCGATCAGCCTCGCCTCGAGCAGCGGCCCGAAGAACCGGTCGTGCTCCTCGCCCGCGGCGAGCGAGCCGGCGCCGAGCGCGCGGAGCGAGCGCGTCATCTCCGGAATGGCGCACACCTGGTTCGCGATCTCGATGGCGAGATCGTCGAGGTCGGGCGCCTGCTCGAGCTGGATCACGTCGCCGGTGTCGAGATACAGCTCGACCACGTCGCCCGGAACGCGGATGCCCTCGAGCTGCGTGAGCGCGAGCGAGATGCGTCCGTGCGCGGTATCGAGCGCGAGCGCCTCCGCATCGAGCGAGAGCATGGCCTCGCCGTCGAGCTCGCGACCCCGGAGCAATCCGCCGAGCACGACGCGGTGCGGCGCAGAGGACGTCATTCGGCGCGAGCCGCTGGCGCGCCGGCGCCGAGCTCCGCGTCCGACAGCGCGGCGCGCCCGCCCGTTCGCGCCTCGTATCGCAGCGCGAAATCGGTGAGCCGCTCGGCCGTGTACGCGCTGCGAGAGATCCCCAGCGCGGCGATCGCGCGCTCGATCGCCTCCGGCGCTCCCTCCACCTCGACCAGATCGTCCATGCGCGGATAACGCTCGAATCGCACACTCGCGCCCTCGACATCCCACTGCTCGATGTCGCGATCGATCGCCCGCGTGACCGTGTATCCGAGTCCCGAGAGTATGTGGGCGATCGCGTCGGGATCGGACACCGTGCTCCCGACTTCGTCTCGCACCTTGTAGCCGTCCTCGTACGCGGTCGCGCCCTTGTACTCGAGCTCCGCGCGCGTGCCCTCCGAGCCGCGATAGATGCGCAGGCGCAGCACGATGTCGCGCGCGGCGAGCGACCGCTCGGCCGTGTCGAAGCGGCGATCCTCGATGCGCCCCGAGAAGACGCGCGTTGCGCCGGCGCGCTCGAGCCTCACGCTCCGATCGCGCCACGAGTCGAGCACCGCCTTGAGCTCCACCTCACGCATCGTCGATCACGCGCATCACCGCCTGCGTGTCGGCGAGCGATGAGAAGAGCGCGTACGGATGGTGGCGCGCGAGCTCCTCGGGCGTGTACCGCCCCGTCGCGACCGCGATCGCGCGTGCGCCGATCGCCTGCCCGCACTCGATGTCCGCCGGCGTGTCGCCGATGACGAAGATGTGATCGCCCGGGATGTCGAGGCCGAGATCTTCCTTCGCTCTGCGCTGCGCGAGGGCCGGGAGCTCGCCCCGCGCGTGATGGTCGGATCCGAACGCGCACACGCGGAAGCGGTCGATGCCGATGCCGGCCGCCTGCAGCTTGATCGCGGCGCCCGCGCGCAGATTCCCCGTGAGCAGCCCGACCACGATGTCACTGCGCGCCTCCAGCGCGTCGAGCAGCTCGCGCACGCCGTCGAACACGTGCGCGCGCGTGCCGCCCGCGAGCTCGCGCTCGAGCCCGCCGAGATAGTGCTCCATGAGCGGCGCGATGCGCTCGTCGATCGTTTCGTCCGTGTGACCGCTCGCGCGCATGAGATCGCGCACGATCTGGGGATCGGTCTTGCCGTCGTAGTGGTAGTCGGTGGGGCCGGCGCCTCCGAACACGTTGGTCAGCGCGGCGGTCATCGCCCGGCGGCCGGCGCCGTCGCTCCACAATATGGTTCCATCGATATCGAACAATACGAGCTTCATTTTCGATGCGTTGGTCAGGTGTGCGTCAGGGTGACGCCCGCGAGAATGGTCACGGCGCCCACGCCCTGCAGTGCCGTCGGATGCTCGTGCATCCAGATCCACGCCGCAATGAGCGCGAACACGGGCTCCAGGTGGAGATAGATCCCCGTGCGCGTCGCGCCGAGGATGCGGATGCCACGATACCAGAACACGGACGCGATCGCGAGCGAGATGACCCCGCCGTAGAGGATGGCGAGCCACACGTCGCCGGGAAGCGCGCTCCAGTGCGTCGCGAGCATCGAGGGAAAGCCGAAGAGCAGGAGCGGCACGGCCCCGCCGGCGAGCGTGTAGGCGGCGACCGCGGTATCCTCGACGTCGTTCACGTACTTCGCCTGCAGCACCACGTACACCGCCCAGATCACGGCGGCGAGCACCGACAGGAGATTGCCCTCGATCGATGACGAGCCGTCGATCGCCGTGCGCGACGTGAGCGCGATCAGTGCGACACCCGCGAGCGAGAGCGCGATGCCGGTCGCGCAGCGCGAGGAGATCGGACCGAGCCCCGCGAATCGGCTCAGCAGGGCGATGAACGCCGGACTCGAGGCGAGCAGGAGTGCCGCGACGCCGACGTCGGTGTTCACCACGCTGCCGACGAACACCATCTGATAGATGCCGTTGCCGAGCACGCCGAGGGCGAGCAGGAGCAGCACCTGCCGCCGCGTCGGCTGCACGCGCACGGTCGCGCGCGCGAACGCGAGCAGCACGATCGCCGCGAGCGTGATGCGGACGGCGTTGAACGCCAGCGGAGGCATCAGACGCGTGGCGTACTTCACGACCGGGAAATTGAATCCCCAGATGCAGACCATCAGCACCATGAGGAAATCGGTCGGAACGAACATCGGCGCGTGGCGTGGCGGAGAGTCGGCGCGAGGCCGCGCGTCGATGAGCGTCATGCATAAAGCTAGACTCGGGCGAAGCCGGTTTGCAGCGGGTGGCCGCTGCGCGAGGCGAAGCCTAAGTTGTGGGATGCATCTGTCATTCGCTCTCTTCGCGGACGCGGCGAACATCTCGCAGGAAGGAAAGCTCAACATCCTGGGAGTGTTCGACGCGGTGCAGTGCGGAACGCTTCCCACCATTCATCCGCGCGCGCATCTGGTGGTGCGACTCAAGGGCGGCCAGGAGGATGTGGGCACGCACACGGTCTCGCTGCACTGGCTCAATCCGCAGGGGAACGAGCTCTGGTCCTCCAACGGCGAGTTGAACATCGGCGCCCCACCGGCCGGCGTGATGGAGATGGACATGCCGCTCATCGCGGCGATCGATCTCCCGCTCGATGCGCCAGGCCCCTATGCGATGCGCATCGCGCTCGATGGCGAGGCGCACGGCGAGGTGCGGCTGGTGGTGCGGAGCGACATGTCGCCGATGGGCGGGGGCGTGCCGCCGAACCGGCTCGTGAGCTGAGTCGGGAGCGGATCGAACGGAAAACGCGAGATGCAGAACGAATGATGTCGGGAGCAGCGCGCACGACCTCGCGCGCGCCTCGTTGTCAGGCTAGAACAGCCGTCGCGCGATCCTGAGTCTGCTCATGAGGGCCACGGTATAGGGATCCATCGCGTTGTCGATGTGCTCCACCGCGAATCCGCCGCGTCCGATCGCTACGTGCATCAGCGTTCTTAGCGGCGCGACGAGCGCCACGTGCGTGATGCGTCCGTCCGGTCGGTCGGAGAAGAAGAGCAGATCGCCCGGTTCCCACCCGGCGGGATCGAGACCGAGCGCGCTTCCGAGCTCCGCCTGCTGCCGCGCGTCGCGCGGGAGCGCCACGCCGTGCAAGCCGAACACCGTCTGGATCATCCCGGAGCAATCCGCGCCCCAGGGCGTGACCCCGCCCCACTGATACGACGTGCTCCAGAACCAGCGCGTGACGGACGCGCAGAGCGCCGTTCGCCCGGGCGGGTAGCGACGGCGAACCTCTCGCGCATCCAGCGCGCCGCCCGCGACGACCGTGGCATCCGAGGCGACCCGCGCCCCGAGCGGCAGCACGCACTCCAGACCGGTGTCGGCGTCCTGCACCGTGCAGCCGAGCGAATAGCGCGCGCTCGCGCTCCACGCTCGCGACTCCTCGGCGCTCAGCGCGCGGCTCCCGAGATAGCCTTCGTGCATCCACCCCTCGTAGCCATCGCCGAGTCGCACGCGGCGCCATCCCTCGCGCACCTCCAGCAGCGTGGCGAGATGACCCGCCACCGACTGGCTCACCTGCTCGCTCGATGCCTTGGGCTCCGCGTGCAGCGGCGCCACCGGCGCCCGCACGAGCAGCACGGGCTCGGCCGTCACCGCCAGCCCGGCCGAATCGCGATCAGCGCGCGCGACGTGCACCGGGAATCGCGATCGAGTTGAAGGCCCTGGTCAGCTCGCGGTCGGATGCGGCACCGAGCTGCCGCACGAGATCGTCGCGTTTGCGCGCGCGCTTCACCGCCGTCGATGCGACGGGCGTGGCGAGCGAGCGGTCGAGCGGCACGTACAGATAGCGTCCCTTCCACTCATCGCTCGCCGCATCGTACCAGGGCTCCCCGAGCACGGTGAACGTCCGGTCGCCGAGCGCCAGACGCTCGCGCAGCACGAGGCTGTCGCTCATTCCTTCTGGGCCGCTCCCTTCTGTTTCGCCTGGCACGCCGCGCAGAGCGTCACACCCCTGAACGTGCAGAGCAGGCACACGAACGTCCCGCAATCGGCGCACGGATACCCTTCCGACGCGCGCTCCTCGTTGCCGCAGGCGCGGCACACCATTCGATCCTGGTCGACGCTGTTCTCTGTCACTGTCGTTGTAATCCCCGGTGAATGGAAGAGCCCCCGCGGCACTCCTCTGGATATGAACGATCGACACCCCTGCTGCGTCTCAGGAATCCGGAGACGCGTGCGTCAGGGCCCGCGGCTCGAGCTGGTACTCCTTGATCTTGTTGATCAGTGTGGCGCGCGAGATGCCGAGCTCGCGCGCGGCACGCGTGCGATTCTCGTTGTGCGCACGCAGCGTTCGCTCGATGTGCACGCGCTCCACATCGTGCAGGGTGCGGGGCACGTGACTCGCCGGCCCCGCTCCTCCCGAGCGCCGGACATCGGGCGGCAGATGCTCGATCGCGATGTGCCTGGCCCCCCGCCCGACGATCATCGCGCGCTCGAGCACGTTCCGCAGCTCGCGGATGTTCCCCGGCCAGGAGTGCCGCAGCAGCTGCTCGAGCGCAGCCTCCGAGATCTCGGCGGGCGCGTGCGGTAGCTGCCGCCGGAGCTCCCCCGCGATCCGGTCGACCAGCGACACGATGTCCTCGCGCGCGCGAGCGCGCAGCGGCGGCAGCACCACCGGCAGCACGCTGAGCCGGTAGTACAGATCCTCGCGAAAGCGCCCGGCCTGCACTTCCTCCACGAGATCGCGGCTGGACGTCACGATCACGCGCACATCC
>Ga0207694_10002193_pt1 | contig 16037 bp, 14 predicted proteins | sample KBSC34metaG_FD_184353 | JGI IMG/M metagenome (GOLD analysis project Ga0207694, IMG submission 184353) | Corn rhizosphere microbial communities from Kellogg Biological Station, Michigan, USA - KBS C3-4 metaG (SPAdes) (version 2) | ecosystem: Host-associated > Plants > Roots > Rhizosphere > Soil... | reverse complement strand
ACCGGCGGATGCATTGCCGACCTTGATTTCGTTCCCGTCGATCGGACGAAGCTGGAATGTCGCCTACGAGCCACGACGGACTCGCAATGTCACGCTGCACGACAAGCAAGATGGACAACTACGTATCTGTGGAACGGTGAACAACCTGGCAGCGTGCCACGCCGTTCTGCAGCGATGGACGCATCGTCAAGCGTTTAACGCGCTGGTCCCCTGGCTGAAGCAACTGAGCACCGAGACAGGCATCGCATTCGCACGCACTGCCATCCGCTGCCAGAAAAGTCGTTGGGGAAGTTGTTCCACCAGTGGTACCATCAGCCTGAATCAGAAGCTGCTGTTCATCGAACCGGATCTGGTGCGGTACGTTCTGATTCACGAACTGTGTCACATGCGCGAGATGAATCATTCGCGTCATTTCTGGAAACTGGTTGGCCAGTTCCACCCCGAATATCGGTTGGCGCGTCGTCGCTTGAAGGACGCGTGGTTCCAGATGCCTCGCTGGGCGGGATAACCGGCAGTTGAAAAACGCGGACTGGATCGCGCGTCATTACTAAAATCAGGCACATTCAAATCCGCCGCGAGTGCCTGTCCCGGTGTTTCAACTCGCGGCAAGCCAACGCTGCTTGCGTCGGCCAGATGGTCAATCGATTCGGTTACAGGTTCTTGTCGGCATCCGACGGCAAGGGGCATCCCTGTCCGACGCGTTCGCGCACGGTGGCAGCTCGTTCGCTGATCACGCGCACGGCGATTCGAGTTTCCTGCAACAGCAAGATTGAGCCATAGACCATGGCGCTGACTGCGACCATGCCGGCCGCGACACCAAACACTTCCAGGACAATGACAATCGATTCCATTCGCACGGGTACCAGCACAGCTCCAAGCAATGACACGAAGGCTGCCGAAGCGAAGGCTCCCAGGGCGACATAGAAGCTGCGCAGTGATCTCAAGAGCAGCAAAGCACGGTGTTCTGCGGCGGCCAGTTCACGCAATCGTCGCTGGGGCTCTGGCCCCGAAAAATCCCTGGTCTCTTCCAACTGCTTCGAGATCTCTCGCGCGCGATCGACGCCGCGGGCCAGTCGATTGCTAGTGCTCATGATCAGCACGGAAGTCGCGTTGGTCAGGATTGCCGGAGCCACCATGAGGGACAGCACAGCAAAGGGATTCGTTTCCATATTGGTAAACAGCTTGGGACAGAACGTCGGCTTCCAGAAAGAATTGATGGAGAATTGAGCGGGCTGTTCAGGGATGGCTCCGAGGTTTCCCGAGGACGGGAGCGTCACTGGTTCGCCCAACCATGCGGGCCGCTTGCCCACCCTGACCAAGCGATTGCTCCGCTCGAAACAAAAAGGGCTCGCACTGGAAATCAGCACGAACCCTTTGAAATCTGCTGTGGCAAAACCACTCAAATCAATTACTTGACTGGTTCTGGAGCAGGAGCGGTCGGCGGAGCTGGAGCATTGGTGGCTCCGGCGGCCGGGGTTGGGGCAGCAGCGGCGGCTGCTGGAGCAGCGCTGCAACCGCTGGTGCAACCAGTGGTGACGATGCCGCAACCCGAGTTGCAGCCGGTGGTGCAAGCAGCGGTGGTCACACCGCAGGTGTTGCAGCTGCTAGCACAGGTGTTGCAACGAGCAACTGGTGCAGCGCAGCAGCGCTGACGGGGTTGACGGCAGCAATGCTGACGGGCTGGCTTGCAGCAGGAGGTCTGCTGACGACAGCAACGAGCTTCAGCGGAAGCGACCGAGAACACGACGGCCAACGCGGCCAACATACCAAATGCGCGACTCATTCAAATCTCCTTCATCAATACGGGAGTCTAACTTTGGGATTGCCGACCTTCGGCCATCCGTTATTTCATTCAGGCCAGGATCCTTGGAACCAAATGAAAATGACTTGTCAGACTAGAGAATATTCTCCGACTTTCCCGTCTGCGTCGGATGCAGAATATTGACGGCTAATTTGGAAGTCAAACGTCCAGTGAAGTTTTGTCCTGCTATTTCGGAAGGTTCAGGATGCCACTTGCTTGACAAATGAATTCATATTCATTTGTCATTTTCGTCCCTTGGCTTTCTCGTTTTCTCGGGTCAGCGCCTCGCGCAAGGGCTTCAGCATATTGCCAATATTGGACCATCGATCATTGGGTTGAACTGCCAATCCGCGCATAATCGCATCGGCGACTTGCGGGTCGATCTCGGGAACCAGCTTGCGCAGGTTCTTGGGTGGCAGGTTGATGTGCTGCACGACGGCTTCCAAAGTTTCGCCACCGGGCCACGGCAGTTCGCGGGCATACATTTCAAAACAGGTCACCGCATACGCGAAGATGTCGATCCGCTGGTCCGTCCGCTGCCGCTTGATTAACTCGGGAGCCATATAGACGGCAGTTCCCGTGCGATTTCCGGGTGCCTGATATTCAGGAGTGTTCGGCACAACCAGTCCGAAATCGATCAACTTGGTTTTCAAACTCTGATCGACGATGACATTCCGCGGGCAAATATCCCGGTGAATCCAGTTCTGCCGATGGAAATACTCGATCGCGTCGCCCAGTTCGACAATGATTCGCAGGCGGTTCTTTTTCATGACGTCGTTCTGGACGTCCACCAGATAGCTGAGCGACATTCCTTCGACGAATTCCATCACCAGGAACTGCTCGTTGTCGGTTGTCACACCATATTCGAACGTTTGGACGATGTTCGGATGCTTGAGCATCATCGCAATCTCGCCCTCGGTCGGCTTTTTGTGCTTCATCTGCGTGAAGCGAGATTCCAAACGCTTCGTCTTTTCGAGATCAAGAATCTTAACGGCGACGGGCTTTTCTGTGCGACGATCGACGGCACGCCAGACCTTCGACATGCTGCCTTGCCCAACACGACTGATCAATTGGAAGCGCGACCCGATGTCGGTCTTAACCACCTTTGGCTTGCGAGCCAGCAGTTTCTTGAAGAAGTTGAGCATCAGATTCCAAGCTAGTAATCACATGCCGCAATAGTCAATCAGCCGCGAGATCTCGGTCCGCAGTTCCGGTCGAGAAACGATTCGGTCGACGAAGCCATGTTCCAATAGAAACTCGCTGGTCTGGAAGCCCGGCGGCAGTTCAATCTTGCAAGTCGCCCTGACCACGCGGGGACCCGCGAACCCGACCAGAGCTTTGGGTTCCGCCAACGTGATGTCACCCAGCGATGCGAAACTGGCTGCAACGCCACCCATCGTGGGATTCGTCAATACCGAGATGTACAAGCCGCCTGCCGCCTGATACCGCCCCAGAGCGGCGCTGACCTTGCCCATTTGCATCAGCGAGTAAATCCCCTCGTGCATCCGCGCGCCGCCGCCCGAACCGCTGACGATTACGAGCGGCAGCTTCAATCGAGTCGCCTGTTCGACCGCACGTGTCAGCATCTCGCCGACGACTGAACCCATGCTGCCCATGATGAACGACGAATCGGTCAAGGCGAACACCAGCGGACGACCACGCATATAGCCCTTTCCGGCGATACACGCGTCTTTCATACCCGTCTTTTTCTGTTCCGATACCAATCGGTCGCGATAGGGTTTGGAATCGACGAAACCGAGCGGATCTTTCGATTGCAGATTGTCGAACCACTCTTCGAAGCTGTCTTTATCCAGTAATTGCTGAATTCGCTCGCGAGCCGGCACGGTGAAGTGATGGTGGCAATCGGGACAGAGATACAGATTCTGTTCAACGGTCTTGCGGTAAACCGTATTCTTGCACGATTCACATTGGATCCACAGCCCTTCAGGAACCCCTCGTTTCTTACGCGGACTATCGCCGTTCGTGTCGAAGTCACGTTGTTGAGGAGGAGTGTCTGAACTCATCCGTTGCGTTTCCATTGTAGGTATCTCGATATGCCAATCTGGGTTCGGAGCAGATGCTTCGAGCGCCAGTTGCGTGAAAATGATAGATTGGTTGCCGGATCACCTACCCGACAAAGTACAGAAACGGTGGGGCCACCGGCCACCCCGATTCTACAGACTCTTGTTTTGAATGGCCAAGTCGGTCCGCCAATTTGGCGGTCGATTGATGCTGGAAACATCGGAATCAGGTTGATTTGCTGTAGAGCTTCCAAAGCGAGTCCGCCCGCGCATTCCGAGCGAGAAACGTTACTCGCGCGACTCGATTTGGTGCAGCCGACGTTGGATCTCACTCGCATCGTCGGCGTGACCCGACATCGCGGCGGCACGCAAAAGTGGCGTCAGCAAACGCCTTTCACGGGGCCAATCCTGTAGAAACCGTGACAGCAAATCATACGCTTCCGCCGGCCGACGAAGATACAGCAACAAATCGGTCGCCAGTATCGCACATTCCAGATTCTTCGGGGCCAGTTTCAAGGCCGCTTGAATGGCCTTCAATGCGTCTTCGTACTGCAGCCGGGCGCGTTCGATCGATGCGAGGGTCTTCAGAGCCACGACGCTGTTTGGATACCGTTCCAAATACTGTTGGACATGTGGCAATGCGTCGTCGGCGCGACCAGCCGCCTCGTAAGCATAAGCGAGGTTCAAATGCGCCGGGGGCAAGCCCGGATCCAGTCGCAGCGCCGCTTCCAATGGCTCGATCATCTCATGCAGCCGGCCCAGGTTATCGTTGGTTTCAGCGATCAGCATGACAATTTCGATGTTTTTCGGCTGCAATTCACGACACCGCACGGCGTGCTGCAAAGCACCTTCAAAATCACGCTGCCGATAACGGATCTCGGCGAGTGCCTGTTGAACCCGCGCATCTTTGGCGTCGTGCCGTTCCAACACTTTGAGCGGAGCAACGGCATCATCGTCTCGATTCAGAGCCAGGGAAATGCTGGCAACCAGACGAACTGCCGACAGATATTCAGCCGAGTCACCAGGAATCCGACGTAATTCCATTAAAGCCTGATCGGGATCACGTTCCTGCAACAACTCTGCCAGTTCCAGGCGCGCCTGCAGGTCATCCGGATACGACTGCAAATAATCGCGACAGACAGAAATGACCTGCTCCGTAGTTTCCGTTCCATTGAGCTTTCGTTGAAAACCTGGTGCGTGCAGTAATTTCAGTTTCGACGTGAAACGCCCCGCAACCGCTCCGGTCGCGAGTGCGATCACCGCAATGACAACCATCAACGCACCGGAACGCGTTGAGTTGCCAGTTGCCGTGCCTTGAGGATCATTCATGCGTCGATCCTTTACCACTCAGTGCAGTGCCTGTCCCTTCAATCAACCGGACTATTCGTTGAGTCGGCGTACCGGGAAACGTTTCCACGCTGCCGCTGGGCCAACGAACCTCGATCGATTCGACATTCGTATGAGACCCCAATCCGAAGTGCAGGCAGCCTTGATCGCAGGACAAATAGCTAGCGGATGACATTCGATCGCGCCGCCAGGACGCTGATTTCGTTCGCACGATGACCGTCGCCCCAATTGCATCGCGATTGGAATTGCGGCCATTCAGTTCGACAGACAGCCAATTCGATCTGGCAGCCTGAGCATTGTGAAGCAGGGCAACTCGGTCATTCAATCGCAACACAGCCAGATCCAAGTTGCCATCACCGTCATAGTCGGCAATCGCCGAACCACGCCCGACCCAGTCCTGCTGGAAAAAATCGCCGGCCTTTGTGCTGACATCTTCGAATCGTCGTCCCTGCCGATTTGCGAAGACCTGCGATCGTTCGGCAAACGGCTGATCGGCGAACCCGGCTAACGGCAATTGATCCTGGACGTGACCATTCGCGACGAACAGATCCAACCACCCGTCGTTGTCGTAGTCGGCAAACGTCGCTCCGAATCCCAGCCGCTTGCGACTGGGCCCCGCAATTCCGAAGTCATCGGTCACGTCCAGGAATAGCAGATCACCTTCATTGCGATACAGTGTGTTGGTTTCATCAAAGTAGTTTGTGACGAATAACTCGGGCTTCAAATCACCATCAACGTCTCCGACGGCGATCCCCATCCCGGCTTCGGATGCTCCGAATCGATTGACCGCCACTCCCGAAATAAGTGCTCGCTCCTCGAATTTCCACTTTCCCAGATACTTCCACAGATCGTTTGGCATGCCATCATTGGCGACGTAGACCTCCGGTCGAAGGTCGTCGTCCAGGTCCAGTGCCACACATCCCAGCCCATGTCGCGGGGAACCGGAAGCAAAACCGGTTCCGAGAGTGACATCGGAAAATCGCCCATCGCTCTGGCTCTGGTAAACGCTGTCATGATCCCCAACCAGACGTTTGGGATTGCAACTGATCGCGATTTGTTTCCCCTGAAAGGGCACGGTACACAGCGGATACCGTTGGGGATCAAGCTTGACATACCTCACATAGATCAGATCCAGATTGCCGTCACTATCCATGTCAACCCAACAGCATCCGGAACCGAATCCACGGGGCACGATGCCAGCCTCGTTCGTTAGATCCGAGAACGATCCGTCTCCGTTGTTGTGATAGAGCGCCGCGGACAAAACTCCCGTCACAAACAGATCGGCAAAACCATCGTTGTCGTAATCTGCCACGCTCAAACCCATCGCGTAACCGGAACCGTGAAAGCCGGCATTCCGTGTGACTGATTGAAAGCGGACCTGAGCCTGGAATGCATCGCCGCGCCACAATTCAATTGCCGGCGTTATTCCCGGCTTGACTCGCGGGTCTGCGGATCCTTGGCAGAACAGCAAATCCAGACTGCCATCGCGATCAAAATCAGCCCACGCCAATCCCGATCCCATGAACAGATGCAAGTGTCGCTCGGGCGAAATTGGCGAGACGTGACGAAAGTTCAATCCAACCGCAGCACTCGACTCGTTGAACGAGATGGGCTCGGCGAGGACAACGACGGATTGAGCGATCAATCCGACCAGAAAGATCGTAGTGAACGCGAGAAAATGCGATCTGAACGATGGCGACGAATCGTTCGACCACAGCCTTAATCGCTGCGCAGATGTCGAGGACGAGATCCGATTCAACATCGTGGTCTGTCTGTGAAAATGGCCGACGTTTTTGATCGTCGGCCAAGCCAGTCACTTCTGAGATGCGATCACGTTTGGTCCGCGATCACTTCAACTCGGGATCTGTCAATTTACCCATGGAATCTGCGAGGGCCAACGCCTCAGCTTTCAGGTCCTTATCCGATCCCGACCCTTTGCAATGTTCGATCAGCGCATTGTAGTCCTTTGAAACCTGTTCCTTAGCTGCTTGCCGCGCCGGTGAATCAAATTCCTTGGGAATGGAAGACGAATTAAACTTGCTGACCAATTCTTGAAACTTCGCATCCGTGGCAGCCTTTTTCAGCCCGGCAATATTGTTGGTTTGTGCATTGAGCACGATGCCCATATTGACTTCCGGAGCGCGCAAGGCCGCGAGTTCAGGCCAGGTGACTGCTTTTGTCGGCTTGTTGATTTTCGCGATATTGGGATTGGAACAGCCAATAATCAGCCCCACCAACACCACACTGACGCTCATCAGTCCACGATTCCGCACGGTGAACACTCCCTGTACTTCTTGATTTCAATCTGGATTTCTTGATTTGAAACAGTCGGGCGATTGCCCTGAAAATGACCGGTTGAATGACACTCACCGTTCATTCAACCGGTCGATATCCATCATGCAACAATCGAACAAAACCGGCACGGGAAGCATCCACTTCCCGTGCCGTGCGAACCAATTCACGCCGATCGTCTTAAATTACCTCGGCAACGTCACAGTCGATTAGAAGTCCCCGGCAGGTTCATTTCCCCTCGCACTTCCAGCACCACGCCAGACTTGCCAATCGACGTTGTTGGACGCGAATCTCACAGAGCCGTCTGCCATCAGGACCTGGGCCCCGCCCGTGTGAGCACTGGAAACAGGACGAGAACCGCTTTGGCCGACGGTCGTTTCGTCAACCCAATCGACTTCGTCACGCAACGGGTGGTTCGGGACGCGCGATGTGTCCGCTCCACACCAGCCTGATTCTTCATACCACTTGTGGCAACGGTAGCCGGTGTAATCTCGTCCTTCGCACAGATTGTAGAACGATTTTCCGCGGAACACTTCGCCTGCCAGAATCGTGTTGCTGGTTCCGTCCGTGATCTGCGCCAGCTTGGTTCCCGCGTAACCCAACCCACCGCTACGATCGCCGTGCCACACGTTTGAGTTTAAGCCGCATGAACCTTGAATCGGCGGATTGGGTGAAGGAACGCCGCTGCTGATGGGCGATGGATTGAAGCCGCTGGCAGTCAATCCTGCGTAGTTCGTTCCGCCCTGGCCGTTGAACTGAGGTTCCGATGGATCAGACGGACAATAGTAGGCGGGAAGCACTTTCGTACGGATTGGATCGATCGTCGACGGAGTGAACGTGCGACACTGAATCCATTCGCTGAAATTGATCTGGTTGTACATCGGAGCGTTGTCATTGAATGGCAGAACCATGACACGCCAGCTCAGGCTGTTCCCACGAATCCAGGCCTGACATTGCGACACATTGCTGTCGAAGATCTTGGCTGGTGGAAACATGTTGTTGTAGGTACTGGCGTAGTTGTGCAACGCCAATCCAATCTGTTTCAGATTGTTCTTGCATTGCGTACGACGTGCGGCTTCACGAGCTTGTTGGACCGCCGGTAGCAACAGCGCGATCAACACTGCGATAATCGCAATGACGACCAGCAATTCGATCAACGTGAATCCTAAAAACCGCGAGCGACGCACACGACTCCTCTGACGACTGTCAAACGTGACCATTGAAGACCTCCAGACGTGAAAAGAAAAGAACTGAGACCAGATTAGGACCAGTGGCATCAATCCTGCCTGATTTGAACAAAGCCGTCAATTCCCCATTTGTGGGAAAATGACAAATTTGGAAGTATTTTTGCATAATCGACTCTGGACGAAGCTCGCATCATTCGCTCATCACTTGATTCACCAAAACTCCCATATTCTTACTCTGAAGCGATTGTTCAAGACACCTTCGATCCAGTTGAATCGCCTTTGTTACGAATGAGGCAAGTTGTTACGACCGATCTTGAGCATCTACGGTATGGGTTCGACTCTCAGGAGTCAGACGCCAAAGAGGTCGCATGAGTTCCCGAGCCAACGCTGCCCCAAAAAAAAGACTGAGATCTGCTCTGACCATTGGAGTCTGCGCGGCCGTCGCGATCTACTGTGCTCGGTTCCTGTTGACACCGTCCAGAGTTCAGTTGGAGCAGCAAGCGTTCGACGCCATCAAACACAACGACCTGCCACGAGCCCGCGCCGTCCTGCTGCGCCTGTCACCGCGGGACAACGACGTACTCCAATTGCTGGCCGACGTCGCCTTCCGACGGGGCGAAAAGCAGGAGTGCCTGCAGTGGCTGGAACGCTTGGCAGAGACATCGTCCAACCCTGTCGAGGGTTTCTGTTCTGCCGGCGCCAAAGCATTCGAATTCGCTCTACCGCAAGAGTCCGAGCGACTGTATCGACGAGCCATCAAGGCATCACCCGGCCTCCTCGTACTGTACAGCAGGCTGGCCCGCCTCTACCTGGCGTGGCAGCGTGGTGATCAGTTGCGCCAGATCATTGCCGAAGCCGACCGCGCGCAGGCTCCATTGGCAGACGATCAAGTATTGCTATGGCTCTGGGTCGTTGGTGATCACGTCGACTGGCATGAAGACGATTCTCGTGATTGGCTGAAGTCCGTCGCGCAACAACAACCAGATCCCTTCGCGACAGCGGCTTTGATGCGCAGTGCGACTCCGAGTTCAACGTCACTGGATGACGCCAAAGGGATGTCACCGGAACTGCGTCGTGCCTGGCCAAACCTGGTCGTCGAAGTCGAACGTCAGCTGACAAACGGACGCTTGTCCGACGCGGCAAAATCTGCGCAGCAGTTTTCCACCGATGCCGACAGTCACCCCGGAGTCTGGTTTGTTCGAGGACACGTGGCCGCCGCCGCAGGTGATCTGAACGCAGCCGTCGACGCGTTTGAACGTGCCAGCCAGTTGGACCCGCTGTTCGTCGCTCCGCGTTATCAGCGAGGCCACCTGTTCGCCAAGCTCGGCAGAAACGAAGAATCGATTCACGCGCTCCAGCAGGCACTGAAGCTGGACGAGTTCGTGCAGAAGTGTGTGCGGTTGCTGCAAACCACTCACCCGGATCTCGACGATCTGATTTCCATCGCCGCACTTGCCATAGATCACGATCAGTATCGATGGGCACAACTTGTCTGTCAGGTCAGTGCGAAAAGAGACTCTTCGGCCAAACTGCCGCCGACTTTGCTTAAAGTTCAACAGGCAAACTACGCGGCACTTGCCATGCCACAGTTGACGACAACATCGCCATGGTCGCTGCAAAATTCGAGCGTCCTTCGCAATTCATCAACTGCAGCACAGGCAACTCACAGCCAGGGCCAATCCGTGATTCAGTTCAAGGAGACCACAACAGAACTGGGACTCGATTTTGGTTACGAATACGGCCACTCCAAGGAACGCTGGCTGATGGAGACGTTGGGCGGTGGCGTCGCGGTTCTCGATTACGATCTGGACGGCTGGCCGGATCTGTTTTTTGCTCAAGGTGGGCCGCTCGAGGTCTCGTCGTCGACTCAACCAAAACACGGAAAACTGTTTCGCAACGACCGCGGAGAAAGGCTTGTCGAGACGACAATCGAAGCGACCGCAGTTGTCTCCAAATACTCGCATGGCTGCGCTGTTGGAGATTTCGACAACGACGGTTTTCCAGATCTCTTGATCACTCATTACGGTGGCGCAACTTTGCTCGCAAACTGCGGTGATGGAACCTGGATCGACAGAAGCGAATCACTTGGTCTGGACGGCGACAGTTCGACGTCCGCCGTGAAAGCAAACACTCGCTGGAACACCAGTGCGACGTTTAGCGATCTCGATCGCGACGGTCAGCTCGACTTGTATATCGCCGGCTATTGTCACGCGCCGCTGTCGCGCGAACTTCGGACCTGCCGCGAAGGCAATCAATTTTCCCCCTGCCGGCCTGGTTCGTATCCCGCCGAACCCGACACTCTGTTCATGAACGATGGTCATGGCCGTTTTCACGATCGATCGCACGAACTCGGCATTGAAGCCGACGCTGGCTATGGACTGGGCGTAATTGCTGCCGATTTTGATCAGGACGGACTGCCCGAGATTTTTGTCGGCAATGATACGACGCAGAATTTCCTGTGGCATCGAAAAACGGTGACAACCCGTTCCCATCTTGCCGCGCCGTTTTCGGAAGTCGGATTGATTTCGGGGGTGGCCGTCGATGGCAGTGGCCGGGCCGAAGCCTGCATGGGCATCGCCTGTGGAGACTTCGACGGCGATCAACAGCTTGACCTGTTCGTCACCAATTTTTTCGACGAAACCTGCACGCTGTACCAGAATCTCGGCGGATTGCAGTTCGAAGACCGGACGCAGCAGAGCGGCTTATGGAACGCCGGACGGCGATTGATGGGGTGGGGATGTCAGTTCTTTGACGCGGACAACGATGGATGGCTCGACCTGGTCATCCTGAATGGGCATCTGCATGACATGCCCCAACTTCCGCAGTTCTATCGCAATGAACGAGGACGTTTTCAGGAACAATCGTCCTCAGTAGGGCATTTTTTCTCTGCGCCTAAACTGGGGCGTTCAGTTGCCGTCTGTGACTATAACCGCGACGGACGTCCGGACTTTGTTGTCAGCAATCAGACCGAACCGGCTTGCGTCCTGCGAAACGACAGTGAAGCAAAACATCAGATCACCGTTCGGCTGGTCGGAAAGAACTCCGTTCGCGACGCCACGGGTGCCATCATTCATGCGCGGATTGGTGATCGAAAAATCGTCCGACTGGTCTCGTCACAAGGTGGATATCTCTCTGCGAACATGCCCGATGTGATCATTGGCCTGGGTGATGCCGCGACGCTCGATGAACTGACGATTGAATGGCCGAACGGCGCACAGGATCGTCACGTCAACGTCGCGGCCGATCAATCTCTCGTCGTCCGCGAAGGCAGCGATCAAATCATTCCCATCCATGTGGATCAATGACGGTGAGCGGCAGGGCAGGGCCACTTGTCGGCCGCTTGCCTGACTCGTTCCGCTTCGTCGAGTTCACCGTGATCGCTCAGCCAGGTGACCAGTTCCTTCCTCGCCTGACAGTTCCACGGCTGACGCGTGACATGTGATCGTAACCAAAGTCCCAGCAGAACATCATTTTGTTTCGCACGGGCGGCCTTGATCAATTCGGCCAAGAGGTCACCGGCCATCTCTTGCTGCGTTCGTTGTTCAAAGATCGCCCGTTCATCGGCGGGCAACCGTCGAAACAGACTGACCGAATCGTCGATCAAGTCCTTGGCCAGCTTTTCGGCATCGGCACCATCTCGAAACGGCAATTTCTGATAGATCGTCATCGCCAGCGTGTGCGCCGCCAGATGGTCTTCCGGCAACACGGCCAGTCGTTGCTGACCGGCCGCGTCATCGAGTTCTCGATCTGTCGACCACTCGCGCGACCAGACATCCAACCAGATCGTTCTGGCGATGACATCGCCAACCAGACGATTACCTGCCCACGTGAAATGAACATGTTCGAGAAAATGAGTGCGGCCGGGAACCGTCAGTTTGCTCGCTTGCGCCACGGCCTGATGCAAGTCGACAATCTTCGCACCGGACGGCGCGTGTTGATCAGCGACACTCGCCATCACCGACCGAAAATCGGACGAGGCACGAAACCGGCAGCCATCCAGCGACAATGCCCGTGCAAAGTGACTTCTTGCCTCGTCAATTCGTTCCTGCCGCTCAGACACCTGCGCCAGGCGAAAATGAATCAGCGGATCGTTTTGGTGTTCGTGATAGATCTGCTCGAGCAGATCGCTCGCCTTCTTCGCGTCTCCCCAAGCCAGCTCGCGCTCTGCTTTGCGAAACACCTCCTGCCAGGCTTCCTTCGCTGCTCCTGCCGGTACACGCAGGTCTTCGATCGGCGGCTGATCGTGTTCGTTGGACACAGGGCTGACAAACAGAATCGGAATTCTCGCGCGCTGTGCCGCCAAAGCCATCGCCGTCAGGTTCTCGCGGAATCGCTCCAATCCTTTTTTGTAGATCTCACCATCGACCGGAATGTGGACATTTCCCGGCAACGATTCGATCAAATCGCCCGACGGAGCGCGCGGCTTGAACAACCGGCGCAACGTCTGAGCCAGGTACAGCCGACGAAAGGACGCCAATGTTCGGAACCAGCCAGGGCTGAGCTTCCCTGCGGCCGACGCGACGCCGCCCGGTGCATAAAACTCGTTGTGACCGGTGTAGACAACAATCACGTCTGGTTGGACGCGTAATCCTTCGTGGACAACCGCGACCTCGGTCGCGGAATTCATCGCGGTGATTCCCGCGTTCAACACTTCGACGACCTCGACGTTGTTGCACTGCTCCTGAAGTGCGACTTCCAGATGTCGCGAAAAGGCCAGTTCGCTCGGGTAAGGAAACCCCACCACAGTCGATCCACCCACGACCAGAATTCGCCGTGTGCCAGCCGGCTTGGGCAGTTGAAACGGCCGTGGCTCTGGCCCGGACAGGTCAACCAATCCATAAAACGGCTGGTCAAACAGCGGATTCAATTGGAACCAGCCGGGCGCGCCCGCAATCGGCACAACCAGCGACAGGTCTTGCCCCATTCCCAGCAGCCGCAGCGCCACCTCAAGCAGCAACACCAGACACCCGCTGAACGCCAATGCCAAGCAGCGCGACATCCAGACGCGGCGCGCTGAACGCGTTCGCTTGACAGGCGTGGCAGTCGACTGACCCGCAGTTGTCGTCGACAGCACTGTTGACGAGGGCTCCATCGGTTTGGAAGGGCTTTCAACTCGGAGTATTCATTCAGTGCCCGCGGTCAAAGGCACCGAACGAGGTGCCAATGTCTGGAACTACTCTCGCGGATTCTCGGCTGGACGAATTCGAATCCAGTGGTCATGAAACGAAATACCTGGATGGACTTCGATCTTGGGCATATGACAACTGACACAATTCTCCTTGGGCGAGTGAGGACAAAGCTTTTGTCCATCGTCGACCCTGGAATGGCAATTGACACATTTCGACGTGTAATTCGCTGGATTCGAGTCCACGGTTTGGTGCGGATCATGACACGTCGTACAGCGCAATCGTTCTTCCGATCTCCGGTAGCAATCCGAATTCAACAGGCCCACCGGCTGAAATCGGGCGAGCTTCGGATCACTCCTGGATGGCGGGGCCGACAACATTTCGGGCAATCGGTGGCACCGCCCGCACATTTGAATCTCTTCCAAAGCGGTCGATCGACCGCGCACAAACCGAATGGCCAGGTCCGACTGAGACGCCTGCATCGCGGCCGCATGCTCGCGGCCGGGTCCATGACAACTTTCACACCCGACGCTGGGACGTACGTTGTCCAGTTGTGCTCCCCGGATCGTCGCTGTCGTCGTGTGACACGCGATGCAGTTGATCGCATCCTTGCCCTGATGTAGCCGGCCAAGTTCCTCAATCGGTTCCTGAACCGACAACCCTGCATGACTGGGCGTCAGTCCCGTCTGTTCGCCATGATGAAATAGCGAGAAGCGATGTTCCAGCACAGTTGGCTCACCGCGCGAATCGGCCAACAGGTTGATAAAGGTCGTTGCGTGAGCCCCCGATCCCAGCGCGAACTGAATCGGCAATCGTTCGTATTGCGTTCCATTGTCGAAGGTCGCGATCAGTTCCTTGCCTTCAGAGGCATACTGCAAATCGCCCTTCCGCTCGGGATCGGTGATCGGTTGCTTGAGCAGGTTTGAGTAGTTCGAGGCCAGGTCATGCTCGAAAAACGTTCGTGAGTGACCGTTCGTCGCGTGGGCGGCCGCCTGGCCGGCATGACACGAGGCACATCCTTCATTGCCGATGTAGGCGGGCAACAAGGGATTCGACCAGTCGTTGGCCGCGACGGCAGGGACGGTTGGCCGCGTAGTGCGCCAATCACTCTGAACACCAACAACGAATCCGATGCCCCCGCCAAGCAGGGCCACGACGGCGCCGATCCAGATGTTTTCTCGCGATGTTATCATCAGTTGTCGTTCTACTGACGCCTTGGATCTGTTATGGCACGACCTTCATCGAACGCTGTCGATCATCACGTAGTCGGTCGTGGGAGGGGTCTGACACTGACGTCGCGATGGTTTCGAGCGCCCTGTGACATATCGTCGAAACCGAATATACGGAAATGAGTTCGACGCAAGCCACTGCCTTGGCCGATAATCCTGAAATCGAACTGAACATTGATGCCAACATGTTGTACGACAGGAAAAAGATCTGCAAACTCTAGCCGTTATTCGTGTTTACGACCATGCAACTGTTTCTTGACTGGCCAATTAAGATTAAACTGGCTGACAAGTGCCACAGCATGGGACAGATTGTCATTTTTGTACGGAAGTTGTCATGAAACGCTCACCACTCGCTCCTGTTGTTCGACGCCGCAGCGGCTTCACGCTGACCGAAGTGTTGCTGGTTCTGGCGATCCTGGGTGTGATCGCCGCCATGGTGATCCCCAACCTGCTGGGAGCCGGTAAAACGGCCTACATCAGAAACTCCACGATCAGCATCAAAGCATTCGAAAACATCGCCAAGAATTATGCCGTCGACCACGACATGGAATGGCCCGTCGATCCCAACGCCCTGATGAACCCCGGCGTCGACAAGAATGGCAAATCGTTGCCACCCTACATTGAAAAGATCCCCAAGGACGCATGGGGGATGGAACTGCATTACAGTTATCAGGCGGGTGAAGACAAACCGCGTATCTGGTCGAATGGACCCGATAAGATCGATGGCCAAGGCAACGGCGACGACATCAACAATTGGACCACGTAACCCGCGATTCCCGCTTAGAATTGAACTTTCAACTGGCCGCTCAGCACCCGCGAAGGTTACGCTGAGCGGCCAGTTCTGTTGATGCCGGCCGTTTTCGATGTCTTCGTCGACGTCCGTTTCACCGGTGTGTTTCTGACCTAAGACGAGGTCCTTGAACTGAGATGAGTCACCCATCAGTCGCCATCGTCATGTCACGACTGCGGCGACTGGTCAGTCCCGACGAGACATGGGTGGCTGCACTCCGCGCAGTCGTACGCAAACTCGCGCT
>Ga0207694_10002185_pt1 | contig 16071 bp, 15 predicted proteins | sample KBSC34metaG_FD_184353 | JGI IMG/M metagenome (GOLD analysis project Ga0207694, IMG submission 184353) | Corn rhizosphere microbial communities from Kellogg Biological Station, Michigan, USA - KBS C3-4 metaG (SPAdes) (version 2) | ecosystem: Host-associated > Plants > Roots > Rhizosphere > Soil... | reverse complement strand
CCGGCGGGCGGTGTCTACCGGATCAGCGATCTTGATCTGGCATCGCGGTTGTCGTTTTTCCTCTGGAGCAGTATTCCGGACGATGAGTTACTCGACGTCGCCGTTCGGGGCAAGTTGAGTCAACCCGAAGAGCTGGATAAGCAGGTGCGTCGGATGCTCGCCGATCACCGCTCGTTCAACCTCGCGACGAATTTCGCCGGACAGTGGCTTCGGTTGCGCAATATCAACGCGGTGGTTCCTGCCTCCTCTCTTTTCCGGGACTTCGATGACAACCTGCGGCAGGCCTTCCGGGAAGAGACCGAACTGTTTTTCGACAGCATTCTGCGCGAGGACCGCAGCGTGCTCACTTTCATCAAATCGGACTACACATTCCTCAATGAACGCTTAGCGAAGCACTACGGAATTCCCGACATCTATGGGAGCCGGTTCCGCCGCGTTACGCTTGCTCCTGATAGCCACCGGGGTGGGCTGCTGCGGCAAGGCAGCGTGCTCTCGGTCACGTCGTATGCGACCCGCACATCGCCAGTACTTCGCGGGGTATTAGTGCTAAAGAACATCTTGGGCGCGCCGCCGCCGCCCCCCCCGCCAAACGTGCCGGCGCTAGATGAGAGTACGGTGACCGCCAATCTTTCGATGCGTCAACGCATGGCCGCGCATCGCAAGAACCCCACGTGCGCGAGTTGCCATAACACGATTGATCCGGTGGGCTTCGCCCTCGAGAACTTCAATGCGGTGGGACAGTGGCGAGACTTCGACAATGATGGGCAATCTGTCGATGCTTCGGGAGCTGCGCCCGGCGGCAAAGAGTTCAATGGCATCGACGGACTTGAAAACGCTCTGATGGCCCGTCCCGAACTGTTTGTCACGGCGCTGACGGAAAACCTGATGACGTTCGCGCTGGGGCGAGGCGTCGAGCCCTATGATGCGCCGGCCACTCGCAAGATCGTGCGCGACGCTGAGAAGGATAAATACCGGTTCTCATCTCTCATTTTCGGCATCGTGAAGAGCGTTCCTTTTCAAATGCGGCGGGCTGAAATCAGCGACGCGCCCATAGCCGGTAACATAAAAAAGTAGATAACCAATGAATAGCAAAGAAAGGGGAGAGTGATGTTTCTCACAAAGAAGGCGATTCCAAGGCGGACGGTACTGAAAGCCGCGCGGGCCGCTCTGGCTCTGCCGCTGCTCGATGCGATGATTCCCGCGGTGACGGCGTGGGCCCAAACACCCGCGAAGCCGATAGCGAGGCTGGGCTTCGTGTTTATCCCAATGGGGGCCGATCAAGCGCGCTGGACTCCGCCCGGCGAAGGAAATCTCGACACGCTTTCGCCCATCCTCTCTCCTCTTAAGCCGGTTAAAGATCACGTGACGGTCCTCACCAATACCCGGCTAATGAATGCCTATCCCGGTACGCATGACACATCCAACGCGTCTTTTCTGAGCGGGGCGTTCGCCAAACACACCGAGAGTTCAGATTATTATCTCGGCACGACGGTTGACCAGATCGCGGCCAAGGAATTTGGCAAGGACACGCAACTCGCCTCGCTCCAACTCGCGATGGACCTGAACCCGCTCGCCGGTGTGTGTAACAACGGTTACGCATGTGTTTATCAGAATTGCCTCTCCTGGTCGTCGCCAACGACGCCCCTTCCATCCGAAGCGCATCCGCGCGTGGTCTTCGAGCGCTTGTTCGGCGAGGGCGGCACTGGAGCCGCTCGGCGCGCGGCGCTGAAGGATCGTGCCAGCCTTCTGGATGCATTCACTACGGACATCGCGAAGCTCAAGGGCCGCGTGGGCAGTCCTGATCGCGTGCGCCTGGATCAGTATCTAGACAGTGTTCGTCAGATCGAGCGCGAGATCGAGCGTGCCGAGAAGGCCGTGGCGGAAAACAAGAACCCCGATATGGATCGACCGCTAGGGGTCCCCGCAGCCTTCGCCGACCACGCCAAGCTGATGTTCGATCTGCAGGTTCTGGCCTTCCAGGCGAATATCACGCGCGTCGTCACCTTCCAGTTCACGCGCGAGGAGAGCAATCGCACGTATCCGGAGATCGGCGTGGCGGATCCGCATCATCCAACCAGCCATCACGGTGGCGATCCCGAAAAACTCGCCAAGCTAGCGAAGATCAATACCTTCCATATGACCCTGTTTTCAGACTTCTTGCAGAAGTTGAAGGCGACTCCCGATGGGGACGGCTCGCTTCTGGATCACACGGTCTATGTGTACGGCAGTGGCATGGGTAATTCCAGCCTTCACGATCACGAAAGGCTTCCCATGCTGGTAGCTGGCGGTGCTGCAACGGGCCTAAAGGGTAATCGGCATATTCGATACGAGAAGGGAATGGACCTGGCCAATCTCCATCTCACGCTTCTTGACCGTGTCGGCGTCCATCTGGATGCCTTTGGGGACAGCACTGGGGAAATCCAACAACTCTTCGTATAGGAGCGGCATATGGACTGGCTAAAATTGAGTGGACTCGTAATCCTGGGGGCCGGCCTGGCAGCTCCAGTGGCCGCGGCGCCACGTTCGGCGCTTGCCGACGCCGCGGAACAACATGACAAGGCCAGCGTCCGTACGCTCCTACAGTCCGGCGCCGATGTGAACGTCGCTCAGGTCGATGGAACCACCGCATTGCACTGGGCAGCATATAACGACGATGCGGAGAGCGTAGCCTTGCTCGTTAAGGCGGGTGCCAACGTGAACGCTGTAAACAACTATGGCGTGCCTCCGCTGGCACAGGCATGTATCAACGGGAATGCTGCAATTGTGAAACTGTTGTTAGCGGCTGGAGCCGACGCGAACGCCACCATGAAAGGCGGGGAATCCGTCTTGATGCTGGCTGCGCGCTCTGGGAATGCCGAGGCGGTAAAGGCGCTGCTCGCCCGCGACGCCAGCACCAAGACCCGTGAGCGGCTTGGCCAGACTGCCTTGATGTGGGCGGCCGCGGAAGGGCACACCGATGTCGTCCAGGAGCTGATCGCGGCAGGAGCCGACATCAACGCCAAGATCGATTCCGGATTAACGCCGTTCTTCTTTGCCGTGCGTGATGGCCACCTCGACACGGTGCGCGCGTTTCTCAAGGCGGGCATCGACGTGAATGCCATGATGCAGCCGGCGGAGAAGGTGCCTAGCAGGGCAGGCGGAGGCGGCGGCGGACGTCCGGAAGCGGCGAGAACGCCGGGCACCAACGCGTTGGCCCTCGCGGTGGAGAACGGCCACTTTGAACTTGCGATAGCACTAATCGATGCGGGTGCCGATCCGAACGATGTCCGGACCGGATTCGCTCCTCTCCACATGATGGCCGGAGTGAGAAAGCCGGACTCGAGCGATATTAGCGATGGTGCGCCGCCCATTGGGGCGGGCCACCTCTCAAGCCTTGAGTTCGTCCGCGAAATCGTGAAGCGGGGCGCCAACGTCAATCTTCGCCTGCCCAAAGGCGCGCCCAAGCAGCCCCACACATCTTCGAAGGTCGGATCCGAGGGGGCGACCCCGATTCTGTTTGCCGCCGATCGCGCCGACGTACCGCTGATGCGCCTGCTGGTGGAACTGGGCGCCGATCCCCTGATGCCGAACTTCAATAACACCACGCCGCTGATGGCTGCCGCCGGGCTCGGCACAACCGAACCGCTGGAAGAGGCAGGCGAAGAAAGCGACGCCCTCGAAGCTGTGAAGATGTTGCTCGACCTCCACGCTGATCCGAACCTGGTCGACGACAATGGCGATACAGCGATGCACGGAGCCACTTATAACATGTACCCGCGTGTTGTGAAGCTGCTGGCCGAGCGTGGAGCTGATCCTAAAGTCTGGGGGAAGCCCGACAAAGCTGGCCGGACGCCACTATTCATTGCCGAAGGTTACAGCGGCCGGCTCCCACGGCCCGATCCGCCGACCATCGAAGCCGTCACCAAGCTGATGCTCGCAGCCGGCCTTTCCACCGAAGGCGAGCGTCCGAAGGTGGTTGATATCTACGCGAAAACCCCAGAGCCGCCCAAATCCGCCGAACCTTCGAAGTGAGACCGCCAGCGAAGTGAGACCGCCAGTTCGCGTAGACATGCGACCATCGCTCAGGATGATACTGGGGTGCGCAGTAGTTTTCATTGCTATCGTGGGACCGCTTGCGGCGCAGACGCGCAGAACTGTCTGGGACGGTGTCTTCGCGCCTGAGCAGGCTACCCGCGGGAAAGCGATGTTTGCGACCACCTGCGCCGCGTGCCATGCTGCGGATCTTAGCGGTGCCAATGGCCCAGCGCTGAAGGGTGATGTGTTCGTCGCTCACTGGATGGAAGGCAGCCTGGATGGCTTGTTCGCCCGCGTCAAATCCATGCCGCCGAATCGGGCGAATTTGGGAGAGAGCGCCTATCTCGATCTCGTTGCCTTTCTGCTGGACGCGAACGCCTTTCCTGCCGGGAAGCAGGAACTGAAGGCGGAAGCTGTACCTGGAATCCAGATTCAGGGTAAGAATGGGCCGGCGCCCGTCCCGAACTTCGCGCTAGTGGATGTGGTTGGATGTTTCGCGCGCGGGCCGCAGGATACATGGACGCTGACAAACGCGAGCGACCCTGTACGGACGCGAAGCCCGGTGCAGCCGACTGAACCGGAAATTGCCGCGGCGAAGGCGAAGCCGCTCGGCAGTCAAGCGATTCAGTTGCAGGATGTCGAATACTTCAGTAACGCCTTTCATCCGGAATCTCAGATCGGGCATCGGGTGAACGCGAAAGGCTTTCTGATGCGCACAGGAAGCGACGTTAAGATCAATGTAACGTGGGTCGAAATGCTGGCTGCGGATTGCGGGCATTGATCGGCAAAATTTTTAATGCCTAACGTCGGGCTGTTCATACCCTGCTATGTCGACCAGCTCTACCCTCAAGTTGGACTCGCCACGCTGCGCGTTCTGCGCCGCCTCGGCCTCAACGTAGACTTCCCGCAGGAGCAGACCTGCTGCGGCCAGCCCATGGCGAACTCCGGCTCGGACGCGGCCGCCCGCCCCTTGGCCCAACGCTTCCTTGAGATCTTCGGCAAATACGACCACGTCGTTAGCCCCTCCGGCAGTTGCGTTTCCATGATTCGCAACCACTACGATCACTGGCTTCACGACAAGCCTGGCTTTGACCACCTTCGCGGCAATACTTTCGAGCTTTGCGAGTACCTCACCGACATCGCCAAAATCGTCAAAGTCGATGGGGAATTCCCCTTCAAGGTCGGAATTCAGATGAGCTGCCACGGCCTCCGCGAGCTGCGCCTCGCCCGCTCCTCCGAACAGATGATTGCGCCGTTCAATAAAGTGCGTCAGCTTCTCTCGCAACTGCGCGGCATCGAAGTCGTGGATTTGACCCGGCCCGACGAGTGCTGCGGCTTCGGCGGCACCTTCGCGGTCGCGGAGGAAGCAATTTCCTGCCTCATGGGCCGCGATCGCATTCAGGACCACGCCCGTGCGGGCGCGGAAGTCATCGCAGGATTCGATATGTCCTGCCTCATGCATCTCGACGGCCTGATCCGCCGCACCAATCAGCCGCAGCGTGTGATGCACGTCGCCGAAATTCTGGAGAAAGCGACGCTCTCATGACCGGCCATGCAGAAAAATCCGCTGCGTTTGTCGCCAATGAGGACCGCGCGCATTGGCACGACCAGTCGCTCTGGTTTGTTCGCTCCAAACGCGATAAGCAGGCCTCCGGCATCCCCGAATGGGAGGCCCTTCGCGAAGCCGCTTCTGCCATTAAGACGCATACGCTTTCGCGCCTAGCCGACTACCTGGAAGAGTTTGAGCGCAACGCCACCGCCAACGGTATTCAGGTCCATTGGGCTCGCGATGCCGCCGAACATAACGCCATCGTTCACCAGATCCTCGCGAGCCACGGTGTCACGCATCTCGTCAAATCGAAGTCGATGCTCACCGAGGAATGCCATCTCAATCCTTATCTCGAAGCCCGCGGCATCGAAGTCACCGACACCGATCTCGGCGAACGCATCGTGCAACTCCGCAAGGAACCGCCGAGCCACATTGTCATGCCGGCGATTCATCTAAAGCGGGAAGAAATTGGCGAGCTCTTCCACATCGAACTCGGCACGGAGAAGGGCGCGTCGGATCCCAAGTACCTCACGGAGGCCGCCCGCAGCCACCTGCGCAGTAAGTTCATGGGCGCCCAAGCCGGACTCACCGGTGTCAATTTTGCCGTGGCCGAAACCGGAGGCGTCGTCGTCTGCACCAATGAAGGCAATGCGGATATGGGCGCCAGCCTCCCGCGCTTGCATATCGCCTGCATGGGCATCGAGAAACTCATCCCACGCGCCGCGCATCTCTCGGTGTTCCTCCGTTTGTTGGCGCGCAGCGGCACCGGCCAACCCATCACCGGATACACATCGCACTTCAACGGCCCTGTCCGCGGCGGCGAGATGCACGTAGTCGTCGTCGACAACGGCCGTAGCCGCATTCTTGGACAGGAAACTTTCCGCCGTTCCCTCGGCTGCATCCGCTGCGGTGCCTGCATGAATACGTGTCCGGTTTACCGGCGCAGCGGCGGCTATAGCTACGGTTACACCGTCCCCGGTCCCATCGGTTCCATCCTTGCGCCGCAGCGCGATCCTGAGAAGTACGCCTCGTTGCCCTTTGCGTCGAGCCTCTGCGGCTCCTGCACCGATGTTTGCCCGGTGAAGATCGACCTGCATCATCAGCTGCTGGCATTCCGTAAGGTCTTGGTCGATCTCAAAGCCGTGCCGCTGCAAAAGCGTCTGGGCATGGCTTTCGCGGGCTTCGTTCTATCGCGCCCGTCGCTCTACCGCCTCGGTGGAGGCCTGTTGCGCGCTATCGTTCCGCGTCTTCCGCGCGGCCTGATTTATGGGTCTTGGAACCCATGGGGAATACAACGCGAGATTCCACCGATGCCGCAGCAAAGCTTTCGCGATCTTATCCAGAAGGAACCGTCATGAGCAGCCGCAACGCGATTCTCGATTCGCTCCGGCAGAATGTTCCTCCCGCTGCATCGTTGCCCGCGCCGATAACAACCGGCATCCGCTTTGCCGATCCGATCAAACAATTTGAGGAGACACTGACCATTGCAGGCGGCACGCTCGTCCGCGCCAATGGGCAGCAAGACCTCACATCCGCGCTGGCCAAGATCGACGTCTATGCAAGCGCCGCGAAAATCGCGTCGCTAGTGCCCGGCCTGCCCTCGAAAGACGTGGACTTGAGCGCGATCGACGATCCGCACGATCTCGAAGGCATCGACGTAGCCGTCCTTCCAGGAAAGTTTGGAGTAGCCGAAAACGCTGCGGTCTGGATCCCCGGCGAAACTCTAACGCCGCACCGGGCCATCTTTGTCATCGTTCAGCATTTGATCTTGGTGGTTCCGGCCAGCGAGATCGTGGACAATCTCCATCAAGCTTACGAACGAATTCAGTGGATCCCCAATAGCTTCGGCATTTTTATCTCCGGCCCCTCCAAGACCGCCGACATAGAACAGTCTCTGGTCATCGGAGCGCATGGAGCCCGAAGCTGCACAGTGATCTTGTTCTAGCCGTTAGCCTTTAGGCGGAAGCCGGGCGATGTGACCGCAGGAACGAGCGTATTTGGCGGATCGCCAGCGGAATCCGTTCCTTAGGTTCCTTCCACGGGAAGATGCTCGCTTCGGCGTTGGGCGCGAGCATCGCCGCTTCCATCGCGACGGCGTAGGGATGAGCCGGAATATTGTCCGGCAGAATCAATACCGGCGTCTGGCAACTGCGCACGAAATCGCGTGTCACGGTGAAGACGAAGTCCGGGTTGGTGCGGTACATTTTGGTCAGAAATTTGTCCACCGTCTGCATCGTGACCTCAGGCCGGCGCTTTACAAATTCCGGACCCCAGCCCGTCATGTTGGTGTCGTAGAAAAGCGTCGGCATCTCCGGACGGAATCCGCTAGGCTGCGCCAGCACACCTGCGACGACGCGATCCGGAGCACGCCGCAGCAGATTCCAAATGAAGGGTCCGCCGATGCAGAAGCCCATCACCATGAATTTCTGGATGCCCAGGTGATCCATCACGCCGAGATGGTCATCGGCAAATGAATCCCATGGTCTGTCGATCTCGAGAGGTCCAGAGGACTGGCCGCCATTGGCATTGCGCAGGTCCGCCGCAATGCAGCGGTACTCTCCCTTGAACTCTCCGATCGCGTCAAACGGATTGGTCAAGCCCGCGATCGTCGAATTCAATCCTCCGCCGGCGATCAGCAGCAACGGGAAGCCGGAACCGGCCTCCTCATAGTGGATGCGAACGGAGCCTTTTTCATAAAAAGGCATGGCAAACCCTCCCTGGTCAATCGTTTGGGGCAGACGCGCGCAGCGTTAGTTGGGGCGCCTGAACAAGCCGCCGTAGACGGCCTTCGTGATGATGTGGCCCTGAATCGCTTTCAGTATGTTGGTACGCGTCTCGAAAGCGTCGGCCGCCGGTTTCACGTCCAGCTTGGTGTCGAGGGCGAAGAGCTCAAAGACGTAGTGGTGGAACGGCCCATTCGCGCCCGCTCCCGGACCGCGATACATGGGACCAGTCGCGCTGATCTGATAGCTGCCGTCGGGCAATTGCGCTCCCTTTGCCACGCCTTCGGGCAATCCGGTCGCGGTCGCGGGAATGTTCCAAACCACCCAGTGAGCCTGATCGTCCGTAGTCTTGTTACGGGCGAGATCCATGTCGTGCATGTTCAGAAACAAACTCTGCGTCCCCGCCGGAACGTTGGCCCAGCTGATGGCAGGCGACGTGCCCTCGCCAACGGCAACGCCCGGAGCGGCCTGGCTGAACTTAACCGGAATCTGGCCCCCGTCGGGAAATCCTGGAATCGTCAAGGTCATGGCCGGCGGGGCAGCTCCACCCTTAGTCTGAGCCGATAGCATGCAGGCCATGGAAACAGTGATCGTGGAAAGAATTAGAAATCGCATGGGACTATGCTAGCGCGGAATTGGGCGCTCAGCACGGGAGGGTGTTTCGCTATAGTCGAAAGGAACCTTCCCATGCGGACTATCCTGAGAATCGCACTGCGGGGATGCCTCGCTCTGCTGATCCTTACAGGCCTCATTTACCTCGGCGATGATCTGTATGCGCGTTCCCGCGGGCGGCCGGTTGAACAGATGCAGATCGGTCGCGTATACGCCGCCGTGAACCGCTATAACCAGGTAGAGTATTCGATCGGTACGCCGGCCATTATGACTTGTGTCGAGGCGCTGATGCCGCATTTCGGCTACACGCCGTGCTGGTATCTGCAGCGGCATAGAATCCAGCAAATCGGTCCGTAGACGGTCAGACGAGAGTCAAATCGGCTGGGCGCTCGCGGCGATCGGTCGATTCATAGTCGCGCCACGCCGTCACCAGCCGCGACACACCGCTCTTAAGAACCTCCGGAGTTCCGAGGAAGGGAAGACGCAGGAACCTCGCCTGCGTCTCCGTCGCCGACATAACCGGCCCCGGCAATACAGCGACGCCATGGCGCAATGCGACTTGAGCAAACTCACGAGCGTCCCCGCCGGGAAGTTTGACCCAAAGAAACACACCGCCCGAAGGCACGCGAAATTTCCAATCCGGCAGATGGCGCCGCAGCAAGGCGACGAGAAGATCGCGCCGCGGTTTAAGCTGCTGCCGGCGCAGAGTGCGAGCTTCGCCCACAACGCCTAGCAATTGAGCGGCGATGGCCTGGGTTAGCGGCGGGCAGCCAAGATCCATCGCGCTTTTCAATCGGGCCAGCCGTTGGATGATGGGTTCGGGCGCCCGCACCCACCCCACTCGCAAACCTGCGCAGATGAGCTTACTGATGGATCCAATCGTCAGCACCAGCGCGTCAGGGTTGTCGGAAGCAAGCGGCGGCGGAGGCGAGCCATCAATATTCAAATCCGCAAGCACGCCATCGTCAATGATGGGGACGCCGAGTTCGGACGCAATCCGGCTCACTTCCTTACGAGCGGAACGCGGCATCACGCCTCCTGTTGGATTCTGAAATGTCGGCGTTAGATATACGATCCGGGCTGCTGTGGCAGTGATTCGGTCCCGAAGCACCGACGGAGCCACGCCATCGGGTCCCACGGGGAGCGGAGAGATGCGCGCTCCCACTGCCCGAAACGCGTCCAATGCCCCGAAGTAGGCCGGGTCCTCAATCAGCGCCGTGTCGCCGCGCTGCAGAAACAAGCCAGCGCAAACCATGATCGCCTGCTGCGCTCCCGTAGTTACCAGAATTTCTTCTTTGCGCGTGCGCAAGCCGCTGGCTGTATAGTAATCGGCAAGCGCCTGCCGGAGAGAGCTCAGACCCAGCGGGCGGTATTGGCTATTCCGCAGGAGACCCGCATACTCGTCCGGAGGAAGCATGAAAAGTTCCGGCCGCAACTCCGTCAGCGGCGCAGGCGTGCCGAGCGCAAAATCCACCGTGTCACGTTCCCGCTGACTTGCCAGTAGACCCAGCAATGGACTTGACGCCAGCGCACTGGTCTGCGCGTCGCTTCGCGCGGCCATTACCGCGGACGACTTGCTGCTGATCCAAGTACCGCTGCCAGATCGGCTTTCCACCCAGCCGCTTTCGCGCAGCGTGTCGTAGACCGCGACGACGGTTGTACGGCTGACGCTTAGTGCCTGCGCGAAGCTGCGTTCGGAAGGCAGCCGGATTCCTGGATTGAGCAGTCCTTGTTTGATGGCCTGCGAAACCGCGCGCGTCAGCTTGAATTGCAGTGACCCTCTGCCCACCGACCAAGGCCCCAGATGGCTGACCAACGCCTGCACTTCCATAAGTCCAATTCTCTACGAAGTGGCTCTTTTATTCAAGTCCATTTAGGCCAATACTAGGACTTCCTCAGGGAAATATTTGACATGACTGAATGCATCGCGCCGGTCATTTCAGACAATGACATCGCGCTACAGATCGACCGGATACTGGCGAGCCGTTGGTTCGCAAGATCGGAACGTTTATGCCGCTTCGTTCGCTTCGCTGCGAACCACGCGCTGGGTCATGGCGCGGATCGTCTCAAGGAATATCTCGTGGGTGTTGAAGTGTTCGATCGTGGGCCGGCTTACGATCCCAGAATAGATCCAATCGTGCGCGTGGAAGCACGCCGGCTTCGAGGAAAACTCAAGGCCTATTACGCTTCGACGGGACGCGACGACCAACTCCGCATCGAGTTTCCGAAGGGAAGCTACAGTCCAATTTTTCGGCTCCGGCGCTCCCCGCGAATCAAGGCGATGGAGCCGGGGGATGCCGCCATTGCCGTGTTGCCCTTTGAAAACCTGACAAACTCGGCCCCCAACGAATCCTTCGCTGGAGGACTTACCGAGGAACTCATTCATCACCTGGCGCAAGTTTCCGGCTTACAAGTAGTCGTCGACCACGGCGCCTCGCGGAGCAACCGCGCCGCCGCAAAGTGGAATCTTCGCGGGAGCATTCGCGACGCGCACGACAGTCTTCGAATCATAGTCCAACTGATCGAAACCGGCAGCGGCGCCTATATTTGGTCCGAGACATATAAGGCCGCCGGCGGGGATGTTCTCTCAGTCCAAGAAAACATCGCCCGGGCGATCGTGGCCAGGTTCCAATCAACGTTGGAACTTTCGCGGATCGCCTCCAAAGCGAGTTAAAGCGCGGCGATCAGGCCAGAGCTTTTCCGTAGAGGGCGAGCAAACGAGCCCATGCCTTCTCGGCCAGCGGCTCGCTGTAAACCATCGAATCCGGAGGGCACCAGCCATGCGCCGATCCCGTGTAGACTTCGATTTCCGCGGGCAACTTCGCGCTGGCGAACGTCTCTTTCAGCACGTCCTTTTCCTTCGGCGACCGCATGTCATCATTCGCTGCAATTGCAATGAGGAATTGTGCCTTGGTCTTCGATGCCTGCAGATGCGGGCTGTTGGGCATGTCTGTCACAAGTCCGCCACCATGGAACGAAGCGACCGCGCCGACGCGATCGGGAACGGCGGCCGATGTGCGAAACGCAATCGGTCCGCCCATGCAATAACCCTGCGTACCGATCTTCCGATTCTTGGCGACCGACGATTGCTGGTCCAGCCATCCGATGAATGCCTTCGCATCGGTCATTTGCGTGGTTTCGTTCAAGGCTCCCGCGAGTGGCCGCAAGTCCGCGATTGGCGTTGCCGAACCGGCAGCCGCCGTCGGGGCTTTCTTCACGCGGTAGAACGGATTCACCACCAACACCGAGTAGCCTGATTCAGCAAGCCGCTTGCCCATCTGACGTACGGCAGGCCGCAGCCCAAAAATGTCGGGCCAAAACAGGATGCCGGGCGCTGTGCCGCTGGAGGGATGCACGAAGTAGCAGTCCGCTGTGCCGTCCGGCGTCTTCACGTTCACGTCCGATTCGGTCACTGCCGCGGCGTTCGCGACTCTGGGGAGCATCATGGCCATGCCGGCTCCCAGCATTTTGCCGAATTGCTTTCGCGTCACCGAACCCATCGCCTCGAATAGCCTTCGGTCGTCCTCAAAATGATCCTGATCGCACATATTCGCTCCTTATGAACGCCGGGCCGTTCGTACGACCGCACGCATACTTGATATTTTATACTCCGCCGCTACGCCTTTGCGAATGCGGCCTTCACTCGTTCAGCCGTAAACGGCACGGTGCGCATACGGATGCCCGTCGCGTCGAAAATCGCGTTGGCCAACGCGGCGGCCACGGGAGCGCTGGCTGCCTCGCCGGCGCCGTAAGCGGGTTGCCCCGGACGGTCGATCAACGCAACCTGTACCGCTGGCACTTCCGGAAAAGTCAGCAGGGGATAACTCGACCAGTCCGTGCTGGTGACACGCGACTTGTCGAACGTCACCTCTTCGTGCAAGGTTCGGCTCAGCGTCTGCATGATGTTGCCCTCGACTTGATTGCGCAAGCCATCTGGATTCACCACCAATCCGCAATCGTGCGCACATACCACGCGCCGCGCCGTGATTTTCCCAGTGGCCTTATTCACCGCTACAGCAATGCCAAGCGCTACATAGTTTTCGGCTTGCTTATAGCGCATGTAGGCCATCCCGCGCCCGACCAGAACGTCGCCCTCGGCCGCATGCGGATTGGGCGAGGGGCGCGTTTGCCAATCCATCATTCCGACCGCCCGCTGGAGCACCTCGACGGCGCGCGGATCGGTGAGTCCGCGTAAGCGGAACGCGACCGGGTCCATCCCGGCGGCTGCGGCCAGCTCATCGGTGAAGCTTTCCACTGCAAAAATGTTGGCGATCTTGCCCGGGGCGCGGAGATTAGAGAGTCGCAGCGGCGTGTCCTTCAAGTGATGCGACACCACCCGAAGATTGGGGACGGCATACGGTGGATCGAGATTGAGGGTCATCAAGCCCGCGCCTTGCCCATGCGTCTGCGACATGCCAGCCGACTCCGGTCCGAGTAGCGCACGGCTTCCTTGCGGGCCATCCGGGATCCACATCTGCGTTTCCCAAGCCGAGATATTTCCATTCGCATCCAGTCCGGCGCGCAATTCGTGAAGCTGTGCGGGACCCTTTGGATCCCAGCCGTGCTCGTCCTGGCGCATCCATTGGACGCGCACTGGCTGCCCTACGGCGCGCGAGAGCATCAGCGCATCGGCCGCTGCGTCATCCGCGCCGTTAGTGCCATAGGAGCCCGAGCCATCGCGATAGATGACGCGCATCTTATCTAATGGAATGCCAAATACTTTGGCGAGATTCGCGCGCAGCCCGTAGGGATTCTGAGCGGCGCTCCAGATGGTCGTCCCGGACTCCTTCACATCCGCAATGGCGCATGAAGGACCGAGCGACGCGTGACTTTGGAACGGCCAGTAGTAAGTCGCGGACAATTGCTTCGCGGCCGAAGACAGAGCCCCGTCGATATCGCCACGCTTGGCGAGCGCCTGGTCACGCTCCACTGGAGCTTGCCGCACCCAACGGCTGAGTTCGACGCTGCCAGGGAGAACCTGGGAATCGCTCCACGTCGCCTTGATTTCCTTCGACCCGCGCACCGCCGCCCATTCATCCTGCGCCACCACGCCGAGAAAACTTTCGATGCGGATGACACGAACGCCAGGAAGCGCACGGATCGGGTTTTCGTCCACTGACAGAAGCTTCGCGCCAATCGATGGGGGTCGCACCACGCGCCCATGTAGCATGCCCGAGAGCGCAAGGTCCTGCAACCACGGATGCTTTCCCGAACATTTCGCGGGCACATCGGCGCGCAGGATTGGCTTGCCGACTACCGTATACGTCGAAGGGTTCCTTAGTTGGGCGTTGGGATTGACCTTGACGCCCAGACGCTTGCCCGCGACCAGCAATGCGACGCTGATTTTTTGCCCGTTCGAATGCGAGACCTCTCCGGCAGCAATGTTAAGTTCCAATGCCGGCAGGTTCAGTTGCTTCGCCCCCAGATCGAGCAGCGCCTGGCGCGCGGAAGCTGCTGCGCGGCGAATGTCGGCCGCGCCGCGCGGAATGCCGGAGCTGCCTCCAGTTCCGCCATGATCCGGCGTGACTGCTGTGTCCCCTTCGATCACGGTGAACCGGTCGACCGGGATGCCGAGTTCTTCGGCCGCCGTCTGGCGAAACGCCGTCGCAAGACCTGTGCCGACATCCACTTTGCTCGTGTAAATGGTCACCGATCCATCGGCGTGTATCGCAATAAAACTGTCGACCTCGGTTGGATCGAGAGATTTGGAAGCGTCGCTCGTGGACTGACCTAAAGCGAAGCGCACGACCAGCGCACCTGCGGCCATCTTCAGGATTCCGCGGCGGGATAGCGAAGTCATCGTCTCCATTGCCATGACCTCCTAAGCTTTTGCGGCGCGCATCACCGCGCCCAGGATCCGAGTGTGCGTTCCGCAGCGGCAGAGATTGCCGGCGAGTCCCTGTTTGACTTGTTCCAGCGTGGGGTGCGGCGTCTGGGTGAGAAGGGCACTCGCGGACATGATCATGCCGTTCGTACAATAACCGCACTGTGCCGCTTGCTCGGCAATAAATGCCGCTTGGAGCGCGCTGGGCTTTTCCGGTGTCCCCAGACCTTCGAGAGTCGTGATCGTTCGACCCGCAACCTGTTTGATGGGCGTGACGCATGAGCGCACGGCCTTGCCATCGACCAACACTGTGCAGGCGCCGCACTGGCCGAGCCCGCACCCGAATTTTGCGCCATGCAGCGCGAGCGTATTGCGCAGAATGTAGAGAAGAGGCTGGTCCGGATCCCAGGAATCAACTGTTGCCGGCGCCCCGTTAACGCGAAATTTGTATTGCGGCATAGCATCATTATCTGCCAGTTACGCAGGCGGTAGCGCCTGGTACTCGCGATTAGTTCTTGACAAATATTTCCCGCCGGGTTACTTTTCTATGTAAAGAACTTTGCAATACAAAGTAACCTGCATGAATGACTTGAATCGCGCGCTCGGAGACATCAGCAGCATACGCCAGCAGATCGCGCGCAGCACCGAATTTCGCGGTTACGGTCCCGCGACTCTGGCTGCGACCGCTATTTTCGCGATCGCGGCTGCCGCGGCACAGGCGGCTTGGGTGCCTGATCCGTCGAAGCACGTCACTTCTTACTTGTCCATCTGGATCGTGACCGCTCTTGTGTCGGCGGTATTGATCGGCGTGCAAACCGTCACCCGCGCGCATCGTATGCATTCGGGCATCGCCAACGAAATGATCTACATGGCGGTGGAACAATTTCTGCCGGCCGCCGGCGCCGGCGCGCTGCTCACGTTGGTGCTCGTCGAATATGCCCCCTCAGCAATGTGGACGCTTCCCGGGCTCTGGCAGATCATCTTCAGTCTGGGATTATTTTCATCCTGCCGCTTCCTTCCACGAGCCATGGCCGCAACGGGCATGTGGTACCTGATTACCGGACTGACGTGTATCGCGCTCGGCGAGAGCCGGGCATTCTCTCCCTGGACAATGGGAGTGTCGTTTGGCGTGGGGCAATTCCTCGCCGGCGGAATTTTGTTCCTGAACGCTTCGGAGGGCAGCGATGAAAGCTAAAAGCTCCGGTGACGCCCCCTTCGCCTATGAAGGGTTGGACCGCGTGATTCACGAACGGGCGCGCCTCAGCGTGATGACTTCTTTGATCGGCAATCCCAAAGGACTGACGTTTAACGATCTTAAGCAACTCTGTGCCTTGACAGACGGCAATCTC
>Ga0207694_10002165_pt1 | contig 16155 bp, 14 predicted proteins | sample KBSC34metaG_FD_184353 | JGI IMG/M metagenome (GOLD analysis project Ga0207694, IMG submission 184353) | Corn rhizosphere microbial communities from Kellogg Biological Station, Michigan, USA - KBS C3-4 metaG (SPAdes) (version 2) | ecosystem: Host-associated > Plants > Roots > Rhizosphere > Soil... | reverse complement strand
CTGACGCAGGTCGTCTGCTGACAGGTCGACATCGATGGCGCCGATGTTTTCGTGCAGATGCCGCAGACTGCGAGTGCCGGGGATCGGAACGATCCACGGACGCTGGGCCATCACCCACGCCAAGGCAACCTGAGCCGGAGTCGCGGCCTCACGTCTTGCAAAATGCGATACCAGATCGAGAATCCGCTGATTTGCTGCCAGTGCATCGGGCTTGAACCGGTCGAACCCGGCACGCAGATCGTTTTTGTCGTCGAAGGTCGTTTGCGCGCTCATCTTGCCGGTCAGGAATCCCATGCCCAGCGGTCCCCAGGGCACGAAGCCGATTCCAAGCTCCGCGCATAAGTCGAGCACGCCATTGTGCTCGACGCTCCGCTCCATCAGCGAATATTCCGTCTGGACCGCGGCGACCGGTTGCACCGCATGTGCACGACGGATGGTCTCGGGGCTCGCTTCGGACAGCCCGAAATGCAGGACCTTGCCTTGCCGAATCAGATCCTTGAGCGTACCCGCCACATCCTCGATCGGCACGCTTGGATCTACCCGATGCTGGTAGTAGAGGTCGATGCGATCGGTGCGCAAGCGCTTGAGCGATTCATCGACCACCCTGCAGATGCGCTCGGGGCGGCTGTTGAGCCCTCCGGTCTTATCTTCCAGCTCGAAACCGAATTTGGTGGCGATCTTCACCTCGTGGCGGATCGGCGCGAGCGCCTCGCCGACCAGTTCTTCGTTCACGTACGGACCGTAGACCTCGGCGGTATCGAAGAAAGTGACCCCGCGCTCGTGCGCTTCGCGGAGGGTGGCGATCCCCTGCTGTCGATCGGCGGCGGGACCGTAATTTGCGCTGATGCTCATGCAGCCGGCGCCAAGTTGCGAGACCTCAAGGGTCCCAAGGTTACGGCTCATCATCTTCCTGTCTCCTTGAAGAATGCGATTGCGAGGGTTGTCGCCTGCTTGTCGACATAGGAGATGGACGCCGCGAGGCTTATCAATTAGACCTCGATTGGTTGTTGGACTTATAACGTGGGCTTATCAGTGCAGCGCGAAGAAATGGCTGATCTGACCGCCTTCCTGGCAGTCGCGGAGGAGGGATCTTTCACGCGTGCAGCGGCAAGGTTGGGAATGTCCCAACCCGCTCTCAGCCAGATCATACGTCGCCTTGAGGGCCGGCTGGGCCTGCGCCTTTTGCGACGTACGACGCGCAGCGTTTCTCCGACTGAGGTTGGAGAACGTATTCTCGACGCGCTTGCACCGGCGCTTTCGACATTGGATGAGACGCTGGCGGGTCTTACCGCGCTTCGCGATAAGCCTTCGGGAACGATCCGCATCACGTCGGTCGAGCATGCAGCCGAGGCCATCCTTTATCCGGTGCTGAAGACGCTTCTACCGAACTATCCCGATATCAAGGTGGAGATCGTCCTCGACTATGGGCTGGCCGACTTGGCCGCCGAGCGCTTCGACGCGGGTGTCCGCTTAGGCGAACATGTCGACAAAGATATGATCGCCGTGCGCATCGCCCCCGAGATGCGCCAGGCGGTCGTTGGATCGCCTGACTATTTCGAGCGTCATCCCCCGCCCCGAAGGCCGCAAGAATTGGTCGCGCATCAATGTATCAACCTTTGGCTTTCCGAGGCGCGCGGCAATTATGTCTGGGAGTTCAAAAAAGGCGGCAGGGAGCCGAAGGTGCGCGTCAATGGCCCGCTAACGTTCAACGACATCGCGTTGATGCGGACGGCGGCGCTCGACGGCCTTGGTCTTGTCAATCTGCCGGAAAATTATGTTTCTCAGTTTTTGAAGGAGGGGCGGCTCGTGCGGGTGCTGGACGACTGGTGTCCGCCGCTGCCCGGATATCATCTCTACTATCCCAGCCGAAGGCAGCCCACGCCCGCCTTCTCGCTGATCGTGGAGGCGCTCCGTCATCGCTCCTGAATCCGCGTAGGATCTAACCCCACGCGACCGGCAGGGTGGCGCGGCCCCAGTACATCCAGGTGGGAATTCGCTCCGACGGGCCGTCGAGGCGCAGGTTGGGCAGGCGGCGGAGGAGGGTTTCGAAGGCGATCCTGGCCTCCAGCCGGGCAACGGGAGCGCCCAGGCAGAAATGGACGCCGGCGCCGAAGGAGAGATGCCGGCGCGCCTGGATCAGCGGACGGTCGATGACGAAGTCCTCCGGGTTCTCGAAGACGGCGGGATCACGATTGGCGCCGGCGATCGAGAACATCAGCTTGGCGTGCTCGGCCACCGCATGGCCGTGCATCTCCACGGGGGCGAGGCTGGTGCGGAAATGGGCCAGCACCGGCGGGTCGTAGCGCAGGCTCTCCTCGATCGCCGCGACGACCAGGTTGGGCTCCGCCTTCAACCGCTCCCAGCGCGCCGGCTCTTCCAGCAGCCGCCACATCAGGTTGGCCAGCAGCGACAGCGTGGTCTCGTGGCCGCCGGTCAGGAAGGCGAGGCAGACATTCAGCATCTCCTCGTCGGTCATGTACCGGTCCTCGACCTTGGTCACCAGGATGCGGGACATGTAGTCGTCGGGCAGGATCGTGCCCAGGGCCGCGATGTCGGGCTCGGTCACGCCGGCGGCACGCAGCATCTCCCGCCGCGCCTCGATATGGCCGAGGAAATGCGGATAGACCTCCTTCAGGATCGGCTCGTATGAGCCGGGCTCCGGATCGTGGAAGATCAGGAACTGCATCAGGTCCGCCCATTTCTTGTAGCGCGGATAATCCGCCTCGGGCGCGCCCAGCATGATGCACATCATCCGCGCCGGCAGCGGCCCGGCGAACAGCGCGCAGAAATCGCCCCGCTTGTCCGGGCTGGCCAGCATCGTATCGATCAGCGCGTTGGCGATCGTCTCGATCCGGGCGGCATAGGCCTTGAGCTGGGCCGGGGCGAACCCGGGCAGCAGGGCGGCGCGGAAGGCGTTGTGGAAGGGCGGGTCGGTCTTCAGCCCGACATCGCTGATCGAATCCTTGGCCGCGTTGCCGAAGCGGAAGCTCCAGACCGGATTGTCGGCCAGCACCTTTTCCCGAATCTCGGCATGATCGCTCAGCACATAGAAATCATGGCTCTCGCTCACATGGCGGTGAAACGGGCAGGCGGCGCGCAGCGCGGAGTAATGCGGCCCTGGATTCTCCAGCGCCTCGGGCGACAGCGGATCGAATGCGATGTCTTTCATGACCTCTCCGCGGGTGGCGGTTTTCGGCAGACTGTCCTGCCGGTCGCCCGGAACCAATGCCATTCCGGCAGCCCGGACCGCATATCGGACTTGCGATGGCAGTGAGGAAGTGCTGGTGCCGCCGACCGGCCGGCCGTTAGCATGACGGCCGTGTACGACAGGCATGGGCAAGAATGGATCGGTTGACGGGGAAAGTGGCGATCGTCACCGGCGCGGCCGGCGGAATCGGCGCGGCGACGGCCGAGGCCTTCCGGCGCGAGGGCGCGCGCGTACTGCTCGCCGACGTCAACGTCGACGCCGCCGCGGCGTTGGCGGAACGGCTGCGGGCAAAGGGCGGCCAGGCCACCGCCGTGCGCGCCGACATGGGAGACGAGGATTCGATTCAAGAGATGGTCTCGGCCGCGGTCGCAGCGTTCGGCCGGATCGACATCCTCTGCAACAACGCCGCGGCGACCGCGCTTGCCTCCACCGCCGACGGACCGGTGGAATCGATGTCCAGTCTCGTCTGGGATGACACGATGCGGATCAATCTGCGCGGTCCCATGCTGGCGATCAAATACGCCGTGCCGGTGATGCGCCAGGGCGGCGGCGGCTCGATCGTCAATATCTGCTCCAACGCCATGCTGGCGGGCGATCTGGGCAACACGGCCTATGCCGTGTCCAAGGCCGGGCTGGCGGCGCTGACCCGCTATGTCGCGACCCAGCACGGGGTCGACTCAATACGCTGCAACGGCATCTCACCCGGCTTCATCGAGACCCGACCGGCCGACAGCGAGCGCGGCCGCATGTTCCGCCGGGTGATTCACACCCATGAGCTCACCGCCCGCGCCGGCACGCCGGACGATGTGGCGGAGATGGCGGTCTTTCTCGCCGGCGACGAATCCGGCTTCGTCACCGGCCAGATCTATGCCGTGGACGGCGGGGCGCTGGCACATCAGTCGCATTATGCCGACGCCCGCCGCGCGGCCGAGGGAGAACAGTCATGAACGCACCCGCCCATGGCGCCCCGACCGAGATCTACCATGTCGTCAAGGGCGAAACCGTTGCCGGTGCCGATTGCACATTCGGTCCGGCGCATGCCCGCTTCGCCACGCCCAGGCTCGATCTCGATGCGCTGGTCTGGTCGCGGCGGGAGACGGGGCCGGTGTTCGACATGCCGGTGGCCGAGATCATGGACGTGCTGGTTGCGACCGGCGAGCGCCTGACCCGCGACCCTGACGGCGCGCTGGCAGAGGCGCTGGCCCGCAACGCGCGGACCAATCCGCTGCCCATCGACGTGCTGGAACGGTCCTATGCATCGCTGGGCGCGCTGTTCAACCGCCGCCAGATGGAGTTCATGGTGGAGCAGGAGCTGGGCGGCGCCGACGTGATCGACGGCTGGCGCCCGGTCGCCCGCCCATCGGGCAAGCCGGCGCGCATCCGCGCCTTCCCGCCGCGCCTCGTCCATATCATCGCCGGCAACGCGCCGGGCGTCGCGGCGCAATCGATCATCCGAGGCGCGCTGGTCAAAGGCCTGCATCTACTCAAGCTGCCGTCCAACGACCTGTTCAGCGCGACCGCCATATTGCGCGCCATGGCCGCCGCGGCGCCCGGCCATCCGCTGGTGACATGCTTTTCCGCCGCCTATTGGCGGGGCGGCGACGAAGAGGTCGAGGGGACGTTGTTCCGCCCTCAGTTCTTCGACAAGCTGGTCGCCTGGGGCGGCGAAAGCACGATCCGCAGCGCCGTCAAATATATCGGCCCTGGCTTCGAGCTGGTGGCCTTCGACCCCAAATCCTCGATCTCGATGATCGGGCGCGAGGCCTTCGCCTCGGACGCCTCGCTGGAAGAGATCGCTGAACGCGCCGCTGCCGACGCGACGCTGATGAACCAGCAGGCCTGCACCGCCAGCCGCTTCCAGTTCATCGAGGGCGAACCGGCGGATATCGACCGCTACTGCGCGCTGCTGCAGGCCCGGCTCGGCGTCGAGCGGCCGACATCGTCGGCCCGGTCCTCGCAGATTCCCGGTGCGCTCAAGGAGGAGATCGAGGGCCTGCGCGATCTCACCGACTATTACGGCGTCTGGGGCGGCTATGACGGGCGCGGCATCGTGATCCGGTCGGAAGAGCCGGTCGATTTCCAGCCCGACCACAAGATCGTGAACGTGGTGCCGGTGGCCAGGCTCGAAGACGCGCTGCAGTACGTCACCGTCGCCACGCAGACGGTCGGCATCTATCCGCCGGAACGCAAGGCGGCGCTGCGCAACGCCCTCGCCGCCGCCGGCGTCCAGCGCGTCGTCGCCCTCGGCGGCGCCGGCCCGGAGATCGGCCTGCCGCATGACGGCTTCTACCCGCTCCATCGTTTCGTCCGCTGGGTGAACGACGAGGGGTGACGGGAAGCGATGCCTCTGACCGTCCGATATCCGAAGATCGACTATTCGAACATCCCGGCGCATTGGGCGCGGAATATCGCTTTCGCACAGGACCGTAATTCGGCGTCGCTCATTCCGACGCCGGTCGAGCCGTGGCTTATCAAGCTGCTTCAGTCGGTCATCGACAAATTGTTCGAAGACGATCCCAAGCTGCGCGAGGACGTGCTGGGCTTCATCGGTCAGGAGTCGCAGCATTACCGGCAACACAACCTGTTCAACAAGGCGATGATCGCCCGCGGTTATCCCCGCCTTGCCGAATTCGAGCGCGTGCTGGCCGACGAGCTGGCGATGTTCCTGAAAACCCGTTCGCCGAAATTCCTCTTCGCCTACGCCGATGGCTTCGAATCCCTCGGGGCGGTCTCGGGCGGGATCTGGTTCGAGAAGAGCGACAGCCTGCTGGAGGGCGCCGATCCCAACGCCGTGGCGCTGTGGAAATGGCACATGGCGGAGGAGTTCGAGCATCGCGAGATATGCTTCAAGGTCTATCATGCCTTGTTCGGCAGAGGCCTCTGGAACGCCGTCGTCAACGGATACTTTTACAGGGTGTACGGCTTCATCTGCGCCATGCGGCATCTGGGCGGGCACAAGGCTCGCATGCTGGACTACTTGCTGGCCGTCGATCGCCAGACGATGAGCGCGGCGGAAAAGAGGAAGCTCGATGCGGATTTGAAGGAGTTCGCCGCCTTCCAGCGAAAGCACTTCCTGGTCCAGCTGCTGAAGAATTTCCTGCCCTGGTACAATCCCGGCAGGAAGCGGATGCCGCGCGGCCTCCAGGACTATCTGAAGCAGTTCGAGCCCGATGGCGGCTACGCCCGCTCGGCGGCCGGACCGGCGCAAAGCTGAACCGGCGTGACATGCCGGGCCGCGGTCAGCGGGACGTCCGGTCCTGCTCGGCCAGCCACTGGCGGTGGCGCTCGAAATGCACCGCCGGGTCGCGCTCCACGAAGATGCCGCTGGCGCGGGCCAGCACCGCGCCGGTTGCCACCAGCCGCAGCTCGCCGACATTGTACCACTTGCCGTTCTCGCGCCGGTCGACCCAGGCGGTGGCTTCCAGATCGCGTTCGATCGGCACCGGCTTCAGGAACTCGATCGTCAGCGTGCCGGTCACCGCCATATGGCCGCTGAGGATCGCGATATGGCCGAGGATTTCGTCCAGCGCCGCCGCGGTCCACCCGCCATGGGCGACGCCGGGTCCGCCCTCCTGGTCGCGCGGGCAGTGCAGCCGGGTGACGGTCCGGCCGAATTCGACCAGACGTTCTTCCTCCAGCCCCAGCCGGCACAGCCCGGTCGCGCGGCAGCTGTAACAGAGCACCAGCTTGCCGCCGCCGCGGATCTGGTCGATCACGCTCTCGGGCAGGGCGCTGTCAGTCATGGATATATCTCCCGTGCCTTCAGGAGGCCCTGAGCCTCATGCCGCCCCGGCCGGTCGCTTCCAGCTCGGTCAGCTGCGCCGCCAGGTGCCTGCGCCACCATTGCTCGGCGCCGGGCCGGTCATGCGCGGTCAAGAGCTCGATCAGCTTTTCCTTGGCGCGGATATGGGCGGCGAGCGCTTTCTCCCGGCCCGCACCCTGGCCGGAAATCTCGTCGCCCACCAGGCTGGTCTGTGCCGCGATCAGCTGGCGGAAGATCAGCAGCATCGCCGAGAGCGTCTTGTTGGGGCAGATCTCGGCGAGGATCTGATAGAAATTCTCATGCTCGCGGGAAAAGCGGACGATGTCGGCCATGACCGATTTCTGCGCCGCGACGGATTTCGACAAGCGGGCGATCTCATCCGGCTTCGCCCGTTCGGCGATGAAGCCGATCATGCAGGGCTCGAGGTCGAGGCGCGCCTCGGTGAAGTCGAGCTGGGTCGCCCCGTGGGCCTCGAGATAGATGCCGGTATGCTCGGCGACCATGCCGATATCGGGCAGGCTGTAGCGTGCTCCACCCGTCGCCCCGCGCGCGATCCGCACCAGCTGCTGCGATTCGAGCAGCCGCAGCGCCTCGCGCACCGTGGCGCGCGACACCGCGAAGCGGGCGCGAAGCTCGCTCTCCGAGGGCAGGGGATCGCCGGGCTTCAGCGTCGTCTCGCGCATCTCCTGCCGCAGCCACCGGGCGATCACCTCGGCCGTCTTCGGCACCTTGATCGCCGTGCGCCGGATGGGTGCGTCTCTCATCGATTCGGCGGCGTCTGTCATCGGTCCAGCATAGCGCAACACGCGGCATGTTCAATTAGGTCTATAATTGACATCATTCGACATTTGCTGCAAGGTCCGCCCACTCATTGAAGGGGATTTTCCATGACCGCGCAGCAAACCAAGATCTGGGTGAATTCGGCCGACAGCCACGTGCTGGAGCCGGACGATCTGTGGACGGCGGGCCTGCCGCGGCATCTGCGCCAGCGCGGCCCGCGCGTGGTGCGGGAAGAAAAGCACGACGTCTATTACATCGATGAGAAGAAGGTCTTCTGGGTGAAGCCCGACATGACCGATGCGATCTCTCCGCCCGGCATGGTCAATCTCGACCTGCGGCTGGCCGACTTGGACGAGCAAGGCATCTGGTCCGAGGTGGTGTTCGCCTCGACGGGCCTCTGGATTACGGTGATGGCGGACCGCGAACTCGCCCGCGAATCCTCGCGGCTCTATAACGACTGGGCCCATGCCGACCTGATCAAGCGGTCCGAACGCTACCTGCCGGCCGCGCTGCTCTCCTCGGTCAGCATCGAGGACGCCATCCTGGAGGCGAAACGGGTGGCCAAGCTCGGCTTCAAGGCAATCTGCCTGCCGACCACGTTGCCCAGCCATCTCGAATACAACATGGCGGAATGGGATGGGCTGTGGGCGGTGGCGGAGGAGACCGGCATGGTCGTCTGCTTCCATGTCGGCACCGGCTCGGCTGAGCTGGTCGTCACCCGCGGGCCGGGCGGGGCGCTGATCAACTATTGGGAGACGACGGTTCCAGCGCAGCGCTGCGTCGTGCACATGGTGTCGAGCGGCGCGCTCGACCGCTTCCGCAAGCTCAAGGTGCTGACGGCGGAGGCCGGCGCCGCCTGGGTTCCGGCCCTGGCCGACCGGCTGGACGAGGCTTTCCGCCAGCACAACGCCTATGTGCGCCCGAAGCTGGAGCGCACTCCCGGAGAGATCATCAAGGCGCAGGTCTATTCCTCCTTCCAGCATGACGAGACGGCGCTGCCGTCGGTCCGCTTCCTCGGCTTCGACAATGTCCTGTGGGGCTCGGATTACCCGCATCTGGAGGGCACCTTCCCGCGCACTCAGGAAGTCCTGCATCACCTGTTCAAGGACGTGCCCGACGCCGTACGCCACCGCGTGACCCTGGGCGCCTTCGAGGAGCTGTTCGGCGTTTCGATGCCGAAGGCGCTGGCGGCGTGAGCTCGGCCAACCGGCAAGCGACGATCGCCGGTCTCTACGTCACCCGCCAGGCACGGAAGCTGGAGGGGCGGGGTCCGCTCGAGCTGCAGATGGAGGCCGTGAAGGGCGCGCTCGCCGATGCGGGGCTCGATCCGCGCGAAGTCGACGGCGCCGCCGTCGCCTGGACCGGCCCCGGTGGCGCGACCGACGAGGTCGCCAGCTGGGCGCCCTTCTTCAAGACGCCGCTCCGCTGGACCGCCGAGCACTATATGGATAATGCCGGCGCCCGCGCCGTGCTCAAGGCCGGCGCGGCGATCGAGGCTGGCCTATGCGATGTCGTCGTCATTCGGCAGGGCGCCGTCGGCCTGTTCGAACCGGGCGGGGCGGCGGTAGGCTCCAGTAACGGGCACGAATTCGCCGACCCGTTCGGCTCCTCCGCCATGGCGCAGTTCGCGCTGGTGGTGCAGCGCTATATGCACGAGTTCGATGTCGCGCCGGAAAAGCTGGCCCATGTCGCCGCCACCATCCGCAATCACGGCCATGTCAATCCAGAGGCGGTGATGTTCGGCGCCGGGCCCTATACGGTGGACGACATCCTGGCCTCGCCGATCATCGCCTCGCCGCTGCACCGGCTGGAATGCAGTCTCGTGGCGGAGGGCGCCTGCGCATTGGTGATGACGACGGCAGAGCGTGCCCGCGACCTGCGCCAGACACCGGTGGCGCTGCTCGGCGGCGGCATGGAATTCTGGGCCGGCGCCTATGCCAATCCGCCGCTCTATCGCGACATGCGCCATATGGGCCGCGACGCCTGCGCCCGCATGTTCGGCAAGGCCGGGGTAACGGCCACGGACATCGATGTCTTCTCGCTCTACGACGCTGTCTCGTTCGAGGTCGTGCGCCAGTTCGAGATGCTGGGCTTCTGCGGCGAGGGCGAAGGCGGGGACTTCACGGCCGGCGACCGCCTGACCTTGGCCGGCGACTGCCCGACCAATCTCGACGGCGGGATTCTGTCGCACAGCTGGATCGGCACCGGCCAGCTGACGCTCAAGGTCATCGAATGCGTCCGCCAGCTGCGCGGCACGTGCGGCCCGCGTCAGGTGCCCGCCGCGGAGCTGGCGCTGGCCACCAATGCCGGCTCGGGCGCGCAGCACATCGAAATGGCGCTGTTCGGGCGGGGCTGAGCCTGAATGCATCGCATCCGCGAACTCTGACCGGCCCGGCTGGACGCAGGCGGCGGCCGCCCTGACCATCGCCCGGCATAGCGGGCGGGGAAGAGATGGCATCGACGGCGGTCCTGGAATGGCGCGCTCATTGGCGCGTGGTCGTCGGTTCTGCGATCGGCATCGCCAGCGGGCTTTCGATCTGGTCCTTCGTCGTCAGCTCCTTCGTCGAGCCGCTGCAGGCCGCCTTCGGCTGGTCGCGCGGCGAGATCGCCCTGGCCTTCAACGCCAATATCGCCGCCGCCTTGCTCTCGCCTGTCGCCGGTCATCTGACCGACCGGTTCGGCGTGCGGCCGGTTCTCCTCGTCGCGATGACCCTGCTCGGGATCGACTACCTCGCCATGGCGAACATGAACGGCTCGCTGCCGCTCTATTACGCGCTCTATACGGTGCAGACGGTGATCGGCATCGGCACCACGGGCATCACCTTCGCCCGGGCTGTCAGCAGCTGGTTCGAGGCATCGCGCGGCCTGGCGCTGGCGGGTTCGCGTGTCGGGCTGGGTGCGATCGGCGGTGTGCTGCCGCTGCTGGTCTATGGCGCCGTGGCCCGGTTCGGCTGGCAGGGCGGCTATTACGCGCTGGCGGCGCTGGCGCTGGGAATCGGGCTGCCGGTCTCATGGTTCCTGGTGCATGAGCGGCACACTGACCGGGCGCCCGGGGCATCGCGAACCGGGGCCGACAGCCGCGGCGCATGGCGCCTTCTGGCCGACCGGCGGGTGCTCGTGCTCTGTCTCGCCGGCGGCCTCACCTTCGCGCCGCTGATCGGCATCATGGGCCAGCTGCAACCGATCCTGACCGACCGGGGGCTCTCGCCGGACACGGCCGCCGGGCTGCGCGGCCTGCTTGCCGTCGCCGTGCTCGTCGCGACGGCAGGCACCGGTGTCTTCCTCGACCGGCTGTGGGCGCCGCTCGTCGCCTGCATCGCGACGTTGGGGCCGGTTCTCGGCTGCCTTCTGCTCGCCGGTGCGCATTCGGCGGCGGAACTCGGCCTGGCCATCGTGCTGGTCGGCCTGGCTCATGGCGCCGAGATCAATATCCTCGCCTATCTGACGGCACGCTATTTCGGCATGCGTGCCTATGCCACGATCTATGGCCTCAATGTCATGACGATCAGCCTGTTCTCGGCCGCCGGCGGCGCGCTGTTCGGTCAGGCCTACGACCGGCTCGGCAATTACAGCGCGGTGCTGCTCGCCGGCGCGGCCTGCTTCGCCGTGTCGGCGCTCTGCTACCTGGCGATGGGCCGCTATCCCGAGGTGCCCGGCCTGGCAGGGGAACGCGCGGCCGCCAGGGCCTGACGTTCAGTCCACGAACAGCCGCGGCTCGCCGTCGACGGTCTCGATCCGGCCTTTGATGCCGGTCGGCTCCCGCTCGAACCGCGCCGTGCGGTCGGGCCAGCTGGTCAGCAGGACCTGGCCGTCGACCGAGTCCAGCTTCCATTCGGTGAAATCGAACCGACCGCCCGAACCGTCGCAGGGATCGAAGACGAGCAACGGTCCGATCCAGGTAAGGCGCGCCGGGGCGAGGCCGGCTTGCGCCAGCCGTTCCCAGGCGCCCGGCTGGGCGGAAACGCGGCCGATCCGGCGCATGACCGCGATCGGGTCGTGGCCCGCGGCGGCCAGGCCGTCCAGCGTGACGGACGAGACGCCGAACAGATGGTCGACCGTGAAGCGCCGCGTATACATCTCCAGCCGGCCGGCATCCCAGACCAGCGGCATCACCGTGGCGAAGCGCGCCCTGCGCTGGAAGGTGACGTGCAGCCACGGCCAGATCTGCGCCGACTGGGCATGATTGATCATGTAGAGCACGAACTGATCGGGCTTCAGCTCCATCAGATCGGCCATTTTGCCGGCCCATGCGGTGTCGCGTTCGATCTCCGGCCAGCTCACCGGCAGCGGCGCGATGCCGGACGGGAACTCGGCTTGGCCGACGCCCCACAGCGTTGCCGCGCCCGGCACCGGGCTTTGCCGAAGGCCGCGCAGGTAGCCGCCGAGGGCGGCGATCTCGGCACGGCCCGCATCGTGGGCGAGGCCGCCGTAAAGTCCGTATTGCACCATGCCTCTGCCCTCTCAGTCCTTCGCCGTGCGCGGAATCTTGTGCGGCGGCCCCAGCTTCACGATCTCGGCGGCGGGGATCAGCACGATCTCGGGCACGATGCCGGTTGCGCGGGAGACTGCCCCGCGCAGCGTTTCCGCCAGAACCGCCAGGTCCGGCGCGCCGTCATAGCCGACACGCAGCCGCAAGACGTCCATGTCCCGCTCCGGCCGGATGATCTGGAACATGCCGGCGGCGGTCTCGGGCGTCTCCTCGATCGCGCTCCAGATGTCGCGCGGCATCACGCTCCGCCCGGCGACGATGGTCTCGTCGGTGACGCGGCCGAGCGGCCAATAGCGGGCGTGGGTCCGGCCGCAGGCGCAGGGCGCGGCGGTCCAACGCACCAGGTCGCCGGAGCGGAACCGGACCAGCGGGTCGGTGCGGTCGACCAGCGAGGTGATCACCATTTCGCCGCGCTCGCCGTCCGGGGTGGGCAGGCCGGTCAGGGGATCGATAACCTCGAACAGGACCAGGTCTTCCCAGGCATGGAACCCGTCGCGCGCCTGGCATTCCCAGCCGGTGCCGCAATCGCCCAGGCTGCTGAACTGGTAGACCGGCGCCTGCCAGCGCTCCATCAGTTCCCGCGCCTGCTTGCCCATCGGCTCGCCGCCATAGGCGAGGCATTTATAGCTCGAGAACACATCGCGCATGTCGATGCCGCGCTCCGCTTCCAGCCGCGCCAGGCCATAGATCAGGACCGAGCTCAACAGGAACATGAAGGTCGGCCGGTATTTCAGCGACCAGTCGACGAAGCGCGGCAGGTCGGCCGCATCGTGGTTGAAGAAGATCGGGATCGCCCCTGCATCGCGGAAGCAGAGATGACCGACGCTGCGCAGGACCGCGTCGATGTCGGCGACATAGTCTCCGGGGCGCAGCCCCAGCTCCCACATCTCGCGCGGCGTCCAGATCCAGTCCCCCGGGTCGGTCCAGCGCTCGCCGAAGATCGTCGGATCGCCGGTCGTGCCGGAGCTGGTGCCGATCAGCGTCAGATCGGAAGGGTCGATGCACAGCACTCCGCCGAATCCGTCGTCGCGGCTGTCGCGGTGGTGCCGCAGCGCATCTTTGTCGATAAAGGGAACGAGGCGCCTGAAATCGGCCGCCGACCGGATGTCCGCGGCGCTTATCCCGGCCTTGGACCAGGTCTCGCGCACCAGCTGGGAGCGCTCGTAAACATAGCCCACCTGCTCCAGCAGGCGCTGCTCCTGCAGGGCTTCCAGCCGGTCGCGCGCGATGCCTTCGATCGGGTCGTAGAACCGCCGTTCCTGGTCCTTAACTCTCGCTGTCAGCATCGATCCTCCCGCTGCGCCTGCTCCCGCCGATGCGGGTGCGGCATGCTCTAACCACCGCAGCCCGGCCATCCCGTCAATGCGAATCCCCCGGAAACGGTCGGTTTCGCCGGACTCATCGGAATACCGATGTGTGCTCGGGGCGCGTATGTTCGCCGTGATGGGCATCGTATACCGGACCCCAGCGAGTTGAAGAGATAGCCACGAACATGCCGAGCTTCGGACCGGAAGGTTCCCTGAACGCCTTTACGCTTCCGGCCGTGCTGGACGAGTTGGCGCGGTCGCGGCCGACGCATCTGGCGGTGGCCTGCGGCGAGGACCGGCACGATTACCGTGCGCTGCGCGACCGCGCGCTGCGCCTGGCAAGCGGCCTGGCCGCGGCGGGCGTTCCACAAGGCGGCCGGGTCCTGTGGCTCGGCCAGAATTCCCACCGCGTGCTCGAAGGTGTGCTCGCCTGCGCCTATCTCGGTGCCATGTTCTGCCCGGTGAACTGGCGGCAGAGCGCCGGCGAGCTCGCCTTCGTGATCGACGATCTGCAGCCCGCCGTCATCTTCTGGCAGGACGAGGAGATCGGCGCGGCCGTGCAGGAAGCCCGCACCCTCGCCACCTGGCAGAAAGGCCTCTGGCTGCAGCATGACGGCGACAGCGGCTACGAAAAGCTGATCTCCGCGGCGTCGCCGACGGCTCCGGACCGCGCCGTCGATCCCGCGGATCCGGTACTGATCGTCTATACCGCGGCCTTCCAGGGCCAGCCCAACGGCGCGATGATCAGCCAGACCGGGATCCTGATGCAGGATCTGGTCGTGCAGAGGGTCCAGGATCTGTCCTGCGAGACGGTGTTCCTCAATTCCGGGCCGCTGTTCCATGTCGGCACGCTGATGACCACCTTCGCCACCTTCCATATCGGCGGGACCAACATCTTCATTCGCCGCTCGGACGGCGAGGCGCTGGCGCGGACGATCCATGACCATCGCTGCACCTTCGCCTTCCTGGTCGGCAAGCAGTGCCACGACATCGTCCAGGCAAACGCGAACGGCCGCTACGACCTCACCTGCCTGACCTCGCCGCCCTTCTTCCCCGAATGGGATGCGATGGTGACGATCAATCCCGGGGACCTGCGCAATGGCCCCTACGGCTACGGCCAGACCGAGGCCGACGGGCTCATCACCTGGACCTTCTATGGCCAGGGCATCGGTACGCACGGCCGCGTTTCCCCCATCACCCAGCTGCGTATCGTCGGGACGGACGATGAGGACAGGCCCGATGGCGAGGTCGGGGAGATCGTGCTGCGCGGCCCCACCGTCATGAGCGGCTACTGGAACCGGCCGGACATCAATGAACAGCGCCAGCGCGGCGGCTGGCACCACACCAACGACCTGGGGCGGCGTGAGGCGGACGGCTCGATCACCTTCATCGGCCCCAAGACCCAGATGATCAAATCCGGGGTCGAGAACATCTATCCGGCCGAGGTCGAAAGCTGCCTCAGGCGGCATCCGGCGGTTGCCGACGCGGCGATCATCGGCATCCCCGACCCGCAATTCATCCAGACCGTCAAGGCGATCGTCCAGCTGAAACCGGGCAGCCGGATCGACGCGGCCGAGCTGATCGAGCATTGCCGCGCCAGCATGGCGTCCTACAAGAAACCGCGCTTCGTCGAATTCGTCGATGCCCTGCCGCGCACGCCGGTCGGCTTCGTCGATTACCGTGCGCTCGACGCGGCGTTCGGCGGGGGCAATTACCCCGGCGGCGCGCTGAGGGGCAGCTGATGCTCGAGCCCCCGGTCAAGGACTACGAGGTCAAGGCCACCGAGCTGACCCGGCCGTTCTGGGACGCGGTGCGCGCGGGCCGGCTGATCGTGCAGCGCTGCTCGGCCTGCGGGAAGACCTTCTTCCGCCCCGAGGTCGCCTGCCCGCACTGCCTGTCGACCGAATGGCGCTGGGTGGAAAGCAGCGGCCGGGGCACGCTCTACAGCTTCTCCGTCGTCCATCGCGCGCCGTCGCCGGCCTTCACGGCGCCGTTCATCTTCGCCGCGATCGACATGGAGGAAGGCTGGACCCTGTTCTCCAATGTCATCGGCATCGCGCCGGACGAGGCGAAGATCGGCATGACGCTCAGGGTCAGCTTCGAGCATCCGTCCGACACGCTCTCCTTGCCGCTGTTCAGGCCCGCCGATGACTGATTTGTCCCCTCTCTTCCAGCCGCTGACGGTCCGGGGGCTCACCATGCCCAACCGGATCGTCATGTCGCCGATGACCCGCGAATTCTCCCCCGGCGGCGTGCCGGGCGAGGATGTGGCCGGCTATTATGGCCGCCGCGCGGAAGGCGAGGCGGGCCTCATCATCACCGAGGGCGTCGGTATCGATCATCCGGCCGCGGTCGACAAGGATCGCATCCCGGTGCTTTACGGCGAGGCCGCGCTTTCGGGCTGGCGGCGGGTGACCGACGCCGTGCATGCGGCCGGCGGCCGGATCATCCCCCAGCTGTGGCACCAGGGGGTGATGAAGGAGCCCGGCATCGGCCGGCATCCCGCGGTTCCCTCCTGCCGTCCGTCGGGCGTGTGGGGAACGCCGGGCATGACGGCGCTCGACGAAGGGTTGATCGCGCGGCTCAGCGAGCTGACCCGGCCGATGAG
>Ga0207694_10002164_pt1 | contig 16156 bp, 18 predicted proteins | sample KBSC34metaG_FD_184353 | JGI IMG/M metagenome (GOLD analysis project Ga0207694, IMG submission 184353) | Corn rhizosphere microbial communities from Kellogg Biological Station, Michigan, USA - KBS C3-4 metaG (SPAdes) (version 2) | ecosystem: Host-associated > Plants > Roots > Rhizosphere > Soil... | reverse complement strand
GATATTGACGTAAACCGACCCTGCACCCGGCAAAATCTTATTCGCCCCCGTCAGTCCATAAACCATGAGAGTCACTAACCCACCCGGCTGAACCGGCGACGCCGGACTCGTCAGAACCGGCAGTACCGGAGCCGTTGGATCCGCCGGCGTAGGATAGTCGACAGCCCACAGAATCACCGGAGGCGGCGGATCGAGTCGCAAAATCACGCGCGGCACCACAGCCAGTGGAGGATTCCCCGGCGCCGTCAATTGCACCGGCTGCGGCGCCACCCCCAGGTCTAGCGGCAGGTTTACCGTCAACACTCCGTTCGCGTCCGCCGTGAACGCCACGTTCTCCGGACCCACGGAAAGCGTCCATCCTGTGAGATCTGCCGGCAGCCCGCTGGTTCTAATCAACGCCGTGCCCCCCGCCGGAATCCCCGCCAGTCCCGTCACCGCATTTAGAATCGGCACCTGCAGACTAATCTGATTCGGAGGCGCCGCCACAATTGTGAACACGTCCGGCAACGTAATAATCTCGAGTCCGGTAGCCACCGTAACGTAAGTGATCCCCGCTTGCGCCGCTGGATCCACGCTGAGGTTGAGGATCACCATGGTGGGACTCACCACCCACGATCCCCGCACCGAAATATCGCTCGACCCGAACCCGACCACCGTCTTGCCTTCGGCGAAATGCGTGTTCGTTCCGCTGATCACCAGCAGCGTATCGGTGCTCGCCGTCACCACCGCCGGCGTAGGCACAATCGACGCCACATTCAGTTGCGGATACGTAAACTGCGGCCGCGGCGCGGTTCCCAGGGATTGCAGCGAACTCTGCCCATCCGGATTGATCGCCTCCACCGTAGCCTGGCTACCGCTCAATCCCGGCGGTTCGGTGACCGCCAGCGAGCCATCCGTATTCGCGAACAGCACCGTCGCCGGAGACCCTTCGAACAAAATCCGCGTGGCCGTCGTCAAATGGGTCCCCGCCACCGTAGTCACTACCTGCAGCGCGTCCACCGCCTGCGATGTCACGGAGGTAACCGTAGGCGCCGGGTTTGCCACCACCGTGAACGCCGCCGGCAGCACATAGAGATCCCCGTTCAAGGTCACAGCCAGCGCCACCGGTGTGTTGACCGAAACCGCGCTGGTATCCACTACCGTCTGGAGGAAACCCTGCTGGTAATAGTGCAGACTTCCTGCTTCGATCGCAGCCGCCTTGCCAATCACGCTCACGCCCAGTCCCGGAGCCATGGCTGTCTGGTTGTTGACGGTCGCCCCGTTCGCGTAAAACACCAGCGCATCACGCGTTCCAGTCACCAGCGGCGGCGACGGTATCGCGACGCCGTTCGGATAGCCGTAGGTCTGCATCGCGTAAACCGCCGGCCCCGCGCTGGCAGCCACCGCGAAATTGATGTTGGGGACGAACGCGCCCGCCGTTACGCCGATGGCCGTCGCCTGAGTCCAATCCTGCGTGCCCGGGAAAAATTGCGAGACGAAGTGCGTGTTAGCCGCGAAGCTGTCGTTTGCCGGATCCGTCGGAGGTACGATGTTCGCCGGAGACCCCTCGCCGGTCGCCGCTGGCGGCAGCGGCTGTACGTACACATAATACTGCCCCGGCGGAATCCCCACAATTTCATAAGTGCCATCCGGAAAGGTCATGCCGCTCACTGCCACGCCGGTCGTCGGCGACAGCGCCACCACACTAGCCAGACTCACGCCGCTTGCGCCAACCTTCACCTGCCCGGCGATGATTCCGGTCGAGGCCAGGAAGCCTCGATTCAATCCGCTTGCCGGATACAGCAGCGAAATCGCGCTGACGTCGTCCGCCGCGAGCGGCGCGCCCCGCGTAGTCGCTCGCGTAATCGCCGTCGACATCACTGCCGAAGTCAGCGTGTGCTGCAGTCCCAGCGAGTGCCCGAATTCATGCACCAGCGTCGTGAAGAAAGCGTCGGTGTAGCTCGCTTGCTGATACCCCGCCGCCGTCAGATCCTGGCGCAATTGCAGTTTCGCGCGCAGAATCGGCACGAACGTGGTTCCCTTCGCGCTCAGAAAGCTCAAATCCGCCGGGAAGGTGAGTATGGTTTGCGCCACAATCCCCGGCGGCATGTTATCGTCGAACACCACATCGATCCCCGGCACTGTTTGCGGTGCGGCTACGCTGCGCGTTCCCCCGAAATGCAGGCGCACCCCGGAACTCGCCACTCCATTCCACACCTCTGCCGCCTGCCGGATCTCGCTATAGATGTCCGTCAAGCTATCGCCCGCCATCAACGGCCCCGCCGGCACATCGGAAATGAAATATTGAATCGTACTATCCTTGACCGCCTTCAGATCGTAATGCGCCGGTAACGGAATATACGGACTCGATCCGGTCGCAAAGAACACATAGTAGTAATACGCGGAGGCCATTGGCGAAATCACGCCCAGCGCCGCCAGCAACAGGAGCGCACGTTGCGTCCTCGCCACGGCTCGCATTCGCTACTGTCTCCCCGCCGTCAATGTCTTCGTCACCTTGCTCTTCAATTCCGCCCACGGCATAGACAGAGCTTCGTCTCGAACCGCACGCCCCGCGCCATCGAGCATCTGTTCGCCCGCCGCGGCACGTGTCGCTATCACGTCACCTGCCGCCGACCTTTCGACAGTAAACAGCCCCTGCGACATGCCCATCAATTGCGTAAGCCCGGCCCGGCTGGTCCATAGGAACAACACATATTCCTGGCCCGCACGGAGCACCGGAGCGCCCGCCACCACTTGCCGCACTCCCGCTGCGATTCCTCCGGGCACCGCGACGTCCAGCGGCTTTATGCCATTCGGCGCCTTCACGGTCTCGAGTGTTTCAAGTTGATACACCGTGAACACATCGCTGCCGCGCAGCACCTCAATCGAGCCCGTCACCCTGGCGCGCACAATCGCGGTCGCTTTCTGCGCCATTTCAGCCAAGCTCAACTGTTGGAGCGTAGTCGCCTCTGCCGGAATCCACACACCGGCAAAGCACATAAAGATGGCGAGCATACGCATAAGCAGTTTGGCCAGCATCTCAAGAAGCACGACAAGACCCAATTTATCGGGCTGATAAATAAGGCTTTAGGCTCGCGAAAACCACTCTCCCTGTAGACCTTCGACACGCCCTGGGACACAACGAAACAAGCAACGTGCCACCAGCCTCACACCAGTCACAAGCAGTTTCCCCGTGGAAACGTCAGCCAAACCCTCCTCTGTTGGAATAAAAAAAGCCGATTGAACGTATTGAAACATTAGAAGCTTATGCTATTTTCTGCCGCCCCGGACCCTAGGCGCGCCTCGCTGCCCCATTTGGGGATGTCTAGGAGCCCCGTGCTACGATCTGGGCGTAAATATATGCAGACTGACGTGAGAATTTTTACCGATTCGGACGACCCATTTGGCGGTAGCGCCAAATCGGCGCTTGTAACATATTGGTTCTTAAAGTGTTCGAGAAAGCGGCCCGGGATTGCACCCGGCTTGCCTATAAATCCGCGGATGAAACTACGGAGGTAATGCTTTATGACAGTGGAGCCGATATCTAAGGGTCGCGCACGTAAGCGGCGGATCCAAGGGCCCAGGCTCGCGGTGCAGCGGGCGCACTCAGGCGAAAATTGAAATGGTATTGTAATTGCTTGCAAGACGGTTCAGCCATGTGCTACTCTACTTCAAAGATCGAAACGAGGTACCTGGGCCTAGCCGCACAGGGCACTTCCCGCCTGCAAATTCATGGCAGGCAATCCCCTAGAAGTGGATTGAGTTCAATGAACCTTTTTGGTAATCTCTGCGTCTAATGCCATGAGACGGACGTAAGAGAAAAAGAGACGAGACGTTAGGACAAAAAAGAGACGAGAGACAGGAGAGAAGAAAATGACAAAAAGTGAATTAAAAAAATTTAGAGAAATACTGGAGGCGAGGCAGGCGGAGTTGGAATTGTTTGTGCGCAACCGTGAAGGCATCGCCATTGAAAAGAGCCCCGACGCTCTCGATGAAGTGCAGCACGCGGCTGAGCGTGAGCTGGCCATCCGCAATCTCGATCGTGAGTCGCAACTGCTGCGCAACGTGAGAGGAGCGCTGCGCCGCTTGGATGAAGGAACCTTCGGAGTGTGTCTGCACTGCGAAGAAGACATCAGCCCCAAGCGCCTGGCAGCCGTGCCGTGGACCCCGTTCTGCATCCAGTGCCAGGAAATTGCCGACCGCAATCAGGCCGACGGTAGCGAAAGCTTCGACGAACTGATGCACGCCGCCTAAACCTGATCATCTCTCGTTCTCTTTTAGCGGGCGCGGAGTCGCAATCGGCTGCCGCGCCCGATGTGTTTTCGGTCTCAAACACAGAACCGCGCGCGAAGCAAGCGGACCTCGCTTCACTCCGGCATCCCAACATAAGAAACCATCCGCCCCGCACTATCCTTGTCCCGCCGGAAGGAGTGAAACAGATGTGCGTCGCATTGCGTGCATCCCCCCACCACCTCAATGTGCTCTGCCGCCACGCCATTTTCCACCAGCAGCCGGTGGTTCATTTCAGCCAAATCGATTTTCCCCGCGTGCTCCAAACCGAATTGCCGCGCGACCTCGACACCCACCTCGTAACAGCACCCGCCAATCCCCGGCCCAATCGCCACACGCAAGTCAGCCGCGTCCGTCCCGAACCGCGCCCGCATCTGCTCGATGGTCCTAACCACAATCCGCGCCGCCGTCCCGCGCCACCCCGCATGCACCGCCGCGACCGCACGATTTCGTGTGTCCGCCAACAAAATCGGATAGCAATCCGCAGTACGAATAGAAACCGGCACTCGAGCCTGCGAAGTTACCAACGCATCGCCCTCGCCCGCCAATCCCGCACAGTCCACAGCCAATACCACAGCCGAATGAATCTGCTTAAGACGAGCCATGTCTGCCTGAGACACCACGTCCGTCCGTGTGCCGAATCCGTGATCGATCCAAGGAATTTGAGAGAGCAGGGAAGAGTACAGCACGCAGATGAGGGGTTAAATCACTTCGTCGAGCAGCAGCGACAAGTGGCGAGTCTTCTCATCCACGCGCCCTTTAAGCGAAGCCAATTCGTGTTCGATTGTGCGCAGCCGGTCGGCCATATGCAGACACGCCAGCACCGCAATGCGCTGCGCGTCCATATTGCCGGCGCGCTGCGCGATCGAAGTCATCAACTCGTCGACGGTGTGCCCCAGCGTTTCCACTTCGCCGTCTTCGTCGGTGGCACCCAGGGTGTAGGTTTGGTTGAAGATGGTGACGCGCACCGTCTTCTTTTCCGAGTCCATTCGGGCGCCTCCAAACTTTTATTGGCCGCTCAATTGATCCATCTGCCCCAGCAGCTTTTCGATGCGCACGCGGACTTGCTTGCGCTCCGCCCGCAGTCCTTCGATTTCTTCGTGCAGTTTGTCCGCCTCGGCCGCCGCCTTCTTGACCGAAGCCAGCTCCGCCAACGCCGCGCGAGCTTCCTCGAGTTCGCCCAACGCCGCATCGCGCTCCGCCCGCAGCGCCGCTACTAATTCGACCGCCCGGAGAATACGTTCTTCGAGACTAGCCAGCGAATCCAATTCGGATGCAGGTTGCGGCATCGACATCGTGTTTTCCTTAGGCCGCAGCTTTTTCGAGCGCCGCCTTAGCCTGGTTCACCAGCGCCCCAAACGCCGCCGGATCCGTCAGCGCCATATCCGCCAAAACTTTGCGATTCAATTCCACGCCGGCCTTCTTCAGTCCGTCCATGAATTTGCTGTAGGAAATTTCAGCCGCCCGGCAGGAAGCCCCGATGCGCACAATCCACAGCGAGCGGAAATCGCGCTTCTTGAGGCGCCGCCCTTTATAGCCATAGCGCAGCGATTTTTCAACGGCCTCTTGTGCCGATCGATACAGCTTGCTCTTAGTGAGGAAAAAACCCTTGGCGAGGGTAAGTGTCTTCTTGCGGCTATTACGCCGCTTGGTACCACGTTTGACTCTTGGCACGTTTCTTCTCCTTGGGTTTTACCCGTGTGATTAATGCAGGCGGAACAGGCACGTGCGGCGCACTGTCCACCAAAATCAGCCCCGAGGGGCTAGTACGGAATCATGCGGTGAATTTCAGGCGAGTTAGCCGGATCGGCTATCGACGCTTGCCCCAACCGCCGCTTCCGCGTGCGCGACTTCGACGTCAGAATATGACGGGCAAATGCATGCCGACGCTTAATCTTGCCGGTCCCCGTCTTCTTAAACCGTTTGGCCGCACCCTTATGGGTCTTCAACTTTGGCATATAAAAATTTCCTGGGTATAAGGGCGCCCGCCACTTTTAGGGACGACCTCTCAAATAATAACACAGCGCCAACCGCCGCCGCGCCTTGCGCCATTGAGCTTAGTTCGGCGCCTGCACCGGAAACTTAGCATCCGGCCACTTCGCCGCAAACTGCTTCGCGTGCGTATCGCAAACCTGCTCCGGATTCGACCCCCGCGGCTGGTTCTCCCCGAAAAACTTGTAATCCGTCTCCCACAACGCCGGCTGCTTGCAATGGTCGCACTTGTTCAGCGGATTCGCGTGAATGGCCGTTATCCGATGGCCGTAAGATTCTGACATGAGGCTCCTTGAACTCGATTAGGGTTCCCGGGACCCCACTTGAGATTAGCACGCCCCGAATTCCGTTGAAACATTTTGTCCCCAGGAGGCTCTAACCCCACCAGCAATCCATGAGGGCACCTTCATGTTCGACGGAATTATCGACGACCATCGTTTCAAGACCACCGTCGGACATCTGATTGAAAAAGGCCGTGCCGCCAGCTCCAACGGCGAAGTCAGGGTCTTCGGAGAAATGGTCGATCTAATCTGGGTTCCGAACCCGAAAGCGACGCAGCGCCTGGAGGAGCTATGGAACCAGGTGATCGCGCTCTATTCCGTGCCCCTGTTATGCGCTTATTCTCCAGGTGGAAGCCGCCCCGAGGTTCTTCGAGAGTCTCTGCTCGAGTCATTCAGAAGCCCTGGCGTGATCGCGATATAGTCGTAGGGTCATGCGAAAAATCCGCTTTGCCCTGGCGGCTCTGGTCACCGTCGCCTTCCTCCAAGCCGCCGATTACGACGTAAAACGCCTCCTCCCCGGTTCTCCGTTCCACGGCGTCCACGGCCTCCGCTTCGATAAGGATGACAATCTCTACGCCGCGAGCGTAATCGGCCAGTCCATCTACAAAATCGACCCCGCCACTAAGAAAGTCACCACCTTCATCCCACCCCCCCAAGGCATGGCCGACGACCTGGCCTTCGCCCCCGACGGCACCCTGGCCTGGACCTCCATCGAAGACGGCATCCTCCACATCAAGTCCCCCAACGGCCCCGTGCGCAACCTGATGGAGCACCAACGCGGCGTCAACGGCGTCTCCTTTTCGCGAGACGGCAAGCGCCTCTTCGTCAGCCTGGTCTTCTACGGCGACGCCCTCTATGAGGTGGACCGCGCAGGCATCAAGCCCCCGCGTCTGATCCTCAAGGACATGGGCGGACTCAACGGCTTCGAAGTCGGAGACGACGGCATGATCTACGGCCCACTCTGGTTCAAAGGCAAAATCGCGCGCATCAATCCCGATACCGCCAAGCTAGACATAATCGCCCAAGGCTTCAAGACCCCTGCCGCTGTGAAGCTGGATTTCAAAGGCTACGCCTACACCCCGGACACCGGCACCCGCGAGCTAATCCGAGTAGACCTCAAAACCGGCCAAAAGAAAGTGATCGCGAAACTCCGTTCCGATCTAGACAACCTGGCGTTCAACTCCAAAGGCAAACTCTTCCTGTCGTTGTCCCACCTAAACGCCATCGATGAAGTAGACGTCACCACCGGCCAAATAAAACAATTCATCCCCGCCGGAAAACTAACCTCCACCGCCGGCCTGGCCGTGTCCACGTCAGCAGGCCACGACACACTCTACGTGGCCGACGTCTTCGGTGGCGTACGCAAAGTGAACCCCGACACTGCAGCCGTAGCCGATACCCCAGTAGAAATGTTCCAGCCCTCCCACATTTCCCTGAGCGCAAAACACATCACAGTAGTAGGCCAAGTCAACGGCTTCGTCCAACAATTCGATCGCGCAACACTCAAGAAGATATCCGAGTGGAACGGCTTCAAATCCCCCGGCGATGCGCTGGAACTTCCCAACGGCGACATCGTAGTAGCCGAAACCGCCACCGGAAACCTAGTCCGCGTCACCGACCACAAAATCATAGCCAGCGGATTATCCGCCCCCACCGGCCTAGCCGACGCCGGCAACAACGCCGTCTACGTAAGCGAAACCCGCGCCGGTCAAGTCACCAGAATCGATTTGAAGACGGCCGAAAAATCCCTGATAGCCCCCCGCCTATCATCGCCCGAAGGCCTAGCCGTAACTCAAGACGGCGCAATCCTAGTAGTAGAAGTAGGAGCGAAGCGCGTAACCCGCCTAGATCTCAAAACAGCAACGCGCTCCGTAATCGCCGCGAACCTCCCAATCGGCCTAAGCACAGGCCCCAGCCTCTACCGCGGCATAGCCGCCAGCCCGTCCGCAATCTACATCAACTCCGACATAGAAAACTCCATCTACAAACTCACCCCCCGCAAATAGCAGCGTCTTATCTGCGTCCATCGGTTCCCATCTGCGAGCCAATTCTCCTAGCCCCGCCCCCGGTGTATACTTCCATATCTGGAGCACCTCATGTCCATAACCCGCCGCACAGTTCTAGCCAGCGCCACGCTGATCCCCCTAGCCGCCATCAGCAAAGCGCAATCCCCAGCACCCCCTGCCCTGACCAAAGATCAACGCCAAACTCTAGACGCCCTAATAGACCGCCTGATCCCCAAAGATGAACTAGGCCCCGGCGCCGTAGAATGCGGAGTAGGCGACTACATAGACCGCTGCCTGGCCGACTACCTGGCCGCCGAAAAGCCCCTCTTCCTGGAGGGCCTCTCCAACCTGGACGTCTACTCCCTCCGCACCCAAAAAATCGCCTTCGCGACGCTCACTCCAGCCCAGCGTGACGCCGTCCTAACCGATATCGACAACAACCAAGCCCCCAACCTGCGCGGCTTCTTCAACCGCGTCCGCCGCCTGACTCTAGAAGGAATGTTCGGCGACCCCGCGTACGGCGGCAACAAGAACTTCGCCGGCTGGGATCTCATCCGCTACCCCGGAGCCAAACTAGCCGCCGGCCCCGAAGACCAAAGCATGAAGACCCCACCCAAGCCTTTCCGCAAGGAACTGTACGGCGCCGGAGAGAATCATGGCCACTAATCTAAAACCCACCGACGTAGTAGTGGTCGGCCTAGGAGCCGCCGGCGGCGTAGCCGTCCTGCCCCTAACGCGCGCGGGCCTAAAGGTGACAGCCCTGGAAGCCGGCAGCTGGATGCAGCCCAGCGATTTCAAGGCCGACGAAATCCACAACAACGTCCGCCGCCGCGTAACCACCGGCACCAAGGTCTGGGACGAAATCCCCACCTTCCGCACCTCCCCCGACGAGAAAGCCCGCCAAGGCGCCGCTCCTACAATGATGAACGCCGTAGGCGGCACGTCCATCCACTACTACGCGAACAGTTGGCGCTTCCATCCCTGGGATTTCAAAGTGCGCTCCGAAACCCTCCGCCGCTACGGCGCGAACGCCATCCCTAAAGGTTCCACCGTAGAAGACTGGCCGCTCTCCTACGACGACCTCGAACCCTACTACGACACCATCGAGTACGAAATCGGAGTCTCCGGCAAAGCCGGCAACATCAAGGGTTTTATAAATCCCAAAGGCAATGTGTTCGAAGGCCCCCGCCGCCGTGAATACCCCATGCCGCCCCTGCGCGACACCGAATTCACCGACATGCTGCAGGCCTCAGCGCGGAAAGCAGGATTCAGCCCGCACCGCTCCCCGGCAGCGATCAACTCGCAGCCCCGCGACGGCCGTTCGCCCTGTGCCTATCACGGTTATTGCGATACCGGCGGCTGCCACGTCAAAGCCAAAAACTCGACAGCGGTAACCACCATCCCTGCCGCCCAAAAAACAAAAAATCTAACGATAGTAGAACGCGCCCACGTCACCCGCATCCTAACCGACGACAATGGCAAAACCACCGGAGCCCTCTACATCAAGGATGGCCAGGAATTCTTCCAGCCCGCGAAAGTAGTCTTGTTAGCTTCGTATACCTACGAGAACGTGCGCATGATGCTGCTCTCGAAATCCAAAGCCTTCCCCAACGGCCTGGCCAACAATCACGGCCAAGTTGGTAAGCACTACATCGGACACTGGGCCAACCGCGAAGTAACCGCGCTCTTCCCCTTCGACCTCAACCTCTGGTACGGAGCCAACGCCCAAGGCGTCGTCGTCAACAACTGGGCCGACGACAGCTTCGATCACACGGGCCTGGGCTTCATCGGAGGCGCCAGCCTCACCATCAATCACGAACTCCATCCCATCGCCGCCTCCTCGATGCCCACCTTCAACCGCGCGCCGCAATGGGGTGCGAAATGGAAAAAGTTCGTAGCCGAAAACGCCAACCGCTGGGTAGGAGCCTACGCCCAGTGCAACTCGCTCCCCTACGAAAACACCTGGCTGGATCTCGACCCCGAAGTGAAGGACAAGCTAGGCGATCCCGTCTGCCGCATCACCAGCGGCCCAAAGGAAAACGAGCCGCGCGCGAGCGCTCACGCCGCCGCCAAAGCCGACGCCTGGTTCCGCGCCGCCGGAGCCATCGATGTAGTCACCGTGCCCAACACCCAAGGACCCAATCTCTCCACCCACGCCGTAGGCGGCACCCGCATGGGCCAGAAGCCCGAATCGAGCGTAGTGGACGCCTTCGGCTTCGCCCACGAATCGCCGAATCTCGGAATCCTGGGCGGATCAGTCCTGGTAACCCACGGCGCCCGCAACCCCACCCTCACCATTCAAGCCTTAGCCTGGCGCACCGCCGAACACTTAGTGAAGAACTGGAAGACCGTCGCAGGATAATAAAGACAGCTGGATAACATGACCAAACTCCTCCCCGCATTCATAGCGGCCGCCGCAGCCGCCTTCGCCCAGCCCCTGCCGACACCCGCCCCGCCCGGCGATATCATCGGCGTAGGCAACTTCCTTCACGTAGTCGCCGATGTAGAAAAATCCGTCGACTTCTATCAGAACGTCTTAGGCATGGACCTCCAAGGCACCCCGCCCACGGGTTCCCGCCCCTATCTCGACACTCCCGCCATCGTGAATTTGTACGATGCCCCCGGAGCCCAATACCGCGTAGGCGTAGCGCTGGTTCCCGCGTCCCCCATGCGCGCCGAACTAGTCGAATGGAAAGGCGTCGACCGCACCCCCGTCCACCCCCGCTATCAAGACCCCGGCGCCGCCACGCTCATCCTAACCGTGCGCGATCTCAACCCGATCCTGGCCCGCGTAAAAAAATCGGGATCCCCCATCCTAACCACCGGCAGCGAACCCGTGCGCCTGAACGACAGCAGCGCCATCATGCTCCGCGACCCCGACGGCTTTTACGTTGAGCTAATCCAGCCCGACTCCCCGTCTGCGGCTCCCGCAGGCAACATGCTCTCCGTCAGCTTCGCCTTCACCGTCAGCGACACCGAACGTATGATGCAAGTTTTCCGCGACACCCTAGGCTTCCAGCCCCAAACCAGCGTGATCCAATACGACAAAGCGCGCCTCACTCTCATGGGCCTTCCCCGCGCCGAAATCCGCCGCACCACCGCCCTGGTCCCCGGCACGACGTTTGAAATTGAGTTCCTGGAATTCGCCGGCATCGACCGCAAGCCCGTCCACAGCCGCCCCCGCGACCCCGGCTCCCCGCTCCTCCGTCTGCTGGTCCGCGACCTGGACTCAGCCCTAAAAGCCATAACCTCCGCCGGCGTAAAAGTAGCCTCCCACGAGGGAAATCCAGTGACCCTAGTAAATCCCAACGGCGGCCTCCGCGCAGCCATCGCCGCCGCCCCCGACAATCTCTTCGTCCAGCTATTACAGCAACTCCCCAAGCCGTAATCCCCCGGCACAGAACCGCCATGCGCAGCATGCGGGCATCCGTACCATTGACGCCTATTGCAATCCGTGATACACATATTGCAGATAGCAATATGACGCTCGGAGCCAAACTTCGCTACCTCCGCGAAATCGAAGGCACCCTCCGCGGCTTCGACCGCGAAATCACCCAACAGGAAATCGTGCGCCTCCTCAAAAAAGAACAAGGAGAGACCATCAGCCAGTCCTACCTCTCGCAAATCGAGAGCGGAGCCCGCCCCCACTTAACCAATTCCACCCGCATGCTGCTGGCGAAATTCTTCAAGGTCCACCCCGGCTACCTGGTGAACGACCCCGAAGGCTACCAGACCGAACTCATCTCCCATTTCGGCGCCTTGGAAAACAAGCTCGACCTCTGGCTGATCAACGGCGCTCAACGTTTCCGCCGCGACGTAGAACTTAGTCAGGCGCTGCTCGACGTGGCGCGCCACGAAGACTCGCGCCTGTGCCTGGTGCTGCTCGGCGCCATCCTCGAAAACCCCGGCCTGGCCGAACGCCTGATGCAAGTCCTCCGCCCGCCGTCTGCCGCAAGGAGGATTCCTGCGTGACCTGGACCACCTTCTACCTGATCTGTTTCCTGGTCGGCGTCGGCTTTAGCTTCATCTCCTGGCTTTCGGGAAGCCTGCACCTGCATCTGCCGCACATCCACATTCATTTCGGCGGCCACCACACCCACGCCCCCCACGCGGGAGCCCACGGGCATGGCCCCGGATGGTTCAACGTCGGCACTGTCGCCGCGTTTCTAGCATGGTTTGGCGGTGCCGGATTCTTGATGAGCCAATATCACGTGGGCGGATTGCTGCTAGCGCTAGCCGCCGCCCTTCTGAGCGGATTCGTAGGAGCCGCCATCGTCTTCTGGTTCCTAGCGAAATTTCTAGTACGCGAAGACGAAGTGCTCGATCCCGCCGACTACGACATGATCGGCGTGCTCGGCAGAGTCAGCAGCACCATTCGCCCCTCCGGAACCGGAGAAATGTTGTTCTCGCAAATGGGATCACGCCGTTCCACAGCGGCTCGCGGCGAAGACGGTTTGGAAATTCCCAAAGGCGTCGAAGTGGTAGTCACCCGCTATGAGCGCGGCATCGCCTACGTCCGGCCTTGGGAACAGATTTCGGACACCACCAACAATAAGGAGACCACGTGAACTTTGAACCAGCCTTAATCATCGCGGGACTGATGATCGTCGCCGTCCTGTTCCTCATGGCCATGTTCGCCCAGTTGTATCGCAAGGCTGGTCCACACGAAGCCCTGGTGGTTTACGGTTTCCGCGGCACACGCATCATCAAAGGCCGCGGCAGCGTCATCCTCCCCATGGTGGAGAATTGCCGTCTGCTATCGCTCGAACTCATGTCCTTCGACGTAGCGCCGCAGCAGGATCTCTACACCAAACAAGGTGTCGCTGTGACCGTCGAAGCCGTCGCGCAAATCAAGGTCAAGTCCGATCCCGAATCCATCCAGACCGCCGCCGAACAGTTTCTCACCAAGACGCCGCAGGAGCGCGAAGGCCTCATCCGCCTGGTCATGGAAGGCCACCTGCGCGGCATCATCGGCCAGCTGACCGTCGAAGAAATCGTGAAACAGCCCGAAATGGTCGGCGACCGCATGCGCTCCACCTGCGCCGACGACATGAATAAGATGGGTCTCGAAGTCATCTCCTTCACCATCAAGGAAGTCCGCGACAAGAACGAGTACATCAGCAACATGGGCCGCCCCGACGTCGCTCGCATCAAGCGTGACGCCGACGTCGCCGCAGCCGAAGCCGAACGCGACACCGCCATCAAACGCGCCGAAGCCATGCGCGCCGCCGCTGTCGCCAAGGCCCAAGCCGACAAAGAACGCGTGCTCGCCGAAACCCTATCGCAAGCCGCCCAAGCCGAAGCCACCCGTGACCTCGAAGTAAAAAAGGCCAACTTCCAGGAGACCGTCCAGAAGCAAAAAGCCTCCGCCGATAAGGCCTACGAATTGCAAACGAATGTCATGCAGCAACAGGTCGTCGCGGAGCAAGTCAAAATCCAGCGAGTGGAAAAAGAAAGCCAAATCGCCGTGCAGGACGCCGAAATTCAACGCCGCGAGCGCGAGCTGGTCGCCACCGTTCTGAAGCCCGCCGAGATCGAACGCCAACGTATCGAAACGCTGGCCGCAGCCGAAAAGCAGCGCCTCACCTTTGAAGCCGACGGACACGCTGCCTCCACCCGCGCCACCGGCGAAGCTGAAGCCGAAATCATCTTCAAGAAGGGCGAAGCCGAAGCCAAAGCCATGAACGTGAAAGCCGAGGCTTACCAGGAATATAACCAGGCCGCGGTCGTCGACAAACTCTTAACTAACATGCCCGAAATCGTCAAAGCGCTGGCAGCCCCGCTCGCCAACGTCGACAAAATTACCATCGTCTCTACCGGCAACGGCTCCGCCGCCGGCATGAACAAAATCACCGGTGACATCACCGCCATGGCCGCACAGATCCCGGCCTTGTTTGAAACCCTGTCCGGAATGCAGATGTCAGAGCTGCTCTCGAAAGTGAAATCCATCGGCGATCACCCCCCGAAACCGGGCGACGCACCGCAGAACTAATAGGAGGTCCTTATGGCGTTATTAGAACGAGTATCAACCCTGATCCGAGCCAATTTGAACGACCTGGTCGATCAGGCCGAACATCCCGAAAAAATGATTAAGCAGGTGATTCTGGACATGCAGAATCAGCTCATGCAAGTGAAAACCCAAGTCGCCCTGGCCATCGCCGATCAACACATTCTCGAAAAAAAGCGTACCGAGAATCAGGATCGCGAGGCCGACTGGATGCGCAAAGCCGAAATGGCCGTCGCCAAGAAGCAGGACGATTTAGCTCGCGCCGCTCTTGATCGCGCGCTCAGTTGCCGGCAAATGGCGTTGGGCTTCGAACAGCAGGTAGCTGACCAAAAAGCCGAAGTGGAAAACCTGCGTCAAGCCCTGCACAAACTGGACCAGAAGCTAGCGGAAGCCGAAGCCAAAAGCGACCTGCTGATCGCCCAACATCGCCGCGCCCGCGCACTCTCCCGCGCCAGCGACGCGCGCATGGCCGCCGGAGATCGCGGCAAAGCCGCCACTTTCGACCGCATGAAGCGAAAAGTTCAGCACGCCGAAGCCCTGAGCCACGCGAAATCGGAGTTGCTGGGCGACAGCGTCGACGATAAGTTGGCAGCCCTCGAAAAGGAAGACCAGATCGAGAAGCTTTTAGTGGAACTAAAAGCCCGCCAATGAAACCGGCTCTGCGGAATGAAGAAAGTCTTCCACTTTGATTCTCCCCGCGAGAAGTATCAATGCGACGCGGTTATTCTTTGGTGTTTCGATAATCGCTTTGAACTCGCCTTCCGCAAGTTCCTCAGCCGCATCGGAATCGTCCACTCGGATCCCGTAAAGATTGCGGGCGGTGCCAAGTCCTTGGCCTCGCCCGAACACGAAACCGATCGTGACTTTGTGTTGGATCAAATACGCAAGTCCATGCGCCTGCATGGAACCAAGCGAGCAATCCTGATGCTGCACTCCGACTGTGGCGCCTACAATGGACTCGCCGTAGGCTTCCGCGGCGATCCACGCGTCGAAGCCGAGAACCATCATCGCGAGCTACGTCGCGCCGCCGCCAATTTACACCAAGCCATTCCGGACATCGCCGTCAGCGCCTATTTCGTCGACTTCGAAGGCGTGTGGGAAGCGGAACTGGACCAACCGTCCCCTACTTCAGCTCCGTCATGAATCCCGGCACGCTCCACTGCTGTTGCAGACTGTTCGGAGCCCACTTGTACTCCGTCTCCATGAACTTGGCGATCTCCGCCTGCCCCTTACCGCTGCGGATCTCCTTGGTAACCCGGTCGCGCATGGTAGCGATGTTGTCACGATAAGCCTGCAACCCGGCCTTGTTCGTCACCGGACCGTGCCCTGGAATCACCGTGTCGAAATCCAACTTCAGCGCCCCGTCCAGCGTCTTGGTCCACTCCACCACGCTGCCGCCGCCGTTATAATCCACCAGCGGACTGTTCCCCGCCATCAAATCGCCAGTGTGAATGGTACGCAGCGCCGGAAAGTAGATGACCGCATCGCCGTTCGTGTGCCCGCGCCCATAGAAGTGCGCGCGCACTTCCTTACCGCCCAGGAACACGGAAGTCTCATCTGTGAAGACGATCCGCGCCGGCATCACACCCGGAGGCGCGTTT
>Ga0207694_10002162_pt1 | contig 16159 bp, 32 predicted proteins | sample KBSC34metaG_FD_184353 | JGI IMG/M metagenome (GOLD analysis project Ga0207694, IMG submission 184353) | Corn rhizosphere microbial communities from Kellogg Biological Station, Michigan, USA - KBS C3-4 metaG (SPAdes) (version 2) | ecosystem: Host-associated > Plants > Roots > Rhizosphere > Soil... | reverse complement strand
CCTGGCGCGTCGAGCTCGCGTACGGTGTGGCGACTCGCTCGCACCCGCGTGCTCGTGTCCGTCTATGACGTAGGCCTGTTAGAGCCTCCGTAGAGCGGTGAGCGGGTCGAAGCGCGCCGCAATCGCTATCTGATCGAGCACGTCCCCACTATCCCCGTTCCAGACGTGGAGCGCAAGCCGCTGGCTGTAGGTGAGGTACATCTGCGGCAGCGGCGCGATCGCGGCGTCCTCGATCGGCCACGCGACAGCCCCGGCCGTTCCGAACCAACAGAACGACTGCGCCCCGTTCGCCTGCACGACGGCCTGCGTCCCGGCGACGACGAAGCGCACCCCGTCCCCGTCCTGGTACTCGACGGCGACGGTTCGATCTGCCACGGCCGCGCTCGTCGTCAGACGGCACATCACGGAAAGCGGCCACATCGGATCTGACTGCACGACGTAGCGGGCACCGCTCGCGCCGCTGCCTTGCGGGAGCGCGATGAGCTGTTGGTACGGCTGCGCGTCCCCGTAGGACGGCTGAGGCGGCGCGTCGGGCAGGAGCGGCGCGAGCGCGGCGGCGATCGCGTCGGCTGCGACGGCGATACGCGCTTGGTCGAGCCGGTCGAGCTGCATCGGGGGACGCTTGTCTACCGGCACGAGGCTAGAGCGGTACTTCCTCCCAAACGATCGCCGAGACGGCCGAGTGCGCTACCGGGGTCGTATTCGCGAGCAGGGCGAGCACGCCGCCGGGCGGAACGATCAGCGTGCCGTCAAACAACTCCTTCGAGCTGACCTGGGCGGTCTGCATCGCGACGGCGGTAGCCGTAAACGCGACGTTCTCCGCTGAGCCGCCGCCGAGCGACGAGCCGAACTTGACCGAGATCGCGTTCGTGATCCCGGTGAGCGCCACGTTCGTCATCCCTTTCGCCGCCGAGCCTGCGTTCACGAACGTCCTACGGTTGAGCGGCGTCGAGCCGGTCGAGATCGCGCCGTTACCGGTTGAGAGAGCCCACGAGAAGCCGCCCGGGCCGGTTGCGGCGAGCGCAGTCAGCACGAGCCCGAGCGTCGCCTCGATGATTACGAGGTTGACGCCGGAGGTCGTCGGGTTCCAGACGCCCGCGACAGGTGTCGTCGTCGCGCCGATCCCGCCGACCGTGTAGGTCGCGTTCGAGATCGAGGTGAGCCCCATCCCGTCCGAGAACACGGCTCCCCGGAAGTTCGTCTCGAAGTAGCGGGCGTGCAGCTCCTGCACGATCAGCTCGGCGGTACGGCCTAGCCGTACCTCCTCGATCGAGCCGTCTGAGACGGAGCGCGGCCCGGCCTGTCCCTGCACGGTTACGTCGGTCATTCGTCCTCGATCCGGTCAGCCTGCATGAGTGCCGTCCAGCCAACATCTTGTAGTGCACCGTTCGCCTTGGCAAGTGTCGCCTCGGTCGCCGCCCCATCGGGGAGCGGCAGGCTGGCCGCAGAGACGGGCACCGTCGCGCCGGAGGCGTCCACGAGGATCGGCTGCCCTTGCACGTTGACCGGCACCGTGAAACCGGAGGCGTCCACGAGCCACGGCACCGTCGCCTGCACGACGGCCCAGGCGGTGCCGCCTGCACCCTGGTCTACGATCACGTCGGCGGCACGCAGCTCGGCGTTCGTAAGAGGCCCGGTGACAGCGACGGGGGCGGCGATGCTGACCGGCTGGGTAACGGGGAAGTTCGATACGGAGACGACGCCAGCGACGGTTACGACGGCCGGTGAGAGAGACGACGCCGGTACGAAAGTCACGCGCCGTAGTCTACAGCGGCCACTGCGCCAAAACCTCTGTCCACAGTTTCCACAGGATTACCCCCAGCAGGCCGAGCCCGGCGGCAAGGTAGATCGCGAAGGCGACCCACGTTGTCCGGCCTCGTGCTGCACGGTCACGATACGCGGCCACGGCGCTCCTTCTTCCGACGCCACTTCGCGCGGCCGATGCACCGCGGGCTCGCGTACTTCGCCGGTCTGCCAGACCAGCGGGACGCAAACTCGCCCGCCTGCATGACGACGCCGCACCCGCACGCGCAAGAGGGCGGATCGTTCAGGAGCGCCGCGTACTCGTAGACGCGACGGCGTAGCGCGGCGATCGGGCCGTGATGCTTCTTGACCCACAACACCTCGGCGTAGCCGTGCCAGCTATCGAGGATCAGGAAGTCATGCTCGGGCCAGTTGTCGCCGACGGTGACGCCGTGCAGCTCGCGGACGACGAAGCGCGGCTCGGGGTCAGTCGGCACGCTTGCCTCGCTTCCTCGCCTGGTAGGGCTCGCCGAACCGTATCCGGTGCTCGTCCTCGGTCATGCCCGGGTGTCCTTCGCAGATCCACGAGTGCAGCTCCGGGTAGTCGCGCTCGAAGGCGGCGAGCGCCCGGCGTGCGTCGGGGAGCGCGTTCGGCGGCACCGGGAACACCTGCGACGAGTTGCGGTGCTCATCGTAGGGTGTGTGCTGGCGCGGCAGGCTCACCGGGCCTCCACCATGTAGGAGCACCCCTGGCAGTACCAGCCGGATACGCGCTTTACCATCCGCCGTCCCCGTCTACGGCAGAGACGACAGGCGGGCGGGCGCAGCGTGATCGGGCTAGGCATAGTGCGGATCCTTGGCGACGAGGCTAGCGTGCCTCACGCAGGCGAGCAACCGGGGCAGCGTGTGCGCGCAAGGGATCCGGGTGCCGCAGTAGACGCAGCAGAGGCGCGGACGGCGACCCGTAGCGGCATTCTTCTCAGGAGCGCTCAAGGGTCACCATCCCCTCACGCTCGATCATCCTCTGCGTCTCCAAGTGGACGCGGTAGCCGTCATTCGTTAGCGCTTCCACAAGCCAACGGGCATGGGCCTCGTCGTTCGCGTCGATGACGACCTTGTGCGTCGTCAGAAGCACGGAAGCGGCATTCGAGTCCGGGTCACGCATCGTCGATCACCCGCGCAACCCAGGTCGTGTATCCGGTATCGATACCCGATACGCGCGCTCTGGCTATGGCCGCATCAGCCCGCATAAGGATCGCGTCCGCACCGGGAACCTCTTTCAAGATCAACCCAAGGCGAACGTCATTGTCCCGTGAAGCCGCCTCCCAGCCGTTCAGGCTCTTGCACGCCGAGTCGAGCTGGTTCCGTAGCCGCGTCAGTGCATCGAGCGGCTCCTGAGCATCGACAAACCCCGAGGGATCCAGGCTGTCTGCAACCGCAACGATCTGATCGGCCCACGTCGGGGAATCTTCATCGTTCTCGTCTACCGCGAGTCGGATCTCAGCGGCGATTATCGCTAGCTGGCGGGCAGCCTCTTTCTTGGAGATGGTCATACCTCTTCCTCCCTCACCGAAGCGGCAGAGCGATCTTTCGCTTCATACGCCGCCGATAGCGACGTGCCTGGGCAATCGTCGTGCGGGCCGTGGTAACGCATCGAGCCGCAATGCGTTTCAGACATGGTGAACCACCAGGCCGATCAAGAAGCTGCCCCACACAACCGCTTGCGCAGGCCAGTAGCCGGGGCCAACAACCCAGCGGATTAGCTGGTCGCTAGCCGAGCCGGATGTCGCCCGCTGCTCTGCCGATCTGCCACACCCGCTGCCGCGAGAGCCCGACGGCTTCCGCGACCACGTTGACCGGCGCATCAGCAAGAAGCGCCGCGACGATGGCTTCGTCTCTGTCCTCGACGGCGACAGCGATCTTGGCGGCTGCGAGTTCGAGATCCTCGACGTAGCTCGTGAGAGTCGTCTCATCCATGTAAAACCCATTTTACCACACTCGTCAAATGGGCGAGATTGAGCGGCATCGCGATCAGACACCGAAGTACCTCCGTCCGCGAGCCAAGTAGCTGAGGCTCGCCCAGGACGCCTCACGATCGACCGTGATGATGTCCACGACGCTCATCGCCTCCCCGCACTCACCGCATCGAACATCGCCGGTCGGCCCGTCCGTGTGAACTCTCGGCATCGGCGCATAGTGCGGCTCGTCGCCGTTGCAGAGCAGGGCCACGAACGGCAGGAAGGTGCGCCGCGTAAGGGTTGAAGCGGCAGTTCCGTCAGGCGGCTGCACGGTCGGCGTCGTTCCTGTAGTCCTCGAAGTCTCGCTGCGGGATGTACGCCTCAGCCGCAGCGAGCCGCTTCTCCAACTGCTGACACCTCACCTTCATGTCGAGATACCAGGCGCTCGGCACCTCGCCCTCAACCTCGTGCGCGGGAAGCCGCGACAAGGCCACATCGAGGAGCGCGATCTCGTCGTCGGCACGCTTCACCTCGCGCCATCGAGCGACGACCGCACGAGCGGCAGCAATCACGTCCGCGTAAGCGGCAGTACGCTCGTCGCGATCACTTGCCCCGCCGCAACCGTTCACGACTCCACCCCGTAGAACCCCTCCACCCGCTCCAGATAGGCGACGATCAGCCGGGCTCGCGGCAGCGTCAACTGTCTCGGCATGAGCGCATTACAGCCCTGGTTGCCAGGACATGCAAGCCCGCGCGGCAGGCCGCTTACATGATCGTGGTCGCGGTCGTTATGACGGGCGAGCGTCGAATGCTTGCCGCAGACGCCGCAGTCGTCGGGCGCCCACTCGCCGTCGAAGGCCGCGCCGTGAATCCGTGCGTTCACGTCCCGATAGACCGTGTAGGGGTCGTCTCGGAGCGTGCGCGCGTGTACCGGCACCCGCTTCTTAGGGCGTGGGGCTCGGCAGGTGAGGTTGGCGCAGCGCTGCTTGATCCGGTCGTTTCGCATCGCGCAGCGCGGACACGTCCAGTAGCGCGCCGCCACTAGAACGGCACCGTCCACTTGGCCGCGTCGTAGCTGCCGCTCTTGAGCGAGTCGATGATCGCGTGCGCGTCCACCTTCGTCAGAGGCAGATCCGGCGCGGCCACGTTCTTTTCCTGTACCAGCCTGGCGATCAGGGCGAGCTGCGCGTCCGATGCTTTGTCCGGCACCTTCTCGCCGCCGTTCGCGGGCTCGGCCGGAGGCTGCGCTCCCAGGTCGCGGATCACCGCGAGCGAGACAAGCAGACGATCGGTGTCTACGTCGTCGGCGAGCCCCATAGCGTCGAGTTGCAGGCCGAACTCCTCGTCGGTGAGCCGTCCGGCGACGTACGCCTTTTCCATCGCGGCGAGGGCGCGGCGTTGCGCGGCTACTAGAGCCTCAGCGAGAGCGCTCACGACAACGGGCCGAAATAGGCGAGCCAGATGAGCAGGCCTGCGCACGCAAGACCTGCGCCGATTACGACTACGTGGCGAATCATGCGGTGCCGCCGTTCGTCTCCGGGTAGGGCAGCGAGATCGTCAAGCCGGTGAAGATCGCGAGCGCCTGCGACGCCACCTCCTCCACGTCGTAGCCGCGAACGGTCACCTCGAACTGTGCTACGCCCTTCGCGTTGCGGGTGATCTCTACCGAATGCTCGGGCGGTGACGGGGCGCGGCTTATCGCGGCCATCGTCACCTCGTGCAGCCGTTCGGTAGGGGTGAGTCGTCGCTCAGTCGTCTCGGTCATCGTCGCTCCCTTGTTCGTCGGCTCGTTCTTCCGCTTCCACGAGGTCTTGGCATAGCTCGCACATCGGCTGCCAGGCAGGACGGTTGCAGGCCATGCAGTCCGACGCGAGCAGCCGCGGGATGCCTTCGAGGGTCACGCTTCACCGTAGAGCGTCACGTCGGCGCGGTGGTCGCAAAGGCGGCGAGCGCCTCCACCTCGGCGCGCGTGAACGTGATCGGCTGCGAGCCGCTCATAGTGATTCTCTCATCCGGTCGAAGGCCTGCTCGGCGTGCGCGAGCGTCTCGTGCGAACCGTAGATCGTCCCCTGCAACCAGGCGACCGCCAGCAGGCCGATCAGCGTGTCACGGTTGAACGCCGTCACGAGCCCGTAGCCGTCCAGCATCGCGGCTGCTTCACGGCGAGCCCGCGCCTGCCAGTCGGTGTTCGCGCGACGGAGCGCGGCCTGTTCTACAGACTCGCTCACGAGAGCATCGTGCCGACGACGGCCCCGAACAGGATCACGTTGGCTTCTATCCACGCGACGAACAAGATCGTGTGTGTGCTCATGCCGGTAACGCTACGCCCCACGCACGGCCCGCGCTTCACCCTAAGGTCTAGGTTCGAGCTAGCCGAAGGTCTAGAGCGCCCACGTCTTACGGAAGCCGCCCCGGACAAGCTCCCGCTGTACGGCAGGCAGGTACTCGTGAAACCACACCTGATCGGAAGGGCCGTCCGAATGCCCGCCCCCGGCGACGCCAAGGTCACGGTGCCGGACGAGCCCGCGCGGCCGGTGCAACCCGAACAGCGGTGGGATGCCTTCCCGGTGGCAGAGCCACGCGAAGATCCGTGCCGACTCTAGGAGCTGCGCGTGCGAGGCGAAGCCGCGTCCGAGCGAGGCGTGCTCTACGCCGACGCTAAAGGCGTTCCAGGCTTCCGCGTGCCACGCCTTCGCGGCCAGGTGCACGAGCTGCGACGCCTGCTCCCCGTCCTCGCGGACGACGAGATGAGCCGAGGCGTCCGGGCCGGAGCGAACGCTGCCGTCCGGGTTGTAGCGCGTCAGCGTGCACAACCACGAGATCGCCCCGGCGTAGCTTCCGGTCGTCGAATGCCAGACAAGGTGTGTGTTCGTGCGGCCGTTCCGTGACGACTGGTTCGGGGAGCGGTGCTGGACGAGCGGCGCGAGAGTCACGCCACGCGGATCAGCGAAAGATAGGGGGTAACGGAGTAGGGATTCGCGGTCGCGATATGCTTGGTCGAAAGGGTCGCGTCGAACGACGCCCCGGACGGCAGGGCTAGCGTTTCCGCTATCCCGATGACAGACTGCGTTACCCCGGAGGGGGGCGCGATCGGGCCGAACTCTGCCGTTTGAAGCGTCGGCCCACCCATCGTCAACGTGCCGGTAATGGCGGCGTCGGCGGCACCGTTGAACGATAGCGAGTATGCCCACACGCCCGCCGTGGTAGCGGTGATCGCCGAGGCCGAGCCGTCGATTGCCGCCGACAGGCCGAGTCCGAGCGGAAGCGCGGTTACGACGTTATAGGAAGTCGTGTCGTCGTAGGCAACGTCCCACTTAAGAGCTACGTCTGCGACAGCGTGAATGTCAATCGGCGCCGCAAACGAGAGGACGACGTGCGGGCCTCCAAACCCGGCGGCTCCGCCGCTAACCACCGGCACGACTTAGGCTCCGGTGCCGGGGGCGTTCTGTTGCGGGTACACGTCAAACTGCACGTCAAAAAAGCAGTCGGCCGCACCGATCGTCTTAGCCGAATCGGTCGAGCTGTTGCAGAGCACGAGCCCCGTCTGAAACTGTCGGCCGCGCGGCGTGAACCCGAAGGCTGCCCCGTTGTGCGCGGCGAGCGGCCACGAAAAGAGCGGCACCGCGCTATCGGCCGGAACCGTCGAAGCGTCAAAGACGTTCAGGAACTGCGCCGCCGCGTTCGTGCTGTAGACGGTGAAGCCGTAGACGACGATCCGGCCCGGCACGACAACCGAATTCGACAGCGAGGCGGTCGCGAAGTTGAGCGGCCCCTCGTCGTCGTCGTAGACGGTCACGTCGAGCGAACCCGGATCCGTGCCGGGGGAGGCTGCCCGGTCGCGCCCGTCCCCGCCCCGAACTTGCCAGTGCCACCATCGACGAAGGCGGTCACCGTCAACCGATGCGACCCGGCGGCGAGCGTCACGAGCGCCGACAGATTCGGGCAGGAACCGAGAATGTCCGAGCCGGTCATATGTCCGGTCAGCGTGGTTAGGAACGTGCCGGTAGCGGCGGTCGCTCCCTCGAACAGCTCCACGTCAAGATTCGTCGTGCCCTTCGTGAGGTACGGCGTGAAGATCTCCACGTAGTAGTCGCCCGGATTCGTGATCCCGAATACGCCGGTCGATATGCAGGTGTCGCCGGTCGCGGACGAGGTGGCGGTGATCGAAACCTCCGAGGTGATCGAGGCGTGCACGAAGTCGAGGTGCTCGATCACGTTCCCTTCGAGTTGAATAGGCATGAGCGGAGCCTAATCCTCTTCGAGCACGTCGTCCACTAGCAGCGCTCCGACGCTCGCGGCCATCCGGCGGCGCCAATGCTCGAACACCGGCCCCTGGTGGTAGTGCATGTCATCGTTCGCCTGTTCGGCGAGGCGCGGGCCGCACTTGCCGCATTTGCCGCGCCACGAGATCGGCCCCACCTCGGACTGATGTTTGCCGCAGACCCGGCACCTGACCCGCGTGGGCGACGACATTTCAAGAGATTAGCGCATCGTGCAGCGTGCTATGGTCGGGTCAGATAGCACCATCCCCTACGCCCACAACGCTAGCCGCCCGTCCCGTCAAAACCTAGGTTCGGAGGCGGACTAGCACTCACGACGGAAGGGGAGCAGGTGAAGACCGCACAGCAGGCCGCTGCCAACTGGATCGGCTCGGCGGGCCGCGCACAGACCGAGTGGTCTGCCGGTGTGCAGGCGTACTCGGGCGACTGGGCCGGTGCGACAACGCGCCAGCAGTCCGTGCTCTTGCAGAACGTCACGCAGGCGATCTCAAACGGCACGTGGGCGGCAGGCGTCAACCGGGTCGGCACGCAGGGCTGGAAGTCCCGCACCGTGGACAAGGCGACGAACTACGCCACCGGCTTTCAGGCTGGCGCGTCGCGGCAGGCGTCCGCGATCGCCAAGATCCTCGCCGCCGAGGCGAACATCGTCGGGTCGCTGCCGCCGCGCGGAGACTTCACGGCGAACAAGGCCCGGGCAACCGCCGTCATGGACGCTCTGCACGCGCTCCGTGGCACGCTCGGTGCGACGTAGTAGGGGGGTGGCGTAGATGGCTCAGGGTCTACAGACGCTCACCTTTTCCAAGGTGTCCCTGACGGGCGGCTCGTTCGAGGCGCTCGCCCCGATCGGCACCGACTCGGCGACGTTCTTCAACGTGCCGCAGGGCTCCGTCGCCTACCTCGCCGAGCTTTGGGCGGTGGATAACCTGCATGCCTGCGAGATCTCGGTGACGGCTTCACGCTTCCACGATCAGACGTTCGGGATTCGTGCGTCTGTCACGTCGGGGGCTGCGACGGCGCCGATCAACCGTTCGGTGTGTATCTCGCCGATCGGACTCGATCAGCCGATCTTCCCGTCGGACGTGCTGAGCGTGCAGGCGAACGGGACGGCGGCAGACGACGTGATCGTCACGCTGCTGATCTACTACCACGATATCCCGGGGATCTCGGCGCGGCTTGCGTCCTACGAGTACGTGAAGGCGCATACGAAAAACCTCGTCGGGATCAATACGAACCTCACCCCGGGCGACGGTGTGGCGGGGACGGCGGTTGCGTTGAACGCTGCCGACAACCGGCTGCACGCGAACACCGACTATGCGCTACTCGGGTTCACGTCGTCGCTGGCGTTCGGGTCGCTCACCGTGTCGGGCGTCGATACCGGCAACCTGAAAGTAGGCGGGCCGATCCTCGGCGAGCCGGATCACGACGCGATGATGTTTGTGGACTTCGCGCGAGCCTACAACGCTCCGCTGATCCCGATCATCAACTCGAACAACGCGGGCTCCACGACGCTCGTCGGGTGCGGCACGGACGTTGGCGCGTGCGTCGTCGATACGATGCTCGTCGAGCTGGATCAGCCGTTCACCGGCTAGCGTTGCCGGTTCGCGGTGCAGTAGCGGGGCTGTCTCTCTCCTGGGAGGCAGCCCCGTCTAGGGCTCATACTGCGCAGCATGGCTGACTCTGCGATCCTCGCGGCGGGCGGTAACGATGCGCCGCTCTCCTATCTCGTGCCGGGCGCCTCGGCGATCCGGATCAAACAGATACACGTCGCCTACGTGGACAACGGCGCGGCGGGCGACTGGCTTCCGGCGGTGCGTATCGTCTCCGACTCGTCGCACAAGATGGGTACCGCGTCCGATCAGGGGGTGAAGGTCACAGCAGGCAGCGATGCCGATGTGAGCTTTTTTCCCGGGGTGAAACACGCGGCGTCGGCGAGCGCCGCCACCGATACGTCCTGGGCGATCCTTGACCGTACCGTCGTGCAGTCGTGCGCGTCCGGCGTCACTCAGGGAATCAGCATGGACGGCTCGACTACCGGCTACTTCCACACAAACGACGCGGGCCGCTTCGCGGTGTCAACGTACACGGCGGGCACGTTCAACGGCATGTCGGGGCTGCGCGTCATCACGCCGGGACTGTACGAGATCATCTTCTCGGTCAACCTATCGATCAGCGGCGCCGCGAACCTGCACAAGCTCGTTAGCGCGATCGAGAGCGTGGGCGGGCAGGCGTTCCTCGGCAACATGCTGCCGTGGCATAACGAGCTGCAATATTTCACCGATGCCAGCCAGCCGAGCACGAAGGCGCTTTTTTGGACAACCTTCTACGAGATCGAAGCGGACATAGGTAATACGCCGTTCATCCCGACGGTGTTTCAGGCGACCGGCGTGTCGGGGAACGCCAGGGCAGGGATCTTCGCGCGCGTCGTCAACTCGACGCCGCTCGGGACGGGCTCTAACTTCTAGGCGGCGGGCGACGAGGGGGAACGGCGGCATGGATAGGGTGGGAGAGAGCGGGCCGTGAGTGCCGGAGCCGCCACTGACAGACAGGGAGCTGCGTATCGTGCGCGGAATGCTCGATGAGCACGAATACGAGATGCGGCGCGGCGCCGCCCGGCGGCACTTCTGGACGGCGGGCCGGGTCTGGTTCGCGTTCCTGCTCGGGATCGTGCTCGTCGTCTTGCAGATCGCAGTCGCGGCGCTCACACTGAGCGCACACTAGACAGAAGGGGCGTGTCACGATGACAGTCAAGCCCGGCTACAAAACCACGGAGCTGCTCGTCACGGTGCTGACCGGCGTCGGCTCATGGCTCGCCGAGTGGCAGGGCTCGCTCGCGCCGAAGTGGGCGGCGCTCGCCACTACGATCTCGGCGGGCTGCTACGCGATCTCGCGGGCGATCACAAAGCACGGCGCCACCGCCAAGGCTCCGGTGTAGCCGCGATGGCTCAGCCGCTTACCGTCTCGTTTCCGCCCGACCTGCTCATCACGGACGGCTGGCTCGTCACGATCGCCGCCGTCGATCCGACGACGGGGGCGGACGTGTCCGGGGTGACGATCACCGAGGCGCTCATGCAGGTGGAGAACCTCACAGGCAGCGATCTCAGCTCGGGCGCCTTCAAGATGTTGAACCCGGTGCTGCTCACACAGGCGTGATGGCTGAGCAGACGATCCGCACCGATTTCGTGGGCGGGCCGTGCGACGGGCAGACGAGGCAGGTGCCCGTCTCGGAGCTTGCTACCGGCACGATCATCTGCGGCGGGCAGGACTACACGGTGCAGGGCGTCTCACCGACCCGCTACCGGGCGACGTGGATGCCGCAGGCGCTCGCGGAGGCGAAAACGTCGCCGCTCGGCGGCACCCCGCAGTTCCAGCTCGCATGGTCAGGCCTCATGCATACGCTCGCGTTCAAGGTGCCCGCCTACCTGAAAAGGGAGCGCGTCGCTTCACAACGGATTCGGCGGGCGGTAAGGTAGCGGCATGGCTGTCGTCTCCGTCACCGAAGATCAGGTGCAGGATCAGGCGGGGAACCTGTCGGACGTGTTCGTCATCACGTTCACGATCGCAAACCATCCCGGCACGTTCACGGTGACGGTGCCGCAGTCCGGCGACCCGATCGCGGCGGCTAACCAGGCGATCTCCGACAAGACGGCCGAAGTTGGCGGGATCTACGGTCTTTGACACACCGACCGCGCTGGAAGGCGCGCTCTCGTCGCTCTCGCTGCTTGAACAGAGCACCGACGAGGTGGAGATCCTCGGCGCGCTCCCGAATCAGGACGTGGACGAGTCGGGCGCGCTGATCGACGTGGTAGACGTGTACTGGGCGCTGCCAGGCCGTCCCGGCTTCTTCACGTCAAGGGTCGGCTTCGATCTCAACTGGCAGGCGCAGGCGTTCTTCTGGATCGGCGTCAAGCAGGCGCTCGTGCGCGGGATCTATGCGGGGCTCGCGTCGAAGGCTGACCTTCCCGCCGGGCCGGTCGGAGCGCCCGTCCCGCAACCGGGCGTCCCCTTCTAGGCGGCGGCGTGGCGGCGCTCCTGATCCCGGGGCTTGCGTTCCTGTCGGCGCTCGTGCTCGTGGCGCTCGCGAACACCGCGAACGTGCACACGAAGGCGAACACCGAATCGCAGCAGACGTTTTGGGGGTTCATCGGTGACGCGCTGACCGGAAAAACGGTCGTCCATCAGATCACGCAGGCGACCCGCTCCGCTGTCTCGCGCTGGGCTCTCGCACAGTTGAAGCCGGTCACGGCCTGGTTTGTCGCCTTGACGGCGCTCCTGCTCAACATCTTTCGTACTCGCGCCGAAGTCACCGAGCAGACTGCGGGCGCGTTCGAGCGGCTTCGGCATACGACGATCCCGCGTGAGGCCGGGAAGGCTGCCGCCCCCGCGAAGGCTGCCGCTAAGACGGCGACGCGGGCGGCGCACAAGGCGCAGGCGAAGGCGACGAGCACGAGCACGAGCCTGCACAACTACCGGGTGCGGACGGCTCCGAGGATCGCGCACGCGACGCACGCGGTTGACGTGACGATCCCGCAGCAGCTCGGCCGGATCCGCACCCGGGAAGGTGTCATCACGAAAGACCTGGGGGCGCTGAAAGACCGTACGAAGGCGCTCGAAGATGGGGCGCTCGACACGTGGAGGTGGATTCGTTCGCACCCGCTCGCCGGGGTGACGGGGGTGTTCGCGGGCGCCGTCGCGGTCGCGCTCTCCCGGCTCGGGTTCGGCTTCCTGCGCTGCCGCTCCTGGCAGCGTGTCGGGCGTAGCCTCACCTGCTCGCAGGCGGACAACCTCGGGGCGCTGCTCGGGCTCGCGGGCACGGTCGCAGTCGTCTCCGAGTTTCGGGAGCTTGTGAAGATCGGCCAGCAGGTCGAGCACGGCGTCGCGGTCGGGATCAAAGACCTAGCCGGGCTCTAGGAGCGCTGGCGGCGTGGCGCTGCTCTCGGGCGTAACGAACTTCCTCGACAAGTACATCTTGGGCTACGCGCTCGGGACGGCAGCGGGGCCGTCGCTTGAGCCGTTCGTGCAGGATCTCGCGAACGAGGCGTGGCTGATAAATCAGGTGTACCCGCTCGATCCGGGCGACGCGGCAGAGATCGTCGCCGAGGACGTAGAGCAACGGGACTGGGGCGCGGGCGAGGCTGCGAAACATGGCGTCAACGGCGAGCGCTTCAACGCGCTCGTCGGGGCGGTGCTGAACGCGCCCGATCTCTCCACCCTGTACACGCTCCTACGTCGCGGGCTGATCGACTCGGGGCAGTTCACGCACGGTCTGCGGAAGGCGCGCCTAGAGACGGAGTGGGATGCGGCGCTCGCCGCGCTCCGGCAGGTGCTCCTGTCGCCGGGCGAGCTGGCGAATGCACGGCAGCAAGGGTTCGTAGACGACACCCGGCAGCTCTCAGAGTCGGCGCTACAGGGGATCGACGCCGAGCGCGCCGAGATCCTCTTTCAGCTCGCTGGGCTGCCACCGGGCGCGGAGACGGCGCAGCAGTACCTGAATCGCGGCCTGATCGACGACACCACGTTCGCCGAGATGATCCGCGAGGGGCACACGAAGACGAAGTACACGGACGTGCTACGGCGCGGCGCGCAGTTCGTGCTCTCGCCGATCAGCTACGTAGAGGGGCGGCTGCGCGGCTGGCTCACCGACGCGGAGATGTACGCGGGGACGGCGCTGCACGGCGTCACGAAAGAGGACACCGACCTCCTGTTCAAGATCCACGGCAGGCCGATCTCGTTCCGGCAGACGTTCATCGGGACGCGGCGCGGCGGCACGCTCGACGGGCCGACCAGCGACATCGACCCGGCGTTTCTCGCGTCGCTTCGCCGCTCGAACATTCAGCCGCCCTTCTACAACCTCGCCTGGGCGCAGCGGTACACCTACCCGTCGGCGTTCGTGCTGCGCTCGCTCACACAGTCCGGTGACATTACGCAGGCGCGCGCCGAGGAGGTGCTGCTTTTCGAGGGCTGGGAGCCGGGCTTCGCGAAGCAGGTCAGCGAAGCGTGGGCGGGCGGCACGACGGCGACGACGGATCCGCTCGTGCGTTCGGCGCGCACCTCGCTCGTGACGGCGCTCCGCAAGGCGTTCGTGCTCGGCGACGAGGACGAGGCGAGCGCCCGCGCGCTACTCGCGGCCGAGCAGGTCGCGGCGGCGACGATCGACACGCTGATAGAGACGTGGACGCGCGAACGGTCGATCACCCGCAAGGAGCTGACACCGACGCAGCTCAAGAAGGCGCTCGGCGAGGGGATCACGAACCCGACGACCGGGGCTCCGTTCACGGTGGACGAGGTGATCGCCGAGCTTGTGCTGCGCGGCTACTCGTCGAATGACGCCCGCGTGTTTATTGAGACGTGATGACAGGTGCCGTCAGAGGGTCTACACTCTCCGGGTGCGCGCTCGGCTGCGTGTCAGGGATCTTCCGGCGGTCGGCCCGGAAATGGGGAAGGCTCGCCGCCGGAAGCCTCCCGGGCAGGTAGAGCAGGCGCGACGGAAAGCGTGGGGACAGACGTGGGGTGCCGTGGGAGCCGAGTACGCGCGCAAGCGCCGAGCCGAAGGGAACTAGATGAGCGACGTGGAGCAGGAGCCGCAGGGCGAGCCGGAGGGCGAGCCGGAGCCGTTGCAGGGCGACGAGCTGGCAGAGGACGAGCAGGAGGCAGAGGACGCCGAGCAGGCGCCGCCCGAGCCCGAGCCCGAGCCGCAGGCGCGCTCCGAGTCCGAGATCATCCTCGAACGTCGCCGCTCAGACGCCGAAAAGAAGTGGCGCGAGCACGAGAAGCGCGTCCGGACGATCTATCAGGACGAGGCCGAGTACCTGTACGCCTGCCCTCTCTGCCCGGATCAGCACCGGGGGCTGATCGACATTCGGTTCGCGGGGATGGTTCCCGACGAGCTGGCGGACGCGGTGATCGCCTACGTGCGCGGCTCGGAGCAGGTGCAGTACCGGCCCGCGCAGAGCGTCGGGGAGTGCCCCGTCTGTGGCGGGCTCGGCAAGGTGCTCTCCGGCTCGAAGGTCGCAGGGAAAGACCTGATCGTCTGCACTCACTGCAAGGGGTACGGGTTCGTGCCGCCGCCCGGCGCGAGCGAGAACGGGGACGGCGGGCCGGTGCTCGTGCCGGTCGGCGTCGGCGCCGACGAGGGGCCGCTCTCAACCGAGGACGTGGACGTGTGGGGCTCGCCGCACTACCTCGCTGACGGGCAGGAGAACTCGAACTACGGGAAGATGCCTCAGTACAAGGATCCGAGGCTGCCGTAGGTGACCGGGTGACGTTCTCTCGTCTGCTCGTGCTGGCGGCGTTCGGTGTGGCGCTCGTGCTCGCCGTGCTGATCCTGCTTACGAGCACGTCGATTCTCGCGCTGACCGCCGTTGGTTGGCTGTTCGTGGCGCTCGCGCTCTACTTCGGCTCCCTGCTCGTGCCGTGAGCCACGCCTACTTCACTGGTGCTCGCTGCATGGTCTGCGGCGAGTGGCGAAGTATCGCCGGACACTCCCCCGTGATCGAGGCAGTGTGTCCTACCTGCACCGCGCGCAGCGCGCATCGTGTCCTTTATGCCGTCCCTCCAGCCACACTCGCAGACGGCCCGGAACCCGATCCCTCGGAGCCTGTCGCAGCCGAGCCCCGGCGGGCTGTCTCGGAGCCGGACGGGCACGACCCTGACGTGATGCCCCATGCCTGAGAGCCTACGCCCGTGACCCCGGATCGTCTCGCGCTCGTCATCTTCTACGCTACCGCTCTACGGAGGCTCTAACAGGCCTACGTCATAGACGGACACGAGCACGCGGGTGCGAGCGAGTCGCCACACCGTACGCGAGCTCGACGCGCCAGGCCGAAGACGCGAGCAGACCTCGTGGGAGCCGGTAGCCGCGCTGAGCCGCCAGGGACTCCCGACCGCCGACGGCCCGCGCAGCGTGACCGCCGTTTAGTGTACTTGCAGGTCGTCGCGGTTGCTAGTCCGCTCTTGACGAGGCCTGCCCGAGAGAGAGCAGGCGAGGCCGAAGGCCACCGCGCGCCTGCGGCGCAGACACCTAGAACGCCCTGTGTGGTCACGTAACGCCGCGACCGGCGCGACGACCTCTAGCACCGCCCTGCCACGCAACGGGCGGCAGAGAGCTTCCTGTGAGCGCCCAGCCCCCTTGCACGCGGGGACGGCACGGTAACTTCGCTTGACACGAGCCGTAGGCGAGTG
>Ga0207694_10002161_pt1 | contig 16161 bp, 17 predicted proteins | sample KBSC34metaG_FD_184353 | JGI IMG/M metagenome (GOLD analysis project Ga0207694, IMG submission 184353) | Corn rhizosphere microbial communities from Kellogg Biological Station, Michigan, USA - KBS C3-4 metaG (SPAdes) (version 2) | ecosystem: Host-associated > Plants > Roots > Rhizosphere > Soil... | reverse complement strand
CTCCTGATCGTCGCGCTCGGCTTCCTGTCACCACTGCACCACTTCGATCGCTACTGGGTGAAGATCAAACGCGCATTCGGCTTCGCGCCACCTCTGCCCCAGCCGCAGCGCCTGTTTCTCTTCGTGTGCAGCGGCAACACGTGTCGCTCACCAATTGCGGCAGCGATCGCGAATGCCGAGATCTCGGAGCGACTCAGCATTCCGTTCAAATCACTCGAGACTGTTAACGTGCGCGCGATGAGCGCGGGAGTGTCTGCGCGCGCCGGCGCACCGCTCACAGAAGAAGCAGCCGAAGTGTTGCGCTCGTTGAATGTGCCGGTGCAAGCTCATGCAGCGCGAAACCTGACGCCCGAGCTGGCTGCACAATCGGAGTTGATTTTTTGCATGACAAAGGCGCATCGTAAGGCGGTCGTCGAGATGCTGCCGGAAGTCGAAGGCAAGACGTACTGTCTCAGCACTGAAGTCGACGTCGACGATCCCATCGGCAAAGGCATGGCGGCATACGTTGACTGTGCGCGACAGATCCAGCGTCTGGTCCAACTGAGGTTGAATGAGCTCGGCCTTGTAGGCACTTGAAGTGTTAGCCAGAGTTTCCCCCATCATCGACACACTCGGTCCGCTTTCGTTCGCCGAATTTCAGGCTTATAGATCTCCCGGGACCGTGCTGTGGTGCAACTTTGATCTCCTGCGCGAGCTCGGCTTCGCCGTTCCCTTTTCGAATCAACTCACTCCGGAACTGAATGAACAACTCCTCGCTGAGTTTTCACTGCGCGCGGTCAATGGCGACGATCTCAACGGCCACGAGTTGCTCACTCTTTACGCTGACAAGTATGGCGGTGACGGTGTCAGTCCGGCGCTCGGCGCCGGTCGCGCCGGCTTCCTCTCGCACGGAAACTTATATGTGAAAGGACTTGGTTTCACGCCGCTCTTCCGCCACAACGACCCTGACGATTTTGTTCATTCTCACGGCGGCGTGCATCTGGAGGATTGCCTGTCAGAAGCAGTCTTTGGCGAAGTGACTCATAATTTGTTTACGCTCGGCTCGAATCGCATCGTCGCGATCATCGATCAGGGAAAACATGTGACGATGCCGTCCGGCCGGCGGCGACCTATCGCGCTTGCAGTGCGCGCAGGCGCGCAACTTCGTCCCGGTCACCTGCTCGCCAAACGCGCGCGTGGCAGTCGTTCGCCGCTCGAGACGTTCGTTAGCATCACGCGCGCTACGGGGCAACTGGTTACTACATCCGATGCGCCGGATGTGAGTGCGACGATGCTTCGTGTGATCGACGATCACGCACAAACAGCTGCGGATTCTTTTCGCTGGCGCATGATTCATGGTGCGCTCAGCCCGTCGAACATGGACATCAGCGGCGCGATGCTCGACTTGCCGACGCAGTCGACGCAACCGCGCACCGCGCCGATTTTCCTGCTCGATTATGCCTGGTCTCATTTCGGCACCGAGCACAAGGAACGCGGGGTTCATCTCGCGGAGATGTACCGGCGCGTGTTGCGGACGACTGATGCCAGCACGCGCGAGCGTTTCAATGCGAAGTGGGTAAACGTATCGAATGTGATGGACGAGGCTTATGAGAGGCACTTGCAAGTGCGGCTACTGGCGGCTACAGGAGTTAAAACCGATGTGGCGCGACGAATTCAAACGGAGCATCCGGACGTGGCCGAGAGGTTTGCAAAGCTGCTGCTGGAGATGGCGGCGTTGAAGAACTCGGGTTCGGCGTGTGTGGCGAGGAAGGTTGTTGAAGACGTGTCTGTGGTTGACGTCTTTAATCTGCTCGGCAAAGCGCCGGGAGAATATTTTAGTGAGCGTCTGTTGCGAGGCAGGGTCGTGAAACATCTGAAGCCGGTTTACAAGGGCAATCGGTTTCAGGTTGCGAAGCGACGCGTCCACGTTGATTCCCTCGCGCGTGAGTTCGTGCGGCTTTACGGTGAGCTGATGAATTACGCGGGTGATTATTACGACAGTGCGGAGGCGATGAAAGCCTCGATCATCGCGCGTGCGAGTTTTGAGAATCAGCCGATCGACGCGCTGTACTGTCACAGTTTGTACCGGAGATTCAACGAAGCGATCGCAGATTACAAAGCGACTGGCAGAACGGAGTGCATCAGTGAGCTTATTGACACGACCGTCACGCAGTCGCTGCGGAGTGTTGATGGGTTATTGGCGCAGGGTGATTGGCGGATGTTGGAGGATGGTGGGATCGAGATCGAGAGACGGACGATCCGCGGTGTCTCGTATTCTGTGCGAGCGTGGGATGACGATGCACAAACGCGGCGAGTATGTGTGAACGGGGTTGAATTTAAGCCCTCAGGTGTTGTTGGCAGGCTTGAAGGTGGATACGTGTTCGCGATTCCAGATCGACAGGAGTTAAGACGCTTTCTTAGACAGGATTTACAAGATGTTTCATGATTTACATGACTTATCTTGTACATTCTGAAAATCTTGTAAATCCTGTCTACATATATGTGGTCAATCGCAATTTACACCGGCATTTCGCCGTTCGATCTCCAACCCGCGCCGCCGGTCCTGACCAAATCACACATCACCGACATTCCCGCAGACTTCGTCGCCGATCCATTCATGCTCCGCCGCGATCACACCTGGTACATGTTCTTCGAAGTCATGAACAGCGAAACTAAACTCGGCGAGATCGGGCTCGCCACCAGCAACGACGCGCTCACGTGGACCTACGATCGCATCGTCCTCGAAGAGCCATTCCACCTCTCGTACCCACACGTCTTCGAATGGCAGAACGAATATTACATGATCCCCGAAATGCTCAGAGCCGACGCCGTTGGTCTCTACAAAGCTCTCAATTTTCCATACGACTGGACCCAGGTCGCGGAATTGCTCGAAGGCAAGCATGCTGACCCGTCGCTCCTTCGCTTCAACGATCGCTGGTGGCTATTCACTTGTTCCCCGCCTTACCAGCACGACACGCTGAAACTCTATTTCGCAGATGAATTGACTGGGCCATGGACCGAACATCCAAAGAGCCCGTTGATCCAAAACGACAAAAGCCGCGCGCGACCCGCCGGACGCATCCTCAAGCTTGGCAAACGGCTCTTCCGCCTTGCTCAGGACTGCGCACTAAGATACGGTTCGAGTGTCAGGGCCTTTGAGATTACAAACTTGACGAAAGATAATTACGCCGAAGTTGAGCTTCCCATCCCGATTCTCAAAGCCAGTGGTAACGGCTGGAACGCAAACGGAATGCACCACATCGACGCGCAGCAACAAGCCGATGGTCGTTGGCTCGCCTGCGTCGACGGCACTCAATAGCTGACCCATGCGCATACTACTCGCGTCCCCCCATCGCTATCCGGCCTTCGGCTCGCGCGGCAGTGGTCTGCACCCGCGCACCTACCCTTCGGGCTCAGGCTTCTGGATGCACGACCTGTTGATGAAGGGACTGACGGAGCTCGGTCACGAGGTTTTCTACTTCCTCGCCGACGGCGCAGCCATGCCCCTGCCGCCGGGAGCAAAACTCGTTTCAAAGCCGGTCTGGGATTGCGACATACTGCACACGATCTCCGATCAGTTTCCAAACTTGACGCGCGAGTGGGAAGCGAGTGGCCGTCCGTGGGTCGCGACCTGCCACATCGACATGCGCACTATCGGCATGCCGCAACGCGCCACCACCGATAATTGGATCTTCGTCTCACGCACGCTCGCGCGTCAGCACGGCCGCACGCGCTTCGTGCTCAACGGCATCGATCCGGATGCGTGCATCTACTCGGAGAAGAAGCGGGATTACTTTCTGTTCATGTCGTCGATGGATTGGGAGATGAAGAAGGGCCTCGACATCGCGCTCTCTCTCGCGGCGCGACACGGCATCAAGCTCGTCGTGGCGGGAACAGGAAACAATTACAAACGCATCATGCGGATTACGTCGCTGTGTCGCGAGATCGGCGCGGAGTATGTTGGCGACGTGCGCGGGATACGCAAAGCCGAGCTGCTTGCGGGAGCAAAGGCATTTCTCTTTCCGACGCGCATCGACGAAGCGTTCGGACTCGGGATGGTTGAAGCGTTGATGTCAGGGACGCCGGTGATTTGCAGCGACAAAGGCGCGTGCCCTGACATCATCACTCGCGACGTCGGCTTTGTCTGCCGCTACGAGCCCGACTATCTCAACGCCATCCGCCGCATCGGTGAAATCAACCCTGCAACCTGCCGCGAAAAAGCCATGCGCAACTTCCATTACCTGCGCATGGCCCAGGACTACCTCGTCGAATACGAGAAAGAAATTTTTAGCCACAAAAAGGCACAAAAGTCACAAAATATGATTGCCGTGTAGGGCCAAATATTTTGTGCTTTTTGTGCCCTTTTTGCGGCTTCATTCAAGTGGCACTGCTGCGACGAGATCCATCATAACGAGCGCGCCGGCCGGTAACGTCGCTGCTGCAAAAGCGGTGCGTGCAGGCAGTGGCGTGATGCCCAAACCCGGAAGCCACTCAGCGTAGATCACGTCGACGGCTTTGAAGTCTTTGATGTCGGCCAGCAGCAGTGTCACCTTAACAACATCAGCAGCCGAGCAGCCCGCCGCATTGAGTATCGCGTCGAGATTCGAAAACATGCGGCGCGTCTGTGCTTCGAGTCCTTCTTCGAGCTTGCCCGTGTCCGGATCGCGTCCCGTCTGCGCTGTCACAAAAACCAGATCGCCCGTGCGAATGGCTTGCGAGTAAGTGCCGAGTGCTGGCGGCCCTGCGTCTGTCTTGATGCGTGTCTTGTTAACCATCGGTAACTCCTCAGATGCGCTCCGCTTTCAATGGAATATGGAAGTCGACTTTCACTGGACCACCGGCGAGTGGCGCGAGATCGAGTAGCTGCACGTCGCCCGGAAAGATGATCTGTAACAGCACGACGTTCGTCGGGTTCGCAAACTCCAGATCGAAGAAGTGAAACTCCGTGATGTTCGAAGCATAGATCCAGAGGTTGTTCTGTTCGCGGATCCAGTTGCGAAAACCGTCGCTCTCCATCGGCTCGGTGCGGATCTCGAGTGGCGCTTCAGTCAGGATCTTCTTCGTCAGATCGAAGTGTTCGAAAGCGTATTGCCAGCTTTGCTCGTACGGGCGCTTCGTCGAGCCACGCTCGCGCGGCAGGTTTCCGTGCTGCTTCATGCGGATGTTTTCGCGCACGAACTGCTCGCGTTCCGTTTCGACTTCGTAATCGCCGTCGGTCAGTCGCTGAAGAAAGTGTGCGACGTCGCGGCTCGTGGTGAACACGCGGCGTATGATCTGGAAGTAAGTGATCGCCGTGGGATTGATGTCGAAGATCGTGATGCGCGATGGTTTCCAGAGCGGGATCAGATTGAGACCGTAGAGGCCGCCCACGACGCTAATCATGTGAATGTCTGCATGTCTTTGTGGCGCAACGTTGTCGTAGTGAGCTTTGATCTCTGCAAACTCAGAGAAGGAGCCGTCCTGGGCGCCGTCGTCGGTGCCGTAGAAGACGTTCTCCGGATGATCGTGATACATCTCTCGATTGAACGCGCGTGGTGCTTGTACTGTCACTGTGATCCTCCCGCTTCCCATGCTGGTCTGTTGAGTTGTTGGTAGTTTTGAAATCTGTCTTTCCACTGCAGGCTTGTTTCTGGTTTGCTATACGTGATCGCTATCGTGTTTCTGATTGACTCGAGTGCGTCTCTGACTTTGCTTGTGTCGGGATGCCGAAGCGTGATGTAGCCGTCGCCGGTGTACGTGTCTGACTTGCGCGCGCCCGCGTTGGGCCAACGTGCGTCGACGATCAGCTCGCCGAGTTCGCTTCTTATCTTTTCGATGCCTTCAACATTCTCAATCACACCAGAACCGACGCCACGCAGGAAGATCGTTCCCACTGCATACTTGCGTTCACAAGGTCCGTCAAAACACCCGTCAACTACGACTCTCGCCCAGGCGCGATAAGGATCGATGTCGTAGGCGAAACCGAGCATGGGACCGATTCGCGCGCCTGCGGGCCTGAGTGTCGCATCCGTGAAACCGAGCAGCCGGCCCTTGTCGTCGAGGAAGCCTTCCATGTGTGTGAAAGAGTTTCCGACCGACAACGCCCTGACTGCTGCGAGCCCTTGTTCGATGAAGTCGCTGTAGAGATCGATCTCACGTGGCATGATGCAGCTCCACTGGAGCCCTGGATGCTCGATGGCTTCGAGGATCGACGGATAGTAGAAACAGATCGAATGGAGCTGTGTTTCGTTATATAGCGTAATCGTGTCGAAACACAGCTCCTGCCCGTGCAGATAAACTTCGGCGAGCACGGGATGTTCCAGTGACGGTTGCATGAGGTTCAATGCGTGATCTAAATCAGCGGCGGTGTGGATCAGCAGTGTCGCGAGCGCGCCGCTTCCGCTCACTGGCTTCAACATGATCGGGAAGCCAACTTCGCTCAAAAAGCGCACTGCGTCACTCTTGCTCGTTACGATGCGGTCGGGTGGCGTCGGCACTCCGGCACTCCGCAAAGTTGCTTTCAGGAGCGATTTGTCGAGCGTTTGTCGCACTGTTGCCGAGCTCATGCCGTTAACACCGAGTGCTTCGCGTGTTTTGGCAACGGGCTCAAGCAGCGTCTCTTGCGCGGTGACGATGTGATCCAGCGGTCCGAACTTTTGCACTGCAGCGATCAACTGATCCGCGTCATGAACATTTGCGACTTGAACAGTATCGATGAACGACGGGTGGCCACAGAGGGCCACCCCTACAGTACGTTCGACGATACCCAATAATTCAACGTGATCGAGATTAGCGAGCGCGTGAGCGCTGCGCAGACTTTCTCCCATAGCAGTGCGACAGACGAAGACAACGCGCCTCATGTTGTTGCCCTCCGCGCGCTTAGTTGCTGCTCGCGCACTTGCTTGTCATGCAGCACATACTGAATCACATCGCGTCCTTCACTTGCGACATCCGTCTCCGACAGCGGCTCGAGACCGTGGAACGAGATATCGGAGCGCATGAACGCCAGCAGCGAGTTCGGTTTGTAAGGCGCGGTCTTCACACGAATGAAGTCTTCAAACGGATAGTGCTTGCTGTCGGGACAGCTAAACGACGGATCCTTTGGGCGGTACAGCGAAGTACCGAGATGCTCGGCGCTGTTATCAGGCGCGAGATAGATCAGAAGCACAACGAGCTTTGTGTACAAATCGGAGTGTGGACCGAGGAAGTAACCGGCACGATGCCGCATGAATTGTGACTCGACGGATACTTCCGGCCACGACGATCGTTCGCTGTGAAACGAATCGAGCACCGCCTGGGCGAAATCCGGGCCGAGAAACCAATCATTAAAAGACGTCCAGAATGGTTGCAGATCTTGCGGGAGCCGATCGATCCAACCGGCGTCCATGTCGCGCTGATTGCGTTGACGAAAGTGATCGAGTTTCAGATCCGTGACTTCGTAAAGATTATCGTAGACATCCGTCGGGGGCAGGTTGCGTAACAGTTCCTGGTAGTAATCTTCCGGGAAAACATTTTCGAGATAGAAATGTGGAAACGGATCGAGTTCTACCGTTACGCTTTTTAAACGATCACTGAGATGAGAGAGTGGGGTCATGATTGTTAGTAAATTTTTCTCACGCAGCGACGCAACGGCGCGACAGAAACCTAAAATTCTGCGCTGCGCCGTTGCGACGCCGCGGGAGAAATTTTTTCTTCCAGCTCACGCACGAGCGGCAGCACCTCGCGTCCGAAGATCACCATCTCATCCAGCTTGGGCCAGCCCGCGATGATGAACTGCGTCACTCCAATATCCTTGTACTCCATAAACGCACGCGCCAGATCCGCAGGCGTTCCCACGAGGGTGATCGCCGACGAACCGTAGTACGGCACGAGGCCCGCATAGAGATTTCGATTCATCCAACCCACATCATCCGCCGCCCGCAACGCCTCCTTCAACGTCTGCGAATCGCTGCTCGATAAGATCTTCCGCTCCTGCTTCTCGATCTCTTCAGGCGGCATGAGCGCCTGCGTAGCGGCGAGCGCCTCATCCATCGTTGGCCTGCAAATCACACACAACCGCAAACAAACCTCGACACCATTCTCCCGAAACCGCCCAACGATTGGCGCAAGCTTCTCCGGCGTATCGATCAAGCGCAGGTAACACGAGGCCTGCGTGAGCGCGAGGTGCTGCGCCTGCTCCGAGTGCCCCGAAACGTAAATCTCCGGCTCGCTGCGATCCGGCGCGAGAAACGGCGTGAAGATCTTTCCCTTATCGACGTGACAATACTTCCCCGAGAAACTCACGTCGCCATTGCCAGACCAGAACGCATGACACACCGTCAGAAACTCTTCCGCGCGCGCGTATCGCTCATCGTGGTCCAGATAATCTCCATACCCGCGCTGCTCCACCGCCGAGCTGCCCGCCACGACATTCAAACTCACGCGACCACCAATCAAACCTGACAACGTGTTGATCTGCTGCACGAACGTCGCCGGCTGCATCAGCCCCAGACGATACGCAACGATGAACCCGAGTTTCGTCGTCACCTGGCCCATCGCACACGCGACAAAGATCGTGTCAGGCTCGTAACGGCTAAACGACAGTAACACCGACTCAATGCCCGCCTCTTCCGCAGCACGCGCAAACCGCAGCCAGCCGTCCATGTCAGGCAAAGCGGCGGGCGAATGCGCCTGCGTCGTCGCCACGCGCGAGGTCTCCTGCGCGGTCTTCATGCCGACCTCGCCGCCCTTCGGCATCATCCAATGAAATCTCAGGCTCATGCTTGATTAATGCGAGGCAGTATCTCGCTTCCAAAAACGTCTACCGTATCGACTTCCGGCCAACCGGAAATGATGAATTCAGTCACGCCGATCCGTTTGTATTCAAGAAACGCCGACGCCAGCTCGTCAGGCGTGCCGATCATAGTGGTCCAGACCGGGCCGTAGTGCGGAACGAGGCCGGTCCAGAGCCACGGCTCGGGCCAGAACGCATCGCGCCCCAGCTCGTTGCCTTCGCGATACATCTGCGAATCGTCCTTCATCGTCGTCGTGCTTTCCTTTGCATCTACTGGTAACAGAGTTTGAGCGGCGCTGAGCGCCTCTTCACGCGTGGGACGGCATAACAAACAACAGCGCAGGCAGACGCCCGTTCCGCGTGCGCGTGTGCGTGCGACGATCGGCTCCAACTTCGACGGGCTCTCCGCGACGCGCAGCCAGATAGTTCCCTGCGACGAAGCAAGATGCTCCGATTGTTCGGAATGTCCTGACACGAAGATCTCCGGCGCTCGCTTGTCCGGCGCGACAAACGGTGTCGCGAGTTTTGCCTGCTCGACGCGATAGTACTTGCCGTCGAAGTTGACTTCACCATTCGCTCGCCAGAAAGCATTGCAGACGGCGAGAAACTCTTCGGCGCGCGCGTAACGCTCGTCGTGCGAGAGGTAATCGCCGTAACCGCGCTGCTCTTCACTCGAGCTGCCGGCCACGATGTTGAATGACACGCGTCCCTGCACGAGTGCTGAGACGGTGTTCATCTGCTGGACGAAGGTCGTCGGCTGCATCAGGCCCGAGCGATAGGCGATGATGAATTTGAGTTTCTGCACGGCCTGGCCCAACGCACACGCCACGAGAAACGGATCGGGCTCGTAACGGCTGAACGAGATCAGCGTTGAATCGATGCCGGCGTCTTCAGCGTGACGCGCGAAGTGCGTCCAGCCTGTGAGATCAGGCCGAACGGCAGGCGACGTACTCTGCATCGACTCGATGCGATACCTCGCCGCCTCGCGCGGACTCTGTTGTCCATCCAGCGCGACCTCGCCGCCTTTCGGTAACATCCAGTGGAACTTAAGACTCATCGTAGTTGTTTACAGGATTTACAAGATTTTTCATGATTTACATGTAAATCCTGTCGATCTTGTTAATCCTGTCTAACCACGCAGCAGTGCTGCCACTCACGACAGACCGGCACATGGATCGTCGCTTTCGGAAATAACTCCTTCATATAGTCGGTCGTAAAGAACGACGTGTACGACTCGAGCGCTTTGCCCTCGCGCGTTTGGTGACAAACGAGATTACCCGGCTCGACATACAAACGATCGTCGATGATCACGAACCAGCGCGCGCGCTTCACCATCTCACTCTTCCCACGCGGCCCAAGGTTGCGCAGGACCGTCATCCCACGCGGCTGCGCGGGAGCCGATAACGACCGGTCATATTGCGGATCGAAGAACGTAAACGCGAGCACGCCGTCACGCGCCAGCATCCGCCGCAGCGCGCCAACCGTTTCAACCATCTCGTTCACATCGACATGCGTAAAAACTGAAAACGCGAGAATGAAATGAAACTTCACACCACCACAATCGGGTATCGCGAGATTACGAATGCCGTGCGGGTTGTATTGCGAGCTGTAGCGATTGAAGTGAACGAAATGCGCGCGCGGATACGTGCGGCCTCCATGCTCGATCACGGCGCGATTGATGTCGATGCACCAGTAATCTTCGTGGTCCACCTTGTCGCCCGCACTCTCGAGAAACGTGCCGACGTTCCCACCGAAGTCGAGTATCTTACGGCCCTTCCATTCCGGACGCCCGAGCACCTCGTCGAAGTACGGAAACTGGGTCAGGCGCGTCGAGACGAGGTTCCATGAAAACGTGTGGCTGTCGGCGAACAATTGCTTCGCTTCGTCAATGAGTCTTGTTTCGTCGTGTAAGGACATATTTATGCGTTTACAGTCCAGGGTGGCGGTTCGCGCGACACGCCATGACGCCTCGCCCAACGCTCGAGAGCCCAGGGAGGCGTGTCGACGTCGCGATAGCCGCCCAGCAGTTGTCGTGTGACTGGATCGACAGTGAGTAGTTGTTGCTCGTCAGGTGTTTCGAGATAAACCTCCGGCTTCATCCAGCGATACGCGTAACCATAAATCACGACCTTCGACGTGCGATCACTGCGATTGGGAGCGGCGGTGTGAAAGATCCGGTTCTCGAAGAAGAGCGCATCGCCCGCATTGAGTTTTAAATCTTTGACTTCGACACCGATCGGATCGACTTCGCCCTTCGCGAGCTGCAAAGGCTCGGTGCGCAGGTGTGTGCCGCGCGCCATCAGCGTCATGCCGCAATTCGGTTGCTGGAAATCAGTCAGGCAATAACAGACCTTGATGCCGACGAGCGGAAGTTTCTCGTGGCCGAGATCTCTCGGAATGCGAATGTCGCGATGCCAGCCGCGGCGGAATGTCGGCGCCGCGGGCGTCTCAGGCCGTTTGTAGATGACGGTGGTCGAGTGCAGGTGGATGTTCGGGCTCAGTAGCTGGACCAGGAGCGGCACTGTGGTTGAGTTTGCGACGAGCGCGAGCAAGGCTTTGTGTTTGAGGAGGCCGCGACGCAGATCGAGATGGTTGTACTCCGGTTTGCCGGCAAGCTCGGGTTTGTTGAGGAATGGCGCGCAAAGCTGGTCGGCTTCGGTGAGGAGGCGGTCCACCGTGTCGCGATCGAGCGCGTTCGGGACGACGAGGTAGCCGTCGTCGGCGAATGACTGGCGCTGCGATGGAGTGAGTGCGACAAAGTCCATATAGATCACCTCTTCTCTGTGCAACCTCTGTGTTCTCTGTGTCTCTGTGGTTAATGCTCAGAACACCACAGAGACACAGAGAGAACACAGAGGTTGCACAGAGAAGCATTTACAATCTTCTAATCACACAACAGTGCTGCATCTCGTCGTTTACCGGGGGGAGGATTTCAGCGTTAGGAAATAATGATCGCATGTAGTCCACTGTGTAAAACATGTGATAGGTGCGTTGCTCCTCGGGCGCGTAGTGTCTCGTCTGCTCCGTTTCGAGGTAGAGATCTTCACCGTTGACTAATACGAACCAGTTCGAATCCTTTGCTTCGGCAGCGAGGCGGGGAATGTCGATGTCGAGAGTATTTCCCTTCTCGCCTTCGAGGTAAATCTCGCGCTCGAGGCGCCACACGAGATTGTTTCCATGATACCGGTCCGGCCACGAAGAGTAATGCGGATCGATGAACGTAAACGCGAGCGCGCCGCCGTTCGCAAGCTTACTTTCCAACTGGCTCACGAGATCGAGCATGTCAGTGCGTGACGTGTTGGTGAAGACCGAGTACGCGACGATGTAGTCAAATGTCTCTTCAATCGGCGGCAGCTTGAGCAGTTCGACTCCGTGGGGGTTGAAAAAGAACGAGTAGCGATCGTAAAAGATCCAGTGCGAACGCGGGAACTCCTCTTTGCCCTTTTCGATCGACTCCTCAACCACGTCGAGGCACCAGTAACGCTCGTGATCGATCGTGCTGTTCGGATCGCGCAGCATGTTGCCGATGTTGCCGCCGAAGTCGAGCACGTTCTTGCTGCGCCAGTCCTTTTCACCAAGTTGTAGCGAGAAGTAAGTGAACTGCCCCGTTTTCGATGAAAGGAACCCCATGTTCACGCCTGGCGGTAAAAAAATTCCCGATTGAGATAATTCGCGCGCCCACTATCGTCGAGAAATGTCACGAACAAGACGATCACAAACACGCCTTTATTGATCCGAATGTGCGTGTCCGCGCGCATGAAACCGAGATCGAACGTCGCGGTCATCGCAGGGGTGCGCTGGCCCGCTTCTTCTTCGAGGTTTGCGAGCGGCGTCGCGCGTGCGGTGGGCCAGTGAATCGGTCCGTCTTCGCCGACGCCTATGATATGGACGTTGATGTCGTCGCCTTCGCGCGCGACGGTGCATTCGGCGATACCGCGTGTTTCCCAGTTTGTATTTATCCAGCGGCCGAGAAGTTTGTCGGGGTCGAGATTCGCCGCCGCCGGATTGAGTAAGTCGGGATGCAGATGGCTCTTTTGTTTGTAGTTCATTGGTCGAAGTGTTCGTGCGTCATCGCGTAATACTCGCGCATGAAGTAACTCGCGCGGTTGCTGCCGTCTTTGAAAGTATGAAACTGGGCCAGCACGAGGAGGCCTTTCATGATCATTGCCTGGAAACGCGCTTCGGCGAAGCCGAAGTCGTAGGTACACGTGAAACCGGCGCCCGTACTCGATGCCGGGTTGGGTGCGAAGACCTCGGCGCTCGCGATTCCCCAGTCAATTAGCCTATCGGGGCCGACGGCGAATACTTGTAACTGGAGCTTGCCGTTTGCTTCGGTGATGTTGATGCGTGCGATGCTGATCGTGTCGGGGTTGGAGTTGATCCAGTGGCCGAGCAGTGGTTTGGGATCGATGTGCTTGATGGGGTCAAGTTCTATTAGATCGCTGAGTTGGGCGTATTTCGGTTTTGACATGATTACAGGATTTACAAGATTAACAGGATGTTCTTATCCAACTGCGGATCATCAAGCGATTGGAGTTTGGGCCGGCGGCGATCGGCGTGCGTGCGTGGATCGTGCGGCGGTTGTCGGAGAATAGAAGCTCGCCTTCACGCATGAGGAAGTCGAGCGTCTGTGGTGTTGTGGAAACGAGATCTTCGAAGTTCTTGAGCGCGTCGAGCATGCCGGGTGAAAGTGTCGCGCCGGTTGAGTCGAGCGCCATGTCGATCGTGTAGCGGCGCCAGCAGAGGCTCGACTTCGTCAACACGGGTCGCCAGCTCACGCCGCCGCCCCAGTAAGGCGCAAGTTGCCACGGCACGGATTCGGTTTCGAGGCGCGTGAGTGTGTCGGAGCCGAAGTGAGTTTCAACTTCGTTTCTGATCGTGTCGACGTCGAGCACGCGCGAGCGACCGCCGCCGTCGGGATCTGCGCGGACGCACACCATCGAGATCAGCTCGACCGGCGGTTCCCAGTCGGCACAGTCAGTGTGCAGTCGTTCGCTCTCATGACCGCCGCGAGTGGAAACGATGTCGGTTGAGGGTTGAATGTAGTGTACGAGCTGCGCGCGCGGTTTTTCGTAAGGACGAGCGACGAGCTCGCCGAACGCGCGGTTGATCGCAACGAAGACGCGGTTGCCTTCGTCGAACGAGAGACCTTGTACGAGGGCGCAGTATGGCCAACGTTCAAGACGTTGTTTGATTTCGGCGATTACCGTATCGAAGGCTTCGGGGCAGTTTTCACGAATAGAATTCAAGACGTGGGCTTGCAGTTCGGTCGAGTAAAACTCACGGTTGTCGTACTGCGGCAGACGTTCAGCGGCCGCGAGTATCTCCCGCGCGACAGTACCGTCAATGTTTACTTTTGCGTTATCGGGAAATTTCACAGCAGTGCTGCATTTCTCCATTTACTGGCTTCTTGATCTGCGCGCCCGGGAATTGTGCGCGCAAAAAGTTTTCAGTGTAGTAGACGTTGTACGTGATGCAGTTTTCCGCGACTTGATCCCACGTACCGCTGCTGTTCACGTATAGCTCAGTGCCGTTCACGAGCGAGCACCAGTCAGCGTCACGATTCTTTTTCAGTAATTCTTCTACGCGATCAGCCGAGTTGTACTTTTCCAATCGCCAGCGCAGGTTCGATTCCCAGTGCGGATCGATGAACGTGAATGCCAGTCTTCCGCCCGGTGCGAGGCGCGCGCACAACTGCTCGACTAAATCCTTCGTCTCTTCCCAACTCGTGTGCGTAAAGACTGAGTAAGCGAGTATGAAATCAAACTCAACGCCCAAATCCGGCACCCGCAAATCGACCACGCCTTCTGGATTGAACGAACAGTTATATCGATCGTAGTGAAACCAATTCGCTTGCGGAAATGTTTTACGACCTTCTTCGATTGCGTCACGAATTATGTCGAGACAGTAATAATTCCCATGACCGATCGTACACGCCGGATCGTGCAGCAAATTTCCCTTGTTCCCACCAAAATCAAGCACTCGTTTGCCAGACCAATTCGGATGATCTAGCTGCGCGTCAAAATAGGCAAACTGCCCCGCCTTCACGAGCTGCGACCGCATCGCCCGCTGTTCCGCTGAACCGCGCCAGAGATGTACTTCTTCTACGATCATTTATGAGGATTTCTCCCACAGCGGCGCAACGGCGCAGCGAAATTCAAATACGCCGTTGCGTCGTTGCGCCGCTGCGGGAGATAAATATTTTCTTTGCCGTGTCTTCACGGAAACGTACAAACTCCGTAGCCAGACTCTCATTGAGTCCCTGCAACCAATCCGCTCGTTCCATCACCGTCAACCGCGATTGCAACAGTAGCATCTCCTGCTCAGGTGTTGTCGGTCGGCCAGGCACGTTCCGACCCATCCGCGACTCATCAACAAACCGGCGCACGTGCGACCAGACCTGCGGCAAAATGACCACGCGACACGCATGGTAAAGCCGCATCTGAAACTCCCAATCCTCACAACACACCAGATCTTCAGCGAACAACTTCTCACCAAGTCTCGCCAACGCATCACGACGCACGGTGATCGAGCACGTGTGAACCGTGTTCATGCTATTAGTCCAAAGCCAGTGACAATCACTTGCTAACCGCACCTCGCGCCCCGTCGCCGCGAGCAAACCATTTTGCGCAAAACGACTCTCGCCATCCGCTGCGCCTTCGAAAAAGTTTTGACTGTCGGAAACCACGACCTCGGCTTCAGGAAACCGCGCAAACACTTCGAGCTCAGCATCAAATTTTCCGGGCAGCCAAACGTCATCCGAATCGAGAAACGCGACAAACTCACCACGCGCCAGGCGCGCACCCGCATTCCGGGCTCCTCCAGGTCCGCGCCGGTGCTCGAGTCGCAACAAACGTATGCGATCGCCAAATTCAGTTTCTAGCAGCTCAATAGTCGAGTCCGTTGATGCGTCGTCAACTACGATCGCTTCGACCAAACCTTCGCGTTGCGCGAGCACACTACGGATCGCGTCGCCCACCAATTGGGCACGGTTCCACGTAGGAATCACAACGCTGAGCAGTGGAGTTTTCACTTTGCGAAAAGAACCTGATGTTTGCCGGCGCAGTAGGCAGCAACTGCTTCTTCCATCGAGCACAAGCGCGGCGCCTCAACAACGCGAAAACGATCTATTGGACCTTGGCCGCGGACCCACGCGACGGCGGTGCGGCTGCTCATCAATGCCGGTGTCGAGTAAGTCGCGGAGAAACCGATGCGTGCTTCGACACTGCGATTGGGATTCGAAGCGTGCAGCATCAGCGGATGGTGCAAACTCATCTCACCGGCGCGCATGACCACGTCGTGCGGCGCCTCAATCGGCACCTGCGCAGTCGCGCCCTGCGTCGTTAAGTTGTCGGGGTTGGGAAAGTCATCGTGCCGCACGAGGCCGAGACGGTGCGATCGAGGCACTACACGCAAACATCCGTTCTCGG
>Ga0207694_10002154_pt1 | contig 16172 bp, 19 predicted proteins | sample KBSC34metaG_FD_184353 | JGI IMG/M metagenome (GOLD analysis project Ga0207694, IMG submission 184353) | Corn rhizosphere microbial communities from Kellogg Biological Station, Michigan, USA - KBS C3-4 metaG (SPAdes) (version 2) | ecosystem: Host-associated > Plants > Roots > Rhizosphere > Soil... | reverse complement strand
TCAGCTGGAATTCCCGCCGGATGTCCTCAGGCGTCCATTTGCGCTGCAGAAGCAGGAAAAAGAACGTCGTGCGCAGGTTGGATGAGAGCTCGGTTTCCTGCCGGGTCGAGACATGATGCTGGCGGCTTTCCTGGCTCTCCTTGGAGAATTCGAGCAGCTCGGAGATGCGCAGGTCGGCCACATCGCAGACGCGCTCGAGGAATTCCAGCGAAATACCCCGGCCGTTCAGATTGCGTTTCACCGTCGCCTCGTGGACGCCCAGCTCCTCCGCGATGGCGCGATAGGTCAGGCCTTTTCCGCGCAGCGCGTTCTTGAGCGTCAGCAGGATTTGCGGAATGTCGCTTTGCAGCACCAAGACCTCCCCGGCTTTTCTTGATTCGCCGTGTTCTCGCATGGCAAGGACAGGGCGTCGCCGAAAAGTAGCATATTATGCCCTTTTGAAGTGCATTTTACGCACCCATACCCATCGCGCCTTTTCCGCCCAATCCTCGGCTGCTAACCGCGCTTCAGCAAAAACACTTAAATAGAGTTGTTAAGGGGGAGAGCGGGGATGAGACGCGCTTGTTGTCAGGGTACTGCGATCGCGTTGCTGGCCACGCTCGGAATAATCCCTCACTCAGCCTTCGCGCAGGTCACGCAAGCTATCTCCTCGAACAGCCAGCAGCTTGAGGAGATCGTCGTCACCGGCACCAAGACGGGTGAGACCAAGCTGCAATCGACGCCGATCGCGATCACCGCCTTCACGGCGGCGCAGCTCGATCAGCGCAAGATCGACGACGTGCGCGGCCTGGTGGAATTCACGCCCGGCCTGCAGATCTCGGACATCAACGGCTACGCCCAGCTCTATATCCGCGGCGTCGGCTCGAACACGGTCTATATCGGCTCCGACCCGTCGACCACCATCCATATGGACGGCGTCTATCTGGCGCGGCCGTTGGCCTATTTCTCGGATTTCCTGGATGTCGAGCGGGTCGAGGTGCTGCGCGGGCCGCAGGGCACGCAATATGGCCGCAACTCGGTCGGCGGCACGATCGACATCATCTCGAAGAAGCCGTCCGAAACCCTGACCGGCGAAATACAGGCCAGCGTCGGCACCTATGACGAATACAGCCTGAAGGGCTATGTCAGCGGCCCGATCGACGGCACGCCGCTGCGCTTCAGCCTGGCCGGCGTGCGGCTGTCGCACGACCCGTATTTCGACAATATCTCGACCGCCGGCGGCATCGGCAACCAGGATTCCTACGGCCTGCGCGGCCAGCTCTATCTGGAGCTGGGCGACAGGTTCGAGGCCACCTTCCGCGCCGATTACAGCAATTCCGACGAGGCGATCGGCGGCGCATCCAAGCTGCTGCAGCCGATCGGCGTGCCGTCGGACGACGCGATCCTGGGCGATTACTTCAAGATCGCGGCCAACTCGTCAGACGCGCTGCGGCTGGAGAATTTCGGCTTCTCGCTGGATATGAAATACCAGCTCAGCGATATCGTGACCCTGAAATCGCTGACCGCCTACCGCTCGCTGATCTCCAGCGAATACACCGATTCCGACGCCAGCAGCACCGACACCACCCGCGCCATTTTCGACCTCGGCCAGCATCAGGTCAGCGAGGAGTTGAACCTCACCGCCGATCTCGATCCGGTGAAGCTGTTCGGCGGGTTCTACTACTTCGCCGAAAACGACCGCGAGCCGGCCGACGTGATCCTGCCCGGCTTCGGCGTCACTCATTTCCAGCGGCCGCTTCTGCGCGACGAGTCCTACGCCTTCTTCGTCCAGGGCGATTACAAGTTCGCCGATCAGTGGTCGGCGAGCATCGGCCTGCGCTGGACGCGGGATTCCAAGCATTATGCGATCACCGATTTCTGGACCTTTTCCGGAGTCGGCGTGACCGATCCCAATATCGGCATCCTCGGGCCGAAGATCGGCACGTCCTTTGGCTTTTCCGATCCCTTCCAGACCGCCGCGAACAAGGGCGCGCAGGCTTTCACGCCCAAGTTCGAGCTGGATTACCACTTTACGCCGGACGTGATGGCCTATGGCTCGATCACCCGGGGCTTCAAAACCGGCGGCTTCGATTTCGGCTCCAGCGGCGCCGCGCAGCAGGCGGATGGCTATGGGCCGGAATTCCTCTGGTCGTATGAGGTCGGGCTCAAGTCCCAGTGGTTCGAGAACCGGCTCAGGGTCAATCTCGACGCGTTCTATTACGATTATACCGACCTGCAGGTTGAGCTGTTCACGCCGCCGGCCAGCGCCTTCACCCAGAACGCCGCCGCGGCGTCGGTCAAGGGCATCGAGGCCGAGATCGCCGGCCGGCCGCTGCCCAGCCTGGACCTGTATGCCAACGTCGCCTATCTCGACGCCCAGTATGACGATTATCCCGGCGCCCAGGCCAAGGGGCTGGCGGCGCCGTTCGACGCCTCTGGGAAATATCTGAACGATGCGCCGAAATGGTCGCTGAGCGTGGGCGGCACCTACACCTACGACATGGTGGCGGCCGGCGACCTCTATCTCGGACTCGACTTCCATTTCCAGACGACCGAGTTCTTCTCGCCGGAGAATGACGGCGTCGGCGGCGTCTCGGGCTATCCGGCCAAGCAGGGTTCGTTCGGCTTGCTCAACATGCGCGTGGGCTGGGACAGCGAGGACCGGCTGTGGAACGCGGTCATGATCGCCCGCAACCTGACCGACCGGCAATACATCACGACGGCCGCCAACTATGGCGGCCCGGCCCTTTCCACCGTGATCGGCCGCCCGGGCAATCCGCAGACCTTCGTGTTCCAGGTGTCGCGGAAGTTCTAGGGATTTGTCTGCAGCGCGTCCGTCATTCCCGCGAAGGCGGGAATCCAGGGGGACTTGCCTGGATACGGGGCGTTGAGTCTTGTCGCCGCCGACGCGGCTCTAGACCGGATTCCCGCCTTCGTGGGAATGACGATCAAAAAAATCTGCGGATAAACCGCATCGGGTCCAGTCTGAAATCCCGACATTTTTTCTTGTTGAATCCGCCGGAATTATCGCTAGCAGTGAGCGTCTAGACGTCAGCCACTGAACGGGACGTTCATGCCGAACACTGCCGGGAAGGCGTATGCGATGAACGTCGTGACCCCGATGTCGCCCTGGGCGACGGGGTTGCAGCGCTTCATCTTCATGATCGCCCGGGCGATGCCCAGCACGCTCAAGGGGCTGCTGGGCCTCAAGATGATCCATTTCGCCCGCTGGGTGCTGATCAGGCGCGACCAGTGGCCGGATATGGGGCAGGGCAAGCAGTCGCTGCAATTCGACTACATGCTGTTCTGCTCGAACTTCAACGGCACCTGGGACCAGTATATCGACGCTTTCTCCGACGGCATTCCGGACGGGCTGGACCTGTTCTGGTACGCCAGCCTGAAATACCCGCACTCGATCCCGATCTCGTCGTTCAAGAGCTACATCACCTACAACCAGGTCGATACCGGCTATTACTACAACGCCACGCCGGGCGCGGCGCAGCGCGATATCAAGTCCGCCTTCGCGGTGATGCAGGAGATCAGGGCGCTGAAATCGCTCCACGCGGTCTCGACGCCTGAGGCGTTCGCCGCCACCTATCGCAAGTCTCTCATCAAGGTGCAGAACTGCCTGGGCTCCCACGGCGTCGCTCCGGCCGCCAGCCTGGATACCGAGAATGTCGACCGTATCCGGGCCGAGCAGGCCAAGGCCCGCGCGAAGGGCGCCCGCTGATGCCCAATTACGACGCCGGCCATTATTTCCTGACCGTGGCGATACCGATCAGGATGGATTCGATCCTGATCGACGGGCAGAGCCATTCGCGCCGCCACCTGATCCGCGAGGCGCTGTCGGCGATGCCGATGGGCGAACGGACCGAGGCTAGCGAGGGCAAGGGCAATTTGAGCCCCTTCGCGCGCAGCAAAAGCACCCATTTCGTCCGCATGTTCGTGCTCGACGACGTCGTCTTCAACGGCCGGATGCCGCGGGACACGCTGCTGGGCAAGTTGCGCAAGACCGACCTCCTGAAACCCCAGCCGGTCGACCGCCTGTCGACGCCGTTCCTGTTCTTCAATGTCGATTTCGACGCCGAAAACGGGACCGACCGTGAGCGCGACCTCTACCTCACCGACCTCTGGCAGGAGGCATCCGAGGCGCTGACCAAGGTGTTCCAGCACTGCCACGGCTTCGATACGGTCCACAGCGCGCAGGATTTCTGCCGCTATATCGGCCGCTGCCAGCTTGAGACGACGATGCCGTTCAACGACTATTGGTCGGCGCCGCCGGCGCTGCACGATACCGATCTCGTGCCCTATGCCATCGGCGGCGGGGCGGCGATCCTGGTCGGGCTGGTCGGGGTCGCCATCCATGTGCACTGGCTGTTCCTGGCCGCGCTGCTAGCCTTGATCGCGGCGGCCTGGCTTGCCGTTCACAAGGTGATGGAGGTGGGCCGCTCGCCCTTCCCGAAATCGGCGCCGCCCGCCCCCCAGCCCGACCTGCCGACGGTGCTGAAGGCGCTCTATCTCCAGCGCGCCTTTACCGAGTTCGCCATCGACATGCAGGGCGAGACCGACAAGGCGCTGTTCGACCGCTTCGGCGCCTTCATCGCCGAGAAGCGTCCCGACGATATGTCCTCCCCCACCCAGGACCCGGGAGTCATCGGTACATGAAGAGGGGCCTCGATCTCGCCGACATCCAGGGCAATATCGTCCGCCCCTATGGCCGGTTCGGCTTTCCGGTCACCCGGCACATGTTCTTCAATATCGGCAATGCCGCCGCCGGGCGCGCCTTCGTGGAGGAGGTGCGCCACGGCGTGACGACGGCCGAGCGCTGGGGCGGGGTCGATGCCGGCAAGGCCAAGAACGCGCCGGCGCGCCCGCTGGTCGCGATCAATATCGGCTTTTCCTGGCGCGGCCTGCTGGCGCTGAAGCTGCCGACCCGCACCCTCTCCGGCATGCCTGAGGAATTCATCGACGGCATGGCCGAACGCTGGAGCATCCTGGGCGATGTCGGCCCCTCCGCCCCGCGCAAATGGGATGAGATCTGGCGGCGCGGCGCCAGCGGCGTGCGCGAGGTCCATGTCTGGATCTCGCTCAATGCCCAGCTCGGCGCCGACGGCAAGCCGGTTCCGGCGCTGGAGGAGAAGACCGTCTGGCTGAAGGACGCCGCCCAGCGGGCCAACGGCGTGACCCTGCTCGGCGGCCACAAGGGCGGCAGCGGGGAGTGGCAGGACAGCTCGGCGATCATGGAGGACCTGCCCGACGGCAGGGTGGTGCCGACGGCGCTGGAGAATTTCCGCTTCACCGACGGCATCTCCGACCCCGCCTTCGCCGGCCAGTACGAGGCTGGGGAGGAGGCCGAGGCGGTCATCGGCGGCGGCAAGCTGGAGAACGGGAAATGGGTGCCGCTGGCGACCGGGGAGTTCATCCTGGGCCATGCCAGCGAGGCGCAGGAACTGCCGCCCTCGACCGCGCCCTATGATTTCATGCGCAACGGCACCTTCATGGTGTACCGCAAGCTGCACCAGAATCTCGGCGCCTTCAAAAGCTACATCGGCGCCCAGGCGGCGCTGCTACGGGGGATCGATCCCAGCTTCAGCGAGGAGGGGGCCGAGTGGACGGTGAAGGCCAAGATGGTCGGCCGCTGGCCCTCGGGCATCCCGCTGGCGGTCGCCCCGACCTATAAGGCGGCGAAGGAGATCGCGCTGCAATGGGCCGACATCCCGGCGCTGCGCCTCAAGACCGCGCCCAGCGCCGCCGACAAGGCCCGGATCGGGGCTTACGAGCGGATGCTGACCAATTTCCGCTATCGCGACGATGTCGAGGGGCTGAAATGCCCGGTCGCCGCCCATGTCCGCCGCTCGAACCCGCGCGACGCGCTGGAGCCCAGTTTCGGCACGCCCGGCGCCAATCCGGATTCGGCGCTGACCAACCGGCGCCGGATCATGCGGCGCGGCCTGCCTTACGGCGACCCCAACGCTATCGACGATGCCAGCGAGCATGGCGTGATCTTCATCGCCATCTGCTCCAGCCTGTTCCGGCAGTTCGAGTTCGTGCAGCAGCAATGGGTGCAGTACGGCTCCAGCTTCAACGCCGGCAACGACACCGACCCGCTGGTCGGCCTGCGCCGCCCCGGCGCCAAGTTCGTCATCCCCGCCGACCCGGCGGGCGACAAGGCGCCCTTCATCTGCGCCAACCTGCCTTTGTTCGTGGAAACCCGCGGCGGCGACTATTTCTTCGCCCCCAGCCTGACCGCGCTGCGCCAGATCGCCGAGGGCAGCATCGATCCGACTTAGACGAAGTACTCCCTTACCGTCATGCCCGGGCTTGACCCGGGCATCCACGGGGTGCCGAAAGTGCAGATGGTCGAGGTCAGCGCGGGCGGAGACGCGTGGATGACCGGGTCAAGCCCGGTCATGACGGTTAGTGAGAAGGGCCCCCAAAAACGAAAACGGCGCCGATCGGCGCCGTTTTGATGGTCAGTGGTGAGCGAGGCGGTCTATCTCTTCTTTCAGCCTCAGCTTTTCCATCTTGAGCTTCTTGATCGCCGTACTGTCCGGTGCGGGTCGGTTCTGCTCGTGATCGAGCGTCCGGTCGAGGTCGGCGTGTTTCGTGCGCAGGGCTGAAACATGAGACTCAAGAGACATCGAGGCACCTCCGGATTGGTGGAAGGCGGGCTTCACGAAACCCGTCACCCAAAACCTTATCACTCTGAGGCGCGGTGTTAAGTCTTGATTTTCACGGATCCGGCCCCACCTTCGGGCGCGCCGGGATCAATCGCCCAGGCAGATCCCCAGCGCCCGCGCGGTGCGCACCAATCCGCTATTGATATCAACGGCTTGATAGCGCTGGATGGCGTCGGCCAGCGGCACGTCGACGACCCGGCGGTTCTGCCAGGCCACCATCCGGTCGAACTTGCATTCCGCGATCAGGTCCACGGCATGGACGCCGAAGGCGGTGCCGATCAGCCGGTCCTGGGCCGAGGGCGGGCTGCCGCGCTGGACATGGCCCAGAACGGTCACGCGGGTCTCGGCCCCGGTGGCGTCGTAGATCAGGTTGGCGAAATAGTGGCCGATGCCGCCCAGGCGCCGCGCCCCGCCGCGATACTCCACCTTCAGCAGCTTGCCCTCGAGCGTGCGCACCGCCTCCGACACCACGACCAGGGCCGAATTGCGGCCCATGCGGCGCAGCGTGTCGATCTTCTGCCCGATCTTGTCGAGCGAGTAGGGGATTTCCGGCAGCAGGATGACGTCGGCGCCGCCGGCGATGCCGGCATGCAGCGCGATATGGCCGGCGTCGCGGCCCATCACCTCCAGCACCATGACGCGGGCATGGGATGCGGCGGTCGGCTGCAGCCGGTCCAGAGCCTCGGTCGCCACCGTGACCGCCGTGTCGAACCCGACGGAGGTCTCGGTCAGCCCGATATCGTTGTCGATCGTCTTGGGTACGCCGACCAGCGGGATGCGGCCCTGCTGCGCCAGCCGGCGCAATATGGCGAACGAGCCGTCGCCGCCGATGCCGATCACCGCGTCCAGCCCCAGCTCGCGCACCCCGGCGATGATTTCCTGGCTGCGGTCCTTCACCCCGCGCCCGCCCGGCATGGGGAAGGCGAACGGATTGCCCTTGTTCGTCGTGCCCAGGATCGTGCCGCCCAGCCGCATCATCGTGCCGTCGACGGCGGCCAGGTTGAATTCGGTAAAGCGCAGCGGCCGGTCGAGCAGCCCCATCGTGCCGTCGCGGATGCCCAGCACCCGCCAGCCGTAATGGTCCGCGCGGTGAACCACGGAGCGGATCACGGCGTTCAGGCCGGCGCAGTCGCCGCCGCTGGTCAATATGCCGATCGTCTTCGCCGCCATGATCTTTCTCTGCTCATATCGACCCGCGCCCGCTCAAGCTTCACGCGCCGGTCCGTGCTGTTTGAGCAGACGTAGCGCGGAACGGCAACCCCAATCGGCGGCCGGCAACCGGCTTGACGCAACACACTGTCGCGCCATATGGTGGAATGGAGTGGAAGAGCTTCGGCGGGAAGGAAGCGGAATGTTCGATAAGCTGATTGATGAGTCGGTCGGGCTGCCCCAGGTCCAGCATCTGATGAAGGACTGGTCCGGCGGCATCGTCATTTTCGTCGCCGTCCTGCTGGCCGCCGAGCTGATGCTGCGCACCTTCGAGTGGTGGACCGCAAAGCAGGCGGGGCAGGAGCGCGACCTGCTGCCCAAGGATGCCGTCGCCAATCTGCTGACCACCTCCATCTACAATCTGACGCTGCGCAGCTTTGGCGCCGTCGCCATGATCGGCCTCGCCTTCCTGGCCTATCAGCACAGCCACTGGCGCATCCCGCTCACCTGGTGGACCTTGCCGGCCTATGTGCTGGCGGCCGAGTTCTGGTCCTATTTCTTCCACCGCATGATGCATGAGATGCGCTTCTTCTGGGCCGACCATTCGGTGCATCACAGCTCTGAGGAATTCGATTTCACCACGGCGCAGCGCTTCCATCTGCTGGAGTGGGTGCCGAAGGTGATCGTCTATGTCCCGCTGGCGGCCATCGGCTTCCATCCGGGCGTGCTGTTCCTGTTCACCATCCTGGCCGGCATCCAGCTGATCTGCCACACCGCGCGCTTCGGCCGCTGGGGCTGGTGGGACACGTATTTCGTCTCGCCCACCATCCACGGCGTCCACCACGCCCGCAACCCGATCTATATGGACCGGAACCTGGGCGGGGCACTGAACTTCTGGGATCACGTGTTCGGCACCTACCAGAACGCGACCGGCGAAAGGCTGATCTACGGCATCACCCATCACCTGCGCGAAGACACCAAGGTGAAGGTGCCGTTCACCGGCTGGACCCTCACCCTTCGCCAGAACAACCCGATTAAGGTGCTGTTCTGGGAGTATTCCTTCCTGGCGCGCGATTTCTGGCACGCGCCGGGCCTGAAGGCGAAGATGGTCGTCCTGTTCGGCCGCCCCGGCGAGACCTTCGAGGCGCCGGTGAAGGGCTCGCATGGCGACTCCGCTCCGGCTTCCGGCAGCATGCCGGCGGATGCTGTCGCGGCCTGATCGGGCCTCAATAATAGCTCTGGACCTGGACTGAAAACGTGCAATTCGATTGGTATCTGCCCGCGGCCGTGGTCGCGTTCTTCACGCTGCTCACGACCTTGAAGCTCACCTTCACCAGCCGGGTCACGGTCGGCCTCGAGAAGAAGATCGTCTTCTTCTTCCACCCCATCTGGCTGGGCGCCCTGGTGGTCGAGGTGCCGTTCTGCATCGGTAAGTACCTGAACGGCACCATGTCGCCCTGGCCGGTGAACGCGTTCCACTACGCGATGGACAAGGAGGGCCTGTGGGCCGGCGTGCTGACCGCGCTGGCGACCACCACGGTCGATCTGTGGCTGTTCTGGACGACCGCCACCGCGCTGCTCACCTTCACCCAGCCGATGGCCACCGCCTATCCGCCGATCCCGAAGGAAATGCACAAATACTTCCACCTGGTGAACCTGATCGCGGGCGCTTACGTGGTCTACAAGGCGCTCAGCGGTCATGCCGCGATAGGAATCGAATCGTGACCACCGAACCGAAATCGACGCCGGCGCCGTTCCAGCCGAACCCGACCAAGTGGCTGGCGCGGATGAACGCCATCGAGATTCTGGGCGCGCTGCTCGGACTGGCCGCCTGCGCCTATGGCTGGATGGGCGCGATCGTCGGCGTGCCTCTGGTGCTGGCCTCGCTCTACAGCGCCTTCTTCATCCCGCCCAAGATCAATCGCGGCCTCTATATCGGCGCATGCCCGCATTGCGGGGCCGAGGCGTCGGCCACGCATTATCAGACCCAGATCGATTGCCCGAGCTGCGGTGAGGATATCGCGGTGAAGGAACAGCGCTTCATCGCCCTGCCGAAGAAGGGCAGGGCGGCGTAATCGGGCTGGGCGGGCTTAGCCGCCGAGCTGCTTGATCTTCTTGCCGATGTGGCGCTGCCATTCGATGCCGATATAGGCGGCGGCGCCGGCCGCGACCTGGTAGACCGCGCTCCACTTCATGCCGAAGCCGAAGACCAGCGTGGCGAACGCGACGACCGCCAGCGCAATGGCGACCATGCGCAGCGTGCGCGCCCGAGCCAGCTCCTGAGCGGTCGAATGGGTTTGCGCGGTCATGCTATTCTCCAACATCCCTTGACGGCGGGCATGATGCACCACATTGTGCCATCATAGTCAAGCAAGACCGGAACTTGAGGGCGGATACGTGAGCGAAACCAAATCGACCCAGGCGAAATTCGTGCCCGAGGTCCGCCGGGGGCTGCACAAGCCTAATTCCGTCGAATGGATGCTGATGGTGACCGGCATCGCCATCTGCGGCATGGGCTCGTTCTGGGTGGCCGTGGGCCTCGCGATCTTCCTGGGCAGCTTCTATAGCGGTTTCTTCGTCAAGCCGCAGGTCGATCGCGGCCTCTATTTCGGCAACTGCCCGCATTGCGGCGCGGCGATGTCCGCCACCCATTACCAGGAACAGCTCGATTGCCCGAGCTGCCGCAAAATGGTCCGCGTGCATAACAGCCGGTACGAGGCCATCTGAACCGCGCCGGCGCTTACGCCGGCAGGGCGATGACCTGCTCCAGCGCCACCAGATGCAGCGCGGCCGCGGCCAGCACCATGGCGTGCCAAAGCGGGTTGTGAAACGGCAGGCTCACGCGCGTATGGACGAACGCGCCCAGCGAATAGATAAGCCCGCCGGCGAGAACGAGCGCCATCGTGACGGCCGGCAGCGTGCCGGCTAGGGCGGGCACCAGCGGCAGCACCATCCAGCCCATGCCGAGATAGAGGCACAGCGCCAGTCTTTTATGCCGGTCCGGCCGCGCCAGGGTCAGCGTGACGCCGACCCCAGCGATCGACCAGATCGCGATACAGAGCGGAATGCCGAGATGGGGGGCCAGCGCGGTGATCGACAGCGGCGTATAGGTGCCGGCGATCATGACGAAGATCATCGAGTGGTCGAGGCGGCGGAACAGCGCCTTGCCGCGCCCATGCGGGGCCATGTTGTAGAGGGCGGAGGCCGTCAGCATGCCGATCAGCCCGCAGCAATAGATCGTGCCGGTGACGATCCTGCCTATGGTCAGCTCCGGCGCGGCGCTGGCGAAGAACCAGACGATGGCGAGCGGCGCGGCGAACAGGCCGAGGACGTGGATAACGGCATCCACCTGCCGTTCGCGGATGGTGTAGTCGGGAAAGACTGAGTGTGAGGCCGTCATGAAAAAGGGCTGCCGGGAAACGGCAGCCCTTGATCGTCAGACGCGCAGGTCGATCGCGGAAGCGCGGCCGTCGCGGCCGGATTCGATTTCGAACTCCAGCTTCTGGCCTTCGTTCAATGTGCGGATGCCGGCCTTTTCGACCGAGCTCACATGGACGAAGACGTCCTTGGAGCCGTCATCCGGCTGGATGAAGCCGAAGCCCTTGGTGGGGTTGAACCATTTTACTGTGCCTGAGGCCATTGTCATTCTCCTGAAGAGAGGTTGCAGCCAGCCGATTAGCGGGCTGGATCGCATTCATTCGGGAGAAACAGGTCGGCGGCCGCTGGGCAGCGGCGAACGGAATAGTAGGACCCAACGGAACGTGATGTCGGTCAGATATAGCAGAGGCCGATCAATATTTCAAGGGCACAGAAAATCTTGCCGCGGCACGTGCCGATTGGGGGAGAATAATAGATAAAATTATAAAAATAAAATGCCCCATCTTGTGGAAGAGAACTGTTGGTATCATATATTTTTAATGAATATTAAAAACCGTAATAGTGATGCCACGTTCCGTATTTTTTGCAGGGACGATGCGAGTTTCGCGATCGAGGTGGAGGTTCCTGACTCTCCCCCCACGATCGTCAGCAGTTTCGATACGGCGCAGGCGGCGGAGTTGTGGATCGAGGCCTTCAAGAAGCGCGTCGAGGAGAGCCACACGCGCCGGCCGAATTTCCGTAACCGGCCGAATTTCCGCGACCGGCCGAAGGTCGCGACCGAGGCCTGATCGGATTTCCTGGCAGGCGGCCAGGCCTGCGGAAATCGCCCGCCCGGGCGTTATGACGCCCTGTTTCTCTCCTATCCCTCTTGTGCTAATTTCCCGGCCCTTCGGGGCATGGGAATATGGCTGATCTAAATGAGCGAAGAGGAAGTGCTGCGTCGTAAGCTCGACGAGCTTAAGACCGAGCACCGCGACCTCGACGATGTCATCGATCGCCTCGCCCATCAGGCTCCGTACGACCAGCTGGCACTGCAGCGATTGAAAAAACGGAAGCTGTTGCTGAAAGATCTGATCGCCAAGGTTGAAAGCCAGCTTCTGCCGGATATCATCGCCTGATGACAACCAATAACGAAAACCCCCTTGTCGGCATCATCATGGGCAGCCAGAGCGACTGGGCGACGATGCGCAATGCCGCCGAGATGCTGGCCGAGTTCGGCGTGCCGCATGAGGCGAAGATCGTCTCCGCCCACCGCACGCCCGACCGCATGGTCGCCTATGCCAAATCCGCCAAGGAGCGGGGCATCCAGGTGATTGTCGCCGGCGCCGGCGGCGCGGCCCATCTGCCCGGCATGGTCGCCGCGATGACGACCCTGCCGGTGCTGGGCGTGCCGGTCGAATCCAAGGCCCTTTCGGGCCTCGATTCCCTTCTGTCCATTGCCCAGATGCCGGGCGGGGTGCCCGTCGGCACCTTGGCGATCGGCGTTGCCGGCGCCAAGAACGCCGGCATCCTCGCGGCATCCATCGTCGCACTGAACGATGCGGCCGTAGCCGCGAAACTCGAAGCCTGGCGGCGCGCCCAGACCGACGCCGTAGCGGAAACCCCGACCGACCCGACACAATGACCAGCAAGACGGAAACAGCGTCCGGCGGGGCCACCATCCCCCCCGGCGGAACGATCGGTATTCTGGGGGGCGGGCAGCTCGGCCGCATGACCGCGATGGCGGCCGCGCGGCTGGGCTACCGCGTCCATGTTTTCACGCCCGAGGGCACCGGGGGCCCGTGCGCCCAGGTCTCAGCCGCCGAAACAGTGGCGGATTATGGCGACGAGGCGGCGCTGGCCGCCTTCGCCGACGCGGTCGACGTGGTGACCCTGGAATTCGAGAACGTGCCGCTGCACACGGCCGAATTCCTGGCCGCCCGCCGCCCGTTCTTCCCGGCGCCGGAATGCCTGGCCGTGACCCAGGTGCGCACGGCGGAGAAGAGCGAGGTCAACAAGCTGGGCTTCGCCACTGCGCCCTGGGCCGCTGTCACCAACCTCGGCGAATTGAATGCGGCGCTGGACAGGCTCGGCCGGCCGGCCGTGCTGAAGACCAACCGCTTCGGCTATGACGGCAAGGGCCAGGTCAAGATCGGCCCGGACGACGATGCCGCCCAGGCCTGGGCCAGCCTCAACACCGACGACGCCATCCTCGAAGGTTTCGTCGATTTCGTGCGCGAAATCTCGGTGGTGCTGGCGCGCGGCCAGGACGGCGTGATCGCCGCCTATCCGGCGGTGGAGAACCGCCACCGCAACCATATCCTGTCCGAGACCATCGTCCCCGCCGCCATCCCGCCGGCCCTGGCGGCGGCCGCCGAGCGCATGGCCGCGGTGATCGCCGGCGACATGGATTATGTCGGCGTGCTGGCGGTCGAGATGTTCGAGACACGCGACGGCCGCCTGCTGGTCAACGAACTGGCGCCCCGCCCGCACAATTCCGGCCACTGGACCATCGAAGGGGCAGCCACCAGCCAGTTCGAGCAGCTCGCCCGCGCCGTCTGCGGCCTGCCGCTGGGCGCCACCCGCTGGCGCCCCAGCCGCATGATCAACCTGATCGGCGACGACGCCCTGGACTGGGAAAAATACGTCGCCGACCCCGAGGCCCACCTGCATCTTTACGGCAAGCCGGACATCCGCCCAGGCCGGAAGATGGGGCACGTGACCTGGGTCAGCCGGTAATTTCGTGATCTCGTAGGATGGGTAGAGCGCAGCGAAACCCATCGGTCCCCGCGCTTGATGATGGGTTTCGCTGCGCTCTACCCATCCTACGGCCTGCTTGACTCGACCAGGGTCAGCTTGCTCGTTCATGACGACGCAATGTCTATCGCGCCGTCCCGCCGAAGAAGTTCCCGCATGGTGGCGTGAACCATTCTAAGAAGCAGTACTTGGTCGGTGGGATCCGCGCTAACACGATTGAGTGCTTCTGGTGGCGTTGGATTGTCGGCACCTATCACGAGGTCCGCCGCAAGTATCTGCCGCTTTGTGTTGCTGAATTCCAATTCCGGTATAACAATCGGGAAAACAGCGACATTTTCGGGACCGCGCTCAGCGGATGCTGATTTGAACAAACAAAAGACCAGCATCACCGCCGAGGCCATAAGAGCCAACTCCGCGAGGATCCCAAGGACGCTAGTAAGGGTGAGAGTCGATGAGTATTCCGGAGGGACCTACCGATTGCGATTCCAAGCCTCCAGTGAAAAATCGCTGGGACCGCATAAAACAGCATCCCAGCATGAAGGCCCTGCGATGGGCGCTCGCCCCACTGGCCGAGGCGCAGTGGGTTACCGCTCTGGCGACGGTAGTGTTGGCCATTTTCGCTATTTTCGCTTGGCGAGCCGCTCAGGGGCAACTCGACGAACTTCGTGCAGAACGCGACCCCTTGATGGCAGTTATTGCTCCGGGGCAACCCTCCATCGATGAATCGGGCCAAGTTTCTTGGCCTATTGCTTACAACAATGTTGGGAAAAGCGTCGCCTACGAGGTGGTGGTTAACAGCTTCATCAAGATCGGAGATGAAAAATTTCAGCCCAGCCTCAACCCGCCAGGGGCGGACGAGATTCTCGGGAAAAACGGCATTCCTCAACCGCCGGGAGTGATAATGTCTATTAACGTCCTCTCGCGAAAAGGGATCAGTAAAGATTATTTCGAGGCGCTGATAAAAGACTCGTTCAAGGTAGGAGTAATCATCGAATTCTCGTACCAAACGACACCCAACGGTCCTCGCACAATCGAGGACTTCTGTTACATGCTCTACAAAGGGGGAATTATAGGGGCAGTTCCAATCGCTTCGTGCCCTAGGTAGCTCGATTACGGATGCAGAAGCGTCTATCGCGCCGAAGGAGGGCAACCAAACACACCAGAAAACCAGCAAGTAGAGCATAATCGCCCCGCTTGACTGAGTTCTATTTTGTTCCTATATAGTTCTCATGTCTGCCGCGCCCCTCACCGCTGCGCTTGCCGATCCGCCGCTCGACGCGGCTGAGGTCGCGCGGTTGACGCGGGCGCGGCTCAAGGAGCTGGACCGGCTGCGGGATGTCGCGTTCCTCCACATCGAAAAATTGGCCGATGCCTGCGAGAAGCTGCCGCGTGAACGGGTGTTCGATGTGCTGCTCGCCAATGCCGGCCGGCAGGTAATGGATTTCGAGCGGCTGGCCCGTGCCATCCGCCAGATCACCGTGCTGGAGTTCGAGCTGCGCGGCCTGTTCAAGGCGCCCGACCGCGACGCCCCGCGCAAGCTGAAACTGGTCAAGTCCGACCGGCCGGATTTCCAGGCGCCGGACCTCGAGAATTTCCGTCTCGATTCCGTCGGCCTGGACGGGCTGGATCCGTTCGATATACGCGGCGATTACCGCACCGGCCCGCTCGACCAGGTCGTCGCCGGCATCCGCAGAACCATCGGCGCCGAGCCGCCGGAAAACGACCCCTTCGCCCCGCCGCCCGAGCGCGCGGCCGCCCCGGCCAAGCTGCCCCCGGCGACCGTCAGGCTGCCGGAAAAGCAGGCCGCGCCCGATCCGTCATCCGCCCAGCGTGAGGCGGCGGTCAAGGCTGCGACACTGGCCATCCGCGCCACGGGCGGCGACGGTTTCCGCAAGCCCGCGAAGAAGCAGATCGCCAAGGCCCGCCTCGCCAGGCAGCGCGGGCCGCCACGATAGGATCTGGGGTAGGTCGGATTAGCGTAAGCGTAATCCGGCATCGTTTCTCCGGGGCACCAAATGCCGGATTACGCTTACGCTAATCCGACCTACGAAATCCGTTTGTCCACGTCGCCAATCCCACCGGATCGGCGATGCCGCCGCATGCGCTCAGGACGGCATCTTCACCGTCGCCGTGATCCAGCCGGGATCGGCCATCTGGAGCAGCGTGAACGCCAGGACCAGCCCGCCCACGGCGATGCCGGCGACATTCCAGCCGGTGAAGCGTGAATATGCCGTCCTGAGCGCAAGCGGC
>Ga0207694_10002152_pt1 | contig 16179 bp, 12 predicted proteins | sample KBSC34metaG_FD_184353 | JGI IMG/M metagenome (GOLD analysis project Ga0207694, IMG submission 184353) | Corn rhizosphere microbial communities from Kellogg Biological Station, Michigan, USA - KBS C3-4 metaG (SPAdes) (version 2) | ecosystem: Host-associated > Plants > Roots > Rhizosphere > Soil... | reverse complement strand
CGTATCGGTGCGGGTGAAGGGATGGTTGGATTTTCGTGGGCCATGTTCGTGGCGGGCGTGCCGTCGATCGTTGTGAGCCAGTGGAAGGTGGAGTCTGCGGGCACGCGCGATTTGATGGTCAACTTCCATCGTGGATTGATGACGTCGAGATTTACGAAAGCTGAAGCGTTGCGACAAGCGTCATTAAAGTTGATGAAGAACCCTGAGACTAATCATCCGTTTTACTGGGGTGGGTTCGTGATCGTTGGCGATGGACGTTAAGACAGGATTTACAAGATTTTTCAGGATTAACAAGATAAGAATCCTGTTAATCCTGAAAAATCTTGTAAATCCTGTCTCCGACTACCGTAGTTGCCGCAGCAGCTTCCTCACAATCTCAGACTGCGGATTCGCACGTTGCAGCAAGCGCAACTCCTGCTCCGCTTCGTTTACCAGTCCTGCTTTCGCATACAGCAACGCCAGCGTCAAGTGCGACGATCCGTAAGCTCGCTTCGCCCTTGAGATCTCACTGAAGCTTCCCTGGTCAACCACGCGGAACTTTGCCTGCGGCGCGGGCGGACGCGGCACAGTCACCTCCTGACCTTCCTTAACTGCTTTGACCTGCCACGAATAAACTTGACCACGCGACAGTGACTGCGTCGAGCTCCACGAGAGCGTCGTGAGCTCCGGACTCGTTATCACTCGCTTAAACTGCGAATCGTAGACTTCAACCACATAGCCCGTCGCGCCTTCCAGCCTGGACCAACGAAACGCCGGTCGATCACTCATCAGCACAACGCCGGCAGGCGCAACCACTGAAAACTCCTGCTTCTCATTTCCACCCATCAGCGAGCTCGATGGCCGCGTCAGTCCCTGCAACTGCGACGCCCGCTCGATCCGTTGCGACGTGAGCGCCTTTCTCACAAGCTCCTGATACGCCGGCGGTACCGCACCGTCGTTCAACTGAGCGACGACCGGCACTGGCTCAGGTTGCACTTCCAATGACGGCGCAACAGACGGCGATGGCTCGGACGGAGGACTGGGCCTAATAATCACGAGCTCTTCGTTCTCTTTCTTCGGCATACGCCAAATGGCCCAGCCAACCAACAGTAACGCCACGATCGCGAGCGCCGCTGCCCCAAACGCCGGCACTGGCGAGACTCTAAACAACGAAACAAATCTTCGCCACGATGACTCTCGAACGACAGGCGCAACGTGCGCTGGACCATACTCACGATCCAACGACGGCGCGATCTGATTTCGAAACGCACGCAGATCCTCCACGGCAAACGCGCACTGCTCGCAACCGCTCAGATGATCAGTCACAAACTGAAGCTCATCACCCGCCAGGTTCTTATCGACATACTCGGCCGTCTGCTCGCTCGTGAGATGCGCGCCAGCATTCCCGGCAAACGCTTCCTCACGCACCGCAAAAAACACGGCATCCACATCCAACGCAGCCTCGACACGCCTCGCGCACGCCTCACACTCACCCAGATGATCGCTCGCCCCGAGCAGCTCTGCGCCCCGCAAGCGACTTTGGGAGTAATCGTCAATCTGTTTTTGACTCAGGTGTTCCACGGGTTTTCCATTTGAACCGCAACCGGGGTCCCGGCGGGCTTCATATTCAGAAGTTGGCGAAAGTTGCTGCGTATTACCATCGACTCAAATAAATCCTTTCAGCCGCCGCGCGAGGCGCTCGCGGCCCGATTTCCGGGCATTTATCACTTGTTGGCGCGTCAAACCGAGCAGCTCCGCGATGCGCGCGTCTTCGATTGGCAGCTCGTTCCAAAGCTCCGCCAGGCGCTCCGCCGACAACTCCAACGCCGCTGCAAGCTGACGAATCGTCGCGATGCCGATCGCGGGGAATAACGTGATGCAGCCGAAGCCACTGGCGTCTTTCAAGTTCAGCAGCAACGCCGCGCGCTGGTTCACGGGAAGCTGCGTTAACTCATCCCACAGACGCTGCAGGAACATCTTCTTCTCGATTCGCCACGCGGGATCGGGATCAGGCGTCGCGGGGTCGAAGCCACCGTCTCCATCGTCCGCGAGTGACTCAACCGGCTGATCGCTGACGCCCTGAATCGTCGCCACCGCAGTCACTAATTCATCGAACTCAATCGGGCCACCAGCGTAATCAAAGATGCTCGCCACAGTTTCTGCAAGCTGCTGTGATTTGCGAATGTGGGCTGCAACATCAGAAAGCTTGCGTACAGCAGCTTTCTTTTGTTGTTGCCATATAGCGAAACCGGCGATCGACTTGCCGCTATCGTCATCCCAGATCGCGAAGCCACGCTGGCGAGTCAGTAAATAGTGCAGACGATTCTTGAGCGCGTGTCGTTCGGGAAACTGGCGTCGCATCCAACGCGCACACGTGCGATGGGCGATGATGGCCGCCATCCCACGCACGTCCGTGATCGGGTGCGTTTCGGGAAGCTTGCGAAAGCGCTGCAACTGCCCGACGAGTTGCAGCACCACGTCCTGGTGAATGTCGTCGGCTTCGGCGCGTTGCGTTTCCTGATGCGAATTGAAGCGGAGTTTGAAGCGAATGACGCCTTTGATCACGGGCTCAGCATGGCCCGCGATCAGTTGTGAGAGAAGCTCGTCTGCATGCTCGTCGGTGGTCGCAGTTAAAAGAGGTTCGAGCAAAGCATCGATCTTGACCGGCGACTCTTGCATATTCTTCAGCGTTCGAGTGTGATCTGATTTTCAGGACTTGCAGGATAACACGTGATGGAACCAGTCATCGGCCTCGATTTCGGCACAACTAACAGCGCGATTGCGGTCGCCGACAACGATCGTCAAGCCGCGCTCGCGTCATTTGCAGACGGTCCCGCGACAACCACCAGCTTCCGGTCCATCCTTTACTTTCCGGCAAGAGACCGCTCGTCGCCGCAGAAAGTCGAAACACAGGCAGGACCGGAAGCCATCAACTCATATCTCGACGACGACACGAAAGGCCGTTTGATCGTCTCGATAAAGTCGTACCTCGCGAGCCGTTTGTTCACCTCAACCAACATTAACGGCCGCAACTATACCTTGGAAGATCTCATCGCGATCATCCTGCGTCGTTTGCGAAACGCTGCGACGGAGCAGTTCGGCACGGCTGCAACTCAGGTCGTGTTGGGCCGGCCTGTTCGCTTTTCCGGAGCTGAGAACGAGGCTGACGAGAAACTCGCGTTACAGCGGTTGACGGCTGCGGCTGAGCTAGCCGGGTTCAAGCAGATCTCGTTTGAGTTGGAGCCAGTCGCTGCCGCTTACCAGTATGAAACGCAACTCGATCACGACGAGTTAGTTTTGATCGGTGACTTCGGCGGCGGCACGAGCGACTTCACACTTGCTCGACTGGGCCCAGGGCGAAAGAAAGCTGGTCGTAATCCTGTGCTCGGTACGTCCGGCGTTGCGATCGCGGGCGACACGTTCGACAGTCGCATCATGATGAGGCTCGTAGCGCCAAAACTCGGCCTCGGCTCGCAGTACATTTCTTTAGGTAAGCAGTTGCCGGTTCCTGTGTGGGTGTATTCGCAGTTATCTAGCTGGCATCACATGTTTCTCTTGAAAGAGCCGAAGACGATGGCGGTGCTGCGCGAGGTGAGGAACCAGGCGACCGAACCCGAGAAAGTCGCGGCCCTTGTCCAGATCATCGCCGAGAATCTTGGCTACGCACTGTATCGCGCTGTCGAACAGACCAAAGTTCAACTCACGGAAAAGGAGCTCGCAAACTTCGTGTTCTCGCAATCGATCGTGCGACTCGAAGACTCACTCGAGCGCTGGCAGTTTGAGTCGTGGATTCAGGACGACATTCAGAACATCGCCGCATGCGTTCGCGGGCTCTTGGACCAGTGTGGAGTGAAACCAACTGACATCGACAGTATCTTCCTCACCGGCGGATCGTCATTCGTCCCTGTCGTGCGTCGCTTCTTTTCACGAACCTTCGGCGCAAACAAACTCCGCAGCGGCGAAGAGCTCACGACCGTCGCCAAAGGCCTCGCCCTCCGCGCTCTGGAAGCAAATTAGCCACAAAAAGGCGCAAAAAGCACAAAAGTAGAGCTTCAAGGCTTAACTCTGAGCTTTCTCTTCTTTTGTGCTTTTGTGCCTTTTTGTGGCTACTTTACTTTCCAACTGTGGCCGGTACGGTGCTGACCTGTGGTCTGTATCGTTAGTTCAAAGCTCTCCGCGCCTTAGCATTTGCGCGTTTTAAGTAGGGCCAGCAAGGCGGTCCAATCGTTGGTCGCCCACCAGGGGCGGAGAGGAAATCATGCGAGTTAACTTTAGAAGTTTCTGTGTTGCTTTGATCGCGATTGCGGTCGCTTTCACCTGTGTCCGGGCACAAACTCCGGCAGACAAAACGCTGGCTCCCTATTTCGTGGTCCAGGGAGACCCGAGCGTCGATCACCTGCCGCTCAAAGACACGCGAGTCGATATCTCAGTTTCAGGTGTTATTGCCGACGTCAAAGTCAGGCAAATCTATCGCAACGAAGGATCACGTCCGATTAACGCTTCTTACGTCTTTCCCGCATCGACGCGCGCAGCCGTCTACTCGATGCGCATGCAAATCGGTGACGAGATCATCGTCGCGAAGATCAAAGAACGCGAACAGGCGAAGAAAGACTTCGAGCAGGCGAAAGAAGAAGGGAAGAGCGCATCGCTGCTCGAACAGGAGCGTCCGAATGTCTTCTCGATGAGTTTGGCCAACATCATGCCGCAGGAACAGGTTGAGATCGAACTGCGCTACACGGAGCTTCTTGTTCCGACCGACAATGTTTACGAAGTCGTCTTTCCGACAGTTGTTGGACCACGCTATGCATCGCCACAGGACGGAACGAAGAAGCACGACGCATTTGTTGGATCTCCTTATCAACATCAAGGCGAGAGGCCGGCGAGCGCTCTACACATCTCGGCGCGGATTGCCGCAGGTGTGCCGGTTTACGATCTAACCTGCCCTTCACATCAGATCATGCCACAGTGGCCGAGTCAGGGTGTCGCGCAGTTGACGCTCGACGACTCGGATCCGTTCCAGGGCAATCGTGACTTCGTCGTGCGCTATCGTCTCGCTGGGGATCAGATCGCCTCAGGCCTGCTACTGTTCCAGGGTCAGGGTGAGAACTTCTTTCTCTACATGGCCCAACCGCCGCAGCGCGTCGAGACAGAAGCGATTCCGCCGCGCGAGTACATCTTTGTTGTCGACGTTTCGGGATCCATGGAAGGCTTTCCGCTGAACACGTCGAAGCGACTGCTCAGAGACTTGATTGGAAAGCTGCGACCGACTGATTTGTTCAACGTAGTGCTGTTTGCCGGCGACTCCACCGTACTCTCGCCGCAATCGCTGCAAGCTAACCCGCAGAACATCGCGCAGGCGATTCACTTGCTCGAGCAACAGCGAGGCAGTGGTGGAACCGAGTTGCTCGCCGCGATCCAAAATGCGATGAGCTTGCCGCGACAGGACGGTATCTCTCGTAGTGTCGTACTCGTCACTGACGGTTACGTCTCGGGTGAACAGGGCGTGTTCGATCATATTCGCGCAAACCTGAACCGTTGCAACGTTTTCGCATTCGGCATCGGCGGATCGGTCAACCGTTACCTGATCGAAGGCATTGCGAAAGCCGGAATGGGTGAGCCGTTCATCGTCACGGAAGAAGCGGAAGCTGAAGGCGTGGCCGACAAGTTTCGCGAGTACATTCAGACGCCGGTGTTGACTGACATCCAGGTTCGTTCAGTCGGCTTTGACACTTACGATGTGAACCCGGTGCGCTTTCCTGATCTGTTGGCGCAACGTCCGATCATTCTGTTTGGTAAATGGCGTGGGCCAGTTGCCGGAACGATTGAGCTGACTGGCAAGACGGGGCAGGGCGAATACGTCAGTCGTCTTGATGTCGCGGGTAGTCAGCCGGATGAAGGTAACAGTGCGTTGCGTTACCTGTGGGCGCGGTCGCGTATAGCCGAGTTGTCTGATTACGGCTCGTCGGATCTTGCGGAAGCGAACATTAAAGAGATCACGTCGCTTGGTCTGAAGTACAACTTGTTGACGCGATACACGTCATTCATTGCGGTTCGTGAAGTGGTGACCAATCCGAATGGTAACGCTCAGGATGTGAAGCAGCCGTTGCCGATGCCGTTGAGAGTCAGTGACCTGGCGGTTGGTGGTGGCGCCGAAGTTGGCAGTGAACCGGAGTTGATCTGGTTAATGATGGGCACGCTCCTGCTGGCGACGATCATGATCCTGAAGAGACGAAGGTGGTTTGTATGAATCGGCGCAGGATGATCTGGGGCGCACAGCTCGCAATGGTTTTGCTGTGCGCTCTGGCGCTCAAGCAGTATTACTCCACCGCAACTGCGAATGAGTTGCGGTGGATACTTGCTCCGACCACTTTGATTGTTGAATTGTTGAGCGGACGATCGTTTGTGTTCGAGTCGTACACGGGTTACATGAGCAGCGATCATACGTTCGTGATTGCGGTGCCATGTGCGGGCGTGAATTTTCTGATTATGGCGTTTGTGATGCTGGCGTTGAGGCGGTTGTGGAATGGGCGGTTTGAGAGTGTGAGCTGGCGGGTGCTTCCGAGCAGTATCGCGACGGCTTATGTGGCGACGGTGATTGCGAATGCGATGCGGATTGTTATCGCGTTGGAGATTCAGCGGCGCTCGGTGGAGGTTAGCTGGTTGACCGAGAACCAACTGCACCGGCTAGAAGGCATCGTTGTTTATTTTGGGTTTTTGATGTTGTTGTTCGTCGTGATGGAAAGAAAGTTATTGATGTTCCCGGTCGTTATTTACTATGTGATGACGTTAGGCGTTCCTCTCGTCAATGGAGCGTTTCACCGGGCAGGATTTTGGGAGCACTTTGGGTTTGTGTTGGTGATGCCGCTCGTGGTGATGTTGCCGGTCTTAATCCTGTCTACACGTAACGAAGCAGAACGTGAGCCTGAGAGAAATGAACAAGTCAGGAAGAGGGGCTTGCCCCCGCTGCTTAGGGTTCTGTTATAGTTGGCGACAACTTTATCCAACATGCTATCAACCTTCGCCAAACGAAGCGCTGCGGGTGGTGTGATTGTTTGGCTGATTACTCTGCTACTCACGACTTCAGATTCCGAGCAGGCTGAATTGGTCCATAAGGTTGTGTTTTGGGCGGTGCTCGTCATCGTGCCGCTGGGACTTTCAGTTGTTGCGGATCAATCAAAGTTATACAAGGTCGTCGTCTTTGCGCAGCCGGTCGCAGCGTTGATCACGGTCGCGTCGTTCTTCGTCCAAAAGGGTGTGTTTTCCGCAGCGCTCGCGTCAGCGTGGCTCATTCTCAACATATTGATCGCGTTACTTGGATTAATGAGACTCACCACCAGACGCTTTCAGCGGATCGAAGAATTGAGCATCGATGCCGGTTTGTTGTACTTGCCTGTGGCAGGTGGGTGGCTCGTCATCTACCGGCTTGGCGTTCAGCCTTTCGATTTTGGCGAAATGATTGTTCTGCTGACTGCCGTCCATTTCCACTTTGCCGGTTTTGCCACTCCGATCATTGCCGGCATGAGCGGAAGAGTTCTTGCGCGCCAAGATCACCCGCGAAAACTTTTCGGACTCTCGGTCGTTGCTCTGGTCGCAGCCATGCCACTCGTCGCGGCGGGACTTACATTTTCACCGTGGATCGGATTCGCAGGCGCTTTGTTGCTGACACTTGGCCTGGTGCTGTTGGCTGTGCTCACCTTCGGTTGGGTAGCGCCGTCGATTACTTCAAGACCCTGGCGCACGTTGTTATCGATCGGAGCGATCGCGAGTTGTGCCGCAATGGTGCTCGCGTGTCTTTACGCTTACAGCCTCGCAACCCACACGTTAATCATCACGATCCCGGGCATGGCGATGACGCACGGGCTGCTGAATGCATTTGGATTCGTAACTTGTAGTCTGTTGGTATGGTCGCAAAGAATAGTAGACTTCCCGCAATGAAGACATCGATTCTTTTAGCCCTGGTTCTACTCGCGTTCTCTCCTTTCTTCGCGCGATCGCAGACCAAGCCCGACAAAGACTATCTCGTTTACGTCCTATCAGAAGGCGCGGACAAGATCGCTTTGGTGCGTTTTGGACCCGCGGGAATCAAAATCGATCACCAGATCGACACGGGCGACATGCCGATCGACATCGATGGCCCACACGGCATCGTTGTTTCTCCCGATCGACAGTTCTATTACGTCACGATTGCACATGGCCGCCCGTTCGGCTCCGTCTGGAAGTACTCGACGAAGAACGACGCCCTTATCGGCAAAGCATCCCTCGGTCTTTTCCCGGCAACGCTCGACGTCAGCCCCGGCGGAGATTTTCTCTTCGTCGTCAACTTCAACTTGCACGGCGACATGGAGCCATCGAGTGTTTCAGTAGTGTCGACCCAAACGATGACCGAAATCGCGCGCATAAAAACCTGCACGATGCCGCATGGCTCGCGTTTAAATCCACAGGGAACGAAGCAGTATTCGGCGTGCATGATGGACGACATCCTCGTCGAGATCGACACGCGAACATTGAAAGTGGCGAGGCATTTCATCGTCACAAAGAACCAGGAAAATGGACTGCCTGGACCACCGGGGCCGCGCATGAGCCCGGAGATGCACACGGTGCATGGAAACGCCGGACACGGAACTGAGTCGCCAAAGCCGGGCGACAACCGGTGCTCGCCGACGTGGGCCGAGCCTTCCGTGGATGGTTCATCCATCTATGTTGCATGCAATGGTTCGAGTGAGATCGTTGAGGTGAACGCGAACACGTGGGTGCCCGTTCGTCGCATTCCGGCGCGACCCGGTGTTTATAACCTTGATATCACGCACGACGGGTCGCGTCTGATTGCGACTAATAAGCGCGACCAATCAGTGTCGATTTATGACTTGAAGAGTGGGAAAGAGTTGGTAAGACTGCCGACGAAGCGGAAAGTGCTGCATGGCGTGGTCGTGACGCCGGACGATCGTTATGCGTTTGTGACGGTCGAGGGAGTCGGATCTGAGCCGGGAACGGTCGAGGTGATCGATCTCGGCGTGATGAAAATAGTGGCGACTCTGGATGTCGCACAAGGTGCTGCTGGGATCGACTTTTACAGGTAGTTTTAGACAGGATTTACAAGATTTTTCAGGATAGACATGTTAATCCTGAAAAATCCGGTGAATCCTGTCTACGACTGTCTCACTTGCCGGGCGCGGTGGTGGAGCCTTTGTCGGTCTTCTCGCCGAGCTTCACGATCCACAATCCCGAGTTGATGTCGTTGAAGTAGATCAGACCGTTGTGCGGTTGCGCGCCCCACGTGAGCGCCAGGTTTGGCCGGAAGCCATCAGCATCGCCGGTATAGATGCGCGCAATCTCGCGTCCCTGCCGGTATAGATCGCCGCGCAGCTCGCCCGATACATCAACCACGCGCCCGCCGCCGCTGTAGTAACCCACATACATCACATCGTTTTCGACCCACATGTTGTGCGCGCCGCCTTCCGGCACCGGATACTCCGCGACTTTACGTGGGTTGTTGATGTCCGAGACGTCCATCACGTGGACCACGCCGCGCACCGGAATACGCTTCGGCGACCTGATGTCGAATATCGCCGGAAACACTTCGTCGCCGATGAAGACGTAGTTGCGATAACGATAGACAGAATGTGTGCCCGCAAGCCAACCGTTGCCGTAAAGCTCGTTGTGATTGAAACGATACTGGCTGACAAACTTCGGATTTTCCGGACTGCCGCCTTTTATTCCCGCGCCAACGTCGAGTATCACGAGACCATCGTGCCAGTAAGCGAGATACGCAAGACCGTCCTTCACTTGTAGATCGTGAACGTAGCGCCCGACGATATGGTCGCCTTCCTTCGTCGTGATCGAGGTCACGCCGGGACCTTCGGTCTGCCAGCGCGCAACTTCTTTCGGGTTCTTCACGTCCGCGAAGTCGATCACGCGCATCGAGCCCGTTGCGTCGTCGGTCAGGTAAACATAATGACCGTCCACGAACGCGCTATGCACACCGCCCGTCACTGTCGCCGTGTATTCCGAGATCAGTTTTGGATGAGCCGGATCAGAAGTGTCGTAGAACGCGATTCCATTCTTTCGATTCGACGCACCTTCGCGCGAGATCACGAGAATCTTGCCGTCGGCCGTCGTTGAGATGTCGTTAACGAGACGTGCATCGACTTTGACCGTGTCAGTCAGTTTCGGATTTGCGGGATCGGAAATGTCATAGACCAGAAAGCGATCGTTGATCGTCGAGTAGTAAGCGTAGTTGCCGATAATCCACTGTTCCGCGCCCTGATATTCTTTCATCGGCACCCGGCCGATGATCTCGATTTCACGTTCCATATCGCGCGGCGCGACAACGATCGAGGCGCTCGACGAAACGTTTCCACTCATCGCCGTCACGATGTAAGTTCCCGGTAAGTCAGCGACGAACGCGCCGTTCGCATCCACAGTTGCAGCGGTTCCGCTCACGGACCAGCGCGTGCTGAAGTCGCCGCTCGGATCTCCTTTGGCGGTGAAACGGATCACGTCGCCGGTGCGTGCGGTTTTTGCGCCTGCGGTGACGCTCAGGCTGCGGAGATTGTTTTTAACTACTGTGATGGTTGTCGTCGCAGTTGCAGGACCTGCTGTGGCGGTGATTGTGGCTTTGCCTGGCCCAACACCGGTAACCACGCCGGCCGCATCGATAGTTGCGACTTGCGCGTTATCGGAAGTCCAACTGATGGGAACGCCTGTACGTGGATCGCCGTTGAAGATACGCGTGATGGCGTCGAGCTGTACGTTACCGCCGGTTACGAGAGGCGTCCTGACGGGTGTGATCTCGATCGTCTTCACAGTCGGCGCTTTCACCATAAAAGTAGAAAAGCCCGGCATGCCGCCAACGATCGCGCCGACAGTCACTTCGCCAGTGCCGAAGAGCTTCACGTTGCCGTCATCATCGGCGGCGGCGATGTCGAATGGTCCGGCGAAATAGGTCGAAGGCTTTTCGTTGATAATGTTGCCGGAAGCGTCCCTGGCAGTGACGGTGATCTTTACCTGTTGACCGACTTCGGCCTCCTTCACTGAGGCGACGACGACCACAGTTTTGACGCTGGAAGGTGGAGCAGATTGGGCCAGTGCGTTGAAGGAAAGAAGAAGCGTTGCGAAGACGCCCTTTGCGGCGAAAATCAAGAGGGATTTCATAATGGCCATGAGAATAACGCCGTGAGGTCAGCGTGGCAACGGTCTTTACTCTTCTTCTCCGAATATTTCACGGTACAGCCACGCGCGCGTAAACCGCCACTCGCGGTCTACCGTTGATGGTGAGACGTCCAGAAGCTCTGCGATCTCTTTGTTGGTCTTCCCTCCGAAGTAACGGTTCTCGACAATCGTGGCTTTCCGCTGATCGAATTTGGCGAGCTTCTTCAAGGCCTCATCAAGCATAATCATCTCTTCAGACTTCTCGTCTGTCATGAATACGGCTTCGTCAAAGTCGGTATGTTTCACGCCTTTGCCGCGTTTTTCTGCCAAGCGGCCGCGCGCGTATTCAATGAGGATGTTACGCATTCGCCAGGTAACGATTGCGTAAAAATGCTTTCTGCTTTTCCAGTCAATTGGTTCGTCGGCTATGAGACTTGCGAGTGCTTCATTTACTAAGGCGGTTGTCTGGAGCGTGTGTCCGGAGCGTTCCTTCTGCATGAATGCATGCGCGATGCGCTTGAGCTCGCGATCGACGAGTGGGAGCAGCTTCTCGAGCGCCTCGGGGTCGCCTCGACTCCACGCTTGCAGCAGGTCAGTAATTTCGTGCGTCCGGGTCATGGGAGAAGGCCTGGGCCTTGTGTATCTTACCAGCAAACCGCCAATCTAAATGGTGAAAACTGATAAAAGCTTTCTGTAGGGGTGGCCCTCCGTGGCCACCCGTTGCCTCAACATTGCGTATGCCGAAGAACGGGTGGCCACGGAGGGCCACCCCTACAGTTGCTGACACGTAATGAATTGCGGCCTGGAACCATTACATAGAAGGGGTGTTGTCAGCGGTACATTGCATCTATAGAATTCTGGCCCACCCTTAGGAGACACTTGAATGGAGCGCCCGGTCTGGGATCGCATTCAGGAAATTTACTATTCGACCTTGCCGATGCCTAAGTCTGAGCGCAGCGCGTTTATCGCGAGTGCGTGTGACGAGGATCCGTTTCTGGTGCGTGAAGTTACGTCGCTTCTGAAAGCCGACGACTCATCGGCCGGTTTTCTCGAGTCTTCTGTCTTCGAGTTAGGACTCAAGATCATCTCCAGCGAGAGCGCGAAGAAATCCACGACTGCAAGTGGTCCCGCGGATAGTCTTATCGGCACGACAATCGACCATAAATATTTGGTCGAGCGTGTGTTGGGCCACGGCGGCATGGGTAAGGTTTATCTGGCGCGCGATCTGACACTTCACAACCGGGCGGTCGTAATCAAGGTGCTCCTCGAGGCGTCGGTGAAAGATGACTATGTCGTTAGGAAATTCAGACAGGAAGTCGAAGCGCTGTCACGCATAGATCATCCGGGAGTCGTGAATGTGTTGGGCGCCGGCGAGCTGCCGGATGGAAAGCCGTACATCGTCATGCAGTACGTCAACGGCGTGACTCTCCGTTCGCAAATTCCGGTCGAAGGCATGGATCTCGAGCGGGCCGCAGTGATTTTGAAGCAGATCGGCGCTGCGCTCGAACAGGTACACGAGCAAAAGATCTTTCACCGCGATCTGAAACCCGACAACATCATGCTGCAGTCGCTCAAAGGTGAAGAGCATGTGAAGGTCGTGGATTTCGGGATTGCGAAAGTCAAAGACTCAGTGGTCGCGCCGAGTACCGTAGATAAGGTTCCCATTGGTACGGTGCTTTACATGTCGCCTGAGCAGCTTCGTGGTGGTGAACGAATTACGGCGGCGAGCGATATTTACTCGTTGGGCGTGATCGCCTACGAGATGTTGACGGGCCGGCGACCGTTCAATCCGGCTTCCGCGCCGCAATTGCTCGAGATGCATCGCGAAGGCATACGCGTGAAGCCGATCGATCTTCGCACGAATCTCTCGACTGAGGCGCAGGCGATCATTCTGCGTGCGCTGTCGTTCGAGCGGACGGCTCGTTATCAAAGCGCTGCTGAGTTTGGCGATAGTTTGGCGCGCGCGCTTTTGAACGAAGGAGAAACTGCGCCGAGACATCACGTGCCGCACGAGTTAGATGGGATGAAGACCCTTACATCCGGGATTGAAGCTGAAAGCAGCGCGCGTAATCGGCAATTCAGGTTGGGCAAGCTTCAGTTAGCGGTTATGGTCGGATTCTTAGTCGTTCTGATCGCTGTGCTCGCAGTTCTGTGGATTCTCAAAAAGACTACAGACGGTCCAACCAATAGGGCGGCTAATTCCACCTCTGCCGAAACGCCTCTACTTCCCACGCGCTCCTTTATTTATTCACTGACCGTACAAAGAATGCGCAACGAGAGGGCGTTTCAAGCTGCTTTCCAGTCTACGGGCCAGGATGTTTTTGACAATGGGGATAAATTCCAGCTCAACATCTTCAGTCCTAATCCCGGTTACGTCTACGTATTCAATGAAGGAACACCCGAACGAAACGCCAGCAGCTTCACCATAATCTATCCGATACCCGGAACTAATGAAGGCTCCGCGTCAGTTGGCGGAAATCAATGGACGCGCACGAACTGGAACACATTTGGTGGCCAGCCAGGCACGGAGAATTTGTGGATCGTCTGGTCCACGGCGCCGGTCCCGCAACTCGAGTCTGGCAAAACCGACGCCTTCAACAATCTTGGAAGGTTGACAGGGCAGAGTCTCGATACGGTAAAAGCATTCCTGACCGAGAAGGCAAAAGAGTCCAATTCAAAAATCAACAGAGATAAGACTACTCAACAGACGACGGTCCGCGGTGTTGGTGACGTGGTTGTTAGACTGCTTGAGTTACAACACAGATAACAGAAGGAACATCGTGATTAGAATCTTCCTACTGATCATCGCCATCTCGCTTCCGCTGGTGGCCCACCCTCAGCAGCCGAAAGACCGGTCGATCACTTCAGACGATTTCAATAAAAGTCGTCCGAGCCTCAAGAGACGTCCCGTCCGTCCCAGAAAAACATATCGACTCGCTTCACCACCACTCGCAAAAGCCCTGGATGTAGACAGTCCGAGCACATTGAAAGTCGGTGTAACACTTTGGAAGGTGCATCGAGAAGGTTATGGACGGGATGCAAGAGAAATCGCTAACCGCGTCGAAGCCGACACAAGGTTTCACGAGGGCGAATTTATTCGCTTGACTATCGAGTCGCCGCGCACTGGTTACCTTTACGTGATCGATCGTGATTGGTTTACTGACGGCAGCTCGGGCGGCCAGACTAATCTGATCTTTCCGCAGCGCGGTGAAGACAATCGACTGGAAGCCGGAAAACTGATCGACATACCAAATCAGGACTATGCCCCATTCAAGGCCAGCCCCACAGCTAATCAAGCCGGGGAGATGCTCACGATCATCGTTACTTCTGCGCCACTCTCATTGCCTCTCTCCGAGGATCCGCTGCCGGTATCGAGCACGCAGTTAGCAGAGTGGGAGAAAAAATGGAGCGGAATGACTGAGCGGTTTGAGATGAATGGTGGAGCGGGTCAGACCCGAACCATCGAAGAGCAACAAGCCACTGGAAACAGGCAGTTAACCCGCGACGACCCACCCCCGCAGACGATCTACTTCCTCGCTCCGCGCAGCAGCGACGGTCTCCTCTTCAACCTGCTGCTCCACTATGTCAGGTAAAAAACTGATATGGGCTAAATCCCACCCCTCCGTTGATTCTTCCCTGAAAAAGTTTTCTCCGGCGTGACGCATATTGTTCCGTTTCTCCGCCTTGTGTTTGTGGGAACGCTTGGAGAGAAAACTACGGAGGGCTCAGATGACTGAAAAAATCCGCATATTGTTTCTGTCCGCAAATCCATGGACCACCAGCAGAATTCTGGTGGATGAAGAAGCCAGAGAGATCTTTGAACGTATCCAGGAAGGCCCGTATCGCGATCGATTCGAGCTGCATAAACATACGGCTACGCGCGCCATCGATTTGCAGCGGCTCTTGTTGTTACACAAGCCACATATCGTTCACTTCAGCGGCCACGCGAGTAAGAAGCACAAGCTCATTCTTGGTGGAGCGCCAGGCCGCGGAAAAACTATCGATCAACAAGGCCTCGTCGATGTGCTGGCTCTTTACAACCATCATCTGCGACTGGTGTTGCTGAACGCCTGCTTCACCAAAACGCAGGCCCGCTCGATCGCTGATGTGATCGACTACTCAGTCGGCACGGGTAAGGGAATCGGCGACAAGGGAAGCGTCGCGTTTGCAGGAGCGTTTTATCGTGCGCTGGGTTTTGGCAAATCCATTCGCGACGCATTCAACTCAGCCAAGGCTGAGCTCGTTCTGACGAAGATGCCGCGAACGCAGGGAATCGAGCTGTTTGTGCGAGATGGCATCAAGGAGAAAGATCCGTTTCCTAAGAATTCAATCAGCACTTCCAAACTCTCCCCGACAGATCTTTTAACCAACGACTCAACTCTAGTGTGGAAAACGGAGGAACGATTTGAAATCGAAGTATTCAGGACTTCCGTTGTCACCCGAACGACTGTCGTTCGGTAACACCCGTTAAGGTTTTCCATCAAATCAATTACGTCGGCGCAGGCGCGGCGGCTCAAGCGAGGACTCACGCCCGGCAGGGTAGACGTGTGGAGTGACTGCGGAACTCTCGCACCCAGATAAGGAGAAGGAAAATGCCAGTTAATAAGAAATCCAATACCAGTTTGTCAGTATCAGCTTGTCGAAAGCCCCGCGCGAAAGCGCCCGGCACCAGAATCGGTACAGTCCAGGATTGGAGAGGAGATTCCGGCAAGTCTGACAAACCGAACGGGCGCAACGCGTTTCGCGATGGACACTGAAATTTGTTCAAATGCGCCTTTCTGGAGTGCGGCGCCCGGCCGCCGCACTCCACGGAGCACAATCAGATCATCTGCGCTGTCTCTGCGTCCTCTGCACCTCTGCGGTGAACTTATCCGCAAAAACAATTAAACCGCAGAGGCGCAGAGGACGCAGAGACTGCGGTAGTACCTCAGTTGAATTAACGCCGAAAGGCGTTGGCTAATTTAAGCCCAGGGTTGGAGCGCAGCGACAACCCTGGGGCAATAATTTATCGTTTGGTAACCCTGAAAGGGTTCGCCAACTGCCGAACCCTTT
>Ga0207694_10002150_pt1 | contig 16186 bp, 8 predicted proteins | sample KBSC34metaG_FD_184353 | JGI IMG/M metagenome (GOLD analysis project Ga0207694, IMG submission 184353) | Corn rhizosphere microbial communities from Kellogg Biological Station, Michigan, USA - KBS C3-4 metaG (SPAdes) (version 2) | ecosystem: Host-associated > Plants > Roots > Rhizosphere > Soil... | reverse complement strand
TGCACTGCTTCACCGAGAAGGAAGCGGCCGGCAAGCCGGGCAACTGCCGCTACGACGAACGCACGGCCACGCGCGCGTATGCCGCGATGCACGAGTTCATCGCAGCGGGCTTCAAGAAGTAAGGCCGCAGACCTACTGGCCGGACACCGCGCGCAGCAACTCGCCGTCGGTGTCCTGGCTCTGCTCCCAGTACATCACGCCACCCAAGTTCATCTTCCTGACGAAGGCCACCTTGGCGGCAATCGACTGCGGATCGTCGTAGGAGATGAAGGTGCCGGTGCTGGCGTTCCATAGGTACGGCGCCTGGGCGTCGGCATCCCAGTAACGCTTGAAGCCATTCTTGTCGATGTACTTCGCCTTCAATTCCGGCCAGGGATGTTCACCGCCGTACTTGCCATAGCGCTGGTACACGCCGTTGGCCTCGGGTTGCACCTGGTCGAACTGGCGGGCATAGAACGCCGCACCAATGAACAGCTTCGACGCTGGCACACCAGCCGCCAGGAACTGCGCCACCGCGCGATCGCCCGTGCGCGCCTCCGCCGGTGCCAGCACCGACGGATGCAAACCACTGTGGTGGCCGGTGGTCGGCGTCATCGAGTTGTTGAAGTCGTACGTCATCAGGTTGAACCAGTCCAGATACTGGTTCGCCGCAGGAATATCCACGCCGTCGACGAAGGCGCCGTCGGCCACCGCGGCACTCAAAGTGTGGTGGCCGGGCAGGGCGTCAAGCGCCTTGCGCGTGGCGGCCAGCAATAGCGGGAAGTTCACCCGGTCGGCCGGGCTGCTGGCGATACCCGATTCCCCATGGCCCGGATACTCCCAGTCGATATCCAGGCCGTCGGCATGATGGTCGGCCAGGAGCTTCGCCGCGCTGCTGGCGAAGCGTTGCCGGCCTTCCGCCGTGGACGCTGCCTGCGAGAAACCATCGGCCGTCCAGCCGCCGACGGAGATCACCACGCGAAGCGAGGGATTGGCCTTTTTCAACGACACCACCTTCGCCAGCGATTCGGCGCCATACGGAGGCAGCACCACCGCATCGTGGTCGACGTGGGCGAAAGCATAGATCAGGGTATCGATGCGCGAGGCATCGATGCGGTCGGTGTGTTCGGTGTCGCTGATGTAACCCACCACCTTGTAGCCGCGTGTGGACGTTGCGCATCCGGCCAGCGCCATGCAGGCCAGCAGGCCCAGCCCAATGACGATCCTTCGCATGTTCAGAACGACCGGTCCACCGAGTAACGGGCCAGCGTGGCCAGGGCGTCACGCCACTCCGATGGCGGCAACACCTCGAGCGCGGCAAGCGCTGCGTTGGCGTGGGCCAGCGCACGTTCGCGGGTAAGCTCCAACGCGCCGGATTTGCGGATCGCTTCGATGATGGGCTCCAGCGAATCCAGGCCGCCCTGCTCGATGGCACGGCGCATCGACTGCCGGTCTTCCTCGCTGGCGCGTTCGGCAGCGAAGATCAACGGCAAGGTGGGTTTGCCTTCCGCCAGGTCGTCGCCGATGTTCTTGCCCAGCGTGCCAGCATCGGACAGGTAGTCCAGGAGGTCGTCGGCGATCTGGAACGCGTAGCCCAGCTGCATGCCGTAAGTGCGAAGCGCCGCGACCTGGTTGGCAGGCAGGCCGCCGAGCAAGCCACCCAATTCCGTGGCCGCGGCGAAGAGCACCGCGGTCTTGCGTTCGATCACCGCCAGGTACGCTTGTTCGGTAACGTCTGCGTTGCCGATATTCAGAAGCTGCAGCACCTCGCCCTCGGCGATGGTGTTGGTGGTGTCGGCCAGGATGCGCATGATGCGCATGTCGTCCAGTTCCACCATCAGCTGGAACGAACGGGAATAAAGGAAGTCGCCCACCAGCACGCTGGCGGCATTGCCCCACAGCGCGTTGGCCGTCTTGCGGCCGCGGCGAAGGTCCGATTCATCCACCACGTCGTCGTGCAGCAGGGTCGAGGTGTGGATGAACTCGATGATCGCGGCGAGCTTGGCGTGATCGTCGCCCGTGTAGCCCGCGGCGCGCGCCGAGAGCGTGTGCAGCATGGGCCGCAGCCGCTTGCCGCCGCTGGCGATGATGTGGTCGGCAATCTGGTTGATCAGCACCACGTCGGAGGACAGCCGCGCGCGAATCAGGGCATCCACCTGCGCCATGTCGGCGGCGGCTAGATCCCGGACGCTGGAGAAATCGAGGGCCGGACGGGCCGCGGGCACGCTGCTCATGGAAACCTTTGAAAGGGAATACGACAATTCAGCTCGGATTATAGGCGGAAGGGCGTAGGTGCGGTGGTCACCATCGCCGGCGCAGCCACGACTGGCCCAGCATCACCACCGACAGGGCGGCGATCCCCGCCACGATCCCCAGCAGGCGCAGCATGGCCGGACCTGCATCCGTCGACCCGGCGTGGTCCTGGACAAAGGCGATGATGAAGGCGACCCCGAACTGCGTGCCGATATAACTGGTGCCGGCGTTTCCGGCCTGCACGTGGGCGGCCAGCCATAAGCCCGCGGCAAGCACGGACAGGCAGGCCAGGGGTTTATCCCCCACCACCGGCAGCGCGGCAAGAGCCACGACGGCCGCCAGCAGGCAACCCAGGGTGCGGTTGGCCATGCGCAGCGCCACCACGTTGTCTTCGCCCTGGCGGCGCAGCAGGGCGGGCAGGGGTACCAGCAGCACCATCGCCACCGTCACCAGCATCTGCGGGAAATTGGGCCACTGCCGGTACCAGGCCGGCACCGACAAGGCGGCAATGGTGATGCCGCCCTGGATGGCCTGCAGGGCGCGCAGCCGCCGCATGCGCGGCTGGGTCGTTTTCAGGTCCGCTGCCTCGACGGGAATAGGTGCGGCCGTGGGTGGCAACACCACGTTGGGGTGTCGTGATTCCCATGCGCGCCGCACGGCAAACACCAGGCCCGCCACCACCAGGCAGGCGGCGGTGCCCACGAAAACATCCACGAAGCGCTGGACTGCAAGGGCAGCCACGTCGTGCACCTCCGGCGCTTCGGAAACCACCAGCAAGGTGGTGATAGTGGCCAGCGCCCAGCCATAACTCCGGGTGGAACCGATGGCCCGGTACAGGCCCAGGGTCGCGGTCAGGCCCAGCACCACGGCGTAGCTCCAGGGCGAACGCGCTACCCAGGCGCCCACGGCAAAGCCCAGCACTGCCCCGCCGGCGGTACCGGCCAGCCGTTGCGCGGCCCGACTCAGTGACGTGGAGAAGTCTGCCCGCAGCACCACGTAAGCACTGATCGCCACCCACCAGCGGTCGGCCAGGTGCAGGGCGTCGGCCAGCACGATAGCCAGCAACACCGAGCCCACGGTCTGCAGTGACAGCACCGCCCGTGGCCCATGCCAGCGCATGGTTCGCAACTCCTGGGCAAGTCCATTCCGACTGGAGGCAAGGAAGCGGCGGGCGGCGGAAATATCCATGGCGGCGAGGATATCGGCATAGCCTGTCTGCAGCTTGCAAATCCGTGGTCCTGGCCCAACTATTCCGGGCATCGACAGGGGGGAACCTGGCGCGGAACCGGTCATGGCCCAACACATCATCGAACTTATCGCCCAATACGGCCTGTTGGTGGTCTTCATCAACGTGCTTGTCGAGCAGGCGGGCGTACCCCTTCCCGCGGTGCCTACCCTGGTCGTGTCCGGTGCGCTGGCGGCGATCGACCGCCTGCCGCTGCCGCAACTGGTGGCGGTGGCGATCCTGGCATGCCTTCTGGGCGACCTTGCCTGGTACATGGCCGGGCGTCGTTTCGGCTCGCGCGTGATGCGCACGATCTGCCGTATTTCCCTGTCCCCGGATTCCTGCGTGAAAACCTCCGAACTGCGTTTCCAGCGCTGGCGGGGCATGCTGCTGCTGGTGTCGAAGTTCGTGCCGGGGCTGTCCACCGTTGCACCGCCCATGGCTGGAGCGATGGGCCTGACACCGGCCGCCTTCGTACTGATGGATGGCCTGGGTTCGCTGTTGTGGGCCGGACTTGCCATCGGCATCGGCTACGTGTTTTCTGCCCAGATCGACACCCTGCTGGCGAGCCTTGCCAGCGCGGGCACAGTGGCGGGCGAGGTCGTGCTGGCCCTGCTTGCCGCTTACATCGCGATCAAATGGTGGCAGCGCCGCCGCCTGCTGCATTCGCTTGAGATGGCCCGGATCACGGTGACGGAACTGAATAACGCCCTGGCCGAAGGTCGTGGCCCGCTGGTGGTGGATATCCGCGGGATGGCCAACCGCATCGTCGACACTCGCACCATTCCCGGGGCGATCCTGGCCGATCTCGCAGGCCTGGACGAACTGGTGAAGGAAGTGCCCACCGACCGCGAGATGGTGATCTATTGCACCTGCCCGAACGAGATCAGTGCCGCACGCGCTGCGCAGTTGCTGGGCCAGCGCGGTTACCGTCGGGTGCGTCCGCTGCTTGGCGGGCTCGATGCCTGGGCCGACGCCGGCTATCCGGTGGAGGAACTGGTAAGCGAGGGCCTGACGACGCAGGCTCCAGGCATTCGTCCGGCCTGAACTGACGTACCGCCGACCCCTGGCGGGGCTTTGGCTGACACCCTTCATTGGTCACCGGGCCTTCCGGCAGGGCCGGCGCTTGCTATCATCCCCAGCGCCCCGGCACGCTGCCGGCGCATTCACAACTTCGCCGACTTCCACTTAAGTTTCGGCATGTAACCCAAGGAATTCCCATGGCACGTGGCGTCAACAAGGTCATCCTGATCGGCAACCTGGGGGCTGACCCCGAAACCCGTTACACCGGCAGCGGTACGGCCATTACCTCCCTTCGCCTGGCCACGTCGGAGAGCTGGACGGACAAGTCCAGCGGCGAGAAACAGGAACGCACCGAGTGGCACCGCGTGAAGCTGTTCGGCCGCCTGGCCGAGATTGCCGGCGAATACCTCAAGAAGGGTCGCCAGGTGTACATCGAAGGCTCCCTGCGCACCGACAAGTACACCGACAAGGATGGCGTGGAGCGCTTCTCCACCGACATCGTCGCCAACGAAATGCAGATGATCGGCGGTAACGCTGGTGAAGGTGGTGGCGGTGGTGGATTCGGCGGTGGCGGTGGTGGCGGTGGTGCTCGCAGCGGCGGTGGTGGTGCCCCGCGCGGCCCGGCCCGTAGCGGTGGCGGCGGTGGTGGTGGCGATTATGGCGCGCGCGGCGGTAACGACCGCGCTCCCCAGCGCGGCAATCCTCCTCCGTCGAACGACAACTTCGATGACGACGACATTCCCTTCTAATCTAAGACGCGCCTTGGCCCAAAACCCCCGAGTATTCGGGGGTTTTGCTTTTCGCCATTCGTCTAGGCAGTTTTAGACAGATTCTTGAATGCCATTCCTAGCGTATGCAGCGCGTTGCGCGATCGGCGGTCATGGAGCGCTGAATACAGCACCACCTCGTGCGTAGGTAGCGCAGGCAATGAAAGCATCTGGCCGATATCGATGGTGCCGGACGGCGCGGCACGCTTGGGCAGAACGGCGACCGCCAATCCAATCGTCGCGGCAGCACCCACCACGGCGGCGCCCCTGCCGATAAACACCTCCGTCCAGGCGATGCCGGCGCTATCAAGCGCACGCACCGCCGCCGCACGAATGCTGCATGTCTCCCCCTGGGTCGATAGAGGTAGCGCTTGACCTGCCCGCGGCTGCCAGTTGGGCGCTGCGATCCAGGCGAACGTTTCGGCGAATAGCGCCTCGCCGTTGCGGCGACGATCTTCCGGTTGCAATACCAGGGCCGCATCCAGCACGCCATCGTCGTAGGCCTTGAGCACCTCGTTCGAGCCGGCAACCCGTAGTTCGATCACCAGATTCGGATCGTGCTCGTTCATCCAGCGCAACAAGCCGGGCAACTCGCTACCCACCAGCAGGTGGCTGATGCCGATCACCAGCCTGCGCTCCTTCACTTCAAAGGAAGCAATGGCGCGTTCATGCGCCCCGACCAACTCGCGCGCGGCCTCCATGAAAGCGGCTCCCTCGGCGGATAGCCGTACCTGGCGCGGCGTTCGCTCCAGGAGTCGTCGGCCCAGCTGGTCTTCCAGTCGGCGCAATTTCAGGCTGATCGCCGATTGCGTGCTGTCCAGTGCGTCAGCGGCGCGGGTGAAGCTCTGAAGCTCGGCCGTCAGGACAAAAGCTTTGACGGCGTCCAGATCGAGGGATTTCATGGTTTATCCATTTCAATTCTAAATGGCTGAAATAGAAATTCATATGTTTTCTAAATGGATGGTAGCGCAATACACTGCGCCGCACATCGAGAAAACGAAGCGGCAAATCTTCTGAACAGGTACTCGCCCATGCGCTCGCTCTGGCGCGGTCTGCTGACCCTGCATGGCCATGTCGTCGATTCGCGTCGCACGCTTCGATGGGCCGATCCGTTCGCATGCAGGAAACTGAAATCATGACATCAGCAAAGACATGGCTACTCGCCCTTCTGACCCTTCTCCCGATTCACGCGGTTGCCGCCTCAGAGCCCGACAAGATGAATAAAATGGCCACCATCGAAGGCACCTGGACGCTTGCCTTTGCCGACGTTCAACATCCGGACGGAACACGAGGGCATGACTACGGCGATGCGCCCAAGGGCCTGCTGCAGATTGATCATGCCGGGCACTATTCGGCGTTTATCTTCGACAGCTCCCGCCCCAGGTTCGCCGCCAACGACAAGAAGGCCGGGACGCCGGAGGAATTCCGGGCTGCCGCACTGGGGACGAGTTCCCACTTCGGCACCGTGGAAATCGACACCATGAAGGGCACGCTTACCTTCCATATCGATGGATCAACGTATCCGAACTGGGAAGGAACGACCCAGGTGCGCAGCTATCAACTAAGCGGTGACATGCTCAGCTGGAAAGTGCCGCCGCGGCCGAATGGCGATATCCCGTTGACGGGGTGGAAAAGAATCTCGCATTGATTGTGGCGAGCAAAAATCCCTAAAAGAAAACCCCCGAATGACCGGGGGTTTTCTCCTTGCGTGCGATCAGTAGCAGATCAGTAAAACCCTTTCTGCACCTGCACCCAGAAACGTGTCTTGGTGCCGACGTCGCCGAGCAGTTGAGGCGTGCTGCCGATCGGCTTGGAGGCGCTGGCGCTGACCGTCCAGTTGTCGGCGGCGGCCCAGTGCAGGCCCAGTCCCGCGCTGCTCATGCGGCCGCTGTTGACGCCGTTGACGAACGGGTTCTTGTACACCTGCACGCGGCCGGTGTCGGCGAACGCCGCTGCCTGCCAGTGGCCGGGGAGATTGGGCAGGTTGAAGTCGTGGCGGAACTCGGCGGTGATCAGGTTGCCCTGGGAACCGGCCAATGCACCCACGTCGTAGCCACGCACCGTGTTGGGGCCGCCCAGGTAGAACTCCTCGGAGGTATCGAGGTTCTTGTTGGACCATTGCTGGCTGTAGCCGACATAGATCGCGTTGTCCGGATCAAGCTGCTGCAGGCGCGATACCGAGGCGCTGAACTTGGTGTACGTGCCCTGGCTGTTCGCGGTGAGCAGGTCGATGATGTCGGCCAGCGTGTCCGTATAGGTGATCTTGCCGTGGGTGGCGCTGATATTGAAGTTGGTGATGCCGGTGCTGTCGCGCTGGTCACCGGCGAGGCTGGCGCTCCAGACATTGGCCTGGCGATCGTTGTGCACGAAGGCCACGTCGATATCGTCCCGGAGCAGCCGGCGATCGAATTCGATCTGGCCGTACAGGTTGAACGCCGTGTTGCGGACGATCGGCTGGCTCAAGGTGAGGCTGCCCACCAGGGCCGAACCATGCGCATCGAGCTCTTCCAGGCCGTTTTCCAGGTGGTAGTGCAGGGTCGACACGCCGGCGCGCAGGGTAGTGCCCTGGCCGTTGAGCAAGTAGCGGTAGCCGCCCTGCGCATAGTTCATGCCGCCGCCGGAGCTCAGTGCGCTGAAGTCGAGCAGGTCACCCTGGTGCAGCAGGCCGTTGACGTCGAAGTTGCCGCCCAGGCGCGCGCGACCGGTATAGCGATTGCCGAAGTCATCCAGGCCGATGGTGCCGGTGTAGCGCGGCGCCGAATTGACATTGACCAGCAGGTCGGAGGTACCCGGGTCAGTGCCCGGACGTACCACGGAACCGGTCAGTGCACCGGGGATGTCCGACAGCAACAGCAGGCTGCGTTCCAGCGTGTAGTTGCTCACCGGCTGGCCCGGCTGCAGCGGCGCCAGCGTGGCGTTGAGCGGGCCATCGGACACGGCGCTCTGGTTCTGCAGCACGACCTTGCCGTAGCGGGCTTCGACCACGGCAATCGTCACCACGCCATCGCGAAGCGTCTGCGCCGGCACGTAGGCGCGCGCCAGCGGGTAGCCGGCACGCTGGTAGGCCATGCTGATGCGGTCGGCCACGTCGCCCAGTTCATTCAGGGTGAGCTCCTTGCCCTCGCTGTCGGCTACGAGCGCATGCAGCTTTTCGGTCGGGAGCAGGGTATTCCCGCTGATCTGGATGCTGCGCACCATGAACGGGCGGGTGTCCTCGCCGCGCTCGCGTTGCGGGCGCAACATCTTCAGGTCGAGATCCGACGAGGGCACGTTCGACGGCTGCTGCGGTACCTGCTGCAGCAACTGCCCGCTATTAGGCAGCTGCGTCGGCGGTACGGCCTGCGCGTGGGCGACGGTGCCGAACAGGACGAGCGAGAGCGCGGAACCGAGCATGGTCCGACGCAGGGTGGTGGTGCACTTCGAAGTCATGGATTGGGTTCTATGCAAATGGGACAAGGGGCGCCGCACGGTTTTCATCGATGCGGGCCTCATGGCAGCAGGTTCTTCGGCATCTGCACGCCGCCGTCTTCGACCTTGAGCGAAAGGCCCGAGGTGAAGTCGTCGCGGCTGCGGTTGCGCTCGATAGGACGGTGCAGTTTCTTCTGGTTGCCGGTGAACATGCCGACGGTGTCCTGCTCGGCTACACCATAGGGGGTAGCGATCTGCGTCGGGTCGACCGCGTACTGCAGGCTGGCCAGCGTGCCGTCGGCCACACCGAACGAGGACGAACGCCCGCCGGTGATGTTCGCCGTGGTCGTGGTGGTGGGATCGTCGATCACGTAGTTGCCCGCATCCGTGCCGTTGGCATGGATGCCGGTCACCGTCACGGTCTTGCCGTTACCCACCGCCGGATCGCTGAAGTTGGCGCCGGTGTTGGTGAAGCCGACCTGGTCGCCGGCGATGACGCCTTCGCCGCCCAGCGTGACCTTGTCGCGGGTGTTGCCGTCGAACAGCTTGTCGGTGCCGGTGGCGGTCACGTGGATCGACAGCGGCGTGATATCGGCGACCAGGCTGGTCGGCTGTACCAGGATGTAGTTGCCCGTATCGCCACCGGTCACCGTCATCGCAGTGGTCACCGACTTGTCGTTGCCGACGTTCTTGGTGTCGAACAGGCCGCTGCCGGCGTTACCCAGCACGACGTCGTCGCCGCTGAACAGACCGAGCAGGGTAGCGCCGCTAATGGTGGCGTTGCGTGTGCCATCGTAGGTGCGGTCGTGGGCGATCGCGCCGGCAACCGTCAGCGTGGCAGGCGTGATGGTGACCCAATCGGTGCCGCCGGTCAGCGTGTAGTTGCTCGCCAGCGTGCCGCCATTGCCCGTCAGGCTGAAGCCGGCAAGGCCCGAAGGCGCGAAAGCCTTTTGAGTGCCGACGTTCTTGTCGCCCAGCGTACCGCTGCCGGACAGGGTCAACGATTCGCCGCTGATGCCGGCCAGCATGCCGTTATTGCCGAAGAGGCTCGCGGCGGCGCCTGTGCTGCCGTCGTAGACACGGGTGCCAGTGAGGTTGAGCACCACCGGGGTGATGTTCGCCGTGGTGGTGGTGTTGGTGGTGAGCAGGTAGTTGCCTGCGTCGCCACCGTTCAGGATGCCGGCCACATCGACCGTCTTGCCGTTGCCGGCATTCTTGTCCTGGAAGTTGCCGCTGCTGGCGATGCCGACCTGGTCGCCGGCAATCACGCCGGTCAGGCTGCCGTTGACAGTGGCACCGGTAGTGCCGTCATACACCTTGTTGCCGGCGACGATGGTGCCGGTGATCGCCAGTGGGGTGATGTTGGCCGAGGTGGTGGTATCGGTGTTGAAGGTGTAGTTGCCGGCATCGGCGCCGCTGGCGGCGATGCCATCCACCGTGACCGTCTTGCCGTTGCCGACGTTCTTGTCGCCAAAGGCGGCCGAGCCTGCGGTGAAGTCCACGGTATCGCCGCCAAGCACGCCGCTGCTGCTCACCGTGGCAGTGGCCCCGGTGGTGCCGTCATAGACCTTGTTGTTGGCCGTGGCGCCAACAATGATCGCCAGCGGAGTGATGTTGGCCGTGGTGGTGGCGGTATTGTTGAAGGTGTAGTTGCCGGCGTCGGCACCGCTGGCGGCAATGCCATCCATGGTAACCGTCTTGCCGTTGGCCACGTTCTTGTCGCTGAAGGTGGCCGGGTTGCCGCTGAAATTCACCGTATCGCCAGAAAGCACGCCGGAGCTGCCGAGCGAGGCAAGGGTGGCGGCATTGTTGCCGTCATACACCTTGTTGTTGGCGGTAATGCCCACGAGGATCGCCAGCGGGGTGATGTTGGCGGTGGTGGTGGCGGTGTTATTGAAGATGTAGTTGCCGGCATCGGTGCCGCTGGCCACGATATCGTTCACCGTGACGGTCTTGCCGTTGGCCACGTTCTTGTCGCTGAAGGTACCCGGATCGCCGCTGAAGCTCACCGTGTCCCCAGCTAGGATGCCGGTGCCGCTCAATGCCGTGACCGCGGAGGTGTTGCCGTCGTACACCTTGTTGTCGGCCGTGGCGCCCACGGCGATCAGCAACGGGGTGATGTTGGCGGTAGTGGTGGTGTTCGACGTAAAGGTGTAGTTGCCTGCGTCGCCACCGGTCAGCGAACCGGACACGTTAACGGTCTTGCCGTTGGCCACGTTCTTGTCGCCGAACTGGCCGCTGGTATCGAAGCCAACGGTGTCACCGCCAAGCACGCCGGTCAGCGTGCCGTGGGTGACCGCGCCGAGGCCGGCGTCGTACACCTTGTTGTCGGCGGTGATCAGGCCGGTGATCGCCAGCGGCGTGATATTGCCGGTCGTCGTGGCGGTGTTGTTGAAGGAGTAATTGTTCGCATCCAGGCCCGCGGCGGTAATGCCGCTGACGGAGATGGTCTTGCCATCGGCGACATTCTTGTCGCTGTAGGTGGCGGAGGTGTCGTTGAAGCTGATGGAGTCGCCAGCCAGGATGCCTGAGCCCGCCAGGGTCACGCCAGCCACGTTGTTGCCGTCGTAGACCTTGTTCGAGCCGGTCGCGCCCACTGTGATCGCCAGCGGGGTGATATCCAGTGTCGAGTTGCCGATCGCATAGTTGCTGGACAGCGAGCCGTTGCGGCCACCCAGGGTCATGTCGGTTGCGCCGGCGAACACCTTGCCGTTCTCAACGTTCTTGTCGGCGACATTGGAGCTGCCGCTGAGCGTGAGCGTCTCGCCGTTGACGCCGGTAAGCACGCCGCCCGCGCCGAACAGCGATGAGTTGACGTCGGTCAGGCCATCGTAAACGCGCGTGCCGTGCAGGTTGATGATGAACGGCGTCACGTTGGCCGTGGTGGTCGTGCTGGTATTGAACGTGTAGTTGCCGGCACCGGGACTGCTGCTGGTGATGCCGGTGACCGTCACGTTCTTGCCGGTACCCACATTGGGATCGTCGAAATCCGAAGCGCCGGCGGTGAAGGCTACCGTATCGCCACCGACCAGTCCGGTGGTGCCCAGGGTAACGTTGTCGTGGGTCAGGCCGTCATAGGCGCGATCCGTGCCCGTGGCTGTCACCGTGATCGCCAGCGGCGTGATGTTGGCCGTGGCGGTGGTGTGCACGAAGTTGTAGTTGCCCACATCCGTGCCCTGCACCGTGATGTCGTCCGTCACGGTCTTGCCGTTGCCGACATTCTTGTCGCTGAAATGGCCGGCAATCGCATTGAGGTCGACGTCGTCGCTGCCCAGCACGCCGTTGAGCGAAGACACGTGGATGGTCGCCGCCGTGCCGCCGTCGTAGATCTTGTTATCGGCGGTGAACGTGGCATTGAGCTGCGCCTTGGTCACGGTCAGCTTGGCATCGTCCAGCACATAGTTGCTGGACAGGCCGCCGTTGGTGCCGTTGGTCAGCGCCAGCGTATCAAGGCTCACGGCCTTGCCATTGCCCACGTTCTTGTCGGCGAGGCTGCCCGCGCCGGTCACCACCAGGGTTTCGCCCAGGACACCGGTCGCCAGCTGACCGCCGCTCATGAATACCGAAGCGTTGGCATCGGTCAGTGCGTCGTACACGCGCGAACCGGTCAGGTGGATTTCGCGCGGCGTGATGTTGGCCTGGGTGGCGGCCGACGTGTTGTCCAGCACGTAGTTGCCCGCGTCGCCGCCGGAGGCGGTGATGCCGGTGACCGAGATGCCGATGTTGTTGGCAACATTCTTGTCGGCAAAGTTGGCCGCGCCGTCGTTGAAGTTGACGTTGTCGCCGCCAATGACGCCTGCACTGCCCAGCGTTACCTGGGCCGTTGTCGTGCCGTCGTACTCCTTGTCGTGACCGCTGGCGCTGACGGTGATGTGCAGCTGCGAGATGTCGGCCAGGGCCGTGCCCTGGGTAAAGATGTAGTTGCCGGCATCGCCGCCGGAGATCGTCATGTTGCCAGTGACGGTCTTGTTGGTGCCGGCGTTCTTGTCGCTGAAGTTGCCGTTGGACGTGTTGTTCAACGACACGGCGTCACCGGCGACCAGGCCGCGATTGCCAGTGGCCGTTTCCAGCGCGGCACCGGTCAGGGTCGCCAGGGTGGTGCCGTCATAGGTCTTGTCGTTGGCGCCGAAGGTGGCGGTCAGCGCGCGCGGCGTCACCGTTACCCAGTCGGTGCCGCCGACCAGGGTGTAGTTCGAGGCCAGGGTGGCGCCGTTGTCGACCAGGGCCAGCGTGCCGAAGTCATTGAACGCCTTCTGGTTGCCGACGTTCTTGTCCACCAGGTTGGCCGAACCGGTGAGCTTGATGATTTCACCGTCGACGCCGGCAATCGTACCGGCTGGTGCGAACAGGGAAGCATCGGCACCCGCGGTGCCGTCATAGACGCGGCTGGATGTGAGGTTGATGATCGCCTTGGTGATCGTTCCCGTACCCGTGCCCGTGGTCGGCAGGATGTAGTTGGCAAGGCTGGTTCCCGCAGCGGCGACGAAGTCGGAGACCACCAGGGTGGAATTGACGGTGATGCCGGTGCCGGCGTTCTGGGTGATGTAGTTGGCCGTGGCCGACTGTGGAACGGTGGCGCCTTCACCAGCGACGAAGCCATTCAGCAGGTAGTTGGCGGCGGTCAGCGTCGTCGAGGTGCTGCCGTCATAGGCTTTGGTCGGGTCGCCGATGATCGTGGCAGTCAGCTGCTTCGGGGTGATGTTGATCGTGCTGGAGCCCGGCTGGCTGAGCGCGTAGTTGTTGGCCAGCGTGCCCGTCAACGAGTACCCACCGAACAGCACGGCCAGGTTATTACCGACGTTGGCGGTGCGGGTATTGGCTGCGGCGCCGGAAGTAACCAGTTGCACCGAGGCCGCGTCGCCGCCGAGCAGGCCGTTGAGCACGGCGGTGCCGTTGATGTTCACCGCGGTGGTGCCGTCGTAGATCTTGCTCGGATCGATGCCGATGCCCGAGAGCGTGAGCGGGGCCGGCGTGATGTTGGCGAAGAGGCTTGGCAGTGCCTGCAGGTTGTAGTTGGCAGCCTCGCTGCCCGAGAGCGAAAATACGCCTGGGGTCACGGCGATGCCACTGCCCGCGTTCGCGGTGGCGAAATGGCCGGTAGATGGCGCGTTGAGCGTTACGTCACCCACGTCTGCAGAGACCAGGCCCTGCAGTTGCGCACCGCCCACATTGAGCGTGGCCAGGTCCGTGGTGTCGTAGACCTTGTTCTGCGCGCTGACGCCGGTGATGAAGAGCGGCGCCTGGTTGATCGTACCCATGCCTTCGGCTTCGGTCGGCAGGACGTAGTTGGAGAACAGCGTGCCGGAGTTCGCCGTGAAGGAAGTCACCGCCAACTGCGCGATGATGTTCCAGTTGCCCGCATCCTTGCTGGCATAGGCCACGTGCGAGGACGGCGTGATGCTGCCGCCTTCGCCCGCCACGAAGCCATCGAGTTCGTAGTTGCCCGAACCCAGCGACACCTGCGTGCTGCCATCGTAGGTCTTGGTCGGGTTGCCGATGATGCGCGCGGTCAGCACGGCCGGGTTGATGATGCCGGTGCCAAACGCCTGCGCCGGCAGGGTGTAATCCTCCGGATGGGCGGAGTTGACGCTCAGGTCGCCGCCGTTGAAGTTGGCGGTGAGCGACTGCGTGCCGACGTTCTTGGAACCGAACAAGCCGATGAGGCTGGCGAAGTTCGTCTGCACCGTATCGCCGTTCATCAGGCCGGTGAAGGAGAAGTTGCCAGGCAGCAGGCTGATGGTGTTCAGCCCGTCATAGGTCTTCGATGCGCCGACGAGGCCGGCGATGATCTGGCCGCCCACGGGGACGGGCGTGATCTGGCCGGTGCCCGTGGCAAGGCTCGGTATCGAATAGTTGTTGAGGTTGGTGCCGCCGTTGGCAATCAGGTTCGCCGCGGTCAGCAGGGCGGTGATACCCCACTGTCCGACGTTCGGGTCGGCGTAGGTGCCAGCGGTCTGGTTGACCGTCGCGCCCTGGCCCTGCAGGAATCCGTCGATCTGGAAGTTGCCGGCATTGAGCGTGGCGGTATTGGTGGTGTCGTAGACCTTGGTCGGATTGTTGATGATGCCGATCGTCAGCGGCGCCTGGGAAATCGTGCCGGTGCCGTTCACCGTGGAGGCGAAGGTGTAGTTGGACATGAACGTGCCCGACGCGGTATGGAAGTCGGAGGCTTCCAGCGTCGCGGTCACGCCGATGTTGTTGCCGGCATCGGGGCCTGAATAGTTCGCCGTCGACACCTGGTCAAGCGTGGCACCCTGGCCGCCCTGCCAACCGGTGATCTGCCAGTTCGCGGACGTGGTGTCGGCGGTGGTGGTGCCGTTGTAGATCTTGGTCGGGTTGCCGATCAGCGAGATGATCAGCGGCGCGGGCGTGATGTTGGCGGACAGGCCCGTGGGCTGGTTCAGCGTGTAGTTGCCCGAGCCTGCGCCAGTCAGCGCAAAGCCGCTGGCGGTGACCGCGATGCCGTTGCCGACATTGGGCGACGCGAAGTTGCCGATCGCGCTGCCCGTATCCAGGGTGACGCCATCGCCCGACACCACGCCTTGGAGCGCGGCGGAGCCGAGACCCAGCGCGTCGATGGTCGTCGCATCGTAGTTGCGGTTGGTCGCGGTCACGCCGGTGATGCTCAGTGCCTTGGGCGTGATGCTGGCGCTCAGGTTGGCCGGCAGGACCAGGTTGTAGTCATTGGCCTTGCCGCCGGTGAGCGAGAAGCCGTTGAGCGATACCGCCTGGTTGTTGCCGACATTGGCCGAGGCGAAGCTGCCGGTGCCCTGCGTCAGCGTGACATTGCCGACGTCGCCGGCAATGATGCCGAACAGGTTCTGGTTGCTGGTATCAAGGCCTGCCAGCGTATTGCCGTCGTAGACCTTGCTGTCGGCCAGGATGCCCGACAGCACCACGTTGGCCCGGTTGATCATGCCGTTGCCGGTGGCGGTGGTCGGCAGGATGTAGTTGGACAACAGCGTGCCGATGCCGGCAATGAAGTTGGTGTCCTTGAAGCCGGCGGTGACGGTCTCGGCGCCTGCCTCGGCACTGGCGTAGCCGACCGTGTTGGGCTGGTTGACACTGATCGTCTGTCCGCCGACCAGGCCGCTGATCAGGTAGTTGCCGCTGCCCAGCGTGGCGGTGTTGGTGCCGTCATAGGTTTTGGTGGGCGTGCCGATGATGCTGGCGGTAAGCTGGGCCGGCGTGATCTGGCCGACGGCCGCGGTCACCGGCGCGGTGCCCAGCGTATAGCCGAACACGGGAATCGCGCCGCTGCTGTCGGTGATGACAAAGTTGCCGATCGCGCCGGGCGAGGTGACCGAAATGCCGTTCGCCGCGTTCACCGAAGCGTACGTACCGCCGGTGGCCGAGGCGATCTTGTCACCGTTGAGCAGTCCGCCGGCAACGAAGTTGCCACCGGCGAAGCTTGCGGCGTTGGTGTTGTCGTAGACCTTGGTTACGGTGCCCGTGAGACCGGTGACCTGCAGCGACGCGGCAGTGCTGTAGATCAGCCCATTGCCGGTGCCAAGCAGGCAATGGGCTGATC
>Ga0207694_10002142_pt1 | contig 16220 bp, 32 predicted proteins | sample KBSC34metaG_FD_184353 | JGI IMG/M metagenome (GOLD analysis project Ga0207694, IMG submission 184353) | Corn rhizosphere microbial communities from Kellogg Biological Station, Michigan, USA - KBS C3-4 metaG (SPAdes) (version 2) | ecosystem: Host-associated > Plants > Roots > Rhizosphere > Soil... | reverse complement strand
GCGAAACGTGCGCGCGCGCATGCTCCCTTTGGCTTCGGCGACGCCGTAAACCGTGAACGCGAGAATCATGCGGGCGCTCGCGTCGAGCGCCGATCGCTCTCGGTCATATGGGCTTGCTTGAGCACCCAGCGCAGCGCGTCGATGCGCCCCTGATGGAAGCGCCGGCTGCCCTCGGTATCGTCCAGCCGCTGAAACGTGCCAGCGACGAGCGCCTGCTCGGTGCGCGTGATCTCGCGACCGATCGTATCCTCGAGCTCGACGGTCATGGCGATCGGGCCTTTCATCGCCGGCGATTCCTTCCCGACTGCGGCGCGACAGCGGCGCCGGTCTCGCGATCGCGCGCGTGCTCGCTCATACGCTGCGCGTTGTTGCGCACGCGCGCATGGTCGCGCGCGGCGCGTGTCCCGCGTCGATAGCTGAAGCGAAGCTCGGCGAGCGCGACCGCATTGGGAGGACACACGGTCACGCCGTGCTGCTTGGTGAAGTCGGCGATCGCGCGCTGGCTGAAAAACTCGGCGCGCGTCATACCGATCGCCCTCGCAGCAGGCGCACGACGACGAACACGAGCACGACGGCGAGCAGCAGATGCACGGCGCCGCCGGCGGTGTAGCCTGACACGAGCGCGCCACTGTAGCCGAAGAGCAGCAGCACGATCAGCACGATCAAAATGCCTTCCATCCGTCAGCCCTCCATGCCTGGTTCACGCTCGCCGACGATCACGCCCTCGACGACGCCGACGAGCGCGAGCACGCGCGCGAGTGGCGCCGGCGCGCCTTTCGACGACGCGAAAAACTTGTCCCGTGCGACATACCAGCGCGCGAGCTCGGCGCCGTGCGCCCAATGCCCGACGAGCTCGACGCGCCCGCTGCGCGCGTTGAAAGCGCGCTCGTACCCATCGGGGAGCTCGGTCGGCACGAAGCGCAGCGATCGAGCGCTCACGCCGGCGCGTACGCACGGCATGCACGCGCAGGGCTCGTCGTTGTAGCCGAGTCGTGCGGCGTGTTCCTGCTCGTCGACTTCGGTGGCCGACATCTGGCGCGCGTCCTGGGGCGCCGGCGCATGCGTCGCCGGCCCGAGCGCGTCGAGCCAGTCGGCGACGACGGGGAAACGCTTGCAGCGTCCCAGACAGGCGCGCCCGGCCGCGAGCACGGCGTCGAGCTCGTACGCGTCGAGCACGCGGTAGTAGGTGCGCGCGAGCTCGTCGGCCTGGACGGGCTTGAGCTTCACGCGATACGCCGAGAGCATGCGCGCGAACGCCGTCGCGAACGTCGCGAAGTCGAGCTCGGTCATCAGTGTCTCGCGCCGACCCGATCGCCGATCGGCGACTCCAGCAGATCGGCGATCGCGCGCAGCGTCGCCGCCGTTTCGAGCGACGGCGCGACGTCGTGCTGAATCAGGATCGTCGTCACGTGTTCGATGCGCTCTGACGACGCGCCGGGGTAGCGCGCGAGAATCTCGTGGAGCACGTCGAGGGATTGCTGCGCGTCGAGCACGAGCGGTGAGAGTGGCATGGGGTTCCCCTTTCACCCGAAATGCTTTTTCAACGTTGCCACGTCGACGTGCGCGGAGCCGGCGCGCTTCGCGCGGCCGGCGGGAGCGACACGTCTCGGGCGCTTCAAGGTACGCTCGGCGGTCGACTGGGATCGGTTCGTATCGGATCGGCGCGCTGCAGGCGCGCGATCCGTACTCACAGATACAGTCACCGGATCATGTACTGACGGGCCGAGCCCTGTACTAGCCGTGGCTTTGTCACTGGCCGAGCCGTTGGCCGAGCCGACGGCCGGGAACAAGCTCGGTTTTTCGCGGGGGTGCGGCTGCTGGTAGCGCAGAAAATTGACGATCTGGATCACCGGGCCCACCGGCGTGGCGTAGCGCAGAATCCGCCCGGCGTTCGCGAGCTCGTCGAGCGCCGTGGTCGCCGAGCGCGCGTCGAGCGAGAGAATCGCGCCGTCGATCGCCTTGACGTTGTCCGCGAGCCGGCCCTCACGGTCGGCGAGCAGCCAGAGCCCCTCGAAGACGAGTCGCGCGAAGTCGGAGACACGCGCGATCGTCGCGTCGGTGAAAAACGCCGGATGCAAGAGCCTGATGCGCATCCTGTCGTGCCCTACAGGCGATCGTCGCTGCCGACGGCGGCAATCCTGGACGAGCGCGCTCGACGCGCCGGCGTCTTCGGCGTCGTCGAGGGATGGCGCGTGAGCACGCCGAGAATCTGGTCGTAGCGCGAGAGGTCGCGCTCTTCTGGGGTGCGCACGTGTCGGGGTTTTCTCGCGATGATCGCGCGAATGGTGGCGAGGACTTCAGAGTCGGTCATGGGTGAGCACCTCCACGAGAGAGAAAGCGACGACGTCGAGCACGGGCGCCGGGCGAGCGGAACACACCGCGCCCGACGTCGTCTGGCGCACCGGAGTAGAGCGCCCTACTCCGGTGGCGTCGGCGGCGTGTTCGCGTTGATCGCGTCCACGACTTTGTCGGCATTGTGTAGCGCGCTATTCTCGGCCGCGATCATCGCGTCGAGCACCGCTTGCAGCGCGGCGGGACTGCCGCCGGCCTCGATCGCGTCGGTGAGTTGCTGACGGAGCGCGGAGATGAGCGCCGTCTCTTGGTTCACGAGCTCGATGATTGAGTCATCCTTGCTCGACGCGACGGCGATCGCGGCGAGCGCCTTGTCGGCCTGGTTCTGAATGTCGGCGATCTTGACGGTCATAGTTACCCCTTGCGCCTGCACGGCGCCGAGTTGCGCGGATAGTCGATCGAGCTTGGTCGACGTCGCCGCGATCGCCGTCTCCAAGGTGCCGAGCTTCGCCGAGATCGCCGCGAAGCCCGACGCGAAGTACTGATAGGTCAAATAATCCACGGGTTCCCCCTGTTAGCGAATCGGCTCATCGACGTAGTAGAAGCGCACGCCGGGCACGTGCGCCGTGCCCTGCATGTTGGTCGCGTGCTTGCGCAGCTTCGAGTCGTCTGGCGTGAGGAACTCGCGCGGCACGAGCTCGGCGTCGGTGACCTCGTGATGCCACGTGCGCCGAAACTTCACGACGGCGCGCACCTCGTCGACGAGCACCACGACCGGCGCCGGCGCCGTCAGCGCGTCTTCGACGAGCGCGCTCGCGAGCGCGCCGTGGCCCTGTCGTTCGAGCGTCGCCGCCTCCTGGATCACGCGCGCCTGCTCATCGCGCCGGCGTCGGTCGGCGAGCTCGCGCTCGCGCGTCTCGCGGGCGCGGGTCTGCGCGTCGTTGTAGTGCTTGATCGACTCGGCCTCGTACTTGTCGAGGATCTCGTACGGCGCCTTGGCCGCTGCTTCGAGCGAACAGAACCAGCGATGCACGCCGTACGCCCACGCCTTCGGTTGCGCGAGCGTCGCCGTGATGCCCTTGAGCTTCTCGCCGATCTGTCGGCGCACACCGGCGGCGCGTTCGAGCGACGCGTGGTCGACGACCTCGACGCGGTTGTCCTCGACGAACGTGATCGCGTCGCTCTTCGCGCGCTCGGCCAGCGCCGTCACGTCGTGGATCGAGACTTCGGGGATCGCGGTCGTCATCGGGTCCCTCCTGGTGAGGCGTGGCGCGCCCACCGGCAGAGCAGGCCAATCTCATAGGCGACGCGCTCGCGCTCGACGCGGTGCACGAGCTCGGCGTCGTGTCGCGCGAACGGGCCGAGCAGCCGAGCGCCGGTCACGAGGCGCGCGATCTGGTCGTCGAACATGACGATGCGCGTCACAAACGGATCGCCGGCGCGGACGCAGGCGCGTTCAGGGAACAGCGCGTCGAGCATATCGTCGGTCGTCATTCGTCGTCCTCGCCGGGCTCGCGCGAGCGCGCGACGCGCCCCGGTGGTATCAGGATCGGGCGTTGCTTTTTATCCTCGAACCATGCGGCACACCACGCTCGCAGCGCTGACGCGCCGCCGTGGAACTCACTCACGCCGTGCTGCGTCCAGACGGTCCACCCTCGAATCTGCGCGGGTCGCTTGCAGCAAAACACGATCGTGAAGCGCGACTCGTACAGCAGCGCGTCGAACGCGCGTAGTTGGCCGGTCGGTGGCTCGACGCCTGGGTTCTTTGTTTCGAACACGAGAAAGTACCCGCGATATTCGATCACGCCGTCGAAGTCCATCGGTCGAATCGTCGGCCCGAACGCACCCGCGAGAAAATCCCACAGGAACACGCCGTCGTACTGCGCTGGTGGGTCGCGATCGAAGATGGCTTGACTGTGAATCATGCCGGTCTCAAGTCAGCTTCGTTGGTCGCGTGCGCCCAGCCTGGACGCGTCGCGCGCGCGAACATTTCGACCTTGGGCACGCTCGGGAACATGCGCTCGATGAGCGTGTAGAGCTCGTCTGGCTTCTCAGAATGACCGCGCCGTGGCGCCGTGATCACGCTGTCGGGTCGGTCGGCTTCGAGCGGCGTGCGAGGCTTCCCGCGCGTCGCGAGAATCACGAGCTCGTGTCGGCCCCGAAACCAATAGCCCATGCCGATCGAATCCTTGATCCACACGGCGCCAGACTTCACGGCGAAGCCCCACGCGTCGACGAGCGCGATCGCGTCGGCGAGCTTTTGCGTCGTCGTCCACATGAGCAGCACGCAATCATCGAGCGCGAGCGCGTCGACTCTTGGTCGCCACGCGACGAGCTCGGCGAGCGTCATCGTCGGATACTGGTTCTCGATTCGGCGCGACGGGTCGAGCAGACCCTCGTCGGGTTTCCATGCCGGGTCGCTGAGAATCACGCCGTACTTGCCGGTCGGCCAGATCGTCTCGGCGAGTCGCTGCGCTCTCACGGCGGGCTTCGTCTGGCGCATCGCTTCGACGAGCGTGACCTCGCCGGCCGTCACTTTCTCGGCGAGCTCGGGCGATCGTTGCTTGAGCGTCGCGGCTTGCTTGACCTTGCGCTCTGACACGCGCGCTCGCTTCGACGTCGTCGTGCGCACGCGTTCGGCCGGCGTCGCCGACCGCTTGGAGGACGCAGTGTCCACCGAGCGGTTAGCCTTCTGCTCTGGCGTCGCGTCGCCGCCGGCTCGGCGCCCGGCCTGCGCGCGCGCTTTCTTCGAGATCGCGGTGAGGTCTTCGACGAGCCCGGCGACTTGCATCGCGCGCTGATCGTCGGTGAGATTGCGCCGGCCGAGTTGATTCCAGCGAATCCACACGCGCGCGTCGACACGCGTCGGGACGTCGAGCCGAGACACGCCGAAGCGCACGCCGCGCCGAGTGCATATCTCGTATCGGTTGTGACCGTCGAGCAGTACGCCCTCTGTCGCCCAGACGACGAGCGGCTCGCGGCAGCCGTCGCGCACGAGGTTCGTTTCGAGTTGCTCGCGCTCGTCATCGGACAGCGGCGCGATCAAGGCGCGGAACTCAGGATCGACGCGTATCGTCGAGCTCACGCGACCCCCTCGACCTGGACGCGCTCGCGCAGGCGCGCGTCGACGATCTGCTGCGCGGTGAGCAGAGCAAAAAACTGTCGCGCGTCGCGCGGGTCGCTGTACGGTTCGAGCTTGAACGTCCCGTCAGCCCGCAGCGCGACGGCGTAGCGCCGCACGGCGCCCTTGGCGCGCTCGAAGTAGCCGGCGAGCGCCGGCTCGTGCTCGGCCCATTCGAGCGCGAGCGCGTGATACGCCGCCGTCTGGAGGTCCTTGGCGACGTCGGACGGGCGCCCGGTCGCGAAGTCGAGCAGCACCGGCGCGCCGTCGAGCCAGCCGAGACAGTCGAGCGTCCCGGCGACGTGGTAGTTGAGCGACGCGACGCGGAGCTCGTTGAGCTCCGAGGTGAAGCGACGCTGCGCGCAGAATGAGATCCACGCGTCGACATACGGCGCGTAGCTGGGGAAGTCGGCGCGAAACGCGTCGAGGTCGAGATCCTGCTCGTTGTAGAAGTGGATCGCCTGATGGCAGATGGTGCCGCGCCGGCGTGCGGCGTCGAGCGTGCCGGCCGGGATGCCGTCGAAGTTGATCAGGCCGGCGCGCTTGATGACTTGCGTCACCGAGGGCGCGCGCCGACCCTCAAGCTCGTACGTGTGCGTCGGCTCGTCGAAGGTCAGCAGACTCATCGGCTGTGCTCGATGTCGTCGGCGGGATCGCGCACCACCGACAGGCGCGCCGGCGTCGCCGTGCTCGACGCGCGCCAGCAGGGATAACAGAACCATGCGCGCTTGTCGGTCCAGAGCATGTCGGCGCCGCACGACGGGCACTCGCGCCGGCCTTTGATCCAGCGCTCGATCGACGCGCGTGCATGCGCCCACCACGCCATCAGCGCGACTCCCCGTCGGCCTGGTTTGCCGGTCGCAGCGTCGGCACGTCGATCGCGACGTCGCCATAGAGCGTGTCGGCGACGGCTGAGAAGATCTCGACGCGCACGTCGACGGCGCCGGTCACCAGCGCGCGCGACACGAGCCGATCGAGAATCGCGTCGGCGATCGCGAGCGCCTGCTCGCCGCGTCGCTTCGCCCACGCGTGATCGCGCGCTTCGTCCTGCACGATCGCGCTGTGCACGGGGTCGCCAAATTCATAGTACGACCGGCGCTCGAATGGCATCGCGGCCCTCGCTTTACTGCGGTCTCGCCGGCGGCGTGGGCGTCGGCGGCGTGTCGTGGACGTCGAGATGGTCGGTGAGTCGCGCGTTGAGAAACTGCGCGATCTCGATCAGCGAATCGCCCGACATGCGCGCGCCCCACATACAGTGTGGACAGTTGACGGCGGCAGCCGGGCGCGACGGGCTCGGCGGGATCGCCATCAGCGCGGCCCGCCGCCGAAAGGAATATCACCGGCCGCCGGCGGCGGCGTCGTCGCGGCCGGCTGCGGGGCCGCGGCGGGGGCCTGCGCGCCCGTGTCGACCACGAAGCTCACGAGGTTGTGATAGGTCTTCCCGTTCCAGTCGCGCGTGTCATAGCGCACCTGGACGCCGTGATCGGTGCCGCGAATCCCTTCGAGCTCCTGCGCGATCGCGGCGTCTTTAGTCGTGTACTCGATCGGGTCGCCGTCGAGAATGATCGCGTGGTTGTCGCGATTCGCGCCGAAGACGCGGACAGTCTTGACCTTGCGAAACCCGGTCGACACGAGCGCGCCGGCGCCGGTCGGCGCGCTACGCGATGCGCTCTTGCGCGTCTCGGACAGCCGGCGCACCGGCGGCTTGGCCGGCGCCGTGCTCTCGGCGTCGACGCTATGCTCGGCGAGCTCGCGCTCGAAGTCTTCCACGTCCTGATTGAACATCGACGACGCGCCGGTCGCGAGCAGTGTGGCCGCGATGAGCGCGCGCTTGTGCGCCATCTTCAGCACCGTGTTCTCGAAGTCGGCCGGCGACGTGCGAATCTGGCTCACCTGATAGGCGCCATCGCGACCGCGCTTCCACTTGCGCCGGCGCAGATGCTCGGGGGTCTCGTCGTACTCGGCATCACAGATCGACTCGCGCCAGCGGTACTTTTCCTCGTCGGTCGACGCCGAGCCGACGCCGACGGCGACGATGCGACCCTCGGCGTTTTCGATCGGGACTTTCACGCGCTGGCGAATCGTGTCGCCGGTCGAGAGATCCTCGATCACCGGATCGATCGCCGCGTAGGCAAACGCCGGGAGCAGGCGCTCGGCGCCCGATTTGTAGAGCGTCGGTTTATCGGTGCCGGGGATCTTCCCGTAATCCTGGTTCGGGCGCAGAACCTCGGCCACGACGGCGTGTAGGAGCTCGACGCGTGAGCTCAACTGCTGCACGATGAGGCCGACGGTGCCCCGGTCAATCACGAGCCCCGACCCTGCCGGGCTCGTGCGTACGAGCTCATTGCCTGTCGTCATCTCAGAGTCTCCAGTGCTTCGCGTCTCGGCTCACGTACGACGCCGAGCGCCAGCGGTGCCAGCCGTGGAGCCACCACGCGACCCACGAAAAATTGAGCGTCACGCGCGACGCCGTGTCGCGTTGAAAAAGCGCGGCGCTTCCCATTGGCCGGCGAGCCAGCGGTCGACCGGCTCGGCACGGTAGCGCGGCTTGTTGCCGAGTCGCGGGCGAATCTCGTCGAGAAACGGGAGCAGGCCGGCGACACGCTGCCGGTCAAACGTGCGCCGCGTGATGCGCAGCAAGTCGGCGATCTCGTTGGTGAAGTAGAACGCGCGTGCGCTCATCGCGTCACCTCGTCGCGGCGCGCGCTCGCGACCGGATGCGCCGCCGCCGTGAAACGACGCCGGCCGTCGAGCGGACGCCGGCGGCGCGGGTCGGGCCCGTAACAGAGTCGGTTGGGATCAACGTCGAGCGCGTTGGCGAGCCGAAGGTGCGTCGCCGCCGTCGGGCGCGCGCGCTTGTCGCGTTCGAGCCGGCTGATCGTGTTCTGCGTGACACCACTGAGCCGTTCGAGATCTTCCTGGGTGAGCTCGCGACGCTCGCGTCGACTGCGCAGGTAGATCGGGGCGAGTCGAGACATAGCCGGGACGTTCCTGGGGGCGCCTTGAAGTTACCGGACGAGGGGGTCGTCGGGCGCCGCACGACAGCGATCGTCGGGTGATTCCCGACGAGGAATCGCGAGTATCCGACCATCGCCGGCGGTCGTCAAGCGGGTTTGCACGGTCGCCATTTTTCGCCGGAATCCCCGTGTATAGGCTCTCGCTGACAAACATGTGGAGTAATAGTGCAAGCCGGATATAGAATTAGCTATGACAGGGGTCGTCAGTTGGAAGCATTCACGAAAGCAGGGCGAGCAAAACATGAGTAAAAACGCAGCGGTGAACATCATTCGCAAACCTGGACGCAAGCCGATCGCGCGCGCGCGCTTCTGGGTCGGCGGCAAGCGGCAGGAAAAAAAGCGCACCTTCCCGTTGGGCACGCCGGATACGGTTCTCGTGCGCTGGATCGCCGAGTACGAGGCGCGCTTCGCGCCGGTGCGCGCGAACGATGGCTCGTTCGCCGATGACGTCGCGCACTATCTCGCCGAGCCGAAGATCGCGGCGATGCCGTCACTCGGCGAGCGCCGGTACTACCTGACCGTGTGGCTCGACGTGCTCGGGCGTGACCGATCGCGCGCGTCGATCACGCGCGACGAGATCGAAGTGGTCATTCAGTCGTGGCTGAAACACTACGCGCCGGCGACGGTATATCACCGGCGCACGGCGCTCTCGCACCTGTACTCGACACTCGACGGGCCGGGCGTGCCCAACGTCGTGCGTCAGACGACGCGCCCCGAGCCGTGGAGCAAGCGCCCGCAGGCGATCGCCTATCCGGTGCTGGCGCAGATTCTCGACACGATGGCCGACGAGCGACACGTGACGCGCGGCGAGACGCGACCCTCGGTCGCGAAGACGGTCGCGCGCGTGCTCCTGCATACCGGGTTGATGGGGGCCGACTTGCGACGCGTGACGCGCGACGACTTCGACGCGCGCGCCGGCGTCGTGCGCGTGCCCGGTCGGCAGAAAGGGCGCGGGTCCGACGCGTGGTTGCTCCCGCTCGACGCCGACGGGCTCGCGGCGTTCGTCGCGTTCGACGCGCTCAATCTGTATGGCGGGTTTTCGCCGGCGGCGGTCTCGGCGTCGTTCAAACGCGCGGCGCGTCGCGTGCTCGGCTATGACACGCAGGTGCACCTCTACTCGCTGCGACACTCGGTCGGCGGCGACGGCGCGGCGAGCGGCGCCGAGCTCGCGGCCGTCGGTCGGGGTCTCGGTCACGCGCCGGGCTCGATCGCGACGGCGCAGTATGCAGCCTCGGCGAACCTGATTGTCGACCGGCGCGTCGTCGCCGCGCGCAGCGCGTATCGGCAGGAACAACTGGCGACGGCGCGCGCGAATCCGGTCGCCGTGGGGCACGCGGTGGGGCACACTTCTCGTAACTCGCGCAAGCGCGCGAGTTAGCCCACCGGGGTGCTGGCTTCCCAAGCCTAAGACGCGGGTCCGATTCCCGCAGCCCGCTCCACTCAGTTCAGGGCCGGAAACATTGAGGTTTCCGGCCTTTTTCACGTACGGCGCCGGCGCGAATCCTGCCCCACCGGCCAAAAACGACTTGGACAAATATAGGCGTATTTCGACGGGGTCGGACAGGCGCCCCGGCTCACTGGGGCACAACTGGGGCACGCGTGCCCCAGCGCGCCGGCTCGCCTTGCTCGGCGCGCGCGTTCGCTCTTGACGCGCTTATCCGGCGCCGGATATAAGAGCCGGGGCGCACTGTTTGTTCAAGGGAGATCGGCATGAGATTATCCGACGCCGTACTCGGCACACACGTCACGACGAAGCTCAGGGAGCGCGCCGGCGCCGAGCTCGTGCGCATCGGGCGCGATCGGTTCGGCCGGCGCGAGCTCGCGCATATCGAGTGCTTTAACTTCACGGCGGCCGCGAATCTCTCGCGCGTGCTCGAAGCGCTCGCCGTCGCCGACACGCGCGCGCTCTTCGAGACCGTCTCGCCGAAGACGATCGCGACGATTCCCCGGCTCGGCTCGATCTCGCTCGCCGTGCTCGGCGCGTGTTTCGAGATCAAGAAAATCGGGGGCGCGTCGCCGTTAGACGCGTGGGTCAAAAAGCACGAGAAAACCGTGGTGACGTACGCGTCACTGAAGCATCGCGAGCATCTCGAAGCGCAGGCAGAGCGGCGCGAGACGAAGCGCCGCAAGTCGACACGCCGGGATCAGGCGCACCGAGCGCGTGTCGATCGGTTCACTGAGCGTCAGGGCGAGGCGACAATATGAGCGAGAACGGAAACGGAAACGCCGGCGGGAGTCTGACACGTGCGCGCCTGCTGAAGCTGCTCGACGAGCACCAGCGCGCCGTGACGTCGATACGACACGTGCTGGCGATGCTCGATGACACGGCGGTCGTCGTCAAGGCGTCGAACGGAAACGGGCACGGCGTGCTCACCGGCGCGTTGGCGATCGAGCGCGCGCGACGCGGGCGGAAAGGTCATCCAGCGACGAGCACACCGGCGAGCGCGTCGCCGGCGTACCACACGACAGAGGCTATCGTCGCGCGACGCACGCGCACCAAGGCGCTGCTCGACGTGTTCGGCGAGAGCGGCACGACACTCACGATCGACGAACTGCGGAAGGCGGGCGTCGATGGGCCCTCGATGGTGATGGTCGGGATTCTCGCGCGCTACGGGTATTTGAAACGCAAGGGCGACGCGTTCACGCGCACGCCGAAAGTCTTCGAGACGCGCGTGTGATGGCGCGCGAGCCGCACCACTTCACGGCGATGCCGGTACCGCGCTACACGCTCGACGCGCACGCGCACACGAGCTTTTACGTGCTCTTCTGCGCGTGCGGGCACGCCGAGATTTTCCCGCGCGAGAACTTCGCGCTTCTGTCGCCGGCGCAGCGCACGCGCTTCGCCGAGCATTTGAGGGTGGAGTATGGCCTCACGCTCGAAGACGACGACGCGCCGGCGCGCGACGTGCCCGCCGAGCTCGGCTGATCACAAGGCGCACGCGTTCGAGGCGTCGATACGGATTGGCTTCACGATGGCCGAGGTCGAAACCGAGTACGGCGTCGGCGTGTCGATCGCCGGCGCCGGCGTGTATCTCGCGACGCTCTTCGCCGGCGCGCCCGAGCTCGACTTCGAGTGGTTCATGCGCCTGCTGCGCTCGACACACGACGAGCTCGTCGCGACGAAGGATCGGCCATGATGCCGAGCCGGCAGGCGGAAGCGCACGCGCGAAACGACCACGCGCGCCTGCGCGCGCAGATCCCGGCGGCGTGCCCGTTGCTCGTCGAGCGGCGCGACGGCGGCGGGTTCGTGATCTCGACGCTCACCGGCGAGCGAATCGTCGCCGGGCGCTACGAAGTCGCGCACGCCTGTATCGCTGGCTTTGTCGAAGGCTGGCAGGCGCGCCAGCGCTGGGTGCTCGCGCAGGCGTTCGCGGATTGCGTGTGTCGCACGCCGGGCTGTGAGCACTCGGCGTCGACGCATACCGGCGAGCGTGGCGCGTGCGTCGAGCCGGGGTGTCTCTGCGGGCCTGGGGGTTGGAGTTGAGCCGGCGTCGCTTCTCGCGCGACGAGCTACGCGAGGCCGTGCGCCGATTCGACCCGGCCGGCATACCGGGCGCCGACGAGACGCACATACCCGAGGCCGATCGGCTCGTCTGGCGCTCGCCGGGCGCGCACGCCGAGCGTGTGCTCGCGCTCGCGCGCGACGCCGTCGCCGACGGGGCGACGCACGACTGCGGCGAGTGGCTCGACGGCGGCGCGTGCGCGCTCTGCGGCTGGCGTGAGCCGACATGAGCGACGGTACCGGCGACCGGCTCGGGTGCGTCGCCGTGCTCGTGTCGGCGGTCCTTGTCGTGCTCGCCGTGCTCTGGCTCGCCGCGTGGCGCGCCGGCGGCGGGTGAAACCGTCCAGATTCGAGGACGGCGGGCTGGCAGGCCGTCAGAGCGCCGGCGCCGGCCGGCGACCTTACCCCCGTCAGCGTCGCCGATCGTCGTTCCTGGGGCCGTCTCGCCAGCCGGCGGGCCTGTTTCGAGCCGGTCGGCCGGCTCGTCGTGCCTATTGTCGGTCGCGGCGGCGCCGACCGGCGCTCGCGCTCGGCGAGCGTTCGACGACGAGCCGGTCTCTCTCCCCCGGTCAGAAGCCGATCGGCGTGAGCGTCGCCGGCGCCGGCCGGCGCTGGATCTTGTCGATGTAGTAGACCGGGGGCTCGTCGCGCGTCGTCGTGATCGGCACGCCTTGCCCGCGCAGGCGCGAGACGATCGTCGCGACGTTCCCGACCCGACAGTGACACTCGCTCGCGAGGTCGCTACGCGTCCAGTGCCCGCCCCCATTGAGCGCGCGCTCAATACACGCGCCCGGCCGGTCGATGCCGAGCCCGCGCTCGCCGGCGCCGGTCGGGCAGCCGATCGTCAGGAGACGCGCGAGCTCTTCGAAGCGCGCCGGCGTCGTCGAACGCCAGCGACAGACCGAGCGCAGCATTTGATCCGCTTGCGCGTCGCCGCGCGTCGCGTTCGACGCCTCTCTCGACATCAGGCGGCAGACCTGGACGGCCTCACTCAGCGTCATGGCGCCACCCACGTCGCCGGCGACGAGCCCGGCGATTCGTTCGGGACACTGAGCGAGAGCACGATCGCGTGCGTCCCGCGCACGTTGAGCGCGAGCACGAGCGCGGCCGGCAGCGGAGCTTGGCACGTCCACCGGCTCGGGCGCGTCGCGTCGAGCGTCGCCGGCGACGGGTCGGTCGCGAGCAGGTACGCCCAATCGCGATCGAGCCATCGGTACCACCCCCATAGCGCCGTCTCGACGAACACCGTCCCGGCGGCGAGCACGATCCTCGAGCCGTGACCGGAGACGACGCCATTGCGCAGCACCGGGAGGTCGGGCGCGACGCCGGCGCCGAGCGTCCAGATCGCGCCGGTCGCGTCGGTCCACGGCGTCGCGGTGCACGTCACGCCGACGAGCGTGATCGGCAGCAGCGCGGCGTCGACGCGCACGTGCGCGCCGTACGCCTGCGCGACGTCGACGTCGACGGCGTCGCTCGTCTCCCAGAGCAGGCGACTGGAGACGGTGAGCCCCCCGGTGTTGGGCCCGAGCACGAGATCGCGAAAGTAATCATGGGGCGACGCGAGCGTCGGCGCGACGCTGACGGACCCGTAGCGACCGGCGATCGCCGGCGTCGTGAGGTCGCCGATCGTGCGCACGCGCGCCAGCGCGTTGGCTTCGAGCGCGTAGTGCGCGCCGGGTGTGCCGTTCACGCTCACGACGAGAGCCACGCCGGCCTGGACGGCGACCGGCGCCGCGAAGCTCGCCGCCTGCCAGCCGCTCGCGGTCTCGTTCACAAACGGCGCCGACGCGAGTAGCGCGCCGGCCGTCGACCAGAGCCGGCCGATATGCGGGCCGACGTCGGCGGCGTCGACTTTCCAGAAGCGGACGCCGGTCGCGCTCGACGCGCGACTCGGGGTCACGCGCGCGCCGAGCTCGAACGCGGTCGAGCTCGTCGACGCGACCGGCGTGCGGGTCTGCGCGCCGAGCGAGCTCGCCGACACGACGACGACGACGAGCGCGAGTCGCCAGTGCATACGTGCTCCGTTTCTGTTTTGGTGCGATGAGTTACCGGGGCGTCGTCGCGGGAGGATTCGACGGCAGCATCGTGTTGGCCGGCGCGGGCACATAGATCGGCGTCGCGCCGGTGCCGCGCAGCACGAAGATGATGATCCCGGTGACCACCGCGCCAATCGACAGGAGCGTGCTGACCAGCCCGACGACGCCGAGGATGAGCCCCCACGACGCCGACATCCCCTGACTCTTGCCCGTGTTCTGCCCGATTTGGAGGCGTAGGCTCTTGAGCTCTTCCATGTACTCGGCCATCTGCGGATTGATCACATTCTGGCGACCCTTGTCCTCGTACTGGGTGCGCTCCAAGACGGCGAGCCGGTCGGTGAATTGCGTGGTGAAGTTTTGCGTTTGCGTCGCCATCGCCGACGCCGTCGTCGCGACGAGCGTCCGCAGCGCGTCGGCGGACGTCGCCACTTGCGCGGCGAGCGTGGTGGCTTGTTGCGTCGCGCGCTCGTGCGCGACGGCGACCGCCGCGACGTCGATCTGACGAATCGCGTCGATGCGCTTGGCTTCCGCCGCCGAGAGGTCTCGCTGATGGTCGGCCCACGTGCGCATCTGCGAGTCGACGCGTCGCGACTCAGCGAGGCGTAGCTCTTCGAGCCGGCGGCTATCGGCTTGGCGCAGTAAATCGACGCGCTCGACGCGCTCGCCTTGGAGTTGCGTGCGCAGGTTGGCGAGGTCGTCAATCCTGAGCGTCGCCGCGCCCACGAGATCGAGCACGTTTTTGGTGGGGTCGATCACGCCCCCACCGAAGGCATCGACGCCGACACCTGGACTCGCGCCGCGATGGCCCAGGGGGCGCCGGCTCACCATGCGGCGCTCGACTTGCGCCTGCTCGTCGTGACTCCGCTGGCTTGCTGCTTTCGGCGGCATCAGTCCCTCACCAATCCTGGCGGCGGCGGATCGATACGCTGCACCGGGACCGGCGCGCTCGTGCCCGCCGCAATGAACGCGACCGGGCGCACCGTCACGGTGCGCAGATAGACGTTGAGCGCCGCGACGATGGCCGACACGAGCGGGAGTTTGGCCGGCGGGACAATCGTGAGCACGTCGGTCGCGCTCAGTAACGCGACGACGAAGGCCGCCGCGTTGAACCAGACGGTGCGCGAGCTTAGGACAGAGATAGCCCAGTACGTGACGGAGGGGGGGGCGCCGTCGGGCGCGCCGGTCATCGTGGGCGCCGATCGCACTTACATCTGCGCATGGCTCACAGGGTACCAGCTTTCGCGCGAATCGCGGCGATTGCTTGCGCCGGCGTGATCGGCGCGAGCGGCGCCGGCAGCGCGGCCCGTATGACGTTGAGCGCGTCGATCAGCGCCAGCACGATCGCCTTCGTCTCAATCGGAATCCCGTCGACGACGCGCTGCGCCGCGAGTTGCGCCGTGAGCGTCGCCGTCGTGTCGAGCGCCGCCTGCGCGGCGGCGAGCTCGCCGACCGACCACGGCGCCGTTTTCTTGCCGCGCCACGAGCCGTCAGGCAAGGGCACGAGCACGGCGCTCTGGTCCGCTGTGACCGAGCGGATCGCCGTCGCTAGCGCGACCGGGTCGGGGATCGTGAGTCGCAGCGTCGTGAAGTTGGCGTAGTTAGACACTGAAGACCGCCTGTCCCAAAATCCAGGTGTTGTTGACCGAGACGGCGAGCAGCGCCGCATCCTGCCGATTGACGAGCATTCCAGCCGCCGCCGCCGAGAAGTACCCCGACACGCGCACCGAGTTGTCGATGAACGTCATCGGGCCGTAAAACGTGGTCGGATTCCATGGCAGCGCGACCTTGAGATTGGTCGGGGTCGCGCTCACCGAACTTGTGTAGATGACGAGGTTCACGACGACGAGCCGACCGATGATCGTGTAGTTGAACACCACGAGATCGCCACTGTCGACGGTCCACGTCCCGCCGCCGACAGCGGTGAAGTCGCCCGCCGCATACGGGATCGCAATGACGTTGCCCTGGGTGTGTTGCGTGACGATCCAGCGCGCCGTCGTCGCGTCATAGCGGAGCTCGGCGCTACCTGCTCCAGCCGCGAGCGAGATCGTGTACGGCGTCGCCGTCGTGATCAGCCGATTCGCGGCGACGGACCCTGCCGCTTGATCGGTCAGGTTCACTTGCCCGGCGCCGACCGAGCGAATCGTGAGGCGCTGGCCGTCGACGCCGGCCGCGAGCCCGGTGAGCGAGAGCAGGCTCGCGTTATTGCAGCGCAGCACGCTCACGGCCGCCGTCAGCGCGAAGTCGTTTTGTGT
>Ga0207694_10002141_pt1 | contig 16221 bp, 11 predicted proteins | sample KBSC34metaG_FD_184353 | JGI IMG/M metagenome (GOLD analysis project Ga0207694, IMG submission 184353) | Corn rhizosphere microbial communities from Kellogg Biological Station, Michigan, USA - KBS C3-4 metaG (SPAdes) (version 2) | ecosystem: Host-associated > Plants > Roots > Rhizosphere > Soil... | reverse complement strand
TGTACGAGAACGGGCAAGTCGTGGACTCGATGCGTGTCGTTGCCGGCCGCCCGGATCCCATCGCCCAGACTCCGATGATGAATGCCTACATCCGGTACGTCGCGCTCAACCCGTATTGGAATTCCCCGGCGGACATCACCGCGAAGAAGCTTGTGCCGACCATCCTCAAGGAGGGCCGCGCTTACTTCAAGAACAGGGGCTATGAGCTACTGTCGGACTGGTCCGACCACGCGCGGGTCATCGATCCCATGTCGATCGACTGGCACGCGGTCGCGGCGGGTCGGATTCAGGCTCGCCTGAGGCAAAAGCCCGGTCCCGCCAATTCGATGGGGAAGATGAAGTTCATGTTCCCCAATGCGCAGGGCATCTGGCTGCACGACACGCCCGAGCGGGAAAAGATCGAGGACGCCGCTCGCCTCCAGAGCAACGGCTGCGTTCGGCTTGAGGATGCGGCGCGGCTGGAGCGCTGGCTGTTCAATGGCCGACCACCTAACCCGAAGGGCGCCCGGCCCGAGCAGAAGGTCAATCTGCCAACCCCGGTGCCAGTCTACATCACGTATCTGACGGCGGTGCCCAGTGGAACGTCGATCGTCTATTTCGACGATTTCTACGGCAAGGATCGCGGGGAAGTGCGGCGCTTCGCCGCGCTTTAGGAGACCTTCCGTCGGTCGAGATACCAGGGGACCATAACGGATTCCGCGCGCTTCTCCTTTTTTGGCGCGAGGCGGCCGAGGTCGAACTGATCGCTGAATTGGACCCCGAACTTGCCCGGTTGAGCCCAGCGGACAATGCCTCGAACCGGCCCGACGCCCACGATGTCGATCGCAAGCTCGACGTCTGGCGCAACCGCAATGGGACAATCGACCAGCGCGCCCATCGACGAGATGTTTCGCAACTTCACCTCGACCATCTCTCCGTCGATGCAGGTGACTGCCCGGCGCATCAGTCGGTGGCGTGGCGCTCGGCCATATGCGAAGCCGTCCGCCTGAACAGTCGCGCGGTTGGCGAGCTCGCGGGACGCCTCGGCCGCCGCGGGCTTTCCGAAGATGTAGCCCTGCACCATGCTGACCCCGAGTTCGCGGATCAGGTGCAAATCGTCATGGGTCTCGACTCCTTCCGCGCAGGTATCCATGCCCAGCGTCTCGGCCAAGGTGACGATGGCGCGAATGATCGCGGCGTTGCGGTTGGTTTCGGACGAAGCGCCACGGACGAAGCTCTGGTCGATCTTGATCTTGTCGAACGGCGCCTTCTTCAAATAGCCGAGCGAGCTATAGCCGGTGCCGAAATCGTCCAGCGCGAGGCGGACCCCAAGCTTCTTCAGGCCCGCGAACGTCTCATCGGTCGAATCGCCTTCGGCGAGAAAGACGCCCTCCGTAATTTCCAGCTCCAGCCGATCGGGGCGAAGGCCAGATTCGCGCAGATGGTTCGAAACCATTTGCACCACGCCCGGATCATTGAACTGGAGCGGCGACAGGTTGACCGCCACGCGGACGCTCTCCGGCCAGCTCTTGGCCTCCTCCATCGCGGTCCGAAGCACCCATTCGCCGATCCGGCTGATGAGGCCAGCTTCTTCCGCGAGTGGAATGAACTTCGCGGGCGAGATCGATCCCCGGCTGGGGTGGTGCCAACGCACTAGCGATTCGAAGCCGCATATTTCCTCGCCCGCGGTACGGACGATCGGCTGGTAATGGACTTCGAGTTCGCCGCGATCGATTGCTTGGCGAAGTTCGTTCTCGAGGATCTGGCGTTCAGCCGCTTCGCTGTGCATGGAAGCTTCGTAGAAGCTGTGCTTCCCGCGGCCTGCCGCTTTGGCGGCGTACAGGGCCAGGTCGGCGTTGCGGACGAGCGCATCCGCGCTGGCCCGGCCTGGATCGCCGATGGCGATGCCCACCGATGCGCCGATCATCACCTTGTGACCTTCGACCTGATACGGCCGCGAGACAATCTCGATCAGGCTCCGCGCAAGCGATTCGAGCAAACCCATATCAACCGTGCCCGGAAGCACCGCCTGGAATTCATCGCCGCCAAGGCGCCCAACCTGGCCGTGATTTCCCATTACCGACTTGAGCCTGTCCGCGACCTGCCGAAGCAGCGCGTCACCGACGGGGTGGCCGAGGGTGTCGTTGACGTTCTTGAAGCGGTCGAGGTCGATCATGAACAGCGCGCAGCCCTTGTGCCGATGGGCGGCATTGCGCAGTGCTTCGTCGAGCGTCTGGCGCATCATCGCGCGGTTCGGGAGGCCGGTGAGCGAATCGAAGCGTGCGAGGCGGGAAATCTCGCGCTCCGATTTGCGTTGCTCGGTCAGGTCCGTGCCGATCCCGCGAAAGCCAAGAAAGCGGCCGCGCTCGTCGAAGATCGGATTGCCCGAGAGCGACCAGTGAACATCCTCCTCGCTCGCCGGACGGACGACGACGTCGGAGAATGGAAAGCGCGCGGAAAGATGGAAGCCGAGGGTTTTGCGCTCCTCGGCGGATTCCGACGCATTGTCGACGGACAACAGGTCGGTGAAGCGGCGGCCCAGCAATTCCTCGGGCTCGCACTGAAAATCCTCGGCGAGCTGGCGCGAGACGTAGGACAAGGTTCCGGCGTAATCCGTTTCCCAAAACCAGCCGCGCCCGCTGTTCTCGAACTCGTCGACGAAGTGGAGGGCCTTGCGAGCCTGCGCTTCGAGCTTCAGCCTGATGCGTCCGGTAGCGATGATCTGTCGGGTTCCCGCGATGCTGTACGCGACCAGCGCCAGCGACAGGATCGCGACCCCAAACCCAATCAGCGGCGAATCCGCGAGGACGAAAGCCGCGAAGGTGGCGACTATCGCGTTCACCGCCGCGAGCGGCGGCGCGCTGATCGACACGATCGTCCCCATCGAAATGCCGGCACAGAGGATGATTTGCGCGGCCGCGATCGGGATGATGAAGCGATCGTCCTGGACGGTGTTGCCGAACCACGTCCAGAGCAGGCCGCTCACCGCGACATAAGCGCAGAGTGCGCGCACTACGTGATGCGATGGCAGGTCGACCCGACGGCGCAGGAGCATGGCGCCCGCGGCGGCTGCGTCGAGCGCGATCACCAGGATGAGCGGGATCAAAGGATTGTCGAAGGTGAACGTGTCCGGGACGTCGGCGGCCAGGAGAAGATAGGCGGCCCCGAAGATCAGGTGGGTGAAACCGAGAAGAGCCGCAATGAGATCGAGGCCGGCCAGCCGCCAGTCCGCGAGGGAACGCTCATCGCTGGTGTCGGGAGTGCGAACGTCGAACCAGCACGCGTCACGCACGGATGCGCGCGCGCGACTGCCGCTATTGGCTTCGGCTGACTTGGCGAATCGTGACCGTCGCATGGTTCCCACGGACGGGCCCGCGGCAAGATGCGACGGAACCCTCCGTTTGCGACTTTAGGACCGGGAGTTAACCGTGCTGCGAACGAACGCAGTTGCCAAGGGCTTAACCCTATTCGGGAAGGAAGTCCGGAACCGAGAGATAACGTTCGCCCGTATCGTAGTTAAATGTCAGGATTCGCGGGTGATCGCCGAGCTCCGGGAGCTTCTGAGCGACGCCCGCCAGCGCCGCTCCGGATGAGATTCCGATCAGCAAACCTTCCTCGTGGGCGGCGCGCCGCGCCATCTCCTTCGCTTCGCCGGCGTCGACATCGATCACCCCGTCGAGAATTTCCCTGTTCAAGATGCTCGGCACGAAATTGGCGCCGAGGCCCTGGATGGGATGCGGGCCGGGCTTGCCTCCGCTGAGGATCGGCGAGAGCGCTGGCTCAACCGCGAAGACTTTGAGCTTCGGCCAGACGCCCTTCAGCACCTCGGCGCAGCCGGTGATGTGCCCACCGGTCCCGACACCAGTGATGACCGCGTCAAGCGGCGTGTCCGCGAAGTCGCGAAGGATCTCCTGCGCGGTTGTCTGACGGTGCACCTCGACATTGGCTGGATTGTCGAACTGCTGCGGCATCCAGCTGCCCGGTGTCTGATCGACAAGCTCCTGGGCCCGCTCGATCGAGCCGGTCATGCCCTTCTCCTTGGGCGTGAGGTCGAATGTCGCGCCATAGGCCAGCATCAACCGGCGCCGCTCGACGCTCATGCTGTCGGGCATCACCAGGATCAGCTTGTAGCCTTTGACCGCCGCGACCATCGCCAGGCCGATGCCCGTATTCCCCGACGTCGGCTCGATGATCGTCCCGCCGGGTTTTAGCTGCCCCGAGCGTTCCGCATCCTCGATCATGGAGAGAGCGATCCGGTCCTTGATCGATCCGCCTGGATTCCGCCGTTCCGACTTCATCCAGACTTCAGCGCGGTCGCCGAACAGGCGGTTGAGGCGGACATGGGGCGTGTTGCCGATGGTCTCGAGGATGTTCGCGGCTTTCATGCCTAGCTCTCCTTCACTGGCGCTTCGGCCAAGTCGGGGACGTCGAAACTCTTTGCAAGCCGAAGCTCGGGGAACCACCAGGACCACAGGAACACAACCGCGATTGCGCCGATTCCGCCGGCGATGACCGCGGGGATTGGCCCGATGATAGCACCGAGGAAGCCGGATTCGGTCTCGCCAAGCTCGTTTGAGGCGGAGATGAAGAGGGACGAGACCGCTCCGACCCGGCCGCGCATGTCGTCGGGCGTGTAGAGCTGGATCAGCGACTGGCGGACGTAGACCGAGAACATGTCGGCTGCACCCAGCAATGCGAGGCACAGGAGAGAAAGCGGCATGGAGGTGGACCAGCCGAAGACGATAGTCGCGGCTCCGAATATACCGACGGCGATCAACATTTTTACGCCGACATCGTGTTTGAGCGGTCGGAAAGAGAAGTAGGCCGCGGTCAGCGTCGCTCCCAGCGCCGGGGCGGCTCGCAGGTGCCCAAGGCCTTCCGCGCCGGCATGGAGCACGTCGCGCGCAAAAACCGGGAGCATCGCCGTCGCGCCGCCAAGCAGAACGGCGAACAGATCCAGGCTGATCGCGCCCAGCACGAGGCGGTTGTGACGCACGTATTTCAGACCCTCGACCATTTGCGACCAGGGATTTGGCGAGCCCGCCAGGTCGGTTCGCGGCACCGGCGGGATCGCCAGCAGTCCGATGAACGCGACCGCGAAGAGTAGTGCGCTCACGGCATAGGGCGCATAGGGTTCGAAGGCGTACAAATAGCCGCCGAGCGCCGGCCCCAGGATGGCGCCCATCTGCCAGGCGATCGACGACAAGGCGATAGCGCGCGGCAGTATCTCGCGCGGAACGAGATTGGGCGCGAGCGCACCAATCGCCGGTCCTGCAAAGGCGCGGCCAACGCCAAGCAGCGCAGCCACGAAATAGAGCGCCTCCAGCGTCGTCGCATGCGTGCATGCAAGAATTCCGAGCGCGACCGCGCAGCCGAGCTCCAGCGCAACCGCCGCGCGCGCAATCCAGCGACGGTCGACCCGGTCCGCCGTCCATCCGGTGATCAGCGTCAGGAAAAAGAGCGGCAGGAACTGGACCAGGCCGATGAGCCCGAGCCGGAACGCCGCTTCCTTGAGACCCATGGTATGACGGGCGATGTCATAGACCTGCCAGCCGATGACGATCACCATCGCCAGGCTGCCGATCGTCCATGTCAGCCGCGCGAACCAGAAGTTGCGGAACTGTGTTATGCGGAGCGGTTCGGGAAGGATGCCCACGCGCGCTGCCTAGGGCGCGTCAGTCGACCCGGCAACGCTCGTCATCGCCTCCCGCTCGCACAGGATGCCGAGACGCTTCACCAACACCGGCATCGTCAGCCCTTGCACGAACAATGAGAAGGCGACGACGATGAATGTCGTAAGGATGATCGCCGTGCGTTCCGGAATGGCCGGCAGTGCAAGGGCGAGCGCCAGGCCCAGCGCGCCCCTCAGGCCACCCCAGACGAGGATATGCTGATAGCTGATTGGCACAGCCAGGGGGGAGCGCCGGAAGATCGCCGAAAGAGGGTAGACGGCCGCTGCCCGCCCCACCAGGACGAAGAGAACCGCGGCGGCAATCGTCACCGTTCCGATGCGAAGGACCGGAGCGATCGCGAGCTGCATTCCGATCAGGATGAACACGAAGGAATTGGCGAGGAAAGCGAAGAAGTCCCAGGCGGACATGAGGTGTTCACGGCCTCGTTCCGAGATCACGCCCTTCCAGCCGAGATTGCCGATGACCAGGCCGGCCGCCAGCGAGGCAAAGACGCCCGACGCGTGGAAATGTTCGGCCGTCATGAATGAGCCGTAGGCTGCGATGGTGGTCAGCGTGATCTCCACCAGATGATCGTCGGTCCTGCCGGCGACCAGCAAGACAACTCCCCCGGCGAGAGCGCCAATCAATGCGCCGCCGCCCATGGTCCAGAGGAATGAACCTGCTATTCCGACGGGGCCCGATGATGCGCCCGCGATCGCAGCCGCCAGCACGACGAACGCGACTGCGACGACACCGTCGTTAAGCAGGCTTTCCGCTTCGACCAGCATGCTGAGGCGCGGCTCGACGCGAAGCTCACGGAACGAAGCGATCACGCTCACGGGGTCCGTTGCCGCGATCAGCACGCCAAAGAAAGCCGCGCCGATCCAGCTCCAGCCGACGAGCCAATGCATTCCGGCTGTCACGACCAGCGCCGCGATCGCAACGCCGACAAAAGCGAGGAGAAGCGTGACTGGAAGCTCCCGCTTGAACGACCTCCAGCCCAGATGAAGCGCAGCTTCGAATACGAGTGGAGGCAGGAAGATGTTGAAGATGAGGTCGCGCGACAGCGGGATCGTCGGCGCATTGGGCACGTATGCGATGCCGATACCGGCCGCCGCGAGCCCCACCGCATAGGGCCAGCCAAAGCGGCGAGTCAGCATCGCGATAAGGCACGCAGCGAAGAGGAGCGCGGCGAGCGAAGCGAACTGAGCCTCAGTCATCGTTGCGCCATATCAGGCGATTTTCCCGAAATCTGCCCTTTCGCTGCTCCTGCCAGGAGTTGCCGCTTTCGCATCGTCAATGTTCGTGTATTGTTCCGCCATGGCGAAGGTGAAATCGCGTTACGTGTGCCAGGCGTGCGGCTCCGTCAGCAGTCGTTGGCAGGGGCAGTGCCCCGATTGCGCCGAGTGGAACACGCTTGTCCAGGAAGCGGCGGAGGTATCGAGCATCTTCGCGGCCAAGCACAATCTGCAGGGTGGCGGGCGCGTGATCCCGCTGATCGGACTGGAAACACCTGCCGCGCTGCCTGACCGCCTGCCGAGCGGCCTCGCCGAGTTCGACCGGGCGATCGGTGGTGGGATTGTCGCCGGTTCCGCGATGCTGGTGGGTGGCGACCCGGGCATCGGGAAGTCGACACTTCTCCTCCAGGTTGCCGCGCGCCTCGCGAGTGAGGGCAAGAAAGTCATTTATGTCTCCGGCGAGGAATCTGCAGAGCAGGTTCGCTTGCGGGCAGTCCGCCTCGGCCTTGGCGGAGCGCCGGTCCGGCTGGCGGCGGCGACCTCGGTCCGCGACATCCTGACGACGGTCGGCGACGGCGAGCCGCCGGCGCTGTTGATCATCGATTCCATCCAGACGATGCATTCCGACCTGATCGAGGGTGCGCCCGGAACCGTGACCCAGGTCCGCGCCTCCGCGCAGGAGCTGGTCCGCTTCGCCAAGGAGCACGGCACCGCGGTCGTGCTCGTCGGGCACGTCACGAAAGACGGGACGATCGCCGGTCCGCGCGTCCTTGAGCATATGGTCGACACGGTGCTGAGCTTCGAGGGCGAGCGAAGCCATCAGTATCGAATCCTCCGCGCGATGAAGAACCGCTTCGGCGGCACGGACGAGATCGGCGTGTTCGCGATGGAAGGGCAGGGGCTTACCGAGGTTCCCAACCCTTCGGCGCTCTTCCTCACGCACCGTGGTGAGCCCGTTAGCGGAACCAGCGTTTTCCCGGCCATCGAGGGGTCGCGGCCCGTCCTCGTCGAAATTCAAGCTTTGGTGGTCCGGCTTGCAAGCGGCGCAACGCCGCGGCGCGCCGCGGTCGGTTGGGATGGCGGCCGGCTGGCGATGATCCTCGCGGTGCTGGAAGCCCGCTGCGGACTCAGTTTCGCAACGGCGGAGGTCTATCTCAACGTCGCCGGCGGTTATCGCCTCAGCGACCCGGCGGCCGACCTCGCGGTCGCAGCAGCGCTTGTCTCGGCATTGTCGGAGCGGCCAGTGCCAAGCGAATGCGTCGTCCTTGGCGAGATCGCTTTATCTGGCGAGATCCGTCCGGTCGCGCACGCCGGGCTGAGGCTCAAGGAATCGGCGAAGCTGGGTTTCGAAACGGGCTGGGTGCCCAAGGGCATCAAGGGCGGGGAAGGGCTGAAGCTCGCCGAGTTCGCGAATCTGCGCCAGCTCGTCGATCAGATTCTCGGTCGCTAGCAGCATTGGCAGCCCCTCGGGTTGCGGTTCGTTGGGCTTCAGACCAATGAGCCGCCAATCGTGAACCTCCAGACCATCGAAAAACCCGGGGCGCAGGCCGAAGACGGCTTGCCGATCCCACGCCGCTACTGGTCTGTGATCAGCATCTGGCTGGCGCTGACGATGGCGGTGCTCGACGGGGCCATCGCCAATGTCGCGCTTCCGGTCATCGCTCATCAGCTCGGCGCCTCGCCCGCGGCGTCGGTGTGGGTGATCAATGCCTATCAGCTGACGATCACGATCCTGCTGCTGCCGCTCGCCGCGCTCGGCGACCGCATCGGCTACAAGTGCATCTACATCCCGGGACTCGCGCTGTTCACTTTGGGCTCAGTCGGCTGCGCGGCCGGTGGGACTCTGACGCTGCTGATCGCCGCGCGCGTGTTCCAGGGCATCGGCGCCGCCTGCATCATGAGCATGAACGCCGCGTTGGTGCGCGCGACCTATCCGGCGAGCATGCTTGGCCGGGGGATCGGCTATAATGCGATGGTCCTGTCGATCTCGGCCGCGGTCGGGCCGACGCTGGCGGCGATCATCCTCAGTGTCGCGACCTGGCAATGGCTGTTCCTGATCAACCTCCCGATCGGGATCGCCGCGCTGATTGTCGGCCGCAAAGCGCTTCCCGAGCCGCAGGGGCACGGGCGGCCGTTCGACTGGCCGTCGGCGATGCTAAGCGCGGCGATGATGGGCCTCATCGTCTTCGGCGCCGAGACCTTCGCGCGCGAAAGCTCGTCCATCGGCTTTGCGATGGTGATTGTGGGCCTGTTGGCGGGCGGCGCGCTCGTCTGGCGCGAATGGGGAGTGCCAAATCCCCTCATGCCGCTCGACCTGTTGCGGATCCCGATCTTCACCTTGTCGATCTCGACTTCGGTCGTGTCGTTCGCGGCGCAGATGCTGGCTTATGTCTCGATCCCGTTCCTGTTCCAGTCGGTGCTCGGGCGCTCGGTCTTCGCGACGGGCCTTCTGATGACCCCGTGGCCGCTAGCGGTGGGAGTGGCAGCGCCGCTCGCCGGCCGCCTCGCGGATCGCATCAACGCGGGCCTGCTCGGCGGGATCGGCCTCGCCATCTTCGCGGCGGGGCTGTTCTTTCTGTCGCGGCTCGGCGCATCGCCCGACAATTTCGACATCGTGTGGCGGATGGCGCTTTGCGGGCTTGGCTTCGGGCTGTTCCAGTCGCCCAACAACCGCACGATCGTCAGCGCTGCCCCGAAGCCGCGGTCCGGCGCCGCCGGGGGGATGCTCGCCACGGCCCGCCTGCTCGGGCAGACCACGGGCGCAGTGGCCGTCGGCGTCGCGTTCCATCTTGCCGGAGTCCACGCCACGCCGACTTTGCTGTTCGCTGCGTCGATCGCGGCGCTTCTCGCTGCGGGCATCAGCTTGCTCCGCCTCAATGTAGCTCCTCCGGGCCGCGTCGCAGTCTACAAGCCGATTCTCGACTGAACTCGAAGGGCTTTCATCGGCTCCTGCCCTAAGCTAGCGCCGGGACGTGACCGCGCTCGACGTCTTCGTCTTCCTGCTGCTGATCGGCGGAGCCGCCGTCGGCTTCGTGCGCGGATTCGTTCACGAGGTCATTTCGATCCTCGCGTGGATCGTCGGGATCGCGATGCTGAAGCTGTTCCATACCCAGCTGTGGACCGGGCTCGAGAACACGTTTCACACCAGCGTCGCAGCGGGAGCGGTGCTCGCCTTCGCGCTGCTGTTCGTTCCAAGCTTCCTCATCGTGAAACTACTCGCGCGATCGCTCGGCGGGCGGACCAGGCGCCACTCGGTCCTCGGTCCGTTCGACCGGACGCTCGGCGGTGGGTTCGGACTGCTGAAGGGCCTGCTCGGAGCGACCCTGTTCTTCCTTCTCGCCAACCTCGCGACCGACATGGTCTACGGGCCGCAGGCCGACCGTCCCCACTGGATGACCAAGTCGCGGACCTATCCGCTGCTCAACGCCAGCGGCCGCTCGATCGTCGACTGGGTCGAGGCGCGGCGCCACCATCCTCCCCGGAACGGGGAGGGGGACCATCCGGAGGATGGTGGAGGGGCCGTGACGGCGCGGTCGACCCCTCCGTCAGCGCTTCGCGCTGCCACCTCCCCGTTCCGGGGAGGATCATGATCCGCCTCTACGACACGATGGCGCGTGAGAAGCGGGCGTTCGAACCGCTGAACCCTGAGCGGATTACGATGTATGTCTGCGGGCCCACCGTCTACGGCCGCGCCCATATCGGCAATGCGCGACCGGCGGTCGTGTTCGACACGCTCGCCCGCCTCATCCGCCACGAGTTCGGCGAGAATAGCCTCGTCTATGCGCGCAACGTCACCGACGTCGACGACAAGATCATCGCCTCAGCGGAGGAGGAGGGCGTCGATCCGTCGGTGATCACCGAGCGCCACGAACGCCACTATCTCGAGGACATGGGCGCGCTCGGCGTCGCCCCGCCCGATATCGCGCCGCATGCGACGCAGGAGATCGCGCCGATGGTCGCCATGATCGAGCGACTGATCGAGACCGACCACGCCTATGAGGCGGAGGGCCACGTTCTCTTCTCTGTTCCGAGCGACCCCGATTACGGCGTGCTCAGCCGACGCGACCGCGAGCAGATGATCGCCGGCGCCCGCGTCGAGGTCGCGCCCTACAAGCGCGACCCCGCCGACTTCGTGCTGTGGAAGCCGAGCGCCGACGGTGTGATCGGCTGGGATTCGCCGTGGGGGAGGGGACGTCCCGGCTGGCACATCGAATGCTCGGCGATGATCCGCGCTCATCTCGGTAAGACGATCGACATCCATGGCGGCGGGCTCGACCTCATCTTCCCGCACCACGAGAATGAGATCGCGCAGAGCCGCTGCGCGCATGACGGAGCGCCGCTCGCCCGCTTCTGGGTCCACAACGGCTTCGTCGACATGGGTGCGGAGAAGATGTCGAAGAGCCTCGGCAACATCATCACGCCGGAGGCGCTGCTCGCGCAGGGGCATCGTGGCGAGACTTTGCGGCTGGCGTTGCTGTCGGCGCATTACAGATCGCCGCTTCCGTGGACGGAAGCGCTGGCGGAGCAGTCGAAGACGATCCTGGATAAGCTCTACCGTTTAGCGGGAGATGCTACGCCCGGCGAAATCGACGTCGAAGTCGTGGAAGCGCTTTCCGATGATCTCAACACGCCGGCTGCACTGGCGCGTCTTCAGGCAATCGAAGACCCCGCCACCATGAAGGCGAGCGCCGCGCTGCTCGGATTGCTTTCCTCCACTGAAAACGACTGGTTCCGTGGGGGAGCCGACGAAACTGCCATCGAGGCGCGCATCGCTGAGCGCACCGCGGCGAAGCAGGCGCGCGACTTCGCCACCGCTGATCGAATCCGCGATGAGCTCAAGGCCGAGGGCATTGTCTTGGAGGACGGGCCCGGGGGCACTACTTGGCGGCGGGAATGAAAGCCAGCGAATGACCACGCCGCTCTACACGACCGACATCCTGCGGCTGGCCGCTTCGCTCCACGAAGAACGCGACCTTGAGGTCGAGCATGGCCGCGCCGAACTTCGCTCGCCGACGTGCGGAAGTCGCATTGTGATGGCGGTTGAGCTGGACGAGGACCGCTGTGTCCGGATGATTTCGCAGAAGGTTCACGCCTGCGCCTTCGGCCAGGCTTCCGCAGCGCTGGTCCAGCAGCATGCGATCGGCCGCGCGCATGATGAAATCGCCGATGCGCTGGTGGTCATCAGCCGCTGGCTTGCGGAGGAGCAGGAGGAATTTGGCGACTGGCCGGGCATCGACGTGCTCGAACCCGCGCGCCCGAAGAAGGCCCGCCACGGCGCCATCCTCCTTCCGTTCCGGGCCCTGCTGGCGGCGATAGAGTCGGCGCAGTGACCACGCCCGCCGAGACGGCGCAGGCCACCACGGCAATCCTCGAAAGCGGCGCGATCATGCTCGGCGCGGCGCTGGTGTTCGTCACCTTGTTCCGCCGGCTGAAGCTGGGCGCGACCTTGGGCTATATCGTCGCCGGCGCGTTGATCGGCCCCGGCATCCTCGGCCTGATCCGCGATCCCGAACAGCTGACCAGCGTCACAGAGCTCGGAATCGCGCTGTTGCTGTTCATCGTGGGGCTGGAGCTTCAGCCGAGCCGGTTATGGCGGCTGCGCAGGGACATTTTTGGCCTCGGTTTAGCCCAGGTCGTGCTTTGTGGCCTCGCGCTCAGCGCGCTCATCTATCTCGCGCTTGGCCTTTCGGTTGAAGCATCGCTCGCGGTTGGTCTTCCGCTCGCCCTCTCATCGACAGCGCAGGTGCTCCCGATGCTGCGCGCCGACAATGAGCTGAACACGCCGCAAGGCGAGCGGGCATTCTCGATCCTGCTGTTCCAGGACCTCGCGATCGTTCCGCTGATCACGATCATCGCTGCAATGGCGCGGGTCAATCCTGACCCGGGAGCACCCGTGGGTTGGACGCTCGCCCTCTATACGGTGCTCGCTGTCATCGCCCTGGTCATTGTCGGTCGCGTCGCGCTCAACCCGCTGTTTCGCCTCGTCGGTCGGCTAGGCGAGCGCGAGCTGTTCATCGTCGCGGGCCTTTTCACCGTGATCGGCTCGGCTGCGGTCATGCATTCGCTTCACCTGTCGGTGCCGCTCGGCGCCTTCGTCGCCGGCGTGATGCTCGCCGAGTCTCCATACCGGCACGAGCTGGAGAGCGACGTCGAACCTTTCCGTTCGATTCTTCTCGGCCTCTTCTTCCTTTCGGTCGGCATGCTGCTCGACCTCCGCCTCGTCTCCGAGCGGCCCCTGCTCGTCATCGGCCTCGCGGCAGGCGTTATCCTAACCAAGACGGCACTCATCACGGTGTTGAGCCGGCTGTTCAGATGTAACTGGACCCGCAGCTTCCGCCTCGGCCTGCTGATCAGCCAGGGCGGTGAATTCGGTTTCGTGCTGTTCGCCCAGGCGACCGCGGCGCAGCTGATCTTCCCCGAGACGGCATCTTTGTTCAGCGCGGTGGTAACGCTGTCGATGGCCGCGACGCCTTTCCTGATGCGCCTTACCGACTGGCTGGAGCGGCGCGAGGAGCGCAGCGCGGCGGGGCTCGACGGTCCGGAAAAGTCGCCGCCGACGAGCGCGATCGTCGTCGGCTACGGCCGCTTCGGGCAAACGGTCGCCCAGATGCTTCAGGCCAAACGGATCGGAGTCACCATCATCGACAAGAAGCCCGCGCAGATCGAGCTGTCGGGCGAGTTCGGGACCAAAGTCTACTATGGTGACGGCCTGCGCCTCGACCTGCTCCGCGCGGCGGGCGCGGAGACCGCGAAGGTCATCGCTTTCTGCAACGACAATGAGGGCGGCGAGCTGTCGCGAAGCGCGGTCCAGGCGGTGCTCGACGCTTTTCCCCAGGCTTCGGTCATGGTTCGCGCTTACGACAGGCGGCATCTGCTAGAGCTTCGCGGGCTCGACCTCGTCCTTGCCGAGCGCGAGCTGTTCGAAGGTGCCGTCGTCATGGGCAAGGCGGCGCTTCGCGCGAGTGGAATCGGGTCGCACGAGATCGAGCATGTCGAGCGTGAGTATCGAATCCGCGACTGCGATCGATTGGAGCGCCAGCGCGAGACTGGCGATATCCGTGCGGGGTGGGAAACCTCGTTCGCGCAGGACCGGCCGCTTCCCGACGAAGAGGCTACCCCCGCCTAACTTCCTTTCGAAAGATAATCGTCGAGAGCGGCCACGATCGCGTCGACCACGTCGCCGTGAGCGCCATTGCCGCTTTTCACGTGGATGTGCGCCTGTTCGTACGAAGGCCGCCGCTCGGTCGCGAGCCGCTGCAGCGTCCCCTTGGGATCGCCGTTCCTCAGCTGCGCCCGCGTGTCTCGGCGTGACGTCCGCTCAGCGAGAATATCGACCGGTGCATCGAGCCACACTGTAATCGAGCGCTCATTGAGCAATTGGCGAGTCCGCTCGTCTATATAGGCGCCGCCGCCGGTAGCGATGACACGCAAATCGCCTTCGATCAGGCGCGCCACAAGCCGCCGCTCGCCGTCCCGGAAATCATTCTCGCCATAGCGCTCGAAGACTTCGGCCGGAGAAAGCCCCGCCGCATCTTCGATCTCGGCATCGCTGTCGACGAACGGCAGGCCGAGGCGCCTCGCAAGGCGCCGGCCTACGGTCGACTTTCCTACCCCCATCAGCCCGACCAGCACTACCGGCCGGTCGAGCCGGTTCGCCAATTCATTCACCGGAAGGGCTATACAGCGGCTCCCCCGCTCGGCAAAAGCGCCCGCATGTCCCGACTGGTTGTGCTCATCATCGTCCTGGTCGTCATCATCGGCGGCCTGATTTTCCTCTCGACCGTTCCGAAGCAGCAGCCGACGCACACGATCGAGGTTGCCGTTCCGCAAGCCGGGGGCAATGCGCACTAAATCCCTGCTGATCGCCGCCGCTGCCGCCGCGATTGCGCTGCCCGCGATCGCGCAGCAAACCGCGAACGTTGCGACTCAGTCGCTCCCAGCCCCTTCGACCGCACCCGCAGGCGACGCGGCCGACGAGGGTGCAGTCGAGGAAATCAGCCCGACGCAGCTCCAGCCGACGCAAACCGTGCAGCCCCCGATCGAATATCCCGGCTGGGCGCGCCGCGATCCCTGGGTCGTCGGCAAGCTCGATCCCGTGGCCGAGGGCCTGGGCGACAACCCCTGGGGCGACGCCAGCGGCGTGTTCCTGTCGACGCTGATGCGCCGGATGGACACGCCGATTGCCTCGCGCTGGGCGCATATCGCGCTCCGCAACGCACTCCTCGCCAAGGTCCGGGCGCCACAGGATGTGAACCCGATCGACTGGGTTGCCGAGCGCTCCTGGCTGCTGCTTCGGATGGGCGAGGCCGATGGCGCGCGAATGCTCGTCGACGGGGTCGATACCGACCGGTTCACTCCAAAGATGGTTCAGGTCGGAGTCCAGACCGCGCTGGCGACCGCCGACGCAGCAGCGCTCTGTCCGTTGGAAGGCGGAATCCGTAAATATGAACCCGCGATCCGCCAGTTCGTGCAGGCGATGTGCGCCGCGCTCGCGGGCGACGCCGACAGTGCCGGGGCGCAGATTGACGACGCGCGCAGACATGGCCGGATCGGCGGGATCGATCTCGGCCTCGCGCAGAAAGTGATCGGTGCGGCGGGAAGCGGCCGGGCCGCCACGATCGACTGGGGACCGGTGGACACGCTGACCGCGTGGCGGTTCGGCCTGGCCGCAGCGACCGGAATGGTGCCGCCCGACAATCTCATCAAGGCGAGTTCGCCCCAGCTTCGCGCGTTCGAAGCGCGGGCGCCGCTCCTGACGCCGCAGCAGCGGCTCGATTCCGCGATGATCGCGGGCGGGCTCGGCGTATTCTCGTCGCAAAGCCTCGTCGACCTTTACTCCGCGATCTACGATTCGACCGATCCGAGCGACCTTCCGACGACCGACGCGTGGCAATTGCGGCAGGCGTTCGTCGGCAAGGACGAGACGACCCGTCTCGATGCGATCCGGCACATGCTGGGAATGGCGAAGGACGGACCGCAAAAAGAGGCGGCGCGTGCGCTGGTCGCTCGCGCGGCCACGCTAATCAAGCCGGATTCGAAGCTAGGCAAGGACGCGCCCGAACTCATCTCGGCGATGCTCGCGGCGGGCTACGACAAGGCCGCCGCGCGCTGGATGCCGGCAGTGAACGGGATGAACGACGCCGACGCCGACCGCTGTTGGGCGATGCTTGCCCTCGGGGCCGGGGACGTGAGCAGCATGGGGACAAGCCGGCTCACCGGCTTCATCAGGCGCGACGACAGCCCCAACAGGATCCGGAGCGCCTTCCTCGTCGCCGGTCTGGCCGGACTTGGCCGGATCAGCACCGACACCGCCAATTCACTCAATCGCCGCT
>Ga0207694_10002134_pt1 | contig 16254 bp, 13 predicted proteins | sample KBSC34metaG_FD_184353 | JGI IMG/M metagenome (GOLD analysis project Ga0207694, IMG submission 184353) | Corn rhizosphere microbial communities from Kellogg Biological Station, Michigan, USA - KBS C3-4 metaG (SPAdes) (version 2) | ecosystem: Host-associated > Plants > Roots > Rhizosphere > Soil... | reverse complement strand
GTACGACATTGCCGAAGCCGTGGCAGGCGAGGAAGTCGACGAGTTCGACGGTCGGAACGAAGGTCGCCCCGCCCATTCGGTGAAAGCGGCGCAGCCAGGCGAATACGACCGAAGTCAGCGCGCCGAGGCCGTAATGGCGCGCGAAATCGTCGAAGCGCGTGTGGAAGCCGGTACTCGCCGGCAGGCCCAGATCGCGCGCGGCGCGCAGCGCCGACCAGCCCAGCGGACCCTCGGTCGCGACGTAGATCGCATCCGGCCGCTGCAGCCGCCAGAGCGCGCGCAGGCGCCGCGCGGCCGGCAGGCCGAATTGCAGGCCGGGGTAGTGCGGCAGGCGCATCCCACGTACGAGTGTGGTCTCGATGCGGCCCTCGGCCACGGGCACGGCCGCATCGCTGCGCTGCCGCGGCCGGATCAGCTGCACCGCATGGCCGGCCTCGGCCACGCCGTGCGCAAGGCTCGCGACCGTCAACGCAACGCCGTTTATCTCGGGCGAATAGGTTTCGGTGACGATGGCGACGCGCATGCACGCACTCCTGCAGTGCGTGCACCGTAACCACGTCACCTTAAGAGTGGGTTACCGGAAAATGTCGCGGCGGTGACAAATGCGTGCCGAACCGGTGCGGCGGTTCGTGTCAGCGTCCGATCAGCGACTTGCGCAGCTTCGAGAACAGGCCGCCGCTGTTCTCGGCTTCCGAGTAGCGCGGCTGGCGGCGCTCGGTTTCGAGCGCGTGGATCGCCTCGTAGGCGTTGATGACGTCGAATACCTCGGACATCTGCGCGCCGCTGACGGCGGCTATCTCGTTTAGCTTGGCCATGTCGCGCATCACGTTGCCGATTCGCGCGTGGGTCGGCAACTCGGTTTCGATCACCGTGCCGTCCTTCAGCTTGTAGCGGCCACCCGGGTCCAGGTGTGCCGCGAGCCGGCCGCCTGATTGCACCAGCGTCGCCAGCCAGATCAGCCGCGAATACGGTTGTGCCGGATGCTCCTGGCGGATATGCGCCAGCTCGGCGGTGGTCAGCGGGTGCCAGTCGCGTTGCGGCAGTGACTGCCTGCAGTACGGAACCAGCGCTTGCAGCGAATTGGAACCGTTGTGGAACACGCGCGATTTCGGGTCGAGCGTCAGCGACGGCGAGCCCTTCAGCACCAGCGTTGCCGGGCCGCCCAGCAGATTGCCGCGCAGGTAGTCGCGCAGCGTCGTCGGAGCCTGCATCGGCGCCGGTTCGAGGCCGGGCGGCGGCGTGAGGTTTATCTCGCCGGACGGGCGATCCGCACGCCGCAAGCCGCCGCCGCCATCGGCAACGCGTTTTTCGCTGCGCGCGGTCGCGCGGTGGCCGGCTTCGATCGTCGTGTCTTCCTTCAATTCGAGCGGTATGCCGAATGCGGGCTTGGCCGCAACCGAGTCGGGCTTGAGCAGATCGTCGAGTCCCTGTGCTGGCCGGGCTTCGCGTTGCTGGCCGCTTTCCAGGTGCAATTCGACTTCCTCGATTTCCTCCGCCGGAGTCAGTTCCTCGAGGTCATAGAAATTCTGCGCGTTCGGAATGATAGTCCCCGCACCCTCGAACTCGCTGGCTGCGCCGACTTCATTGAGCAGCTCCGACACGCTTTCCAGTCGCAACGGACGCGCCAGACGCATTTCGCCCTCGCGCAATTCTTCGCTGCCGAGCACGGCGCAGCGCTTGCCGCTGTTGAACGCCCTCTGGCGCGCCATCTGGCCTGCGAACGTTGCCGGATCGGCGATGATGAGGTCGGCCTTGTCCTCGGTACCCCAGCGCCACATGTGCGACAGATGGTCGATTGCGGCGCGCCGCATCAACAGGCGCAGGTGGGCCTCGTCCTCGTCGCTGAGGCCGATGGCGACCAGATACTTGTCAGTGGTCACGGTCCGCTGCCCCCGGTTCCCAACTCCCTGCGGCAGGAGTTTTCCTTACGGGCTTGATATTACTGCAAAACCGCCCGCAGACGTATACCTGCTTGCTGACGGATTTCTGACGGATGGCACGAGAAGAACGACGTGCGCGGGGGCACCAATCCTAGCGCGTGATCGTCTCGGCGACCGGCGGGTGGGGCGGCTCGATCTCCACCGCGGGCGCCGGCAGCGGCGCCGCCGGCGGCGATCCGGCCGCGCGCGATTGCTGCTGCATCGCCCACAACGCCGCATAGCGCCCGGCCTGCGCCAGCAGGTCGCGGTGGCGGCCGCGCTCGACGATGTGACCCTGGTCGAGCACCAGGATCTCGTCCGCGTCGACGATCGTCGACAGGCGGTGCGCGATGATCAGCGTCGTGCGTTCGCGCGCGATTTCGGTCAACTCGCCCTGGATGATCTTCTCGGTGCGCGTGTCCAGCGCGCTGGTCGCCTCGTCGAAGACCAGGATTGCCGGCCGCTTGAGCAGCGTGCGCGCGATCGCGACGCGCTGCTTTTCACCTCCGGACAACTTCAGGCCGCGCTCGCCGACACTGGTGTCATAGCCTTTCGGCAGGCTTTCGATGAAACCGTGGATATGTGCAGCCTTCGCCGCGGCGATGATTTCCTCGCGTTTGGCGTCGGGACGTCCGTAGGCGATGTTGTAGTAGATCGTGTCGTTGAACAGCACGGTGTCCTGCGGCACGATGCCGATGGCCGCGCGCAGCGAATCCTGCGTCACGTCGCGAATGTCCTGGCCGTCGATGCGGATCGAACCGGCGCTGATGTCGTAGAAGCGATACAGGAGCCGCGCCAGCGTGGATTTGCCGGCGCCGGTCGTGCCGACCACGGCCACGGTCTTGCCGGGCGGGATCGAAAAATCCACGTCGCGCAGGATGTCGCGGTCCGGATCGTAGCGGAACGACACGTGTTCGAAGCGCACCTCGGCACCGCGCACGACCAGCGGCCTGGCATCCGGCGCATCGCGGATCTCCTGTGGCTTGTCGAGCAACGCGAACATGCGCTCGATGTTGGTCAGGCCCTGCTTGACCTCGCGGTAGACGACGCCGAGATAATTCAGCGGTATCGACAGCTGGATCAGGAACGCGTTGACCAGCACCAGGTCGCCGACGCTCAGCGTGCCGGCCACGACGCCGGCCGCTGCGCGCCACAGCAACAGCGTCAGCCCGATCGCGACGATGCTGGCCTGGCCGATGTTGAGCACGGCGAGCGTCTTGAGGCTTTTTACCGTGGCCTCTTCGTATTGCTTCAGCGCGAAATCGAAACGGTGCAGCTCGTGCTGCTCGTTGCCGAAGTACTTTACCGTCTCGTAGTTCAGCAGCGAATCGACCGAACGCGCATTGGCTTCGGTGTCGGCGTCGTTCTTCGCGCGGTAGTAGCGCAGGCGCCATTCCGTGACCGAAAAGGTGAACGCCACGTAGGCTGCCAGCGTCGTCAGCGTGATCAGTGCGAACCAGATGTCGTAGTGCACGATCAGGATGGTCGAAACGACGATGATCTCGAACAGCGTCGGCAGGATCGTGTAGATCGTCCAGTCGAGCAGGTCGGTGATCGACACCATGCCGCGCTCGACATCACGCGCCACGCCGCCGGTGCGGCGGTCCAGGTGGAAGCGCAGGCTCAACGCATGCAGGTGCGAGAACACGCGCAGCGTGACCTCGCGCGACGTCCGCGCGAGGACGCGCGCGAACACGACCTGGCGCAGCTCCTGGAACAGCGATGTCGACAGGCGCAACGCGCCATAGGCCAGCAGCAGCAAGGCCGGAATCGTCAGCACCGACAGCTTCAGGTCGAGGTTGTCGACCAGGTGCTTGAGGATGACCGGCACGCCGATATTCGCCAGTTTCGCCAGCACGAGCAGGATCAGTGCAGTGACGACGCGCTGCCGGTAATGCCAGACATACGGCATCAACCGGCGCATCGTGGCGTACAGGGTGGCGGGGGGTGTTTCGGCAGTCACTGATGGCAGATGGGGGTAGCGAGGACTTTCACAAGAACGTTTTGACGACGCAAGCGGCGCAGACACCAGCCAGCGCCCGTGTGCGCGGTCGTTGTGCCGGTTCGGGTCAACCGGGACGTTGATGTTATTCCGCCGTCCGCAATGTTCGCGTGACGGCGCAATGCTCCACCGGTTTGCAATCCGGCGTATTATTTGCGTCTGCGCAACGACCAGCAACGGAGTCGCCATCATGCGTCATTCTGCAAGGTTTGCAACGCTCGGGCTGCTGGCTTTCAGTGCAACCTTCTCCACGCTCGCCCAGCAGCCCGCCGGCTTGCCGCGAACCAGGGCGCCAGCGGGCGCCGAAGTGTTCTTCGTCGCTCCCGCGGACGGCGCGGCCGTCGGCCAGGACGTGAAGGTCGAGTTTGGGGTCAAGGGCATTGCCATTGCGCCGGCAAGCGAAAACAAGCCGGGCACCGGCCACCACCATCTGCTGATCGACCAGAAAGACCTGCCACCCGGCGACCTGCCGATTCCGAACGACGCCACCCACAAGCACTACGGCAAGGGCCAGACCGAAGACACGATCCACCTCGAGCCGGGCGACCATACGCTGCAACTGGATTTCGCCGACGCCCTGCACGTGCAGTTCGATCCGCCGATCGTGTCGAAGAAGATCACCGTCCACGTCAAATAACGGACGGGGGCGCTGCGCTCGCTTCGGCCCTCCCCTTCAAGGGGAGGATTGGGTGGGGATGGTGTTTCCTTACCTCGTCATTCCTGCGCAAGCCAGAATCCTGTGTCTTCGCTTTCTTAAACCTCGCGAGAAGCGAAGCTTCCACTCGCCCTATGGGCGAGCGGGTCACTTTCTCTTGTGTGGCCAAGAGAAAGTAACCAAAGAGAAGGCCACCCCCGACGGCGCGCTCTTCGGGCATCCTGCCCTGCGAGTGCGCGATCGCACTGCGGGGTTCGCTGGATGCACGTCCGTGTGCATTCAGCGAACTGGCGCGCATCCTGCGCGCCACCCTGCGGGCTGTTCCTTCGTGCGCTCGCCGCGCCTCAGGGGGGCGTTTCGGCGGCATCCTGCCGCAGAAGCAAAAGCAAGAGCAGCCGCTCTCCCATCCACCAGTTCGAGGCAGTGCAGGGATGCACGGAGTCATGGATCAACGGCGCCGTTCGCGGTGCCGAGCATCGCAGGTGACGGCGGAAAATGCCCGCAGGGGCGCGCACAGGATGTGCGCGCGTCGGCTGACAGTACACGGATGTACTGCCAGACGACCCCACCGTCACCGAGAAGCGCAGGAACACCCCGCCGCGCATGACGCGCGGGGGGGCACCGCGTCCGGTGCTAGACCTTTTTGGTTACTTTTTGGGGCAATGCCAAAAAGTAACCCGCGCAGCGGAGCTGCGCGGACGCCCTGCTTTGAAAGTAACCGGCTCGCCGCAGGCGAGACGAAGCTCTGCACCTCAACCTAAGATCAAGATGGATTACCCGCGACTCCTGTCGCGTGCCCTCCGGGCCATAACGAAAGCGAGCGCGTCAGTGCGACAGGTCCAGAGAATAGACGGCCGTGCCGTCGCCGTTGTCCTTGAGCTGGGTGACGTTGTCGATACCGGCCGCGCGGGCGATCTCGAGTTTGCCGGCAGCGGACTTGAACGTGACGGGACCTGCAGTCCTGACTTTCGCGAAGCGCCAGTTGCGATCGTTGCCGAAGCGCGTGCGCGTGATCTGGCGCGCGTCGCGGACATAGGCGATCAGCACGTCGCGGTTGAGGTCGGGCGCGGGTATCACGACATTGCTGCCGTCCAGACCGGGGAAGTTGCCGCCGCCGCTGGCGCGGTAATTGTTGGTGGCAACGATGAACGGCTGGTCGGGGCGCACGGGCTGGCCGCGGTAGCGCAACTCCACGATGCGTTCGCCGAGCGGCCGGGTCACGTCGATGACGTACGCAAGGTCGCCCTGCAGCACGTCGAACAGGTAGGTCGGGACATGCGAGTTGAGCAGGTCCTGCGCCTCGGCCTTGTTCGGATCGATGCGATTGAACCAGCCGGCGGACTTTTCCAGCCATGCCTTCACGCCGGCGCCGTCGATCTTCACCGCATTGAGCGTGTTCGGGTACAGGTACAGGTCGGCGGCGTTGTTGATCGCCAGCGGGCCGGCCTTCACGTCGGTATAGTCCTTGGGCCCGCCGAACCCGGCCTTGAATACCGAGGTCGCGCCCAGTACCGGCACGCCGGCAAGCTGCGGCATGTTGGCTTTTATATACTTCTCCACATAGTCGCGTTCCGCCGCGTTGACGATCTGCAGCGCGGATATGTCGCCCGCGGCGACGAAGTAGGTGCTCATGTCGAAATCGCTGCTTCCGATCGGCGTCTTGACGTAGGCGATCGTGCCTTCGTGCTCGGGCCGCACCAGCGGCGCGATGTCGGCATCCGGCTCGACATAGCTTCGGTCCGCGTTGCGTACCGAGCGCACCTCGGCGTGCGTGGTGCCGCGGTCGACCTGCCAGCGTCCATGGTTGAAGTTGAGCGACAGCTCGATGACGCCGATGTTCGAGCCATAGAAGTTGCCCATGACGGCCGGCACGCCGCGCACGAAACCGCGCTCGTTGTCGACTTCCGGCAGGTGCGCGTAGCGCGACTTCGCATCCGACGGATTCGGAAAAATCGCATGCGAATGACCGAGCAGCATCGCATCGATGCCGGGGACCGCGGCCAGGTGCCAGGCGGCGTTTTCGGTACCGGTCGACCGGTACGGCGAAGCATCGATGCCACCGTGCACGATCGCGATGACGAGATCGACGCCAGCCTTCTGCACTTCCGGCAGGTATTTTTGCGCCGCCTCGACGACGCCCATGACGCTGACCTTGCCCTCGAGGTTGCGCTTGTCCCATTCCATGATGCCGGGCGGCGTCAGGCCGATCAGGCCGACGCGCAGCGTTACGTCGCGCAGCGCGCCGTCCGGTGTCCGGGCGCGAAACGTTCGCGTCAGCACGCGCCATGGCGCGTACAGCGGCTTGCCGTCCTTCGTGCTGAACACGTTCGACAGCACCAGCGGGAAGCGCGGACCCTTGCACTTTTCGACCGGCACGCCGGCGATGTTGTACGGCGTGCCGGTGACCTGGCTCAGGAACTTCAGGCCGTAGTTGAACTCGTGGTTGCCGATCGTGCCGGCGTCGTAGCCGAGCGCGTCCATCGACTTGTAGATTGCCAGCTCGCCGTCGCACGGCAACGGCTTGACCAGCGCCTGCCAGTCCGCCAGCGCGGTGCCCTGCACGGTATCGCCGGTGTCGAAGGTCAGGCTGTTTTCGAATTCCTTGCGGGCGGCAAGGATCAGTTCCGCCGCGCGCTCGAATCCGATGTTCCTGTCCTCGGCCAGCTTGAAGTAATCGTAGCTGAGCACGTTCGCGTGCAGGTCGGTCGTTTCCAGCAGCGCCAGTTGCAGGTGGCTGCCGGATGGCGGAGCAGGCGTGCCGGCCTTTTCGCTGCCCGTGCCGGCACAGCCGGCCAAGGTGAGCAACACGCTGAGCAGGAGCGGTCGGGCGGCCGGAAAACGTTCGGACATGAGTGAGCCTCGCGATGAAGGCGCACAGTGTAGCGTGCCGTGCGGAGACGATCATGACCGGTGCGGGACGGCGTCGTTAAGATTCGCAATGCCGCCGTCGTAGCGCGGTCGAACGGCGCCACGCCGGAGCCGCAGGCCGCGTCATCTGCTAATCTGTCGCCCCGTTTTTGTCCATTCGATCGATGACCGTACGCACGCGCTTCGCACCGAGCCCGACCGGTTACCTGCACATCGGCGGTGCCCGCACCGCCTTGTATTGCTGGCTCGAGGCACGCCGGCGCGGCGGCACGTTCATCCTGCGCGTCGAGGACACCGATCGCGAGCGTTCGACCGAGTCGGCGGTCAGGGCGATCATCGACGGCATGAGCTGGCTCGAGTTGAGCCACGACGAAGGCCCGTACTACCAGACCTTGCGCATGGAACGCTACCGCCAGGTCGCCGAAGAGATGGTCAGGGCCGGCAAGGCCTATTACGCCTACGAGACGAAGGAAGAACTGGACCGCATGCGCGCACTGCAGATGGAGCAGGGCATCAAGCCGCGCTACAACGGCCACTACCGCGAGCGCAACGAGCCGTTGCGCGATGACCCGAACCGCGTGATCCGCTTCAAGAACCCTGCCGGCGGATCGGTCGTGTTCACCGACAAGGTCAAGGGCCGCATCGAGTGGAGCAACGACGAACTCGACGACCTGGTCATGCTCCGTTCGGACGGTTTTCCGACCTACAACTTCGCCGTCGTCGTCGACGACATCGACATGGCGATCACCGAGGTGATCCGCGGCGACGATCACGTCAACAACACGCCGCGCCAGATCAACATCTACCACGCGCTCGGTGCCGCGGTGCCGCAGTTCGCCCACCTGCCGATGATCCTCGGCGCCGACGGGCAGAAGCTGAGCAAGCGCCACGGCGCGGTCAGCGTGCTGCAGTACCGCGACGACGGCTTTCTGCCGCATGCGCTGCTGAACTACCTTGTGCGGCTCGGCTGGTCGCATGGCGACCAGGAGATCTTCTCGCGCGAGCAGATGGTGCAGCTGTTCGACATCGGCGACGTCAACAAGGCTGCGGCCCGGTTCGACATGGAAAAGCTCCGCTGGCTGAACCAGCATTACCTCAAGCATGACGACCCGCTCGAAATCGCGCCGCACCTGGAATGGAACCTGCGCCTGCAGGGACTCGATCCCGCGCATGGTCCGGCGCCCGCCGACGTCGTTGTTGCGCTGCGCGACCGCGCGCACACCCTGCGCGAGATGGCCGAGAAGGCCTCGGTCTGGTACGGGCCGATCACGCACTGGGACGATGCCGCCGTCGCCAGGCACCTGAAGTCGGCGACTGCCGTGCCGGCACTCAAGGCGGTGCATGAGCAACTGGCCGCCCTGAAAGAGTGGAAAGTGGAAAATGTGCACAGTGCGATCGAAGCGGCGGCCGCGGCGATCGGCGAAGGCATGGGCAAGGTCGCGCAGCCGCTGCGCGTGGCCATGACCGGCACGCAGGTGTCGCCGTCGATCGATCACACGGTCTACCTGGCCGGCCAGGAGCGCGCGCTCAAGCGTGTCGACGACGCGCTGGCGAAGGCCGGCGCGTAGCGAGCATGGCCTGCGATCTCGCCACGCTCGCGTCGACCGATTCGAGCGATCCCGAGCAGATGCTGCAGGTGCTCGACCAGTGCACGCAGGCGCTCTCCGATCCGCGCCTGTGGTTCTGGGCAATTGTCCTGACGATCATCTGCGCCGCGGTCGGCGCAATGATCGGCAGGCGCAAGAATGCCGTCGTGCGCGATGCGATCCTCGGTGCGGCGCTCGGTCCGATCGGCTGGATCATTTCGCTGTGCCTGCCGGCAACGAAGCCGAAACCCGCGTGTCCGGCCTGCAAGCGCCCGGTAGATCCGGGCGACGTGCATTGCCGCCACTGTGGAGCGAAGCTCAAAGCCGGGTAGCCCAGGCGGGTTCTGGCCGGACGCCGCTCGCCGTGCCGCGACACCGTCGGGTGTGAACATCGATCCGGGAGCGCAGTTTCCAACCGGCGCGGGCGGCCACGACGCGGCAGGCGCGGCAGCCGCGTTCCGGCATCGGCAAGCCGCGTGCGCTGAACGGCTGCCCCGGTGCGGATGCCTGCGAAGGCGAAGCTTGATCCCGCGCGAACCGCGCCCCACGTTTGGAGTTATGATCCGGCCGGGGAACCCGTTGCCTGCCATGTCCGCCAAGACCGCACACTCTGAACAGCATCACCATACGCACAACGCCAAGGCGTTCGTGCGCGAGGTGTCGGCTGCGTGCGAGAAGCGCGGGCTGCGGCTGACCGAGATCCGGCTGCAGGTGCTCGAGCTGATCGCCGCATCCGACAAGCCGGTCAAGGCCTATGATCTGCTCGACCGGCTCAAGGACGATCGCAGCAACGCGGCGCCGCCGACGGTGTATCGCGCGCTCGATTTCCTGCTCGAGAACGGATTCATCCACAAGCTCGAATCGATCAACGCCTACGTGAGCTGCCATCATCCGAGCGTCGCCCATCATGTGCCGTTCCTGATCTGCGACCATGCGAGTCGGCGACCGAGATCTGCGACGAACGTGTCGCCAAGCTGCTCAGCGACCAGGCCAAGGCGCTCGGTTTCCGCGCGCGCGCGCAGACGCTCGAAGTGCACGGCAAGTGCAAGCGCTGCAGCGCCGCCTGACCTGACCGGCGCGCGCCACTCAAGATCATTCGTCACGCCGAATCCAGGAATCCGCACCGGGGACGCATTCCGTTCTGGTTGCAGCGGCGCTTCTTGCGGGAATGTAAGTTATGTTATAACATAACAAACATGACGCCCGTCCATCGCCTCGAAGTGATGCTGCCGACACTTGATCTGCAGCGTTCCGCCAGCATTACTGCGCGCTCACCAACGTTATGTTATAACTTAACCATGCAGCTCCAGCCCGCCCCGCATCCGCACGATCCGGCCGGCCACGATGGTCTGGCGCAGGTTGCCGACCGCGTCGGCGCCACCGCGTCGTTCCTGTGCGCGCTGCACTGCGCTGCGCTGCCGTTCGTCTTCGCGCTGCTGCCGGCCGTGGGCCTGGGATTTCTTGCCGACCACACGTTCGAGCGCTGGTTCATCGCGTTCGCCACCGTGCTGGCAACCACCATGCTGATTCGCGGCTATCTGCGGCATCGCGTGCCGTTCGCGCTGGCGCTGCTGCTGCCTTCGCTGGTGCTGCTCTGGCTCGGCGGCTATGTCTACGATTTCGAGTCGGCCGGCGGCTGGCATGCCGCACTGGTCGCGCTGGGCGGTTCTGGGGTCGCGCTGGCGCACATCGTCAACCTGCGGCTGGCACATGCCCATGCGCATGACTCGTGCTGCCCGCCGAATGCGATTGTGTAACGCCTGCGCTCTCACCTAACATCCCGTGCCATGCGCGGATCAATGCGAATCGTCGAGGTCTGGCGCGTGGCCCGCGCCGGAATGTCGACAGCGTCCTGGCCGCCCTCGGCTCGATACGCCGCAGGCGCCCCTTGGCCCGAGCCTGTCGAAGGCCCACGACGATCGGCCCGGAATGATGCGAACTGAGGCACTACAGCGATCCTCGCCCGCAGCATGTCCATGACCGCGCACGATCATTCCGCACATCACCACGTCGCCGCCGACAGGGGCGAGAGGCGCCTGTTGCTGGCGGCCGCGCTGACCGTGGCGACGCTGCTGGCCGAAGGCGTCGGTGGCTGGATTTCCGGTTCGCTGGCGCTGCTCAGCGACGCGGCGCACATGCTGATCGACGCGTTCGCCCTGCTGCTGGCCTGGGGCGGCGCGCATTTTGCGCGGCGTCCGGCCGACGGCCTGCGCAGCTTCGGCTACGCGCGCCTCGAGGTTCTGGCCGGCTACAGCAACGCGCTGCTGCAGTTCGTGCTGGTCGTCTGGATCGCGGTCGAGGCGGTTTCGCGGTTGATGCAGCCCGAGCCGATCCTGTCCGGCGTGATGCTCGTGGTGGCGTTGCTCGGCCTCGGCGTGAACGCAATCGTGCTCGGCGTGCTCGGCCACCACCACCACGACGATCTCAATCTCGCCGGTGCGCGCCTGCATGTGATCGGCGACCTGCTGGGGTCGTTCGGCGCGGTGATCGCGGCGCTGGTCGTGCGCTACCTCGGCTGGCTGCCGGCCGATCCGCTGGTGTCGTTGCTCGTGTCGGCGCTGATCCTGGCCAGCGCGTGGTCGCTGTTGCGCCGCTCCGCACACATCCTGCTGGAAGGCACGCCTGAGGGAATCGAGCCCCTGCTCGTCGCCGAAACCGTGCAGCGCGAGTCCGGCGTGCTCAATGTCCATCACGTGCATGTCTGGCAGCTGGCGGGCGGCCGGCGCATGGCCACGCTGCACGCGCGCCTGGACCCGCAGGCCGAAGCGGCCGGTGCACTGGCGGCGATGCAGCGCGTGTTGCGCGAACACTTCCACATTGCCCACGCCACGATCCAGATCGAGGATGGCGACGACTGCCCGGAAGGCGATTGCCACGGACACGCGCATCGTCACCATGCTGGCGAGGAGCATCGGCACTAGATGCCGGAAGAAGGTTCACGACAAAGCGAAGCGCCCAACACGGGTTTGTGCGGATGCGAAGAATGTCGACGCAGACAGGGCAGGCAGGACCACTGTCGAATCAGGAATGCGCGTGGATCACACAATCCGCATCGAGGCCTTTCCGACACGTTCCGGATCGCGCGGGAAGCCCTTGGTCGGCGCGCTGGCGGCCGATGTCGCGCAGGCCATGGCGCCGTGCGGTGCCCTCCACCGCGTTCTGGTAAGCTACGCGGCCTGTAGACTTTATCTGGAGTGATGCGATGGGCAGAGGCGACCGCAAGACACGCAAGGGCAAGACCGCAATACGCAGTTACGGCAACGCAAGGCCGCACAAGGTCAAGACGACCGCGTCCGGCGCCGTTGCGAAGAAGCCGGCCGTGGCCAAGCCAGCCATTGCAAAGAAGGCGGCCCCGGTAAAGAAGGCGGCGCCCCGCAAAGCCGGCTGACACTGCCTGCCGGCACAGCGCCGGCAGGCCTGATGAAACCCCGCCGCGAGCGGGGTTTTTTGTGGCAGCGAGGGGCGCGGAAATCCTGCTAGAGTCGGCGCATGGCGTGCGCAAATCACCGTTTCGCCGGCAGCCGGAGGCGGCTTCAGCGTGCGGCCGCGCACCTGATCGCTGCAGCGCTGATGATGTTTTCCACGGGTGCCGTGGGCCAGCGCAGTTACTTCAGGATCTACGATCAGGACTACGGCCTGGACGTCGGCGAGATTGTCGCGCTGGCGCAGGACAATGACGGCTTCCTGTGGATCGGCTCGCATCGCGGACTGGTGCGTTTCGACGGGCGCAGCTTCGTGCTGTGGGGCCAGGACGAAGTCGATGAGGTCGTCGCGCAGATCAGCTACGGACCCGGAGATGAACTGCTGATACGCACGGCGACCGGACGCGCGTTGCGGCGAACCGAGCATGGACTCGAGCCCGTGGCCGGGGTGGACGGGAAGCCGCTGCTCGCGCTCGATGGCATCGCGTTCGACGCTCGAGGCAACCTGTGGATCACGGCGCACGGCCGGCTGTGGCGCCGGAGTGCGAATCGTGACTGGGAACGGGTCGAGCGCGGGATGCCGGCGGACGAAAAGGCATTGCGCGTGTTCGGTGCCGGCGACGGTGTCGTCGCGCTCACCGACCAGGCGGCGTGGCAGCTGCACGGCGCCGAACCGGCGCGGCGCCTCGTTGCGCAGAAGGATCTGTGGTTCGCCGTGTCCTCGTCGGATGGATCGGTCTGGCTCGCCTCGCATTACGGCAGCGGCCTGTGGCGAGTCGATGCCGGCGGCGCGCACGCGATCGAGCGCCCGGGTGGCCGCGGCATGGACATGCGCGAGCGTGGCGGCACGCTGTGGCTGTCGCTGGACAAGGCGCTTCTGGCGTACAACGCGGACGGCAGCATGCGCAGGCTCGGAATCGCCGAGGGCGTTCCGAGCGGCGGCCCCCTGTTCGTCGATCGCGAGAACAGCCTCTGGCTCGGAACCTTCATCGGCCTCATGCAGTTTCCGGAGCCTGACACGTGGGAGTGGGGCGAGGCCGAAGGCCTGCCATCGGCGCATGCCTATTCGGTTGCCGAATACCAAGGCACCGTATTCGCATCGACCTGGAGCGGCCTGGCGCAGATGAATTCCGCCGATGAACGGCACTTCGCTTTCGATGCTGCCGCACCGGTTTTTGCCGGCATTTGCGCGCTGGAGGGGCACGGCGTCTGGGCATTCGATCGCGATCATCTGCTGCACTGGCGTGGCCGAAAATTCGAAGTCGCCGGCCCGCGCAGCGAGGGCGAATTGCTGGACAGCTGCGCCGCCGACGCGAGCGGCGCGGTCTGGATTGCAACCACGGCGAGACTGCTGCGCCTGCCAACCGGAGAGGCGCCTGTGCGCGAGGTCACCCTCGCACCGGCCGGCATCGTCGACGAAATCTGGCTCGACGCTGCCGGCGAGCTGCGTGTCCTGGACGAAGCCGCCATCTGCCGTCTGCGCACGACCGGACCTGACAACGTGAGTCGTGAGGATTGCCACCCGATCGGGTCGCTGATCGTGCCCAACTCGATCGCTTCGGTCGCCCCGAACCGCACCTGGATTGCGGCGAACAATGGCATCTTCGAGTTCGATGGCGCGCATGTGCGCCGCTTGCCGGGCAACCACCTGCTCGCCGGTGGCATCATCCAGTCGATCACGCCGGCAATGGCCGGAGAGTGGTGGGCGGCAGGTGCCGGAGCACTGCTGCGCGTGCACGACTGCGGCGGTTGCGACATCGGCTGGGAAGTGCGCGAGACGCCGGGGCAGTGGCAGGGCCTGCCCGGAAATTCGGCAATTCTCGCGCGCGAGGATGGACGCGGCGATTTGTGGATCGCCGGCAACCGCGGCATCTGGCGCATACCGAAAACGGCGCGCGTAGCGCCGGGACCGGCACCACCGCTGGTGCCCGTACGTGCGAACGTCGACGCGACCCGGCAGCGCCTGGGCGGCATGATCGAGTTGCCGCCCGATGCGCATCGCCTCGAACTGGAATTTGCCGCCCTGAGTTTCAGGGACAGAACCCTTTTGCGCTATCGCTCGCGGCTTGCGGGCCAGGACGAATGGTCGGCGCCGTCGCGCTCGCCGGTGCTGCAGTTTGCCGCGCTGGAGCCGGGCGCTTACCACGCCGAGATGGCGGCAAGCCTGGATGGCAGCCATTGGACCGATCCGCCGGCCGGAATCGACTTTCGCGTGTTGCCGCCGTGGTATCGAACATGGTGGGCGTGGCTGCTGTTCGCGCTTTCGGCAAGTGCGGCGTTGGCCTGGGCCTATCGCCTGCGGGTCACCGCGCTGCTGCGCGTCGAGCGCGAGCGCACGCGCATCGCGATGGATCTGCATGACGAACTGGGCAGCGGACTCGGCAGCATCGGCATGCTGGCCGGCGTGGCGGCGCGCGAGGATCTCGACGCCGGCGAGCAGCGCCGCCTCGTGCGCGAGATAGCGAACCTGTCCGGTTTGCTCGGCAGCGGGTTGCGCTCGCTGGTCTGGTCGTTGCGCAGCGGCCGCGCCGGTCCGGCCGAACTGGCTGCGCAGATCGCCGATCACGCGCGACGCCTGTTCCCCGGCGACACGCCGCGGCTGACCGCGCAACTGCCGACAGACGCGCCCGACACTGCGCTCGCGCCGGAGCTGCGCCGCCACTTTCTGTTGCTGGCACTCGAGGCCTTGCACAACATCGCGCGGCATGCCGGCGCGCGAAACGTCACGTTGTCGCTGCAGACGACGGCCGACGGCGGTCTGCGGCTGAGCGTCGCCGATGACGGCCGCGGCTTCGATCCGCGGCAGGACTCCGTCGGCGCCGGGCTCGAGAGCATGCGCCGCCGCGCCGCGGCGATCGGGGCACGGCTCGAAATCGCCAGCGCACCGGGCGAAGGCGCGCGCATTACGCTCGACTGGCCGGGGTCGGCGCCAAGGGCAATCGCATGATCATGCGGTTGCCGGGAATGCAGAGTCGGCGGACAGTAGCGCGATGAGCGGAATGCCAGCATCGGCTCCGGCACCATTGCGTCTGGCGACGGTCGAGGACGACCCGCGTTATCGCAACGGGCTTGCCATGTTGCTGCGCGGGTTGCCCGGCTTCACGCACGCGGCTTCCTTCGGCGCAGCCGAACCGTTGCTCGCTGCCGTACGCAAGGCACGAGAGCTGGGCATGCCGATGCCGTGGGACGTCGTGCTGACCGACATGGGGCTGCCGGATGCCGACGGTGTCGCGCTGACCACCGAGGTCAAGCGGCTTTTTCCAAAAATGCGCGTCGTCGTGCTGACCGTGTTCGACGAGCCGGCGCGCGTGCTCGCCGCGATCTGCGCCGGCGCCGATGGCTACCTGCTCAAGAGCAGCGGCAGCGAGGAACTGATCGAGCAGCTGGAGGCCGTCGTTCGCCACAATGCTCCGCTGAGTTCGGCGCTGGCGAACACCGTCCTGCGCCTCGTTCGGGAAAGCCAAGTCGATCGCCCCGGTCCGGCGAACCTGCCGCGAGACCTCGGTCTGACCCAGCGCCAGCTAACGGTGCTTCGCGGCCTCGTCGAGGGCCTTTCGTACCGCGAGATCGGCGAGCGTATGGAGATCTCCCTCGACACGGTCCGCAGTCACATCCGCCAGATCTATGCGGCGCTGCAGGTGCACAGTGTTGCCGAAGCGGTGAGCTACGCTTTGCGCCACCGTTTGGCCTGAGGACTCGCGCTGATCGGGGAGTTCCGAAGCAGGGCATGCTGCGCCCGCTTGCCCGCCGAGCCGCGCACTCCGGATTGATCCGCAGCCAAGACTTACGCGCTACCGCTGTC
>Ga0207694_10002133_pt1 | contig 16255 bp, 19 predicted proteins | sample KBSC34metaG_FD_184353 | JGI IMG/M metagenome (GOLD analysis project Ga0207694, IMG submission 184353) | Corn rhizosphere microbial communities from Kellogg Biological Station, Michigan, USA - KBS C3-4 metaG (SPAdes) (version 2) | ecosystem: Host-associated > Plants > Roots > Rhizosphere > Soil... | reverse complement strand
AGGCACCGTGATAGTGCGGCCATCGGAGAGTTTGACAACCAAATTATCCTCGCCCACCATGACGCCCTTCGCCGCCGTATTTTTAAGATCAATTCCCGAAGTACTCATGCCATGCCCTCAAGAGCAACTCTTCGCGTTCCCGGATGAGCCGCTCTACTCGCCGAATTTCGACCGCCGCAAATCCTTGGCCGCGATCTAGCACGACTGGACCCAACCAGTACTTAGCTTCGAACTGTTCCCGCTCCACATGTACATGGCGAGGCTCATTCCCGTCCGGCGAATAAAAGAACAGCCGGTAGGGTCCAACCCGTAGAACCGTCGGCAACGTTTTCAGTTTAGCTGGTCGGTGGTCACGGCAGCAGCCCCAGCATCTTCTCAATATCTTCAGCCTCAATATAAAAATGCGGCGAAGCCCGCACCCATCCAGCCCGCGGAGCCGTAATGATCGAGTGCTCCCGCAATCGCGCACAAATCCCCCCGCTATCGATCCCCCCCTTGCGGAAACTGACGATCCCCGCGTTCGGTTCGCCCAGCACCTCATACCCCCGCTTCCGCACGCCCTCGACGATCTGCCCAGCCAGCCCGCGCACCACCGGCGCAATCTGATCGATCCCCACCTCCAGCAGAAAATCCAGCGCCGCCCGCAGCCCGTAGCAGCCAATCGTATTGAGCGTCCCGCACTCGTAACGCCCCGCATCCGCCCGCAGCGTCATGTCGCGGCTAGCGTAGTCGTTGTAGGAAGCCACATTCGTCCAGCCAAACTCCACCGGCTCCACTTGCTCCTGCAAACGCCGCGAGATATAGAGGATGCCGCACCCTTCCGGCCCCAGCAGCCATTTATGCCCGTCGGCCGCCAGCGCGTCGATATGGGCGGCCTGAACGTCCACCGGAAACACTCCAAGCCCCTGAATCGCATCCACAAGGTAAATGACCGCATGCCGCTGGCAGATTTCGCCGATCCCCACCAGATCCGCCCGATACCCCGTCAGAAACTGCACAAAACTGATTGCCAGCAAACGCGCTCCCCGCGCCGCTTGCTCGATTCGCTCGAGCGATGCCGTAGCCGGCAGCCAGTCAATCCTAACGCCTTTGGATTCAAGCCGCCGCCAGGGATACTGGTTCGCCGGAAATTCCTCCTCAAACGCCACGATCTTATCGCCCGCCCGCCAGTCGAGCCCCATGGCCACTGTCGCGATCCCCTCCGACGTATTCTTGACGATCGCAATCTCCTCCGCAGTGCCGTTCACCAGCCGCGCCGCCCCCCGGCGAAGCCCCTCATAGCATTCAAGCCATTGCTCATAATGGAGCGATCCCCAGTCCAAAGCGTCCTGCGCCAGCTCCTGCATCGCCTCCGCCGCGGGACGGCACAACGGACTCACCGCGGCATGGTTCAGATACGTCAAATGCCCGGTCACGGGGAAGAATTCGCGGTACATGAATTAAGAGTAATCTTTTGGTCTCACGCCGCGTCAGAAGGCGTATACTCAGAATTGAGGAGTACCTATGCGCCGCCTTGCAACACTCGCCTCGATTTCCCTGTTGGCATTCTCCTTGTTCGCCGCCGACAAGAAGAAAGATCCCGATGAAATCGGGAATCGCGATGTCGGCAAGGGTGTGAACTTCTACTCGATCGAGAAAGAGATTGCGCTCGGCAAAGGGCTCGCGCAAGAAGTCGAGCGGCAAGCCAAGATCGTCGACGATCCGGTGATCGCCGAGTATGTCAATCGCCTGGGCCAGAATCTGGTGCGCAACTCCGACGCTAAAGTTCCGTTCACCATTAAAGTGATCGACACCGAAGAAGTGAACGCCTTCGCGCTCCCCGGCGGCTTCTTCTTCGTGAACTCCGGTTTGATCCTGAAAGCCGATTCGGAAGCCGAGCTAGCCGGCGTGATGGCGCATGAGATCGCCCACGTCGCCGCGCGCCACGGCACAAGGCAAGCCACGCGCGGTGAAATCGCGCAATTGGCCACCATCCCGCTTATCTTCATGGGCGGCTGGACCGGCTACGGAATCCGCCAAGCCGCCAGCGTGGCGATTCCAGTTGGCTTCTTATCGTTCTCGCGCGGATTTGAATCCGAGGCGGATCTGCTTGGACTCGAATACATGTACAAGAGCGGCTACGATCCCGGCGCGTTCGTCGATTTCTTCGAAAAGATCCAGTCTCTCGAAAAGAAGAAACCCGGCACCATGGCCAAAGTGTTTTCCACGCACCCCATGACCGAAGACCGCATCACCACGGCGCAGAAAAACATTCAGGAGTATCTGAAAGAGCGCCCGGAATACGTAGTCACCACGTCTGAGTTCAACAACGTCAAAACGCGCTTGATGGCCATGCACAACAAACGCAAGGTGGATACGCAGGATACCAATCGTCCCACGCTGCGCAAAGCCCCCGGCGCCAGCACCGGCGACGGCAAAGACGACAAGGGCGGCAGCGATGACGACCGTCCAACTCTGAAGCGCCGCCCCGATCAGTTCCGCTAAGGCTTGCCTTAAGCAGTTCTTTAGCGTCCGCGTACCACCGTGCAGCTTCGGTCTGCGCACGCTCACTGCCCAACACAGAACCGCGCGCGCAACAAGCGGCCGCAGCCCCGTTAAGGCTTTAACTCACCACCCTTCTTGCGCTTACGCACCAACAGCGCTTCCAGGATCAACTGCGCTCGAGAGTTGGATTTATCCAGTTGCAGAGCCTTCCGCTCTTCCTTCTCCGCCGTGTCCCAATCCCCCACGATCGCCAGCGAGAGCCCCAGGTTCGAATGATTGCTCGACTCGCGAGGCATGAGCCGCGCCGCTTCCGCAAAGGACTCTTTCGCGTCCCCATACTGTTGCACTTCCATATATTCGAGGCCCAGCAAAGTGTGCGCGTAGGGCGCATCCGACGGGCATTTCACGAGCGCGTCGCGTAGACCATCGATCGCGGCATGGTGATTCCCCAGTTCCGCGAAATGCATGGCCTTATCAAACAGCCGCCGCGCTTTCGAAGAGAGTGGGTGCCGCAGCGCATCGGCCGAAACCGTAGGCGACCCTGACAAATTCATCGGCGCCGGTTCCGGAAAACTCGAAATCGGATCCACCGACTCGAGCGACCCAAAACCAGGAAAACCGAAAGGCCGCCCCAAACCTGCGTCGTACGGATTGCCGTAACGAATCTGCCCCCATGAAGGGACACCGCCCAGCCAAGCAACTGAAATCAAGACCGTCAGGCGCACGCCCGCGGCCATGCACACGTTAGGCATAAATCCTCCGGATGAATTTTGTGAAATTTCACCTCGCGGTGAAATATGGACAGGATATTCCTAACGACTGAGTTGCTTCCGACGGGGAGGGCGAATTACTTCCATTCCTAGAATATCGTTGAGGCATTTCCGCGTCCAATCGATATTCTTTATATGCCCGATGCGCTCCACAGCTCAGAAGTTTGCCTGAGAAGTGGTTGCTGCAAACCGGGTTATGCCGCGGAGCCTAATCGTGATGGCGCAACCGGCGATCGGTTTCGACGACTTCGAGCAATCGTCTAGTCGTGTCGTTTTTCGCATCCAGTTTAAGCGCCTGCTGCAATTCCTGCTCAGCACGATCGTATTGCCCAGTGGAGGCGAACGACAAGCCTAGATTGGAGCGATTGATCGGGTCGCGAGGCAGCAGCATCACCGCTTGTTCCAGTGCCTGAATGGCAGCTTCCGGCTGATCGGTTTTGAGATATTCGACGCCCAGCCACGGCTGGATCCAGGCCGCCGATTCGGGATGCTTGGCCAGCGCCTTCGTGAGTTGCTCGATCGCCGAAAGATGATCCCCGGCTTGGGCGGTGCGCAGCGCCTTGTTGATCAGTTCCCGGGTCTGCGCCGAAAGCGGATGCCGCAATAACTCTGCCGAGATGGTGCCCGCCCTGGTCGCCTCATCGCGCGAGGGCAGAGCGTTCTCCGCCGCCGTCCCCCAAGCAGCCAGCAAAGCCAGACACGAAAGCAGCAGCCTGCCTATAACGACCTCAGCACTCACTTCGGCACCGCAGTCAACTTTCTTTATAATTCAATGTGTAGCAGATTACAAAATGGTTACAAGACTCTCGGCCGTATTTGGTCACGCGGACGCCTGACGTGTTCGCCGTGAGACGGCAGTCGCCACCACTGAAGCCTTCAGCAACGCCGCACCGCACTCGGCTCTGAATGTAGTGTTGGCAAACCGCGTGCACTAATATTCGTCATGAAGAAGCGAGACGACGAAAGCACTCGAACCTACAACACGGTTGCTGGCAAAGAAAAGGGGTTAGGCCCCGATTCTGCCGGCCAGTCCGGCGACACGCAAGGATTGTCGGAACTAGCCGGCGCGGATTCGGAAAGTGTTTCCGAGCTCCTCGAAGAAGGCCAATCTTTCGAAGCCGAAGTCATCAGCGGCATCGAAAACGCCCCCGAACCCGACGTAGCCGAAGTCCGCACCCGGCAAGTGCGTGATGACGACGTCCCCGACGAATATCTAGGAAAAGATAATCCCGACTAACCCTGCAATTCCGCAGCGATTTCGCGCGCCGCTTGCCTAGCCTGCTCGACAGCACCGATCTCAAAGCTGATCGCCCCGACGCCCGGATGCCCCCCGCCGCCATAGCGTTCACAGATGGTGGCCAGGTTATACTTCAGCGGCCGCTTTGCCCACGGATTAGACCCCACTGAAACCTTCGTGCGGAACGGCGAAGTCGTCACCGAAACCGTATACAACGATTCCGGAAACAAATAGTACGGAATGAACTTGTTATAGCCCTCAATCTTTTGCTCGACAAGATCGAAGTACACCACACCATCCTTGCAATGCGATTGCTCGCGGACCACGTCGATCATGTGCAAGTGGTTTTGATACAGCGGCTGAAAAATTGCCTGAATCTCGGCATCGGCCGCAATCTCGCCCAGCGAACGCTGGCGCATCATGCCGATAATCCGCTGCACCGTCCCCGAGCCCTTGGAGCTCTCAATCACCAGCGTCAACTGCGTAGCGGGCGACAGCAGGTCAACCGCTTCCTGAGCGTCTTTATAAAGCGCGCCATCGACGATATCGGCCCAAGCCACCAACTCTTTTAGGTCGCCTGGATTAAACCCGAACTTCTCCCGCGCCACCGTCGCAATGTACATCGTGCACGACCGGAACGTCGGGTCGAAAAACTTGTGTCCGCCGGTGTCGTGCCGGAAATGCTCGCCGTCTTCAGGCGAAAGAAACGCGCTCTGATGATGATCGAACCACCAGGTCAGCCGCGGGTCCGTCGAATATTTGAAGTCAACAATCGCGTTCACGTCGCCGTCGAACATCTCCGGCTCAAACAATTGCGAAGCCTTATGAGCCAGCCCAGTGTAGGAAAACTCGGCCCCCGGATAGAACTTCTCCTCGACGAAACGGCTGAAGAAAGCGGCGGAAGCCGCGCCGTCGAAGCAGTGATCGTGATAAAGAATTCGTACCCGCGTTGGCATCGTAAATTAAGTTGCGTGGAAAACCTGCTAGTGTCTCGCAAATGAGGGGCATTATGCAAGGCCCCCGCCGTCCAATGCGAATATGGTGTCTATGAATTTGCCGATTCGCCACGCTTTAGCGACGCTCGCCTATCGTCTGGGGAAAGTCTTGCGCGGCACTCCCGCCGAGTTTCGCGACTTCCAAGCCGCCGGATCCGTCCGCACGCCCGGCCAGATCCTGGCTCACATCGGTGACTTAATGGATTGGGCGCTATCCCAAGTAGAAGGCCGCAAACAATGGCGCGATTCCGAGCCGCGCAACTGGGAGCAGGAAATCGCCCGCTTCTTCGCGGCTCTGCAAGCATTAGATCAGCGCATCGCAACGCAAGGCCTTGGTGCAGCGAGCGCGGAGAAGCTATTCCAAAGCGCCATCGCCGATGCGCTCACCCACACCGGACAACTCGCCCTACTGCGCCGCATGGCCGGAATCCCCGTGCGCCCCGAGAACTACGCCGCCGCCGACATCGCCACGGGCCGAGTAGGCGCCGAACAGTCCCCGCCCAGAGCCGAGTTCGGCTAACGCCCCGGCGGAGGCGCCGCGTCCACGCCCAGCAATCCCGCGCGCTCGATCGAAGTTTTCACCAAGCCAGTGGCCAGCACCTCTCCCAGCATTTTGTTGAGAGCGCCCAGACGCTCCGCATCGCCTTTGGCAAGAGCCACCGCCTGCCCCGCGACAAAGTAGTTATCCGCCAGCACTCGCAGCTTGGGAAAACGAGCCGCCGCCTCCATCAGCCTTTGCCGATTCGCCGCGAACGCATCGATCTTCCCACTCAGCAGCACGCTCTCAATTTCCTCCAGCGCCGGCATCGCCGCCACCGTATCCACGCGATTGTTTTTCAAGTTGGCGCTCAAGTAAACATCCTGCGTGTCATTCTTCACCGCCGCAATGTGAATGCCCGCGCGATCCGCATCCGCAACTTTCTGGAGCGGGGAATCCGCGCGCACGATGTAGCTATTCGGCATCAGTAGCCAAGGCGCTGAGAAATCCACATCCGCCGCCCGCCCCGCGTTGTAAGCCATGAAACCCAGGTCGGCCGTATGCGCCTGCAGCCGATTGATGATGTCCCGCGCCCCCGCCGCCGGAATCAGCGTGTAAGGGACTCCCATGCGCCGGGCCAACTCCTTGACGAGATCCGCCACCGGCCCCGTGACCGCTCCGGTCTTCGCATCCACCCGCCCCAGCACGGGATTGTCCCCCAGAAACGCCGCCCGCAGCGTGCCCGTAGGCGCCAGCGTCGCCGTCTGCGCCGCGCAAGGCAAAACCGCCACACACAAAAGAAGAAATCGCCGAAGCCAGTGCATGGGATGATTATAGGCCGAACCCATGAAGTTCGACAGCCGAATCCTTCCGATTTATGCCGCCATGGTCGGTGCGATGATCCTGGCGCTGATCCTAGCCCAGATGTATTGGAAGCGCCGCTTGAGGAAATGGGCCGAGAGCCAGCACCTCGAACTAGTGAGCTTCCGCGGCGCCTGGTTCTTCGAAGGCCCCTCCGCCTGGGTCCGCAGCCGCAACCAGCACGTCTTCCGCGTAGTGACCAAAGACCGCAACGGCCTCACCCGCTACTGCTGGGTAATGTTTGGCACCTTCTGGGGCTTCACCTGGGCGAGCCCATCACCAAAATAGAGTGGGGCGACGCCGACGACTAATCTGGGATCGAAACGCAGCCAACAAAGGTGGTGGATTCGGGGACGCTTTCCCCGTCGGCTCGCATGGTCTGTACATGTAATCGCACAGCTCCGCGAATAAGGTCGGCGGTGTCATCGAGCGTTGGGCCAGCGGCCACGCAGCCTGGGAGGTCTGGAACTTTAGGATACTAGGTAGCGTCGTTTCTGAGGCGCTTCCGAAGAGGATGATCGGCACTGGTCACTCTGCCCGGGTGGCATGGCACTGACTATTGGCGGCGAGTGCTCGCTGCTAAACCACCAATTAGAGAAACCGCTCCCCAGCTTGCGCTACAATGAAAATCTACCTTCCGGTGGACACCCCCAGGTATTTGACCCCCGGGGCCAATCATGTTCGATAACTTAAGCGACAAGCTGCAACGCGTCTTCAAAACTCTGCGCGGAGAGGGCAAACTCTCCGCCGAGAACATGGACGCCGCCTTGCGCGAAATCCGCGTCGCCCTGCTCGAAGCCGACGTGCACTTCCGCGTCGTCAAACAGTTCATCGAAGCCGTCAAGGAGCAGGCCACGGGCCAGGAAGTGCTCACCGCGCTTTCGCCCACCCAGCAAGTCATCAAGATTGTCCGCGACGAACTGGTCAAAATGCTCGGTACCCACCAGGCCAAGCTGCGCATGGCCAACGAGCCCCCCAGCGTCATCATGATCGTCGGCCTGCAGGGCTCTGGCAAAACTACTTCGACCGCGAAACTCGCCCGCTGGCTCTCGAAAAACGGCAACTCGCCGATGATGGTGTCGGTCGACGTCTACCGCCCCGCCGCCCGCAAACAACTCAGCGTCCTGGCGCGCGACCTCAAACTCCCCGTCTACGAAGGCACTCCGGACGAGACTAAACCTATCGACCTGGCGCGTTCGGCTCGCAAGGAAGCCATCCAGACCGGCCGCGACGTGGTCTTGGTCGATACCGCTGGCCGCCTCCACATCGACGAAGACCTAATGACGGAGCTGAGCCAGCTCAAAGACCTCCTCAATCCCACCGAGATCCTATTCGTCGCCGACGCCATGACCGGCCAGGACGCCGTCAAATCCGCCGACGAATTCCACAAACGCCTAGGTATCACCGGCGCGATTCTTACGAAAATGGACGGCGACGCCCGCGGCGGCGCAGCGCTCTCCATCCGCTCCGTAACCGGCCAGCCCTTGAAGTTCGTCGGCGTAGGCGAAAAGTCCGACGCCCTCGAGCCCTTCCATCCCGACCGCGTAGCGCAACGCATCCTAGGCATGGGCGACGTCCTCAGCCTAATCGAGCGCGTAGAAGAAACCATCGATCAGAAGCAAGCCGAAGAGATGCAGCGCAAGCTCATCGAAGACGACTTCACTCTAGGCGACTTCCGCGATCAGATGAAGCAGATCCGCAAGCTCGGGCCGCTCGAATCGATCCTGGGAATGATGCCGCAAGTCGGCATGATGAAGGATCTCAAGAACGTCAAGGTAGACGAAAACGAAATCAACCGCCTGGTGGCCATCGTCGATTCGATGACCCCCAAAGAGCGCGCCAACCACATGATGATCAACGGCCAGAGGCGCAAACGCATCGCCAAAGGCAGCGGGACATCGGTGCAGGAAGTCAACAATTTGCTCAAGCAATACGCGCAAATGCGCAAGATGATGAAGAGTTTCACGGGTGGCGGCGGGTTCCTGGGCAAACGCCTGGCGAAAATGAAGCTGCCCCCCGGTTTGCCCTTTGGGCGTTAAGTTACGGATTATAGCCGATTTGCCCTTTGTACAGAAAATTGATGATCATAGTAAGGATAGGAGTTTAAGGAATGCTGATGATTCGTCTAGCGCGGTTTGGCGGCAAGAAAAAGCCGTCCTATCGCGTGGTGGTAATTGACAAGGAGCGCGCCCGCAACAGCCGCTCAGTAGAAGTAGTCGGAATCTATAGCCCGGTGGCGAAACCCAAAGCCATCAAGCTGGAACACGACCGTATCCAATATTGGATCAAGAACGGCGCGCAGCCGTCCGACACCGTGGCCCGCCTGATCCGCATGAACCCGGCAGTGCCGGAGCCCGCAACCGCCGCTTAGTAAGCAGAGAGGTGTGACAGTGAAAGAACTGGTAACGGAAATCGCCAAGATACTCGTCGACAACCCCGGCGAGGTGACGGTCCGCGAAGTCGCGGGCGAACAGGTGACAGTTCTGGAGCTACGCGTCGCCCCCGGGGATCTTGGCAAGGTGATCGGCAAGCAAGGCCGCACGGCCCGCTCCATCCGCACCTTGTTGGGAGCCGCCGGTATGAAGCAGAACCGCCGCTTCACGCTGGAAATTCTGGAATAGGGCGGGGCAGTGGAAAACTGGGTGGCGATCGGCAGGTTGTGGCGCACCCGTGGGAATCGCGGCGAATTACTGGGTGAACTGGATAGCAGCGAGCCCGGCCGCGAAGAGAAACTGAAGGAAGTTGCGCTCGAGAAGGACGGTCGGCGCCAGGTGATGCAGGTTGAAGAAACCTGGCGGCACGATGGCCGTCCAGTGTTCAAGTTCGTAGGCATCGATTCAATTAACGATGCTGAGAAGTGGGAAGGCGCCGAAATGCTGGTGCCCCCGAATGAAGTCGAGCCGCCCGAAGAGGGTGCGTTCTCGTATGCCGACCTAGTCGGCTGCAAGGTTGTAGGTGAAGAAGTAGTTGGAGTGGTAACGGAAGTAGAGGAGTATGGTGGCGCGCCGCTGCTGAAGCTGGAAGCGGCGGACGGCCGTGAGATTCTGATTCCGTTCGCGCGGTCGATCTGCAAGGTGATCGACGTAGCCTCGAAGATCATCCGGGTGGAGTTGCCGGAGGGTTTGCTGGAGCAACAGTGAAGTTTCACATCGTGACGATCTTCCCCGAGTTTTTCCGGGGGCCCTTCGAGCACGGCGTGATCCAGAAAGCGCGCGAAGCAGGGGTGATCGAGATTCACGTGCACGATTTGCGGACGTGGACTTACGACCGGCACCGAACTGTGGATGACCGGCCCTTTGGCGGCGGCGAAGGCATGCTGCTCAAAGCGGGACCGATATTTGAAGCTGTCGAAGCGATTTCGCCCGGTTTTATCAAAGGGTCTTGTGAGGGATCGAAGGTGATCCTGCTATCGGCGCAAGGGAAAAAGTTCGACCAGGCCAAGGCCCGGGAGTTCAGCGAATTGAAAGAGCTGCTCCTGATCTGCGGCCGCTACGAAGGCGTGGATGAGCGCGTCGCGGAGCACCTGGCGGACGAAGAGCTTTCGATCGGCGATTATGTATTGAGCGGCGGTGAACTGGCGGCGGCGATAGTAGTAGATGCCGTAGCCCGCCTGCAGGCAGGAGTGCTGGGGAACGAAACCTCCAGCGTCGACGAGTCGTTCAGTGAAGAAGGGTTGCTCGATTGGCCGCAATACACCCGGCCCGCGGAATTCCGCGGTTGGAAAGTGCCGGAAGTGCTGATCGGCGGCAACCACGAAGAGATTCGCAAGTGGCGTAAAAGCGCCGCGCGGGAAAAAACCCGCCGCCAGCGCCCAGATTTAGTTTGAATGGCTTTAGTTTGAGAAAGTAGGAAGATTATGCAGAACGCAACGATGGCCAAGATCCTGAACAAGAACAAGAAGGCGACCCACCCCGAGTTCCGCCCCGGCGACACCATCAAAGTGCACGTCAAAATTAAGGAAGGTGACAAGGAACGCCTCCAGGTTTTCGAAGGCACCGTAATCGCCCGCAACAACACCGGCATGAGCGAGACCATCACCGTCCGCAAAGTTAGCTTCGGCCAAGGCGTCGAGCGCATCTTCCCGGTGCAGGCCCCCGTGGTCGACCACATCGATGTCGTCCGCACCGGCCGTGTCCGCCGCGCCAAGCTGTATTACTTGCGCGGATTGAAAGGCAAAGCCGCGCGCCTGCGCGAACGCGAATAGCGCCGCCACCGTTCTCAGCATGCCCAGCAGCCGCTACGAGCGTGCCGCCCGAAGCGCCGGTTACCGGACCATTGCCGGACTGGACGAAGCCGGGCGCGGCGCGCTCTTCGGCCCCGTTTTCGCGGCCGCCGTCGTGCTCGATCCCACACGCCAGATTCGCGGCCTCGACGATAGCAAGGAGCTAGAGCCCGACCGTCGCGAAGTGCTAGCGGAACGCATCCGCGAGCGCTCTCTAGCCTGGGCCGTAGGAGCCGCCGATGCCTTCGAAATCGACCGCGTCAATATTTTGGAAGCCTCCCGCCTAGCCATGCAACGCGCCCTTGGGCGCCTTAGCATCGTCTGCGATTATCTGTTGTTGGATGCGATCCGTATCAACAGCGCTCTTCCGCAAAAGCCACTGATCCACGGCGATTCCCTATGCTTTTCGATCGCCGCCGCCTCCATCCTAGCCAAAACCGCACGCGACCGCGCGTTAACCCAGTGGGACGAAGTCTTCCCGGAATACCGTTTGGCGAGCAATAAAGGATACGGCACCCGCGATCACCTCGAAGCCCTCGACCGCCTGGGTCCCACCACCCTCCACCGCTTCAGCTTCGAGCCAGTACGCAACGCCAGCTGCCATTCGGTGTGGACCGGATACCCGGCCGCGATCTCTCCCCAAGGCGAACTGTTCGTATGTCCCTGACGCCCGAAACCACGCCCCAGCCGGAAGCGCTTCCCGCGCCACCGCCCGTCCCCGCCCCGCCCGCGCGTGCGCCAGGAACTCTGCGGCGCCGCCTGTGGGTGCTGCTATTCGCGATCTTTGCCTTTGAAGTGGGCTCTTTCCTGGTGGTCTTCCCCTGGATGGATTCCTGGAGCCTCAACCACCTCCCCGGCTACTTCGCCTCCAACCAAATAGCCGTGCAGGATCTGTGGGACGATCCGTCTTTCCGCGGTGCCCTCAGTTGCCTGGGGTTTCTGAACGTCTATATTGCCCTCCGCTCGATTGTCCAACTCATCCGCCGAAGCAAACAAGCCGTTTAGCGTTTCAATTATTAATAAATTTTAATTGTAACCTTCCGGTTTTCGCCCCCTCTTTCGAGTACTCCCCTCTTGACGGTACTAAGGGATAACCCTTATACTCGCAACTAGCCTGAAGAGATATTGTAAGGTGTTGCTCTTAGCACCATCTTGAGCAATGTACTAAGTGTTCAAATTCTTATGTATTAGAGGGTGGTGTAGAGTGAAGCGTGTTACAATTCTGACTGCATTTGTTTTGGCGCTCCTGAGCGTCAGCGCGTATGCATGGACCATTTCCCACGGACCGATCGCCTCGAACACGGATGGTAGTGTTCTGGTTACCTCCGGTCCCCCGCCTATCGGTGGAACCAACGTGGCCTCGGGACCGCCGCCTATCGGTGGAACCAACGTGGCCTCGGGACCGCCGCCTATCGGTGGAACCAACGTGGCCTCAGGACCGCCGCCTATCGGTGGAACCAATGTGGCCTCGGGACCGCCGCCTATCGGTGGAACCAATGTGGCCTCGGGACCGCCGCCCATCGGTGGAACCAACGTGGCTTCGGGACCGCCGCCCATCGGTGGAACCAATCTTAGCTAAGCTCACCGCGAAAGGCTTACGTAGCGCCGGGAATCTGCCGACTGGGGAAGTACAGCCCAGCGTGCCAAGATGAGCTACTACGTATACGATCTACTGGGGATCGGCAATGGGATTGTCCTATTGTCGGTCCTCGTTTTGCTTTTGCGTGGCCCCTTCCGAAAGTTCTGGGTTCTCCTCCTCTATGTTGCGTGGGAATTGTTCGCCACCGTGACGCTAACGATTTTAACCCCCCTTTACAACAATCCGGGCATCGAAAACGCTGCGCGCGCAGATGCCGTAAGATTGTACGCGCGTCTGTACTGGAGCAACGACGTCATCGTGGATCTGCTGCGCTTCCTGCTGGTGATTGTGCTCACCTACGCGGCCACTCCGGAAGGCGCCAAGCGCGTGTCCATAGGCCGTATCTTGGGCGGCATCGTGGCCGTGGTAATGGTGCTGCCGTTCCTGCTCTTTCCCCTGCATTTCGCGCCCTGGCCGGAAGCCTCCTGGTTCAACAGCACCAGCGAGCTTTTGAACTTCGGCGCCGCCATCATGAATCTGGGCCTGTGGGGAGCGCTCCTCGCCAACCGCAAGCGCGATCCCCAGTTCGTCGCCGTGAGTATCGGCTTGGGCGTTGTCGTCACCGGAGCCGCGCTTTCCTACGGCCTTCGCCATCTGATTCCCGCTAGCGCCATCTTCATACCGAACGTATTCCTGATGCTCACGCAACTCGCCGGCTGGACCATCTGGTGCCGGGCTTTTTGGCCCGTCCCCAAGCGCAGTCCAGCGCCCGAAAGCGCCCTGGCTCCGTCGCCCCACAGCTAGCTCGCTCGAATGTCTGATTTCTTACAGGACGCGCGTTTCGGCGCCCGCATCATGCTGCGGGCACCGGTGGTCACCGCCTCTATCATCCTTGTCCTGGCCTTGGGCATTGGAGCTAACTCCGCCATGTTCAGCATCGTCGACGCCCTGCTGATCCACCCGGTCTCCTACCCGCAACCCGAAAAACTCGCGTTCGTGTGGAGCCACGACAGTCAGGGAAGCCTCAGCGACGCCTCTGCGGCGGACTTCATGGATTGGCGCGCGCAATCGAAAACCCTCTCCGATCTCGCCGCCTGGATGCCCACCGCCTTCGTCCTCACCGGCGGAGACCGCCCGCGCCAAGCCTCCGGCGCCCGCGTCAGCGCGAATTTTTTCCGCACGCTGGGCGTGAAACCGGAATTGGGCCGCACTTTTCTGCCCGATGAAGACGGTCTCGATCACCCCGAGAACGCTGCGCACTCCGCCATCATCAGCCACCGTTTTTGGCAGGAGGATTTGGGAGCGGACCCGCAAGTCCTGCAGCGCACCATCTTCGTCGACTCGGTCCCCTATTCCATCGTCGGCGTGACGGCGCCTGATTTTCAATTCTGGTGGCGCCAGCAGGATGTCTGGATTCCGGTGACGCTGAACCGCCAGGACCGCGATTTTCGCAACGTAGTAGCCATCGCGCGCCTGCGCGAGCCCCGCGATCGCGCCTCCGCCGAAATGGCCGTCATCGCACGCTCATTAGCGCAAACCTATCCGCAAAGCGATAAAGGTTGGACCATCCACGTCGAAGATTTCCAGGACTTCCTGCTCAACCGCACTTTTCGCACGCGCCTTCTGCTCCTTTCAGGTGCCATGGGCCTGGTTCTGTTAATCGCCTGCGCCAACGTAGCTAGCCTGTTATTAGTCCGCGCCGCCGGACGCGAGCGTGAGATTGCATTGCGTCTGGCGATGGGCGCGACGCCCGCGCGCCTGGCGCGGCAACTCCTGACGGAAAGCTTCTTGCTGTCGTTAGGCGGCGGCGCTCTAGGTCTCGCCATCGCCTGGGCCTTGATCCACGCCGCGCCCACGCTCGTGCCCGCCAGTGCGCTGCCCGACGGCGCCGTCACGCTCAGCATGCCAGTGGTCTGGTTCGCGCTCGCAATTTCACTCTTCAGTTGCGTGCTCTTCGGTCTCGCGCCCGCCTTGGCCGTGGCGCGCGCCGATATTCAATCCGCGCTCAAGGATACCGGCCGCGGCACTACCGGCGGACGCAAGAGCCAGCGCTTCCGCCAAGCCATGATCGTAGCTGAAGCCGCCGTCGCGCTGATCTTGCTAGCCGGAGCCGGCTTGATGATTGGCAGCTTTCGCGATCTCACCAGAGCCAACCCCGGCTTCGATCCCAAAAATCTAATGACCGCGCGCCTGCTGCTACCCTTCACGAAATACGACGCCGACCAAGCCCTGCGTTTTTATCGCGAGGGTGTGCGCCGCATCGCGGCCCTGCCTGGGGTGAAAGGCGTAGCAGTAGCCTCCAGCCTTCCCTTGTTGAACAACATGGAAGTACGTTTCGAAACCGAATTCTCCCAAGCCCACGAAGAATCCGAACGCCCCAGCGCGCCCTACGATGCAGTCGGTCCGGATTACTTCACCACGCTAGGAATCCCTCTCAAGAGCGGCCGTTTTTTCACCGAAGCCGACAACGAGACCGCCCCGCTGGTAGCGGTTGTGAGCGAAGAGCTAGCCGCCCACTACTTCCCGAAGCAGAATCCCTTGGGCCAGCGCCTAAAAATAAACCGCCCCAAGCGACTGCAGAACGGCGAGGAAACCGTCACCGTGCAAATCGTCGGCGTCTGCGGAAACGTAAAACTGGAAGATCCCTCTTCCGACTTGAAGCCCATGATCTACGTGCCGCATCCGCAAAACCCCTGGTCACGAGGCGTGTGGTTCGTAGCGCGCACCGAAAACAATCCCGCCGCGCTAGTCCCCGCCCTCCGCGCCGAGTTCATGGCCATCGACAGAGAGCAGCCGTTAGAACAATTCGGCACGCTAGAGGACCGCCTGCGCAATCAATTCGCCGAGCCAAAATTCCAAACCGGCCTGATGATCTCCTTCGCCCTAGTCGCGCTGATTCTAGCCGCCCTAGGAATCTACGGAGTAAACGCCTACGCAGTAGCGCAACGCAGAAGCGAAATCGGCCTGCGCATGGCCCTAGGCGCCAGCCGCGCGTCGGTGCTTGGCCAAGTAATCGGCAAAGGCATGGCCCCCACGGCCATCGGCATCGCAGTAGGTTTAGTAGGCGCAGTAGCCATCAGCTTCTGGCTCCGCAGCGCCCTAGTCGGCACCCGCGCCGTGGACCCTGTATCGTTCCTGGGAGCCGCTTTGCTCCTTGCCTTGGTAGCCGCCGTAGCGTGTTTCATCCCCGCAGTAAAGGCAACACGGATCGACCCCGCCATAGCCCTCCGCACCGAATAACACTTTCGCTACTTCTTCCGGATACTAATCCCCAGTTCCCGCAGCGCCCGCTCCGGCACATCCGACGGAGCCTCACACATAAGATCCGTCCCCTTAGCAGTCTTAGGGAAGGGAATCACGTCGCGTATAGAAGTCTCCCCAGCCAGCAACATCACCAGCCGGTCCAGCCCCAAAGCAATCCCCCCATGCGGCGGAGCCCCATACTCCAGCGCATCCAGCAAAAACCCAAACTTGTGCCGAGCCTCTTCATCCGACAACCCCAGCGCCGCAAAAACCTGCGCCTGAATATCCCGCCGGTGAATACGAATCGACCCCGACCCCAACTCCGTCCCATTCAACACGACGTCATAAGACTTCGCGCGGCAATGCGCCGGATCTGTCGTGAGCTT
>Ga0207694_10002132_pt1 | contig 16259 bp, 18 predicted proteins | sample KBSC34metaG_FD_184353 | JGI IMG/M metagenome (GOLD analysis project Ga0207694, IMG submission 184353) | Corn rhizosphere microbial communities from Kellogg Biological Station, Michigan, USA - KBS C3-4 metaG (SPAdes) (version 2) | ecosystem: Host-associated > Plants > Roots > Rhizosphere > Soil... | reverse complement strand
GACGGTTTGAATCTCCACGGTAAGGTTGCCATGCATAATCGCGACAGGGGACACGCGTACTTCCTTGCCCATGACGATGGTGCCGGTACGTTCGTTGACGATAACGCGGGATGGCCGGTCCACGTCCACTTCCAGCGCTTCTATATCTGCCACGAACTCGGTGACGCGCGACGTGTATTCCGGCGGAACGTTGATCGCTATCAGCGCGGAGTTCTCAGGCTTGGCCAATGGGACGGCCGAGGGGAATTTCTTGTTGACGATATCGCTGACCCGCACCGCCGTCGTGAAATCGGGCTGGCGGAGCTGCAGCTTCAAGCGCCCAGTGGGTGTAAGCGAGGGTGCACCTCGCTCGACGATTGCGCCGGAGGGCACTCGGCCCACCGTGGGATGATTGACGGTCTGCGTGTTCCCGGATTTCCCGGCCGAAAATCCGCCGGTGACCACGGGACCTTGCGCCACCGCATATACCTGTCCGTCCACGCCTCGCAAGCTGGTCAGGATCAGTAATCCACCTTGAAGATTCGCCGCGTCGCCGATAGCGGCGGCAGTAGCATCGATGCGGACGCCTTCCTGCGCGAAGCCCGGCAGCGTGGCCGTCACCATTACGGCGGCGGTGTTGCGCACGGTGATCGCGGTCGGAGGCACGGAAACGCCCATCTGCTGGAGAAGATTGGTCAAGCTCTGTGCGGAGAATAGAGTCTGTTTACGGTCGCCGGTTCCGGCCAAGCCAACCACCAGGCCGTAGCCGATGAGCTGGTTATCGCGCACGCCCTCGAGCGATACCAATTCCTTGAGTCGCGTCGCTGCATTAATGGGAGCGACGAAAAGGGCGAGTAATGCGAAAAAGGATGAATATCTCACGGCAGTATGTCCATCAGCAGCCGGTACAAGATGAACGGCCGCTTTATCTGATCTCCCACTATCCCCTTGCCGTTGACTTGCAAGTCCATCTGCGCAATGCGGTCCGAAGAGACGGTGTTGGTGGTGTCCAAGTCCACGGGACGCACCAGGCCGCGCAGTCCCAATACCTGATTCTCATTGTTGATCTTGACGTTCTTCGTGCCCTGGATCACCAGGCTCCCGTTCGGGAGCACTTGCGTTACTACGGCGGAAATCGTAGCCGTCAAAGTTGTGTCGCGAGTAGTCGCGCCTTGCCCATCCAGAGCGCTAGTGGTGCCGGCCTTGGCCAGATTCGCCAGCGGTCCGGTGGCGCGAGTGATTCCGCCAGCCGCGGTAATACTGGCCTGAAGACTCGAATTGCGTTGTGTTTTGACCGTGCCCGAGCTGACGGCCGAGGCCTTCTCTTGAACCAGAATCGTCACGATATCGCCCACCCGCCGCGCGCGAAGATCGGAGGTCAGATCCGAAAATAAAGAAGTCGGCGTCCATAGGGAGCCCGGCTGGGCCGCCAGGCGCTCGGTCCCCTGAGCGGCGGCGACTTGTTTTAGCGTCTGATCCAGCGCCGACTCCGGCGGATCTTTTTTGGGTTTCTGTGCCGCTGTCAGAGCGGCCCATACAGTTACGACCGCGATCACTTGGATTTTCATTGCACGCTTACCTTGCCTTTGCCGGTCACTCTGGCCCGGAAATCTTTTCCGCTGGTCAGATTCTTCACCAGGATCGTTTTCCCCTCTACCCCTGCGGTTTCCGCTCGTCCTTCGAAAAGCAGATGCGCGCCACCCGCGGTGACTTCCACTTTGACCACGTCGCCTCTGGCGACCTCGGGTGCGCGGCCGAGCTGGCTTCGAAGCACGGTTGCTCCGCTGCGAATCGATGTTCTTGCGACGAATCCCACAACTTCATCCAGATTCCGTGCAGGACGATCGTCCAGCGCGAAGGTGTCGAAACTCTCGAGACGGACCTGATCCTCGCGAACCACACTGCCCACCGAAAGATCGGCCAACGCGACAACGCGCGTGGTGGTCGCGCTGATGCGGGCTCGTGCAGAAATACTGAAACGGCGATTGTTGCCGTAAAGCACGTATCCGCGCCACAGCACGTCCGCTTGCCGATCCGAGGTGGCGGGCATTTGCAGTCCCGTGCGCGGGAAAACGACTTTCCCTTCCGGGGCGATCTGCGGGCTAAAGGAGCGTAGCTCCATGCGGACGTCCGGACCGGACACATTTCCGATAGCCCAGGCGCTACGCATCGCTTCCAGAACATCTTCTGCTTCCAACGTCGCCATGGCGCGCTCGAAGCAAACATCGGGCACGGCTTCCAGCATGTCCGCTGCGACGCCTTGGTTTCGTGCAAGCCGTGCCAGTGCCTCGCCCTTCAATACCCGGCGTGTTCCAGGAGTTGGTGCATAGCCTAGAGCGAAATCAGCAGCGACAGTTGCAAACGCCGGCACTGCCGCAGCAACGTCCCGGGCGTAAATCCGCTCATCCTGAATCGGCAAACAACCGTCTGGTGGAGGAGCGACTTGAGGAACAACTGCCAGTAGAAAAGGAAGCGCCATGATCGTTTGTATAAAGATCATGAGGTGACGTTATTCATCTGCTGATACATCTCGTCGGCGGCCTTCACCACTTTGGAATTGGCTTCATAGGCGCGCTGGCTCACGATCAGATTGACGAACTCATCGACCACGCTGACATTGGATTGCTCGGTGTAGCCTTGCAGCAACGTTCCCAGTCCTTCCTGGCCGCCGGGATTGCCCACAATGGCGTCGCCGGAAGCTTCCGTAGGCGTATACAGGTTCTTGCCCAGGCTGTTTAAACCTGCCGGGTTGGGGAAATTTGCCAGCTGGATCTGTCCACCGATCTGCGCCGCGGTTTGGCCGGGCTGCGTATAGCTGACGGTTCCGTCCGTGGCGATGGTGACGGATTGGGCATCCGGTGGCACGGTAATCTGCGGATCGAGGAGATCCCCATCCGAGGTGACGATGTTGCCGTCTTTGTTCAGTTGAAAGTTGCCTGCTCGCGTGTATGCCAGATCTCCGCTGGAGCGGCGGATCTGGAAGAATCCCTTTCCTTGAATCACCACATCCATCGGATTGCTGGTCTGCGAGAAGTCGCCTTGCGTGAATACGATCTCATTCGAGGCGGTGCGTGTTCCCAAGCCAAGTTGTAAACCGCTGGGCACGACCGACTGCGCCCCGGCCGAGGCTCCCGGCTGGACCATGTTCTGATACATCAGATCCTGGAACTGCGCGCGGCGCATCTTAATCCGGAGGTGTTGGCGTTGGCCAGATTGTTGGCGATGGTATCGACATTGGTCTGCTGGGCGGACATGCCGCTGGCAGCGCTATAAAGGGCTCGAATCATTAGTTCTCCTTGGCAAGCCTTTTAGGGAAGCTTAGCCGCCTACTCTGGCCACCTGATCGATGGCTTGTTTGTTCATGTCGGCCGACACTGAGACGGCCTTTTGCAGCATTTCGTATTGCCGCATTAAATCCACCAGCCGCACGGCCGATTCCGCCGGCGCGACGTTCGAGTTTTCCACCTTGCCCTGCGTGACGGTTGCATCCACTGCTGGCGTTGACTTCACCTTCGGATCGGTGACGCGATAGTAGCTGTTGCCCATCTTGTCCAAAGCGCTAGTGTTGGCGAAATCCACCAGTTGGATTTTGCCCAGATCCTGGCCGTCTTGCTGCACCGTGCCGTCAGCCGAGATTTGAATCGGACCTTGCGAAACAGCTTGAATTTTCTTGGGAGGAGAATTGGGGGGCACCACGGCGTTCACCGCGTAGCCGTCCATGGTGGTCAGTACTCCCGTAGTCGAAAGCTTGAACGCGCCATTGCGGGTGTAGAGTGGGCCCGATGGGCCGTCCACTTTGAAAAATCCCTTGCCTGTGAGTGCCAGATCCAGAGGATTGTCGGTGGGCGTGAGCAAGCCTTGCTGGAAATCGGTCCAGGCCTTCTGAATCACCGGCAGCGTGGTGGGCTGCTGCCCGTTCGCGGGGGACGCTTGCTCGCCTTGGTACAGGCTGTAGAACTCGCGGTCGACCTTAAATCCTCCGGTGTTCGAATTGGCGAGATTGTTGGACAGGATATCCAGTGCCTCCATACGGGCACGTAGTCCACTCGCGGCGGTTGCGGCAATCTGGTCCATTGGCTTGTGCCGGAAGAATTGCACGTACCCGGCCAAACGGCTCACAACAAAATTTCCCTAGGATTTTCCTAGAATTAAACGTGTTCCGTGCGATATGACTAGCCGGGCCCATATGCCCGCTCCGTCAGGTTCCCGACGCTATTCGCTGAACCTCTGACGATTCCTGGCTTCCTGCCTACCGGTCCGATCCCTCGCGAATCACGCTAACTGATTTATTGCCAACGATGCGGTGCCACCAGGCTGTGTGGCCGCGAAGTTGCATTAATGGCACCGACTCATGACAGCAGCAGGAGTGCAGCATATCGATTCCGGGGCATATGTGCCCGCGCCGCCATCTACTTCCGCATCGGACGCGAGAGGAGCCGGCGCGGCGGGTAAGCAGCCGACGGATCCCCAGTCCGCGGCAACCTCGGGCGAGCCTTCGGATTTCCACAGCGAGCTGGTATCGCAGCAGTCCGGTGGGCAACAGACAGCACCAGCAGGCCAAGCTGGTTCAGGAAAGCCGGGCGCCGGCAAATCCGGGAAGAAACGGGATGCGCTGCCGGACAACGCCACTGCTTCGGCTGTGGCACCCGTGCAGGTGGCCGACCCCCAAAAGCAAGTCCTGCCACTGGTGTTGACGCTGCCGCAGACGAATGAGCCAGTCAAATCGGATGAGCAGGGCCAGACGCATGAGTCCCAGGACCCAGCGCAAGCCGCGTCCGACGCGTTGTCTTCCGTCGCGCGAGGGACCCAACTCACGCCACTTCCGCCAACCCCGGCGCTCAAGCCGTTCCCGAAACTCCGGCAGTCTGTGCAGGGGGCGGATGGAGAGCCAAACAAGCCTACGGCCTCGAACGCCACTCCCGCTGCCGGCATCGATCCCGGTACCGATTCAGGCAAAGTTCAAGTCGTGCCACTCCCGCCTCTTTCGTTCGGGATCCAAGACGTTCCGGTGCGGCAAGAAGGAAAGAGATCGGAAGATTCCGCGCCTCAGGATCCGGCAACTACGTCTGTTAAGGCCGGCGCGTCCACGAACAGCCGACCCGTTTCATTAGCCGACTTGAAGCTGCCCACGACTGCCGCTGAGCCGGCTGCGACACAGGTTCAAGCATCCGTCGATTCCGCCCCGTCGAGTCCCTCGGCGCTGGCGTTCGCCGCACGATTCGCGGCTGCTTCGCAGAAAACAGTCGAGCCGGTTGCGGCCAATCCCTCCCTGGCCGTCGCCGGTTCGCAGCCAGCGGCTCAAATCCCCGTGCGCTACGCGGCCACTGCCCAGATCATTCAAAACGCGGCCGTGGGCACGGAGCAAGACGGGCCGAAGAAAGACCCAGGCGACTCTGACGAGCGATTCGCCCGCCCCGATGCCAGGAACGATATCGTGCTGCCGCGATTCGAAGCCGTGAGCGAACCCGCTCCCAGCTCCGCGTCCGCAGCGCCGCAGCCGGCTGTTCCCACGGCTCGCCCGGAATCGATCATTGAACCGCCCGCCTCGCCGCCCGCGTCTTCCCACGATATTCGCGTGCAGGTGCCGGACAACAAGGGCGGCTCCACTCAGGTCCGGTTCGTTGAATCCGGCGGTGAAGTTCGCGTTTCGGTGCGTACGGCTGACGAAGGACTGGCGCAGAACCTCCGCACACACTTGAACGATTTAACCCAGAAATTGTCCGACGGAGGCACGCCAGCCGAAATCTGGAAACCCGCCTCGAGCGCAGCGTCGGCGCAAAACGATCAGCAGCAGCAAGGCCAACCCGACGGGCGCGGTTCGGGCGGACAGGGGTCCGGCGGCCAGGGCGGACAACAGGATCGCCAACAGAAACGGCCAGCGTGGCTCGAGGAAATGGAAGCTTCGCTGCACGGCGAACAAAACTAGGGAACCACATTCAGAAACAACGGAGGAAATCTTCATGACGATTCAAGGTCAAAATCCGATCACCGACCCGACCGCAATGACGAACCAGATGGCGGCCAGCACCCCGACGGCTACCACTTCCAGTGCGGCCACCTCCAGTACGGCCACCCCGAGCATTGACGGCCTCGCCACGGAGAATACCTTTCTGCAACTACTTGTCGCCCAGATCAAGAATCAGGATCCGACCAACCCTACCGATTCGGTTCAGTTCCTCACTCAGCTGGCACAATTCAGCCAGTTGGAGCAGCTGATCGGAATCCGCCAGGAACTTCAGCCGCCCGCAGCGTCCACGGCCGGCACGAGCACGAACAGTGGGACTCAGAGTACCACTGGCACCACCAATTAATTCACCATTCATCTAAAAGGAGATTGATACATGTCTTTTTCAACAGCGCTTTCCGGACTGGCCGCGAACAACACGGCTTTGGACGTGGTCGGCAATAACCTTTCTAACTTGAACACCACCGGCTTCAAGGCCGACGCCATTCAGTTCAAGGACATCATGGGGCAGACCTCAGGCGCCACCGAGATCGGCGCGGGCGTCGCCACCTCGGGCACCAGCAAGCAATTCACCCAGGGATCCATTCAGCCCACTTCCGGGTCTCTGGATGCCGCGATCGAAGGCAACGGATTATTCGTTGTGCGGAATAGCGCGGGGAGCACATATTATACGCGAGCCGGCAGCTTCAAGTTTGATGGAACCGGAACGCTGGTCACCTCGACGGGCGAGAAAGTGCAAGGGTGGACCGCCGTCAACGGTGTGCTCAACACCACCGGGAACACCGGAGATATTTCCATCACCGCGGTCGCGTCACAGCCTCCGACCCCCACTACACAAATGACCTTGACCGCCAATCTGGACGCAGGCGCGGCGGTCAATTCGAGTTTTTCGACGCCGCTTCAAGTCGTGGATTCGCTCGGTGTCACCCACATCCTGACATATACCTTCACCAAGACCGGCTCGAACGCCTGGAAATATGACATTTCGATCCCCGGCGAGGATCTTACGGGCGGTACCGCCGGCACTCCCACTTCTTTGGCGAACGGCAATCTGACCTTCGATAGCGCCGGCGCTCTGACGTCGCCCTTGGCTACCGCTCCCGTCACCGTCAAGACCACCACCGGACTGGTGAGCGGAGCCGCCAATTTGGACATGACTTGGTCGCTATACAGCCCAGCCGGTGTCGGTTTGCTGAGCCAGTTCTCGCAAACCTCCGCGGCATCGGCCACATCGCAGGACGGCGTCCTGGCCGCGCAGCTCACCGGCATCACGCTGGGCGACGGTGGAACGCTGATGGCGACGTTCTCCAGCGGAAAACAGGTTTCCATCGCTCAGGTTGCCCTGGCAGCGATCGGGAACCCGGATTCGCTGCTTTCCGTTGGCAACAACAATTTCCAATTGGGTACGGATACCCTCACCCCGACGATCGGGCTTCCGCAAACCGGTAATCGCGGACAAATTCTGGGCGGTTCGCTCGAATCCTCCAACGTGGACCTGGCCAAGGAATTCACCAATCTCATCATTTATCAACGCGGTTATCAGGCCAATGCCAAGGTCATCACCACGCAGGACCAACTCAGTCAAGTGCTGCTCAATATCAAGCAGTAACATCTAGCGGCGAAGGAACAATCCGGTGACCTTGAACGAACAGATGGCGCATTACGGCAAGCTGCCCCTGCCGCTTGAACCCGAATTGGGCAGGTGCAGCCTGACGGTGGGAGAGATTTTGGCGCTCGCTCCGGGAAGCTTGATCAAGCTGTCCAGGCCGGTGGGCGAAAAGATCGACATCAACGTCGCCGGAGTGCGATTCGGATCGGGTGAACTGATCCGGATGGGCGGCGTATTGTCCTTGCGCATCGCCGGATTTCACACCGTCCAAGCCGACTAAAACCAATCGAGAGACCGACGAAACCCAATGGAATGGACCGAACAGTTATTGGCCGTGATGGTGGTCTTGGGACTGCTATGCGGTTCCCTGTGGCTCTTGAAACGAAAAGGATGGGCGCGAACCAGTTTTCGGCGGCCGGCCCGTCCCGGACAGCCACGTTTGGAAGTGATCGACCGTCTGGCGCTGGGACCGCAGCATTCCCTACATCTGGTACGACTGGCGGATCGAACTCTGCTGGTCGGGCTGTCACCTCAGGGATGCAATCTTCTCGAGAGCGGTCCGTCCGTGACGCTTCCGGCAGCAGGATTTGAAAACTGATGATTCGAGCGATCCGCGCTACATATCTGTTGTTACTGGCCGGGACTACGGCCATGGCCGCACCCGCGGCCAATTCTCCGCTGTCCAAGATGGGTGTAGGCTCAAGCGGCGGCACTTTGAGTTTGCCGATGGAGATCGCGGTCTCCCTCACGCTGCTCACGCTTCTGCCCGCAGCCGTGATGTGCATCACACCATTTCTGCGTATCACCGTGGTGCTGCATTTCTTGCGGCAAGCGCTCGGCACCCAGTCGACGCCCTCGAACCAGGTGCTGATCGGACTGGCGCTATTTCTCACCATCGTGATCGTGCAGCCGGTGGCTGAAGATATTTATCACAAGGCTTGGGAGCCGATGGACCAAGGCACCATGACTTCCGCCCAGGCGTTCGACGCGGGTTCGAAACCGCTCAAGACCTTCCTGGCCCGCTTCACCCGCGAGAAAGATATCAAGCTGTTTGTCGAAATCACTAAAGCTCCGCCGCCGCGGAACGTCGAGGATCTGAGCCTTTCGGTTCTGATTCCGTCCTACATCCTCTCCGAGCTGAAAACCGGATTCCAGATCGGCGCACTGCTGTTTCTGCCGTTCCTGGTGATCGACCTGGTGGTCGCGTCCGTGACCCTATCCATCGGCATGGTCCAGTTACCGCCGGTGATGATTTCTGCCCCGTTCAAGATCCTATTATTTGTATTGGTCGACGGCTGGAATCTGGTGGTGGGATCGCTGGTGAAATCATTTTATTAAACGAGAGAACTGATTCATGTCACCGGAAAACGCAATTCATATAATTCGCGAATGCCTGATGGCCGCCTTCTGGCTGAGCGCACCCCTGCTCGCGATCGGATTCTGTGTCGGCATCGCCATGAACCTCATCCAGGTCGCGACGTCGCTGCAAGATTCGGCTTTCAGCACCTTCCCACGGCTAGTCGCGTTTCTGGCAGGACTCGTGCTCCTGATGCCGTGGATGCTCAACAAGCTCACCACTTATACCTCCGCCGTCTTCACCGATATCGCCAAGTATGGGCACTGAGCTGAAGCTCGAGATTGGCACGCTGTATGCGTTCCTCCTCGTGCTGGCGCGGGTATCCGGCGTGTTTGTGTTCGTTCCGCTGCCCGGCATTAATGCCGGTCCGGGGATCATTCGCGTAGCGCTTTCCGCCAGCATCACTCTGGCTCTCATGCCGTTGTGGCCGGCGATGCCTTCCACCGGACTAGGTTTCGGAACGTTGATCGGATGGATACTGGCCGAGGCCGGATTGGGGATTGGCGTGGGTGTTGCCGTCGCCTTTCTGGCGGAAATATTTCAGATGGGCGCGCAGATTATCAGCTTGCAAGCCGGCTATTCGTTCGCCTCCACCATCGATCCGACCTCCGGCGCCGATTCGAGCGTTCTGTTGTCCATGGCGCAGACGGCCGCCGGACTGCTGTTCTTCGCGTCCGGTCTGGATCACCAGATTTTGTTGGCCTTCGCGCAGAGTCTTCGCGCGCACCCTCCGGGGCAAATCGTGCTCAATACCTCCATGCTCAACCAGGTGGTTCAGACGGGATCGGTCATGTTCAGCACCGGTCTGCGCCTGGTGCTGCCGTTGCTGGCGCTGCTCCTGATCGTGGATATTTCTCTCGCCTTGCTCGGGCGGCTCAATTCGCAGCTCCAATTGATCACTCTGGCGTTTCCCATCAAGATGCTGGTGTCGCTCGGATTGCTGGCGTGGCTGGTGTTGGTCTTCCCGCAGGTGCTTGCGCAGGCCGCGGCTCCCATCATGCGGCTGGTCCGGCAGCTTCTCCTGGGCTGATATCGAGTTGAGAAGAGTTTGAGATTCCCCTGTCATGGCCGGCGATTCCCACAGTAAAACAGAGAAGCCTTCACCGCGGCGACTGCATAAAGCCCGCGAGGAGGGCAAGTTCCCCGCATCGCGCGAACTGGTGGCGGCCACGCAGTTCATCGTGTTCATCGTGATCGCCTTTGCCTGGTTCCCGGGCTGGATGAGCACCATGAAGGCCATGCTGCGGAGTTCCCTGGCCGAGTCTTTTCACGCCGACCTGAGCGTCGCCACGTTTCCCGGTATCGCCTCCTCAATCCTGCAGCGTGCATTCATTCCGCTCTCGGTCATCGGGGGGCTCACCGTTGTCTTGACGCTGAGCGTCCACTTGTTCGTCACCAAGCTAGGCTTCAGCCTCCAGAAACTGACGCCCGATTTTGGCCGTTTCAATCCGGTGGCCAAGATCAAGAACATGGCTTTCCAGGGGCCCATGGCGCTGGTGCAAGCCTCGGCCATGCTGGTGCTGTTCTCACTGGCGATTGTCTCTATCGCCCGGGCGAACGCCGATCTGCTTCTCACTCTCCCGTTCATGAGTCTGGATTCGGGACTCCTCAAAGTCGGTACATCCATTAAGGACATCCTGTGGAAGGCCGCCGCGGTGTTCCTGGTGTTCGGGTTAATCGATCTGTTCCGCCAGAAACGCAAATTTAACAAAGACCTGCGGATGAGCAAGCACGAGGTCAAGCAGGAGTCCAAGGAGAACGAAGGAAGTCCGCTCATCAAGGGAAAGATCCGCCGTTTGCAGCGCGACCTCGCCCGCCGCCGCATGATGCAGAACGTGGCCACGGCGACGGCGGTGATCGTGAACCCGACTCACTACGCCATCGCGTTGCGCTACGACCACGAGACTATGGCGACCCCCATGGTGGTGGCCAAGGGCAAGAACTACCTGGCGTTGCGCATCCGGCAGCGCGCCCTGGAGCACAACATCCCGTTGGTGGAAAATCCGCCCCTGGCACAGGCTTTGTACAAGTCGGTGGACGTGGGCAAGGAGATCCCCGCGCATCTGTATCGAGCCGTGGCTGAAGTGCTGGCTTACATTTACCGGTTGACGCGGACGCGCCGCTAACGTTCGCTAAATATTTTCAGTCGTTTTGCCGATAGATCTTAGAAATGTGGTGGCTGGTTATATTCCTGTCGCAAGACGTTCACGCGCAACAGTCGGAACGCGTCCGCACGGCCATGGCCGCATCGATTGAAAAGCAGCGTGCGTCCATCGAGCAGCAGCTCAAATCTATCAAGGCGCCGGTGCCTCCGGTTCTCGCGATGCCACCGTCCCTTACGGTTCCACCTCCGGTGGCCTTCGCCTGCGATCCGGTGGCGCCGCCGGAACTAAGCAAGATGATCGACAACGTCGCGCGCGAGCACAGCGTCGATCCGGATCTGGTGCGGGAAGTTGCGCGGCAGGAATCCGGGTTCCACGCCTGCGCGGTGTCGCCTAAAGGCGCCCAGGGCCTGATGCAGCTGATGCCTGCCACGCAAGCGCAATTCGAGGTGCGCGATCCCTTCGATCCGCAAGAAAGCCTATCGGCCGGCGCGAAGCTGCTGAAGCAGCTGCTTGATCGCTACCATGGCGACCTGGCTCTGGCGCTGAGCGCCTACAATGCGGGCATGACTCGCGTGGACCGGACCTTCACCGTTCCCGAGATTCCGGAGACCAAGGGTTACGTAACCGATATCCTCGGCCGCCTCGGAAAATAGCTCACGATCCGTTCTAGGTGATCGGCACGGGCTGTGAAGGCGTCCGCAGGGACCGGACGATGATCCTGAGGTCGAACCCTGGAGAGAGATTGGCCGTGTAGTAAAGGTCGTATTCCAGCTCCAGCAGCGCGTCCGAATCCGGGAAATGGATCTGAGCCCATCCGGTTAATCCCGGGCGAACCGTCAAACGCTCCGTATAGTATGGAATGTGCTTGGCCAGCTCCGCCGAGAACTCCACACGCTTTGGCCGGGGGCCCACCAGCGACATCTCGCCTCGCACCACGTTCAGCAGCTGCGGCAGGCCTTCCAGTCTCACTTTTCGCACCAGACGCCCCAGCCACGAAGTCGAGTTGAACCTCAGTAGCGTGAACGGAATGTTGTTAAGTCCGGAGCAGCGCCAACGCTGAAAAACAGGTTTCGACGGGGCCGTTACCTTCAACGCGATCATGATCAGCAACAGCAAGGGGAGCGCAAACACTAGTAAAACGAGAACGGCCAGGTTCGAATAGATGGATTGGATGGCTAGATTCTGGGGCTTCGGCGTCAGCTCGCCGAACATGAGCCGCGGAGGGCGCAGATGGTGGGTCGAGATTCGCTCCAGGGCCGATTCGTAGAATTCCGCGACGCTTTCAATCGCTACGCCGCCGGAACGCATTTCCAGCAGCAAGGCAGTGGGCAGCTCGCGCTTGGCTTCCTGCACCACGATGTAGTCAGGACGATGCTCCTTAAGTGTGGCCTCCAGAGTGTTCGGATCCTCCAGGGGCCCGAGCATCTGAAAACGGCGGCTTCGGAACATCCGTGAGCGCGCTACTGCTTCAAATGCGGGGTCGGCGTCCAGCAGCAGGACATTGAACGGCGCGCGCGAGGTGGGCACCAGAATTCCGAAGATCCAGTACCACAGCGTGAGAAGTACGGCGCAGAGCGCGCTGCTGAGAAGCATGGCTTGCGGGGGCAAAGAGATGATTCGTGCGTAGGAGAGGAAGGCCTCCATCAGGAATCCGGCTCCCAACGCGAGGGATATCTGTCTGAGTCTGTCGGTCATCGAATCCCATTGCTGTGGGTCGCCGACTTCCAGGCATAAAGTTACGCACGCGACCACGAAAGCCAGCGAGCCCAAAGAGCTCCACGGGTCGACCTGCAGATTGAACAAAAAGTCGTCTCTTGAGATCAGGAGCTGAGCCGCGGTAAAAGACGCAGCCACCAGGATCATGTCGCCGATCCGGAAGATGCGCCGGCTGGAATCTCGGGGTCGGGAGCGCAAAGCCTTAGCCAAAAACGCAGTCTAACACGCTGCGTGCTTCCGAGCCGATTGGGAGTTTAGAACCTTGGGCTTAGAGAACTGCTTCGCTGGTCCAATTCTGCAGCTTGCCTTGAAGGGCGCGGCGAACGGTATCCAGAAACGGAGTAACCATCATCGGCAATACGCCGGAATCGAACGGGCGGGTGAGCCGTAACCAGTCCTGCTCACTGAGCGGAACGTGTAGCGACCAGCATTCCGAATCCCCGGCGCTGGCCGCGCCTTTTTGCCAGATACGCCCGCGTAGGCAAAGCTCGGCCCCCGAGAAGCCAAAGTCGTCGATACCGGCCGCCAGCACCCGCCAGCAATCCTCCTCGGACTGGGCTTCCCCGAGCTTTTCGGCCAGCATCTCCAGGCGTATTCGGCCGCCTAGGGTCCGCTGCAATTCGCCGCCGAACAGCAGACGGCTGGCCAGGCCAAATTCCGCGTAGCGTAATTGGCGGATTCCCACCCAGGCGACGATACAAATAACCAGAACGACAGGTCCGTAAAACAGACCGGCGTAGGGATGGGTCAGGAGGAGTGCGAAGGCCGCGGCCGCTGCACAAACCAGATACAGCACCAATACTGCTCGCGAAGGAGCCAAGCCGCGGTCCAGCAGACGGTGATGGATGTGTCCGCGGTCGGCGGAAAAAATGGGTTGGTTGCGCAGAAAGCGTCGTAGAATCGTGAGCGAAACGTCCAGGAGCGGAATGGATACCGCCAGCAGCGGAACGGTCATGCCCACCAGGGTCGCGGACTTCTGCGCCCACACCACTCCGAAGCATCCCAGCAAGAACCCGATCAACATTGATCCGGAATCGCCCAGGAAAACCGTGGCGGGGTTGAAGTTGTAGCACAGAAACGCCAGCAATGCTCCCACCAGTGGAATACTGGCATAGGCGAGTTGCATATTGTGTGCCTGCAGTGCTGCAACCAGCATGGTCAGCGAGGCCACCAGCCCCATGCCCGAAGCCAGGCCGTCCAGGCCGTCCACCAGGTTGAAGGCATTCGTGCAGGCCAGCAGCCAGAATAAAGTGAGCGGCAGACTCAACCAGATGTGATCGGCAAAGAGCCCGGCTACACCCGCCACGCGGACACCTGCCCAATAGGCCAGTGCTGCCGCAGCCAGTTGTCCGAGTAGCTTTTGCCAGGGCTTCAGGCCGATCAAGTCATCGGTCAGGCCGGTGGCGAAGATCAATCCCGCAGCGGGGATCATGTTCCAAGCCAGCGGCAGGTAGTCCAGCAATAACCGCGACTCGGTTGAGAATGGGTAGAGCGCGACCACATAAGCGATCGCGATGGGGATGCCGCCTACCCGCGGGATGGGGTAAACATGGACTTTACGCCGCCGATCCGGCTTATCGACGATCCCGTAAGAGCGGAAAATGTCGCGGAAGATCGGCGTCAGGATGAGACATACGAGGAAGGCCTTCAGGGCCAGCCACATCAAATCTTTCACGTCGGTTCCCCAGCCTATTGTCCGCGCTAGGTGATAGTGGTGTCAATACTTAAGAGGAACACCTCATTGAGCGCCGGGACCCAGCCGATAAGATAAATTATGACGTTCCCACTTGTTCTGGCCTACCTCTTTGCCGCTGGTACTGGCGTCACTATGGTTTACCTGGCAAGGCAGAATCGAAAGCAGGGATGGCAGCGTCCCGCCCCGAGGTGGTTTGGGGTGGAACTCGGAACTCAGAGGGCCGCAATGCCCGCCACGGCAGCTACTGAATCCGACGCCGGTGACCTCTTGCCGGAGCTTCTCCAGCTCAATCGCCAGTTGGCCGCCCTAGGAACTACGAATCGACCCGAAGTCGAGTCCTCTAAGGCCGAATCCGCCGAAACCGCCGAACTGGTCGGCAGCCGTAAAGTATAAAATCGATCTGCCGGTTATAATAAGCGGCAATGAGCAATGCTACGGTCGTAGCGTTACGGGATTTAAGCCAGCCTGATTCCACCCATCCGGAGAATTCTCAGAGGAGCGCCGAATTGGTGTCTTCCAGTCCTGTGTGGGTTGAACTTGATCTGACCGACGGGGGAGCCCATATCGTTGGCGGTACTCCTGTCGGGATCCAGACCGGCGATACAATCTACGTGGGACACGTGGAGAACGGGGAAACTCAAGGTACTAGCCAGCGCCTGCGGGTTCGTGTTGACCACTGGCTGGCTGTCCAAGACGTCGCGTCGGTTCAAAAGGTGTGGAGCCAGGAGCAGTCGGATTAATCTTCCAGCGTTTCCGTTCCCACTCTTGTTCGCTTCCACAAGCGCTGGGGCGAGACTAGAAACACTGAAATCGAGCAGAAAGACGCCGCCAGCATTACCAAGAGGGTCCGCGCCGGCGAAGTGATTCGTTTCAGCACGGCCTTCTGGGGAAGCAGCGAATCGAAGGCGGCCAAGGCGAGAAAGGCCGCAGCCGCGGCGAGAGCAGCTTCCCGCCAGGCCGGATTGAGCCACAAGGCGCTCGCCAGCGCCGTCAGCGCCAGCCAGGGCAAGGCCAGCCGTCCCACCTTGTGTGACAGGAAGTGCAGCCACATCCGGTCCCGGAAACCAAGCAACTCTGGCCGACGGGCCAGAATTTGCCACAGGCCCGCCAAAGTACGCATGCGGCGTTCGAACTCCGAGCTCAGCGGCGACGCCAGATCGTAGGCTTTCGCTTCCACATCCAGGATCATGCGATAGCCTTGAAAAAAGGCTGCCAGGGGAAATGCAGCATCGTCGCCCAGCGTATCCGGCGGAATCGATTCCACCAGTTCCCTGGGCATGGCATAAATGCATCCGGTGGCTCCGAAGATCGAGTCGATCCGGCTCATTTGCTTGCGAGCCCAAACCTCATAGCGCCAGTAGAGACCCATGTCGGCTTCTTCCTGGCGGTCGCCTGTGAGGATGTGAAGTTCACCGGTGACGCTGCCCACGGTCGGGTCGGCAAGACATGCCACCAGGTGTCGCAGACTGTCCGGCGCCAGTCTTTGCCGGACGTCGGTGAAGAACAGAATCTCCCCTTGTGCCTGGCGGATGCCTGCATTCAGGGCCGCGGCTTTACCTCCCTTCGCTACACGCAGGAGGCGAACGCCGGAGGAGACGAATTCAGCGGCGATGCTGTCGGTGGCGTCCGTGGAAGCATCGGAAATAACCAGGACTTCCAGCAGTTCCTTGGGGTAATCCAAAGCGAGGATCGACTCCAGCTTCGGTCGGAGAAAGCTCGCCCCGTTGTACACCGGCAGGAGCACGGTGACGGACCGGAGCCGCGTTAGATCTTTCGCGATCGCAGGCCGCTGACGCCACGGGTAAACCGCGAGCAAGAAAGGGTATACCGCC
>Ga0207694_10002128_pt1 | contig 16295 bp, 14 predicted proteins | sample KBSC34metaG_FD_184353 | JGI IMG/M metagenome (GOLD analysis project Ga0207694, IMG submission 184353) | Corn rhizosphere microbial communities from Kellogg Biological Station, Michigan, USA - KBS C3-4 metaG (SPAdes) (version 2) | ecosystem: Host-associated > Plants > Roots > Rhizosphere > Soil... | reverse complement strand
GCTGATGCTGCGGGTCGATCGATCGCAAAGCTGATCCGTCAGCACCTCGAACGCATCGACAGCCGCACATTGCGCTTCAGTTCTGTGTAGCCCTGAAGAAGCTCGCGCGATCCGTCGGCCTACCGCGGTTGGATGCGGCGTGTAACCGAGCGCCGGCGATCAAGTCGACTAGCGTCTCATCGATTCGCTCAATTCTGAGACACCGCCTCGAAGACAAACCGTTACCGGGCGAGGCGCCGGATACCCCTGCGTCTCCACCACCGCACGACAACGTGCGTGGGCGGCACTACTTCCACTAATCGGGTTGATCAATGGCTATTCAATCGACAATCGATCAATTGCAAGCGTTGCGGCTGCATGGAATGCGCCAGGCCGCAGAGCAGCAGTTCTCACAAGCTACGTACAGCGAGCTGTCGTTCGAGCAGCGCTTGGGGATGCTCGTGGACGCGGAGACGACCTCCGCGACAACCGGCGGCTCAATCGCTTGCTCAAGGTTGCACGGTTCAAGGAACGCGCGATGCCGGAGGACCTGATCTATCGACCGGACCGCGGGCTCGACCGCAGTCAGATCGGCGATCTGCTCACTTGTGAATGGATCGCTCGCCGACAGAATCTGGTTCTGACCGGATCAACAGGGACTGGCAAGACGTGGATAGCTTGCGCACTCGGCATGCAAGCAGCGCGATCGGGGCGCTCCGTTCTCTACCACCGGGCCAGTCTGCTGCTGGAAGCTTTGGAAATCGCGCATGCGGATGGATCTATCTCGCGGCTGCGTGGGCTGCTCGCCAAAGCCGAACTCCTCATCATTGATGATTTTGGTTTGACTCCACTGACGGCACGCAGTAAGAGCGACCTGTTGGAACTGCTGGATGCTCGTCTGGGCACCGGATCCACCGTCGTCGCCGGACAATTGCCGATCAAGTCGTGGCACGACTTCATTGCGGATCCAGCACTCGCGGACGCGATTCTTGATCGACTCATCCACAGCGCGCACAAGGTACAACTCAAGGGTGAGTCGATGCGCAAATTTACAACACGAGGATCGCGAAGCCTGAGTCTCGTGTTGCATGCGCTACTGCTAACGCTCGCTTTGGTCAACACCCTAGCGCTTCGTGGTCAACTCGCCGGCGGGTCGTGGTCAGCGACTCAGCGCATTGTGGTCAACACGCTGGTCGGCTGTGGTTAGTTTGGCCAGCGTGCCGTGGTCAGTTTCGCCGGCGCACTGTGGTCAACTGGTTGGCAGAATGCGCCATCGTTCGATTTCTGTGCGAGCGTCAAGCAGGTGAGGAAACCAGTGTTCGTTGAGGCATTTATCGCGCAGCCGGCCGTTGAACGATTCGATGTAGGCGTTCTGGTTCGGCTTGCCTGGTTCGATCAGGCGTAGCTGCACGCTGCGCTCGTGCGCCCAGGCGACCATTGCCTTGCCGCAAAACTCTTTGCCGTTGTCGGTGCGTATGATGTTGGGCAGGCCGCGACTGAGCGCCAAACGTTCCAGCACGCGCGTCACGCCCAAGCCACTGATCGCTCGCTCGACCTCGATCGCTACCGATTCATGCGTGGCGTCATCGACAATTGTCAGGCACTTGATGACGCGGGCGTCGGCCGTGCGATCGAACACGAAGTCCATCGACCAGACCTCGTTAGCTACCGACGGCCGGAACAAGGGTTGCCGCTCGCCAATCGGCACTTTCTTGCTTTCGCCGGCGCACCTGCAGTCGTGCTTCTTGGTACAGCCGTTCGACCCGCTTGTAGTTCACGAGGTGTCCTGCTTGCCGGAGCTTGAGGTGGATCATCCCAACGCCGTAGCGCTTGTGCCGCTGCGCCAGCGCCTGGATGTGCTCGCGCAGCTCGCCATTGCGATCCGGTCGCGATCGGTAGCGATAGGCGCTGGCACTCATGTGTACCGCCGTCAGCGCCCGCCGCTCGCTCAGTCCTTTGGCCACGAGATCCCGCACGAGCGCTCGCCGCGCCGGTGCGGTTACGGCTTTTTTCGCAGAACGTCTTTGATGACGTCGTTTTCGAACATCTGCTCGGCCAGCAGCTTCTTCAGCCGAGTGTTCTCTGCCTCCAGTTCCTTCAGCCGCTTCGCATCCGACACACTCATGCCGCCGAACTTGCTGCGCCACAAGTAATACGACGCTTCGCTGAAGCCATGCCGGCGACAAAGGTCCTTGATCGCCATGCCCGCGTCGGCCTCCCGCAGGAAGCCGATGATCTGTTCCGCGGAAAAACGCTTCTTCACGTCCAATCTCCGTCAGTTGAGGGATCGGACTCCAAACCGTCGCGCTACTCAAAATCGGGGGGGGGGCGTCGAAGCTTCAACGGCAAACTGCGCGACGAGCTGCTCAATCGGGAGTGGTTCCGCAGCCGCGTTGGAGCGCGCGTGCTGATCGAACGCTGGAGACAGTTCTGCAACGAGCAACGACCGCACAGTGCGCATCGCTACCAACCGCCAGCTCAGGTGCACCGGAACTGGCAAGAACCGGGTAACATCGAGACTCACCGCCTGATTGGCCAATTTCCGTCTCAGGTCAGGCTTTCAATTATGTATAGGCCTGACCGCACAGAAGCCCCGAATCCTGGCCATGTGATCGGCAATTGCGATAGTGGTGAGCCCTTCAAATAGGAGGGGCGACCAAGTTCCGGTGCTTCGAGAAGCGGTCCAGAATCCAGGCACGCACACTTGGACTTTCGCTCCAGCGAGGTTGATACGCTGTTTTGAGCCGCAAAAGGCCCACCTTCCAAGAGCTTGGCAGCACGCCAGTAGCACAGCTCCTATGCCTCGAGAGCGCCGCGTTGTACTATTCTTCCGGTCAAAGTTCGCGGTTGTCGCGGGTGGCCGCATGCTCGTTTGAGACTGGCGCTAGGCTCGCGCGCTTCTTCAACTTCGTGCGGAAAATGAGCTGATCACAATACACGCGCAAACCGCTGCACGAATGAATCTTGGCGCCTCCCCTCGAGTGCACTTGGTTTTGTCAAGCTGAAGGTCAACAGAGAACCTAGCCGATTCTCCTACTAGTGAGCATCTCGACATGCGGCATGTCAGACGACTATTCGAATCTCTCGCTAAACTAGACGCAGCAGATCGAGCTTCTCGGTTGGAAGAAATTGATCTTCCGGATGACGAAAAAGCTGAGTTGAGATTGATGCTCTTGTTCAATGATACAGTGGATATTGAGCATAGTCAGCGAGAGGTTTTGCTGTCAAAACTGAACTTACCGGCCGAAGATTTGCTGAAGTTGAGAAACATGCTTGGAGGCCATGCCACGGGAGCTCTGTCCGTCCGACAGTGGACAGAAAGGTTCTTGGAGGATGTAGGAGCGAACAGAACACTCGCACACTCACTTGTAGGAACGAGCGTCGGAACCTTTGAACTTGTCGATTTCATCGGCGAAGGTGGGTCTTCGGTAGTTTTCAGAGCTGAACGTGCCGTTGGAAGCGGGAAACAAGTCGTCGCATTGAAGTTGCTCAGGACAGGCCTTTATTCTGAAGGCGCGCAGAGACGATTTCGTCGAGAACAAGCAATTCTCGCGCAACTGACCCACGCCAACATCGCAAGATTGATTGAAGGAGGTGTAAGCGCGTCAGGTATTCCATATATTGCCATGGAACTGGTGGAGGGTCGACCAATAACATTGGAGGCCGACATGCAGTGCTTAAGCCTCCGTCAGCGCCTTACCTTGTTCGTTGGGCTTTGCAGAACGATAGATGCTGCGCACAGCAATCTTATTGTGCACCGTGATCTAAAGCCTTCCAACATCTTCATCACAAGGGACGGAATCTTAAAAGTCCTTGATTTCGGTATAGCGAAGATCACCGACTCAGAAGATGCCGATACTCAGACTCTTTCGCTTGCTCTTACGCCTGACTATGCGGCCCCAGAGCAATTTGCTGCTGTTCCGCTGACAACTGCTGTCGATGTATTTTCGTTGGGTGTGGTGTTAAGTGAGTTGATAGCTAACGAGCGCCTTCGGGATGCAGTCCGCCTCAGTTCTGTTCTCAAGCAACGTGTCGAATTTCAACCACCGCCGGGGTTGCCACCGCGCACTACCCTCGTTCAGCTGCTCCGCGGGGACATCGATTCGATCCTCGTTACTGCTTTGCAGGTCAGTCCGGACAGGCGATACAGAAATGCGGGAGCCTTTGCGGATGATGTAGAAAGGTATCTTGCCGGCATGCCCGTGAGAGCGCATCCCGCGACGACTTGGTATGGAGCCCGAAAATTCATTCGCAGAAATCGAAAGACGTTAGCGGGCGTTGCCATTCTGATGTCCACATTGATCGCATTTCTCCTCACCGCTGTTTGGCAAGCGCGTATTGCTCGCCAGCAAGCCCAGAGGGCGAGCGAGCAAGCTCAGCGTGCACAAGCAATAAGTGATTTTCTCGTTTCACTATTTGATGCGGCCGGAGCGGACCATCCTAGAGATTCCAAGCCCAGCCTAGAGGAGACGATTGAGCACGCAACAACCAAGCTGGAAGAATCACAGGGGCTCTCAAGCGCGACACGCGCTGACCTATACTTGACGCTCGCCAAGGTAGCGCGTAGCGAAGGGTTGAACAGTCGGGCGCTTACGCTAGTGGATCAAACCGAACTTGCAGGCGGACAGACGCACTCTTCTGACGACACGCTTTTGCTCGATGCTCTCGTGCTACGGGCAACCATCTTCTCCAATCAAGCACGCCGCGCGGAAGCAATTGCTCTCTTGGAGCCACTCGTGTTGCGGCTTCGCGATCGACATGATGCCATTGGCGCCCAAGGGCTCGTGACGCTCGGCGTGACTCTTGCTCATGCTGGAAGAACCGAGGAGGGGCTCGCCATTCTTCGAGATGTAGAGGCGATGGCGCTCAATGGTAGTGAAAAGGCGCGCGATATCGTGCTTTCGGCGCTCGTCAATGAAGCGTGGCAGTTACTCAATGCTGAGCGATTCCGAGAAGGACTCGATCGAGCACTCCTCGCACGTCAATTTTGGATTTCTCAAGGAAGTCTGCCCAGTCAGAGTGCTATTGAATTGCTTGGGGCTGAAGCTCTCGGTTCTGATGCGCTGGGTGATCCAGTATCGGCAGAGAGCTCCTACAGGGAATGTATCGTCATGCGCGATAGATTCTTCGACAGAAACAACACATCTGCTGCATGGGTTTTCAGCGCTTATGGAGATTTCCTCGTGTCTTGGGGTAGGCCTGAGGAAGCCAAACCGTATGTAGAACTCTCGCTTCAATTGAGCAAGACCGCTCATGGAGAAGCAGATCCGCGCACATTGAGCTCTCTTGTAAGCTGGGCAGAGCTGAGTTTCGAGATCGGCGATTTGCGGCACGCACAGTCCTGGGCCATTGAAGGGGTGAAAACATGTGAACTGAAGTCAATCGAGCATTTGGTTTGTGCGCGTCTGCTTGCGACATATGGTCGTGTCGAGGCGACATTAGGTTACTTCGAATCGGCCGCGAAGGCATTGGACAAGGCACTATTGTCGGCGCGGAATAATGTCGGGGAAACACCTGCGCTGGCATTCGTGCTGCAGCGCAAAACAACGCTGGAATTGCTGCAGCATAACTACGCCGACGCCCTCGCGGATGCTGACAGTGCTCTGTCAATTAACGATGGGAAAAGGGGAGGCACCTTTCTGAATCACTTGCTTTTGAAGGTGCAACGAGCGCAGGCACTAGGTGGACTTGGCGAAGATGTGATGGCTTTGAAAATTCTCGAAACTGTAGAACGCGAGTTGGCTGATAAATGTGCCGAATGTTCAGCTCGATCCTACATGTTTGCTGCAAAAGCCTCCTCTCTATCTCGACTGGGAAGAAAAGATGAAGCAAAAAAGGCGGCTCAGCAGGCGATGCAATATAGTCGTGTGCGCTACGACGAGACGACGACAAGCTTGCTCCGAAGGCTGGCACATGGCCGCTAGCCGTGCATAGCGTACGCTGACTCCAGCCCGCGAATTTCGCTGTCGCGCATCGCCATGATCGAGTCGAAGCTAGCGCCGCATCCTCAGGCAAGCGCGCTGTGGCGAGAACAAATGTTCAGTACATGTCGCACTGCCGTACCCCAACTCGTTCAGTTAGGAGTACTGCAATCGATAAGGGGCTTGTGATCGCTCTTTTGTGGCCATAAGGAGTATCTAGTCGAACATGAACTATAGACGGGCAGTTGCCCGCTTCCTCGGTGCTGCATTGCTAAGCCATTTGGCGGTAGCCCCGGCGGCAACGAGTGATCCGATAGGTGCATCATCGGATGTGCAACTGGCCATTGCTTTCGATCCGGACGATAGCCGCAGTCCTTCGCTTCCGGCATTGCTATCCGCCGCGCAGCATGGGGGAGTGGATGTGTCCAAGCTAGCTTCGACGCCTGCTCAGGATGCAACACTGAGCTCTGTCTTGCACAATCCGATCGATGTCAGGCGGGTTCTCGCGCGGCCCGGTGTGGCGGGGGGATTCGCAAAGGAACTGCGGCGTCTGTCACGAACGCGCAGGCTGCTAGAAAACTATGTCGTGCTGACGTACGCGAACGAGGCGCGAGCGCATGAGGCGCAAATCGCCTTGTCCCGCGATCCGCGTGTCGTGTCGGTGCAGCGAACGCGGCATTACTGGTATTCGGTTGTGCCGAACGATACGTTTTTTGCGCCGGATACCACGCAGACATTCGAAGGCGATTTCCAGTGGGGCATGCAGGCTCTGAACTTTCCCGACGCATGGAGCCTCGAACGCGGTCACGCGTATCTTGCGGCGATCGACAGTGGCGTGCCGTGCGCCGCCATCGAGGCCAATTGCAGCTCCACGAATCATCCCGATCTGCTGCAAAACTTCAGGCCGCAATTTTCCGGTCCCGATTTTCACGACTACGTGGGTCACGGCTCCCACGTAGCTGGCATCATTTCCGCGATCCCGCAGTTTGGTTCTTTCGACAACGGTCAAGTCAACACGGGCGTCGCTGGCGCGTGCTGGTCGTGCTCATTCGCGATGCTTCCGCCGCTGACCGCGAGCGAAGGGTTCGTTAGCACGCTAACTTCGGCCATCGATCACGGCATGCAGGCCGTCAATATGAGTTTCGGCGATGCGGATATGGTCCCCTTCGATCCCGCACAACCCTGCCACGGCTTCGAAATGGAATGCACCGCGCTCGCATATGCCCGCGAACGTGACGTGGTGCTCGTCGCCGCTTCCGGAAACCAATACAAGAACCAGATACAATTTCCAGCGCGTTCAGGCGACGTGATTGCGGTGGGCGGAATCCAGTATTCGGCCGGCACGCAAGGAACGTTCTGGCGTCTGAGCCACTATCCTGGGTGTGCGGAGCAAGGCGGAATGGCCGGAACCGAGTGCGGTTCCAATTACGGTCCGGAGCAAGCCGTCGTGGCGCCGGCAAAAGATGTCCTTTCCACCATACTGTTCGGAGCGAGGTACAATGAGTTCGCCCATTGCGGCGACAACTGGGGGCCGGGTGCGCAAGACGACGGCTACGGCGACTGCACGGGAACGTCAATGAGCGCGCCCCACGTCACCGGTCTGGTCGGCTTGCTGCGTTCCGCCGCCCCCTTGCTGACGCGCGATCAGATCAAATCGCTGCTCGTCACGAACACGAACCCGTGCGTCGGGATCGACAGCGACAAATGCGGCGCGGGCATTCCCGACGCAGGCAAAGCCGTCGCGGCGGCGTTGCGCATGGGCGCCGCGTTCAATCGCCAGACGCCGCTTTTCAGCTTCTACAGCGCGGAAGCGGAAGATCATTTCTATTCGACCGTGCCGCAGATGGCGCTTGCCGCGCTGAGCGTGGGTGACCTGCTGCCGCAACCCACGGCGCCTTTGTCCGTCGCCGTCGGCTATGCATCGATCGGCGCGCGGGTCATGGGGTACTCGCTTCCATGCGCGACGGATTCATGTCCGGATGCCAGGGCTATCGCGACCGTGTTCGTGTCGCACGTGAATCCAACGGGTGGGACCGATCTCAAGCCCTTGTATCGATACAGCTATGCATGCTCGGCGACGTGCACGAGCGGCAACGTCAGTCACGTAGGTCACGTGTACTCCACCGATCCCAGCGAAAACTGGGTTGAACGCGGATATCAGCTCGACGGAATTGAAGGCTATGTCTATCCGGCTGCGGCGAGCCAGCCGGCGGGTTCTGCGAAGTTGTGCAGGAAGTTCGATCCCGCGCGCAACGACTACGTGCTGTTCCTCGGACGTGGAGCTGGCGGAACCGACTGCTCGGCCAGCTCGGATGGCTTCAGCGGCGGCGACTATTCGAGCACGCCCGCTGGCGGGCCGGACTACATTGGCTGGGCATTCGCCAATACGCATTCGGTGGCGCCGATAAGCCTGGGCGGCTACATGAGCGGCAACTGGTTCGATCCGGCCGAAGGCGGGCACGGGTTCCAGCTGGAATTCGACACGGGCAGCACCGTTATCGCGATCTTCTTCACCTACACGCCGGACGGCGCGGGACAGAACTGGATCTACGCGCAGGGCAGCTTCGATGCCGCGAAGAGCACGGTCACGCTGCCGGCAGTGCTGTTGACGCACGCACGGTTCCCGCCAAATTTTTCGCCCGGCGATGTCGACGCCGAGCCATGGGGTTCGCTCACCTTCACTTTCGACGACTGCAATCACGGAACGGCGAGTTGGGCATCGACCATTGGCGCCTACGGCAGCGGCAGCCTGCCGATCACGCGCCTGACACAGATACAGGGGACGGCGTGCCCGTGAGGGATTTAGATTGCAGGCCCGGGCTCCGCGCAGTCGAACTGACACGACCGCTGAGTTGTCCGCCGCTGCCAACGGCCGGGCCGCAACATTGGAGGGGCTTCGTCATGTCGAACACCACCCCAGATATTTACCAGGCCCGCCGGGTTTAGCAACGAACTGCTCGCAGTCCTGACCGCCACCACCGACGGCACCGCGATCGGTACATCCTGCACGCCCAGCTTCCAGAAGCACAACCAGTCCAGATGACGCGTGTTGACATCGGATCGAAGCGCGTGACCGTCGTGTGGCTCTGTTCGTGTCGATGGCGACGCCGAGTACAGTAACGAGAGCACCGGCGGCCGTTCCGGCCATGCTGGAATTAGGTGTCGCAATTCACGTTGGTTATTCGTCCTAAAAGGCTATTCGTCCTGTTCGTGCGAACGATGCAAGCGTTCGTTCGCAAGTGCGGCCCTGCGCTTACTTGCTTAAAGGCTCCCGGCGGAGCAGACATCTCAACCCTTCTATCGGCCGCCTTGCGCTAATCCACAGCGGAGAACACATGAATCTCGTGAATAAAATCGTCGCCCTAGCGTTCGGCGTGACTACTGCAGCGTGCGTACCCGCCTCGGGCGACTCGTCCTGGCGCTGGGTCAACCCTTTGCCGAACGGCAACTTCGTTTCTGGACTCATCTATGACGGACGTCAGTTCATCGGCGTGGACGATGCCGGCAACGTGGACAGTTCCTCTGACGGCGTGACCTGGGTTAGTCATCCCACCGGTTCGGCGTCACTGCACGCGCTCGCGACGGACGGCTCGCATTATGTCGCCGTGGGCTTCTCGGGCCAGATCCGCACGTCCGACGACGGCGTTACCTGGACCGCTAAGACCAGCCCCACCACCGAAACCCTGTGGGCGGTGACTTGGACCGGCACGCAGTTCGTTGCCGTCGGTGGCACCTGGAACGGCGATCCGGACAGCGGCGACGCAGTCATCCTCACTTCACCCGACGGCGCGGCGTGGACGGTGCAGGCGCCGCCGGCGGGCACTACTACGCAGCTATTCGCGCTGACGTGGGACGGAAAACAGCTCGTCGCGGTTGGCTTTTACGGCACGGTGGCGACGTCACCCGACGGTGTTACCTGGACTGCGCACTCGTCTGGATCGCAGGACCAGCTCGATTCCGTAAGGAAAGAAGCGAGGGCTTAGCTAGAAGGCCCTATCCTGGCGCTCTTCATCTGGATGAGAGTGCTCAGAAGAACAGAGCACCCGCGCAGGCTGCCGGAGCGCTCATTCTCTGCCTCAACAAAAAGAGGAGGAACGATGTAGAGAGACGACAAATGCAGGGTCTAAACGACAATGGTGCTGCACTCCTCGTAGATTTTGGCGCATCACTGGCGGTGGAGCAGGCACATGACCTTGCGACTAATGTGGGGGGAATACTGCTAGGAGGATTCCAATAACGCGTACACGTACAGCCAGTTCACCGAGTTGTATCGGCGCTGGTCGAAGCGGAATGGATTGAGCATGAGGCAAAAGCATGCTCCCGAAGAGCGTGGCTGGGCAGATTTCTTGGGGCCTACCATTCCGTGGGTAGATCCGAGGACCAGTGAGGTGTAACGCGCACAAATCTTCGCTGCTGCTCTCGGCTGTTCCCACCTGCTTTTCGCCTACGCAGCGCCTTCGCAAAAGAGCAAGTGCTACGCATACATCCTCCAATTGATCCAGGAGAGACTTTATTCGCTCGAGTCGGTGCGAAGCGACCCGCGCACCTTGCCGCTGCCGAAGTGCGATCTGCCTGATGTTGGAATCTTCCACACGCTTCCCCTCACGATGCCAACAGCAGCATCGAATTCAGGTGCTTCGTCTCGACTTCGCCTTCGCCGAGAAAGTGCTCGTAGAGCAGACTAATCAGTTGGGCCTTCTTGGCAAGCGGTAGCGTCTTGCGTCGGCGTTGCAACCATTGGTCTACCGCGAGCACCACGTCCTCGACCAACGCAGGGTTAGGCCGAATGCCGCCATCGATCGGCTCCTCGCCCGGACCCGTCAGCACCCAAAGTGGGTCAATCGCGAACGCGTCATACAATGCCTTAAGGAGCGCGGCCGGGATCTCGCGTTCGCCTCGCTCGTAGTTCTGGTAAGCGCGCGGTGATGCGCCATGATCGCAACCCTGTCGATCCGCGCACTGCAAGTCAACAGTCACGAGATGAACTTCATCGAAGCGCTGTCCTGGTTGGTGCAGGACGAGCTTGATCGTCGCCGTTCACGCTTGCTTGAGCGCTGCTTCTCCCAATCGGGACTCATTGAGCGCAAGCAGTTGCAGCAACTGGACTGGAATTACAACAGCAAGCTGCCTCGACCGGACATTCTGGAACTCGGCACCCTCAAGTTCATCGACGAACGACAGGATGTCCTCCTGATCGGCAAACCCGGCACCGGCAAGAGCCATGTGGCTAAAGCGCTCGCGTTGCTCGCCATCCAGCGTGGCTACAAAGTCTTCTATCGTGAGGCCCACATCCTGCTTGAGGAACTCCATGAAGCCCGCCAGCTCGGTCAACTCGCCAAGTACCGCGCACCGCTTCATGCGGCACCGTTGCTTGTCATTGATGACCTCTTCCTGCGCCGATTGCCGGCAGGCGCGGGCGATGAACTTGCTGACATTCTCAGGACTCGCTATGAAAAGGCGGCGACGATCATCACCTCAAATCGAGTGATTGACGATTGGCCTGCGCTACTTGGCGACGTTGTCGTCGTCGCGCCGCTGCTTGACCGACTCATGCACCACGGACATTTGTTGAAATTCGAAGGCAAAAGCTGGCGGCTGAAGGAGGCCGCGGAACGGCTGGCTGCGAGTACTACTAGCGCATAGGTCAAACCTCATTGCAATGAGGAGTGGAGCATTTTGACCTGGCCACAAGTGGAGCAGTTTGAGGTGGCCGCCAGGGGATTACACGTGTAAATAAAGACGCATCATGTCAATCAGCGAAGCCGAAAGTGTAGTCATGGACGTGCTCTGGCAGGAGCATCCTTTAACCGCCGACGAGGTCATTGCGATCGTCGATCCCAATGACCAACCGACGCTAATGGACCTGCTCGCCAACCACATCATCGAAGTCGGAATGCACTCGGTGGTCAGCCTGCTAGATCGCCCATTGAGTCTGCCCTCCGGTTCGCTACACTTATGCGCAGGAGAATCAACGCGCGCTGCCCGACCGAATAGGTCCGCGCATGAGCGACATTAAGCTGTTCCGGACCGCCGAAGGTCAGGCTACGGAGCTCTTTGGCGCGACAACTGACCTGGAAGCGAGGCTGCAGACATTCATCGAAAACAATTTTGAAGCGCTGCTTGGAATCCGCTTCCTAGCTTCGGAATATTGCACCGGAAAGACACATGCGGGGCGCATTGATTCATTGGGACCCGATGAAGACAACTGTCCCGTGATCGTAGAGTACAAGCGATCAACTGGCGAAAACGTCATCAATCAAGGGACTGTTCTACCTTGATGGGCTGAGCTTACGATTTCAAGCAAATGCGAATTGGGGGCATATCTGGGGGCACGTATACAATCATCGCAGTACAAGTAATTGAGAAATCAATAATGTATGAAGCATATTCGAGTCCGTCTCGGGAGCCATACACGAAAAGCCCGCCAAAAGCGGGCTTTTTTTGTGCGTTGGCGAACGAATGTGAAAATGCCCGCTAGCGCCGCGTTTGCGCGCGCAGCGCGAAACGTACACCATGAAGGCGACCTATTCCTCAGCGGAACTGCAACCGATGGTCCTTTCTCGTGAAGCCGGGCGCATCCCTGCGTTGAGCGCACTCGGCGGAATTGCGCAGGATCCGCGCGTATCATGCGCCGCCGATTCGGCGTCGCTCCTGCGCTGGACTGATGGGTGCGACGGAGCATCGCCATGACGCGCAAGCTGCGCATGGGATTGATCGGCGGCGGCGCCGGGTCGTTCATCGGCCGCGTGCATCGCATCGCGGCCGAACTCGACGGCGAAGCCGAGCTCGTCTGCGGTGCATTCAGCAGCTCGGCGCAGACATCGCGTGAGGCGGGCCAGGCGTATCACGTCGATCCGGCGCGCGCCTATCCCAGCTACGAAGAGATGATCGAGCGCGAAGCGGCGCTCGATCCTGACCGGCGCATGGACTTCGCCGTGATCGTCACGCCGAATCACCTGCATTTCGATCCGGCGCGGCGTTGCCTCGAACGCGGATTCCATGTCGTGGTCGACAAGCCGCTGTGCTTTTCGCTCGACGAAGGCAGGCAATTGCGCGACGTGGTTGAACGTACGCGGCGCCTGCTCGCCGTGACGTATACCTACAGCGGCTATCCGATGGTCAAGCAGGCGCGCGCGCTGGTCGCCTCCGGCCGGCTCGGCGCGGTGCGCAAGGTGTATGTCGAGTATCCGCAAGGTTGGCTCGCCACCGACGTCGAGCGCAGCGGCCAGAAGCAGGCGCAGTGGCGCACCGATCCGGCGAAATCGGGCCCAGGTGGCGCGATCGGCGACATCGGCACGCACGCAGCGCATCTGGCCGAATACGTGAGCGGGCTGCGCATCACGCACGTCGACGCGGAACTGCAAGCGTTCGTGGCCGGACGCCGCCTCGACGACGACAGTGCGATGCTGCTGCGCTTCGAACGTGGTGCAAGCGGTGTGCTGTTCGCCACGCAGGTCGCCGCGGGCGAGGAGAACAACCTGCGCGTGCGCGTTTACGGCGACAAGGGCGGCCTCGAGTGGCAGCAGGCCGACGCCAATTCGCTGATCGTGCGCTCGCTCGACGCGCCGCTGCAGGTCTGGCGCACCGGCAGCGGCTATGTCGACGCCGTCGCCGCGGCCAACACACGCGTTCCGCCAGGACATCCGGAAGGGTATCTGGAAGCGTTCGCGAACATCTATCGGGCGTTTTTCCGCGGCGTGCGCGACTACGCGAACGATGCGAACATCGATCCACACGACTACGACTTCCCGACCATCGACGACGGCGTGCACGGCATGGCGTTTGTCGATGCCGTCGTGCGTTCGGCGAAGTCGCCCAGCAGATGGACTGCACTGCCATGAAGACGATCAAGGGCCCGGCAATTTTCCTGGCGCAGTTCATGGCCGACAAGGCGCCGTTCGACACGCTCGACTCCATCTGCCGCTGGATGGCTTCGCTCGGTTATCGCGGCGTGCAGATCCCGAGTTGGGACACGCGCTGCATCGATCTGAAGCGTGCTGCCGAGAGCAAGGATTATTGCGACGAGATAAAAGGTGTCGTCGCATCGCACGGCTTGCAGATCACCGAATTGTCCACGCATCTGCAGGGTCAGCTTATCGCCGTGCATCCGGCTTACGATGCGCAGTTCGATGCATTCGCGCCCGAGGATGCGCGCGGCAACCCGGTCAAGCGCACGGCATGGGCAAACGAACAATTGCGATTCGCTGCGAAGGCGAGCCGGAATCTCGGCCTCACCGCGCACGCGACTTTTTCCGGCGCACTGCTCTGGCAAACGTTTTATCCCTGGCCGCAGCGACCATCCGGCGTGGTGGCCGACGGCTTCGCCGAGCTGGCGCGGCGCTGGGTGCCGATCCTGGATGAATTCGATCGCGCCGGCGTGGACGTCTGCTACGAGATCCATCCGGGCGAAGACCTGCACGACGGCATCACGTTCGAACGCTTCCTTCAAGCGTGCGCAAAGCATCCGCGCTGCCGCATGCTGTACGACCCCAGCCATTTCGTATTGCAGCAGCTGGACTATCTGGCGTACATCGATCACTACCACGAGTTCATCCGCATCTTCCACGTCAAGGACGCGGAGTTCCGGCCGTCGGGAAAATCCGGCGTGTACGGCGGTTACCAGGACTGGATCGACCGGCCCGGGCGTTTCCGTTCGCTCGGCGACGGCCAGATCGACTTCACCGCGATCTTCTCGAAATTCGCGCAGTACGATTATCCCGGCTGGGCCGTGGTCGAATGGGAATGCGCGCTCAAGCATCCCGAGGACGGCGCGAAGGAAGGCGCCAGATTCGTGCGCGATCACATCATCCGTGTCACCGAGCACGCGTTCGACGATTTCGCCGGCGGCGAGAACGATCGCGCGCTAAACCGCAAAGTGCTCGGCTTGCCCTGAATCCGCATGCCGGTTGCGGCTCGAGTGCGTCGCCCGCAGGAGTGACCAATGTGTCATGGCGTGGCGGCCTCGATGTGCACGGCGCGCTCGGAAATGATTTTGCCGGCGCGGTCGAGCGCGGTGATGCGATAGCTGCCCGGAAACAGATATAGGCGGCTGTGCGAGGCTGCTTCGAATGCGACTCGGTCCGCGGCAACCGCATCTTCGCCTTCCGCCGCGTAGTGCGCCTGGACCAGGCAGGGAAACCGTTGCAGGCAGTCGGCGTCCGTCAGCGCGTAGGGTTGGCGCCGGCCACCCAGGCTCAGCCAATCCGGACGTCCGTCGATCGATGACTGCGGCGGGAAAAATACGCTGACGTCGTAGCGCCCGGGCTTCAGCGTCCATACGTTGCCTGCGGCGTTTGCGTACACGAACGGTCCGTTCGGATGCGCCGCCGCCATTGCCGCGCGATAGTACGGATGATCATCCGCGCTGCGCGCATGTTCGGTCAGCATGGTCTGCTCGACGCTGAGCGGTTCGATGCCGGAAATCGCGTGGAAAACTTCCGCCATGCTTTTGCCGCCCAGATGCGCGCCGGATTTCTGGATGTGCGAAAAACCGGCGTTGACGACCAGACGCGCCGCTGGATCGCGCTTGAACACCTTGTCATAGAGGATTTGTGCGCCGGCGCGCTCGCGTGCATTGCTGTCGCCTTCCTCGGCGTCGTAGGCGACGACGTGATAACCCAGACGCAGCGCGGCGCGCACCATTTCGCCGCAGATCGGTTCGTTGACGTAAAAGCCGCTGCTCGCCGGTGGATAGCCATGCTCGAGATCTTTCGCCGATGCCGGCGACAGGGTTTCCGCGGCGAACCAGTCGAAGCCTTGCGCGCGCAACTGCGCAAGCAGTTCGACGGTGAGCGTGCGTGTCACCGGCGCGCTGTGCGATTCGTTGAAGAATATCGCCTGGCGTCCACGGGCGAGTTGCAGAATGGGATCGGCAGCGGCAACCGCGTTGAAGCCGTCGGCGGCCGGCGCGGGCGCATCGTCCGGCTGCGCAACCTGGGCAATCGAAAACGACGCGCGCGCGGCATCGTAGTCGCCGACGAATGTCTGGAACCATGACAGGTATTGGCCGAACACCATGCGAAAGACGCGGTTGTCGTCGGCGGCGTACCGCTCGCGCATCGTTTCGTATTGCGCAAGCAGTCCCGGCTCGCGCAGCGCGCGTTGCATGAGCGCTTCGGACTTGTCCAGCGCCGCGCGTTGTTCGCGGTTCCATTGCATTGTGGATAGCGTGCGTGCCGCGGCGGGCTTGCCGACGAGGCCGCGCTTCATCGCTTCGGCCAGTGGCGGTTGGTCGGCGCGCGCTAGCGCCGGCACGGCGTACGCGACAAGAAAAATCAGGGCGCGTGCGGCAGGGTGCATGTGCAGCGTCCGCGCTCAGGTGGCGCGCAGCACCAGGCGGCTCGGCAGCGTTTCCGAATGTACGCGTTCGCCGCGGACCAGTGCCAATGCCTTGCG
>Ga0207694_10002127_pt1 | contig 16303 bp, 24 predicted proteins | sample KBSC34metaG_FD_184353 | JGI IMG/M metagenome (GOLD analysis project Ga0207694, IMG submission 184353) | Corn rhizosphere microbial communities from Kellogg Biological Station, Michigan, USA - KBS C3-4 metaG (SPAdes) (version 2) | ecosystem: Host-associated > Plants > Roots > Rhizosphere > Soil... | reverse complement strand
CAAGCCAGCTTCCGGAAGGCGCGGAATATCCCTGGCTCGTAATCGGGGTCTGAGAGCAGCCGAGCGGAGGGTCCGTAAAGCGGTAAACCCCACCGTCATAGATGTTGAGGTTGAAAACGTTCGAACTTGAAGGCGTATAGGGCGTCTCGGAAACGGCGCAGCCGTTTGACTGCCCTGCAACCATGATGACAATCGGGTTTGAAATCGCCGTGCGATCCGCCAACGTGCGGCCGTTCGTGTTGCGATAGCCTGGATATGAACCATTGCTGAAATAAGTGCCGCCGAGACCGCCCCCGTTGTTGTTGTGCGTGTCGGATGCGATCATGTCATATAAGTCCGGTGATGCAGCACGTCCTTTTGCGACTGCCAAAAATGCGCCGATGCTCATCGCGCAACCACCGCGGTAATGCCGGTTTGTATGTTAGTGCCAGGATTCCCATAGAACGTCATCGTTCCGGAATTGGCGAAAGAGCACTGCTCAAGCCATACCAGCGTCGTCAAACCAGCAGATAGGTAGCCCGCATATTCAGCAAATGCGGACCAGGTCCCAATGCCAGCGACTGGAGTTGATGCCTGCGTTTTGGTTGTGGCACTGTCAACCGATGTGCTGTTGATTCCAATCCCGGCGTTTCCCGTGCCTGACACGGCGCTACAAGTACAAAGAATCACAGACGTTGCTGCAGCCAGCCGGGGCGTACACGAAACTATCGCCAGTTGATTGGAAGCGTTTGCGTTCGCTTGGCGCCATGTCGCGGTGCTGTAAGTCCAGTTCGCTGCCGGCTCCAGCGCCTGCATGTTGGCAACATCGGTGTTGTAGCGGTTTGATACAAACCGTTTTGTCTTACTGTCTTCGGTCTGGCCCGTGGTGCCAGTGATGCGGATGGTGCCAAGCAGCCGCCGCGTCGTGTCGCCGCTCTTGACGTCGATGCCGTCCTGGAGGGCGATGGCCGTTGCCCGCGTCGTGTCATTCGTCCATGCCGTGGTATCGACCGCGAGCGCTCCAGAGCTGACACGCCCCCACACGTCGTAATTCGTGTTCGCCGTAAAGCCGGACAGAGATAGCGTAACCTCGGTGAACTTGACCGGAACCCAAATCGCGCCGTCGTAAAGCGTAATGATGTTGCCATTGTAGGGCGTCACATAGACGCTTGTCGCGCCGGTAACATCCGATGCCGTGACAGCAGTGCCAGAGGTCAACGTGAGACGAACACACGGGGTAGCGGCCTGAGATGGTGTGATCTCCTCCGCAATCGCGGTGATCGCAACCAGGACAGGCGCGGAACTGAAATTGATCTTGGTCCCCGCCCCGCCCTGCTTCGTGCCTGTCCCGCTCGAATTGTAGAGCACGGTAGTCCGCGCAAAGACGCCCGTGCCAGAGTTGTAAGCCCCTACTGCGTACTCCCATTGCGTATTGTCGGCGCTCTGAGCCCGAAAGACGTAGGTAGCCCCGTTGACTGCCTGGGCATTGGCTGGGCTCTGATAGCCCGTGACCGCGCTCGAATAGGTCCAGTCAGTCGTGCCGCCGGCTGTCGGGACAAATCCGCAGTTAGTGACGAAATCAGCCATCAGACCGCCCGCCCGCGGCCTGCGAAGGCGCCTGGGGCTCGTCAGCGTTCTGAGGCGCCATCTCCGCCGGCTCAATGCCGTCGAGCCTAGCGGCCGTCTGAGCGGCCTGGCGAAGCCATTCAACGGGCTTGCTGCCTCGCGCTCGCGATGCCCGGCGGATCACGTCTGAAAGCGCAGGGTCGCACCGTAGCGTGAAGGTCTCCGAGAAGCGGAGCGGATCGCTCATCGAGGTCACCGCTTGCCGGGCAGTGCCAGGAGCGCAGCCAAAGCCTTCTCATGGCCGCCAGCGTTGACCACGGCATAGCCGAGCTGAGCCATGCGGTGCAGAACGGCTCTCACCTCGCCGTGGTTGAGCCGGCCGAGCGGCGTCGAATTCATCAGATCCGAGACGAGCGCGCTGTGCGTCGCGGCGTGTGCCTCGGCCTGGGCGGCTTCCAGTTCTGCGATGTTCACGGTCGATTTGTCCTTCCGGTGCTCGCGTCGATTTGCACCGAAAAGATAGCTGAGCGGAGTCGAGCACGTAATATCTAATCACCTGATATTCGCGCTAAGTCCCATGTTTGTTTGATGTTTCTCGCTCTTTCCTCCCGTTGCACACGATATGCACACATTGATAGCTGTTTCGGACGGTTGAGCAGGCTCGGCAATGAGCCATGCGATTAGCGCCGATCGCACCAATTCCAGCACGGGTTTTGTAGCAACCTGCGACGAAACCTCGCGCTCGGCATCGATCTCAAATCCTCGCGCGCGTGCGCGTAAAGGTCCGTGTCTGACGGAAGCGCTTCAAAACCCATGTTCCAGTTGACGCCTGAGACACTTAGGGCCTTTCGGTCTCGATCTCCTCCCCTGGAGTTACGCTTTTGAGTTACGGTTACGGTTACGGTTACGGTTTGCGCGGGGTGTAGAGTTACGCTTTTGAGTTACGGTTACGGTCTCTCTATAGAGACCGTACAAACCGTAACTAGCGTAACCCCCCAACTTGGTCCGAACGTGCTGGCGCATACTTGGCCTGCAAGACCTTCTCAAACTCGGACATGACTTCGCTGATGACTTCCTCGGCCGGTCGCTGGTCAGCCTTGGGAACGTTGCGCTTGATCGCCTGGGCGATGCTATGGAGGATTTCGCCCTCTACCCGGCTCGGCAGCGGGCCAGGGTCATAGGTGATCTGGCGGGGCGGTTCTGGTTTGGCCTCGCGCATGCCTAAGCGTTCCTCGAGTTCGGCAATGCGAGCGCGCAAGGCTGCGTTGTCGTCCGCGTTGATTATGCTTCCGTCATCACCATAGACGGGGCTTACCCCTTCCAGAATGATGCGCTCGATCTTGTCAGGCCCGCGCGTTTTGCCGTCTATGGCCCTCATCAGTTCGGCAACGCCCGTTTTTTCCTCAACGGTTTCCGGAAGCCGGTCCCCGTAGCGGCGCGGGTGAAGCTTCGCCATCAAGAATTTCAACGTATCCACCTTGAGCCTGGAGCGCTGTACCCACTCCGTGTCACAACGTGCGGGCTTGTTGTCGGTCGCGGGGATCGTGTCGCGCGAGCTGTCCCATGCGATCTCTAAGATTTCTTCCCCATACCAATCCATCAGCGCCTCACGGGCCGCGGCGTATTTGGCCTGCCTGCCTGTGTCCTTCTCCACCCATCGCAAGAACGTCGTGCGGCTCGGCATCTCGGGATCGTCGCAAATTTTGCGCAAGCCCTCGCCTTCCGCCATGCGATCGCAGACGATTGCGAAGATCTCATCGGTAAAGTCGGTCGGCCGCTTCAGCTTCGGTTGCGGCGGGATGATTTCAGGCTGCTCAGTCATGGTTCACTATCCATCGGTCGCCGATCTTGCGGACCATGCTTTTATCCTCCAGCGCGTTGCGGGCCTCGGTCAGCGTTGCTTTGCGGCCTACCCCCGCTTCCTTGGCTTGGCTGTTCCACTCCTCCAGCGTGAGCCCGGCGGCGCCGGCATCGTGCAGGATGCGGAACATGAGTTTCTGACTTGTCCCGGTCAGCTTTGCTCCGCCCCGTTGCGGCGCCGTTGCCGAAACGGCCTCGGCACTCACGATGTTGACCGTTATCGGGTCTCCGTCCTCATCGTGGCCGAACTCGAATAGCTCTGACTTGAATGAAAACAGCGGGCCTTCCGGAGCGTCGTTGGCCTTGGCGATGGTCGCGGTTTTGATCTCGCTTCCTGAAATCGTGACCATTAGGTCAACATCGCCAAGAATGGCGTTGCTGCCGCGGGCGCCGCGGGTCTCATCCTTGCCGGTGTGTCCGATCAGCGCGACATGACACCCCGTCGCATTCTTGATCCGCTGGAGATTGGCAAAGACGCGGCCTTGGTCCTTTGCCTTGTCCTCATCGCCCCCGCCGGCCGCAATCAGCTTTGCGAAGGTATCGAAGATAGCGAGCCCTATCGAGAAGCCTAAAGCCTGCTCAGCCTCGCGGATGGTAGCCACGACACGGCCCACCGAATTGCCGCTCAGAAGGTCCATCACGTCGCGAACGATCGCGATGGGCAATCCTAGATCCGATGTCCCCGCCTGGAGCCGCCTTTCCACAAGGTCGGCGCGCTCCAAGGCGAAGTAGACCACGCCGCACTGTTCCTTGTTTCGCTTGCCGAACCAATCGGAGCCGGAAGCCACTGCGAGGGCCGCTGATGCGAGCAAAGCCGATTTCAGGCTACCAGGCGGGCCAACCCATGCGGAGGTCTCACCGCGGGCTAGAACGCCTTTAATGATATGCCGCTTCGATGGTGGCGCCGCGGCCGTTTCCTCCAGAAGCTTGAACGGAAACCCCTTAGTTATCTGATTGCGATCGCGCCGCCTCGTTTCGATGTCGAGAAGGTTGCTTTCGTATGGAGTCATGCGGCTGCCACCTTCCTCAAAGCTTCGGCAACCACCCCCTGAATTTTATCTCTGCCGTATTCGCAGTAGAGCCCGTTATAGAGCGCCGCCGCGTGCAGGATCTCCACGGCCTCGGCCCGGGTCTCCAGTCCGCAACGGACAAACTCGGCATGCCTGTCGGCCTCGTCCTGAAACGCGTAGTACTTGGCGTTAGCCACATACATGCACGTTTCGGCCTGGAGCGGCGTCCATCGGCTCGAGTTGAGGCATTCCACCTGCCCGGCAATGTCGGCGTCGAGATTGAGGGTCATGGCTTGTTGCCCTCCGCCTTCGCCGCGATCTCGGCCGCCAGCCGTAGCGGCAGAACCACTAAAGGTTCTTTGCGGTCCGCCCGGACAATCAACAAGTCGCGCTCGACAAGCCACGCGTACAACTCGCGGAAGCCATTGGCGCGGCATTTCACCTCCGCGCAACGATCCGAGCCCATGAGCGGGATTGTCAGATCGCCTTTGTACGATCCGCCGGCAGAGCCGGACAGAGGCACGCGCTCGGCTGCAAAACCCTGATCTTGGAAAAACTTGACGATTGCCCGCTCGGCTCGGTTGCCCTTTTCGCGGGAACGTTTACCGCCCTTGCCCGCCATTATACGGCCTCCCCGTAGTAGAGGCGCGCGACGGTCCGAGCGGTTGCCGGCGGAAGCGCGTAGGCATTCGCCAGTCGTGACGCTTGCAGATGCAAGGCGGGTCGAATATCTTCCGGATCGATCTTGCCCAGATCAGTCATCCCGGAAGCCCCGCACGCTGCCAGCGCTGCGGGGTTTCCTTTGAAGGCCATGCTATGCCGCTCCCCGCGTTTCGGACGTGGAGCGGCGCTTGCCGGCCTCTAACCATGCGTCGAGGTCATCGGGATCATAGCGGACCAACCCGCCCCGCTTGACGAAGATCGGGCCGCCGCCCGTGCAACGAAGCTTTTCGAGGTAGTTGGGTTTGGTCCCGGTGTAGGTAGCCGCGGCCTCGGTATCGATCGGGGGGCGCCGCTCTTTCGTCTGAGTTTGCATCTGCAATTCCTCGGCAGTGGGAAGCATGCCAAGGAAGTACAGCGCTACACGAGGGAAATAGTCAGGGACTTGCTTGCTCGGCAAATCCCCGCTTGGTTTTACTCGTTGGGTAAATCCCCGAGCCAATTAGTCGAGGTCTCCCAAGGCTTCTGCCCTTCGATTTCCTCGATCTCGCGCCGATGTCCTCGGATGCGATCGGCGTGATTATCAACTTCTTCCTTTGGCATCTTTGGTTCTCCAAAGTGCCGACGTATCGCCTCGCTCATGCTTTCCTTGCCGCGCTTCCTGCACCACGGGAGACTAGCAACAATCATGGCGTCGTCTTTTCCGTATCCGACGCCGCGTAGAGGCTTGGCGCTGATCCGCGGTCGCATGCCATGCGATGCGAGCGCGCCAACAACTTTCGTAAGCGTGAACAGCACGCTTTCCGGCGTAACCTCTTTCCTGGCAAGCCTGCGTTCCAGGTCGTCTAGCAATTGGTGAGCCCCCTCGAATCCATCGGCCAATTTTTCCGGGGTTGACGATTCTGCGATCTCATCCGGGCTCATGCGCTCGCCCTCTCAAGCTTCACAACGTTGTCGGCCGGCGGGTTTAGAATGAGCGCGATCAAGCCGGAAAGCTTCTCCAGCGCCTCGCGCTTCTCAGGGATGTAGCCATGCCGGTTATAGACGCCTTCCACGCCTGCAATCTTGTGGCCTAGCACGCGCTCGGCAACCTCGGCAGGAACGCCCGCGCGCGTCATGAGCGTCCGCCCCGTGCGGCGCAGATCGTGCAGCGTCCAATTCTGGAGCGGCTTTAGTCCTGCCGCCTTGCGCTGTTTCGCAATGACGCGGTCAAGCTCGGCCTTGGCCTTTGAGAACCCGCTAAACGGCTTCTTTCCGTTCGTGGTCGAGAAAATGTAGCCCTCGCCCTCGATCCATTGCCGAGCTGCCGCGGTAAGCGGGACCACGTTAGGAACGCCATTTTTGTACCGCTCCGAAGGAATGATCCAGGTCTCGCCGTCAATCTCGCTGCGATGCATGTTCGCAACCTCGTTGCGCCGCTGCGCAGTCAGAAGCAGAATGCGCACGATATTGCGGAAAGCCGCGGGGATCTCTTGGGAGTCGAGCGCCTGCCAAACGCTTTTGATCTCCTCATCCGCAAGTGTTCGCGTCCTGGCGCGCTCGGCCGGCTTTGTGCGAGCCATCCCCCGAACGATTGGCGGGGAAAATTGGTCGTCCCTGGCAGCATACCAATTGAACGCCTTTCGGACGTGAGCCAAGACGCGATCCGCCATGACTGGCCCGTGGTCGTCCTCGATCGCGTCCAGCATCTCAACGATGTCTTTCCGCTTGAGGTCATAAATCGACTTCTCGCCGAGCCGGGGGCGCACATAGACGTTGAGCGCCCGTTTCACCTGATCACCGCTTCGAAGCGCCTCAACGTGGCGCTCCACGAACTTGTCTAGAACCGCGTCAACCGTGTTGATCTCCGCAAGCCTGGCGCGGGCCGCCTGGGCTCGGCTTTCCTCGCGCTCGGCAACCGGGTCACGGTATGCCGCAACCTCACCCGCGCGCTTCTTGGCCTCGGCCCGGGCCTGTTCTGCGGTAATGGTTCCGTGGAGCCCCAAGCCGATCCATCGTTGCCGGCCGGTGGCCTTGTCCCGGTAGCGGAACCCATAGGTAGCGGCGCCGCTATCGAGGCGCCTCGCCACAAAGCCCTTGATCTCGGTATCGGATACGATCGCGCCGGCCTCCAGCGCGTCAACAACTCGCTTCGAAATCCTGGCTTGCATGGTTCCCCCTGCACACATGAAAATCAAAAGGTCTAGCTGCACACTCTATGCACACGCAGAGAGGTAGGTTCAAGGAATATCCCGGAATTTCCGGGAAACTTGTGGAAAGCCTGCGCGCAAAGCGAAAACGCGGTATAAAGCGAATTATTCAACGATGTCGGGGGCTTCCATGCGGCGAGAAACTATAACTTTTAATCACGGGGTCCTGGGTTCGAGCCCCAGCGCGCTCACCAAACAAAATCAGACACTTAGCTCGGTTTTCTGCTCCCAAAATTCTGACGACAAAAGCGGGTCTGCACACAATATGCACACTCGCGAGGATCGTCCGCCGCCCAAATGGCCGGCTCGATTGGTCTTAGCGATCGTGATTGTGCTCGGCATCAGCGTAGCGGCTTCTCTGTTCTGGTTTCGCCTCGGCCGCGAATGCCACGATCTCAGCCTCGCGCATTCCCTGCAGCTGGCCGGCTGCTGAAACAGAAACCCCGCCACTAGGGCGGGGTCCGGCGGGTCTGCAAATGCCTCAGTGCGGCTATGCCATTGTTCGCTCGAGACAGTTCACGATGTTCTGGTGCACGAAGTAATACCAACTTCGTCCGAGCTGCCGATGCTCGCTTTCGTCGGGATCGATCAAGTCATTTCTCCAACCGATGCCCGTCCGTTCCACCTCGCGCGCATACTTCAATAACGCCAAGATCCCTTCGACCGTGGTCGGCTCGACATAAGCAAGCTCGCATTCCGCGTTAGCTTCCGCTTCATGGAGGCGGTGCAGTTCGCGCTCGTGCGCAATCCATCTAGGGTCATCCGTTTCGCAAATTTCGTCCACGGATAGGGTCCGCCTGCGGTCGCGCGGGATAATGCTTTCAAGCCTATCCGTCTGCCGGTGCTCCTCGTTGCAGGCATGGAAGGCGCGTCTGTGGGTCTCGATCGCCCCTAGAATCGGATCGGTGATGCCATCGGTTGGTGAAGGGATCGCCGCGCCGGCAATTGTCGTGCTGACAAGCATGTTCATCAGGCATCTCCTATTAATGGTCCCAGCTTGAATTCGAGAATCCCGGAGGTCGGCCGATGGTTCTGCCGGTTTGGATTCGGGCTGACATGCAGCCGCGAGACTGGTCGGAATCAGGGAAGGTGAGGACAATTGAAAGGCGCCGGGGGCGCTATTGGTCCGGGTTTTCATCGTGCTTGCTTCCGTTGGCTTATCAAGGCCGCGCCGGGTGACGGACCGGCAGCCGGGAGTTGATAACCTGCGAAGCGACAGGCGACGGCGCCTTTAAGGGTTTCCCCTCTGGACATAGCGCGGCCCTCCCGGCCATAATGGCCAGGTTGGAGCGCACGCCAATGCGCCACCCAATTCGAACCGCCGCCCGACGCTGCCAGGCGTCAGGGCATTTCCTGCCAGGGAATGCGGTCTATAGCTTCGTCCGGGTTATCAAGCCCACGGACATCATCCGCTGATTTGCGTTAAAAAACAATTCCCCGCACGGGGAAATTGTGGTCGCATTAACTGACGACTCAGCAATTCATCCCGGTCGGCGGCGCATTTCGATGTCCAGACGGAATAGAAGAAACAGAGGACTCCCGGGTAAACCCCCGCCACCACCACCCAAGCCTCCGTCTCCATCTTGGTGGCAGCCATATTGGAAGAGGTTCGCAGCGGTTAGCGGCGCCATCGTTCTGCTCGTCAGTTTATACAAGTCCGGAGCGGTTTTTTGGCCAAGCGTCGCTATCGAGGCGACTAGTTCACCGCAAGATCCGTCCACATTGTCATTTAGAATTACCAATATCGGACCACTTCCGCTCGAAGCCGCAAAATTGGAGATGGCACTCTGTGACCTAACAGTTGGCGGGATCAAGGTCGTGGGAAACGGTGGGTGCGCGTTCATGTCGCCCCCGAATTGCGGATGGTGCGTTCAGACCATGCCGCACGGAGCAACCAAGACGATCGATCTCCGCGAGATATTTAACGAAATGGGTTTGCCGCCCGAAGCTCGCATGATGCCCGAGGGATCACAAACTGGCGTCAGAGTATCTTTTCGCGTATGGAAAATTCCTCATCTCTTTCGTTGGCAATATCCATATGAATTGAAGCGGTCGAACGATGGCCACTTCTATTGGGCGCCCGGCAATTTTAGCTTCGCGCCGGACTCCTGAAGGCTCATTTCAGCGCCAGCACGCGTGCGAGTACTCCAGCCGTCTGTTGAAATCCGAGCGACCCGCCACCTTCAGCCAAGCCTCGCGCGCAAAACGGCCGGCAATCGGTCGCGGATCTTCCCCCGGCTCGAGCCGATGGACCTTCCCGGTAGGCTTCCCGTCCTCCGAGCACATGGTCAGCACGCCATTAGCGATGAAGTAAAAGCCCGGCTCCGCGGCGCCCATGTCGCCATTGCGCCGGGGTCTCACCTGAAACCAAACGGTCTTTAGAACGCGCTGGGAAGGCTCAGGAGCGGCCTGGATCTGGAGCGGCCTGGGCGTGACCGCGCGAGGCTCGGCCTGCCTCCGCGCCTCGTTGCCGCGGTCTAGAAGCGCATCAAGCCAATTCATCGGAGCGGCGCCGAAACGGGATGACGTTCGATGGCTCCTGTTGACGTGCTTCCTCGCTTCGTCGGCTCGTCACCTTGGCTAGGGCATCGTCAAACGACACCCCAAGCTCCTCGCTGAGCTGCACGGCCTCTTGCAGATAAGCCAAAATGCCCCCGCTCATGCTGCGTTCTCCTCGCGCTGCTGTTGCTTGTCGGCTTCTCCTTTGATCAGGAGATAGGCCTCACAATCGCAGCCAAGGCCACGCGTGAGCGAAATGCGGAGAGAGCCGGCCGGGACACCCGGGCAGCGCTGGCGCTCCTCCTCCACTCGCGCGTCAATGTATGCATTGATGTCCGCCCGAATGTTGCTGATCCGCTCGTCAAGCGGCGGGGTTCGGTTGATCGCCATGTTTCGCCTTTCGGTAATAGTGTTTTGGAAGCTTGGGCAGCCCGGCAACCTTGCGCGCTTCCGCGGCCTCGTTCTGAGCCAATTTCATCACTCGTTCTCGGTCGTCATCCCGTTCTTTCAGGTAGATTTGCAGCGCATACGGGAGCGCCTTGAACAGAGCCAGCTTGTCACCGGGCCAGCGGGGACAAACGATCCCGCCAACTTCGCTGACTGCGCTCGCCACCGGATTGCCCGCTGTCGGGTCCGCTAATCCAATATCGCGGTGCGCTGCCGAGATTTCGTCAACGGCTGCGCAAACGCGATCGATGCCGAGCGGCGCAATCTCTCTCACGAACTCGGCAACGATTGCCGGGACCGCGGGAAGTGAGGTAGCGCCCTTCAACAGACACCAATTCGCGAACGCGCTCATTCGCCGATCTTCCGCAAGTTCTCATGCGTCCGCTTAAGCGCGCTCTCGAAACTGTGCCGCTTGGCCGCCTCGTTGAGCGTCAACGGCCTGTCGTCCGCTTTGAGCCGCTCCAGGATGTCAACGCGAGCGTCAATGCCGCACTTCACGAAATTGCGTGCCATTTCGTCGGAAGATATCTCCTTGCCTCCGTAGGCCTTGGCGCGAGATTGAACCTGCTCGATATAGTTCCGGTCGTCGCTGTCGTCTGCCATGTTCCTATCCCTTTTTCAGGCTGCGAATCTTCGCAGCAAGCCTGACTTGCTTGTCGCCCGTCGCTTCGTTGAATTGCCTTTCGAGTGCAGCAATATCGGCCCTGCTCTCCGAGCCTCGCGGCGCCGTAGTTCCTGGCCGCTGCACGGGAGGAATCCCGCGCGATGCAATCGCTTTCGGAGCCTGCAACATCAGGCGATACCGAGCAGCATCAACCATGATCATTTCCGCCGCTGCGCGCGGAAAGTCCGTGCTGTCCCCAATAGCCTGGAGGAACTGCGCGGGGCTTGCCCCATACTCTTGCAGCATCTTCGGCACCTCGGCCTCAATCGCCCGCATTTGCGCGGCAGGGATGCTTTTGGTGCGCTCGGCAAAAACCTCGTTCTGCTCTTTCGCGTAGCTCGCGAACTTCTCGCGCTCGGTCTCGGACTTGCGCGCCTGCTGGTTTTGCTGGATCTCGTGCATCTGTGACGCCCGCGTGAGAACACGGTGCAGAAGTTGAGCCCGCTGCGGGTCTTCCTGGACCAATTGCGCCAGGGCCGGCGTCTGATGCTCCACGGGCAGGGAAAGCACCTCGGGAAACAGCTCCATCACGCTTGCAACAGCAACGCGGTAGGCCACGTCCGACGCCACCTCAAACGCTTGCTTGTGCGTCTCGGCCTCGGCCCGCGTCTTCTCGATCTCGGCCGTTCGCGCCTCAAAGGCTTCCTTGAACTCTGGCCGCTCCAGGGCCTTCGCAACGTCGAAAGGTTCTTCGGGCTTGGCATCTTCGCCGCGAATCTTCTGCACTTCCTCGCGCAGCAGGTCGGCTTGCTCTTTCTCGGCCTGCTCGCGCTCCGCGTCTTTCGCGTCGGCTGTAAGCTTGGCCGCCTGCTCCAGGGTCAGCGTGACATTTTCAGGCAGGTCAACCGCGCTATAGGTCTTGATCTCGGATTCAGGGGTCCGGGACACGTAGTCGTCTGCCGCCTCGCTAGGCGTGTCATAGGTCTTATCTTCGTCAGAAGCGGTTTCATCCTTGAACGGGATATAGCCGGCCTCATGCTCAAGTTGTTCCTTGCCGTAGAGCGGCGTTTCGGCCGGTGCGAATTGTCCGGTAGCTTCGTCTCGGTTATCGCTCATTAGTTCGCCTTGCGTTTCGGGAAGATTGCGGGCCGCTGTTTCGCATTGGCCGTGATCGTTGCGGCGCCTGCCGCTGTCGCTGTGCCGCGGCGCGCGATGTCCTGCAGCATTTTCATCTGCCGCATGGTCTCCCCGACAATCTGATCAAGCCGAGCCGGGGTTACACTCACGCCACGTAGCAACAGAATGTCGGAAACCGCCTTGCGAACTTGCGCCGTGTTGCCGGTCAGAGCGCTAGAGCCGGCCTGGATCATCGAACGCGCGGCACCGCTCCAGTTGCCAGCGAGAAGGTGACCAACCACGGTAGGGTCAATTCCCATTGCGTCGGCATCGGCGAGGTTCTCGGCTGTTTTCGAGTTGCCCAACGCCTGATTGCGGGTTTCGAACATGGTCTGTTCGCGTCCGATCCGCCGTTGCATCAGCGGGTTTCCGGGCGCCATGGCCTGGGCCTCGGCCTGGAATGCGTCGTTCAAGAGTGGCCGAGCCTTGTTCACTCCGAAAGGTGAACTTTGAGCCGTCTCAATCAGAGGATCGACATAGCCCGATCGGAAAGCGCCCTGGCCTTCCGGCGGTAGCGCCTGATAGCGCGGAATGACGTCCTCGCTTCTGCCGCCCCTTGCCGCTGCACGCCCCGCCTGTACCGCTTCGATGTTGCGCGATGCCTGGGCAAACTCGCGATTAGCCGCTAGGTGCCCTTCGCTCGCGCCCTCCATTGCCTGGTCAACGCGGCGCAACAGCCCGCCAAGCAAGCGAGCCTTGTTGCCCTCCCCTGCACGCGTCGCCTTCTGTACCGCGTCCGAAAGATCCCCGCGCACACGCTGGACCGCAGTAAAGTCCGTGAGCATTGAGCGGCCGTCTGTCAAACGGTCCCGGAAATGCTGTAGAGCCGCCTCCGCGCTGTCGTTGGCAATACCTGATTGCGGTCGCGCGATTTGATTGACACCCGGGGACAAGGTTTCGTCCGCGTGTGCAATGGCGTCGGTTAAATCAACAGGTCTGGCATCATTGCGCACCGCGCCATATGCGGCATCGGCTCGCGTGTCGCGAGCCGCGGTCAACCGCGCCTCGGTCTGCGCTGCCGTTTCTGGAGCCTCAAAGCCCTCGGCAAGAGCGTTTGTGATGCGCCGGCCTTGCGTGCCCTGTCGGCCCTCCAGAACGTTGACGACGTTCGTTCTGCCCTCGCCTGGAGCTCGAGCCACAGTTGAGAGCATGCGCTGCCCGGAATTTCCTAACGCATCGGCAAGCGTAAACACGCCCTGGCCCTCGTTGGCAGCGTCTACAACGTCTTGTGCAATGGCGCTCGTTGGCCTGCCGCTCTCCATTACAGCGCGGGCGACTTGCCGTTGTGCATAGGCTTCCGGGTTGATCCTTGCCAAGATGTTTGAAATGAACGGAGACGCTACCGATTTCGCAACGGCTCCAACAACGGGCAAGCCGGCTCCGAGCGCGCCCCCGACGATCGCCCCCGTGATGGGATCAGCGCCGCGGACCGCCGCATCAGTGCCGCCTAGAATGGCATTAGACGCGCCTCCAGCCGCAACTCGCGTACCGAGCCCGCCCGCGGCTCCGAACAAGGTAGGAGCGGCAGTAACGGCAGGAACAAGCGCGGCTGTTGCGCCGGCAAGCTTTGCTCCCGTATCGACGATAGGGTGTTGCTCGGCAAACTTGGCATCGCCCGCATTCTGCATTTCCAGCGAATTCGCGTAGCGCTCGCCGAACGATTCGCCTTGAAGCTGGTTTTCCTTATCGAAAAGCGGGTTGAGGACAGGAGCCAAAGCGGCGTTTGTCGCCGCATTCGCCTTGTTGAGAAGCCCGCCGACTACGGGAACACCCGTAGCAAAAGAGCGCGCTACATTGTTGACCGAGACAGGCTCAGGCGGGGCCAAGCCGATCTTTTCCGCGAACACGTCCGCCGGCATGTCGGGGTAGAACTTCGCGTGAAGCGCCCCCGCAAGCTCAGTATCGCTCATGTCCTGGTATTGCGGGAATTTCGCGCGGACTTCTGCAATGGTCGGCATCAGCGAATCCCCAACGGGTCGGCCTTGGCATCGCCGCTTTCGGCCTCAAAATCGGGAGTTTTGTACCCTGGGCCTGCGCCCTTTTTCATGCCCTCGATTGCGATCTTTCGGGCCTGTCGCTTCTGCTTTACGATCGCTTCACTCTCGCCGGGCTGCGGGAATAGCTCTTTTTCATATCGGTTGAATTCTGACGTGCCGATTGCAGCGCCAGATTCCTGCCGGAGCAAGGCAGTGATGAAGTTGTCGCGCGCCTGTTTGTATTTCTGGTAGTTCTCGCTTTGGAGCGAGTTGCCGATACCCGGCACATACTCCGTACCGCGCATGTAACCACCCGCGCCGATGGTTGACGTGTATTGATCGTCAAGCCCCTTAAGGTTCTTTTCTGCAAGCTCCATCTTGCTTGCGTAGATGGTGGCCTTGGCTTGCGCCTCGGTTAGCTCGCCGGCTGCGGCCTTTGCATTGGCGCGCGAAACCTCATTTACGAACGTCTTTCGATCGACACCCGGCGGAATAGGAATAGGCTTGCCATCTGGCCCGGTGACCGCGCCTCGATCCTCCGCGCCGGCCGGTTCAATCGGCGTCACGGTGCGCTTGTTGGGATCGATCCAGCCATAACGCTTTTTGCCGTCTTCCTCGCCAACAATGCCAAAGGTCGGCTTGGCGCCCCCCGAATAGACCGGCTCAACGGTCCCGCTTCTCGGGTCCTGCCGAACCACCGTGCCATCGGGCAGCGTCGTAAATCCGTATTGCTTGCCGAGCGCATCGGCAATCAACGTTTTCCCGATTTCCGGATCAAGCACGGCAAGCCGCGCCTTTCCTTCTCCAAGGATCGGAACCAACGATTGATATTTCGCGATCAATTGCTTTCGCGCGATGTCCTGAGGCGAGCCCGCGCCCATGCCGAGCCCCCCGGCAATCGCGCCGCCAATGATGCCGAGCGGACCGCCTTGCGCGTTTGCCATGGCGCCGCGAATGGCGCCGCCAATTAGACCGTGTCCGCCCTCCGGAGCCTGCAGGAAGTCCGGAATCTGCGGTGGCGCTAAGGGCTGCGGAGGAGCCGCCTGCGCTTCTCTCGGGGCCTCGGCTCGGGGTTGATAGAGATCGGCCGCTCCCACGCGCGGCATCTGATAATTGCCAACCGCGATAGGAGACGCTTGCGGAGGTCCTGCAGGAGCCGGAATAGCAGCTTGCGCCTCCATCGGGCTCGAGCCGAAACCCTGCCCGGGCTGATACTGCCCTTGCGTCTGTAGCTGGGCCAACAGCCGATCAATCAGCCCGCCGCCGCCTTGATACGTGTTCGGCTCAAACTGGTAGGAGTCGAAAAGGCCCATCTAAATCACCATTTCAGGAACGACATTAGACGCCCTCAACAGGAGGAGGAATGCTTTGAGCGTCGTCATCGGTCCACGTCGTCGTGGGTACGGTTTTGTTAGTCCAGACTGACGACCGTGCGGCCTCAGTCGTCCATGCCGCCGTGGGGTCTGCGAGAGGATACCAGTTGACAAAATCGCGATCGTACGAAGCGTCATTTCCGGTCAGTACAAAGCTGCCCGAACCGGCCGTCATTCGCTGAGTCAACCGGAACACGGCCGGGATTCCAGTAACCGAAAACGATCCGGCCGACGCGCTAAGCGTGATGGTCAGGTTACTGGCGACTTGACCGACAGCGATATGGCCTATTGCGTCGAAAATCATACGAAAGGCGTCCCATACGCTTGCAGTTTCGCCAACATCAGAGTTGCAACTTGATCCATCCCTGAATTGCTAAAATGTCCGGTATCAAGCCGATACGTGTTGTTGAGAGTGTCAGTGTCGGCGCCGAGATAGACGCCAGCCCCATTATTGACCATTGCCGCCTGGGCCGCCCGCGTGGTGTTGTTTGTTGCGCCGCCGTTCCAAGAAACTTGGCAGATAAACCACGGCCCCGCATACCCATCAGTTCGCGATTGAGCGATGATCCGATTGCCGCAATTCGTGTAGTTGGCCTGAGGCGTGTTTGAGCCGCTATCGCCCTCGCCTTGATGCCAGATAATCGCGTTTGGCGTCCAGCCGACCGCAGCAACCCGACGCAGTGCCACGCGAATGCGCTGGTAATTGTTCGGCATCTGGTTCGGGTCCCAGTCACCAATCCATGAACCGGCCATCGATGCCGGCACCATGACAATCGGCCGCGAGAGACCGCTATCGACTAGCTTCTGTCCAAGCCGACCAAGCCAGCTTCCGGAAGGTGCGGAATATCCCTGGCTCGTAATCGGGGTCTGAGAGCAGCCGAGCGGAGGGTCCGTAAAGCGGTAAACCCCACCGTCATAGATGTTGAGGTTGAAAACGTTCGAACTTGAAGGCGTATAGGGCGTC
>Ga0207694_10002122_pt1 | contig 16326 bp, 15 predicted proteins | sample KBSC34metaG_FD_184353 | JGI IMG/M metagenome (GOLD analysis project Ga0207694, IMG submission 184353) | Corn rhizosphere microbial communities from Kellogg Biological Station, Michigan, USA - KBS C3-4 metaG (SPAdes) (version 2) | ecosystem: Host-associated > Plants > Roots > Rhizosphere > Soil... | reverse complement strand
ACCTCAGAGTTCGGGATGTCTGAGGTGCACCTCAAACATCCCGAACGGGAGTTGCTGAGTTCGCCACAGGTGTTGAGTTATGCGGAGATGCCCTATGGAACGTATCCGGACTGGTTCGACGCCACCTACTGGAACGATCAGGTAAAGACGCACCTTGCATTGCATGGCCAGATTGCGCGCTCTCTGCGCAACTGCGTGCTTGTGGTGCGCTATCTGCTCAATCACCCCGAAGCATGGTTGCTGCTGGGCCTTTTGATGGCCTTCGGCGCGCGGCTGACACTAGGCTGGCGACCACGTTGCGCGGACAGCAACGCCTTCTGGCTGATACCGCTGTCGCTCGGGGTTGCAATGTGGGGTATCTATGGCATCGTCAACACGGAAGAGCGATATGTCACTGTCGCGTTCCTGCTCATTGTGCTGTCACTCTTCGCCACGCTGCAACCTGCGCGCTCGCTCCATCAAGCGCGGCATGGCTTTCTGCGCGCCGGAGCTTCGGCCCTCATTCTGCTGATTGCAGTATTGACTGCAGGCGAATCACTACGCACAGTACTCGAAGAGCGCAGAGCGCTCTCTGTACGCGGAGTTCCCGGCGGCTGGTATTCGCCGCAGATGGAGCATGCTGCCGAGGCGCTTGCGGCGCTCGGCGTCAAACCTGGAGATGCGATCGCCTGCGTAGGATGGAAGGCGTGCCTGGATGACGAATACTGGGCTCGGCTGGGTGGCGCGCGAATCCTCACAGAGGTCTATGCTCCCGATGTCCAGACTTACGACTTTCTCGCTAAGCTTCCTAACCGTGACGAGACAATCTCCATTGTGCGCACGCAGGGACCCAAGGTGCTGGTCGCGGATTTTGGGAATGCTCGCGTGAGTGACGCCGATCCTTTCTTTCGCGCCTGGAAGCAGTTGGGCGACACGACGTTCTACGCTTTGCCGCTGAATCCGCGCTAGATTCGCATCTTGATGTGGCGCGTCTCTTTGGGACAGTCCGGCCACAGCATAGGTTTGTTACCATCAGCCAGATGTCCGAACTCGACCTGACGATCCTGATGCCGTGCCTCAACGAGGCCGAGACCCTGGCCTTCTGTGTGCGCCAGGCGATGGATGCCATCCGCGACAGCGGAGTAAGCGGCGAGGTTGTGGTAGCGGACAATGGCTCGACCGACGGCTCGCAGGCCATTGCAGTGACCGAGGGCGCGCGCGTAGTGAATGTGCCAGTACGCGGCTATGGGGCGGCGCTAATCGCGGGCATACAGGCAGCACAGGGAAAATATGTGATGATGGCCGACGCTGATGCCAGCTACCACTTTGAGCATCTGCCGCGCTTTCTACCGAAGCTAAACGAGGGCTATGACCTCGTGATGGGCAATCGCTTCTCCGGCACGATTGAGCCGGGCGCCATGCCGCCGTTGCATAAATATCTCGGTAACCCCGTGCTGTCGGCCATCGGCCGCATCTTTTTCAGGATTCCGGTGCGCGACTTCCATTGCGGGCTGCGGGCGTTTCGGCGCGATTCCATCCTTGGGCTGGACCTGCGCACCACCGGCATGGAGTTTGCCTCAGAGATGGTGGTGAAATCCTCGCTGGCGCGACTGCGCATGACCGAGGTACCGACGACGCTCTCGCCCGACGGCCGGTCGCGCCCGCCGCATCTGCGATCGTGGAGAGATGGCTGGCGGCATCTTCGCTTCCTCTTGCTCTACAGCCCGCGCTGGCTGTTCTTCTATCCCGGACTGGCCGCTTTAGTGGTAGGGCTTGTGTTGTCTGCTGCGCTTATTCCCGGACCATTGACGGTACATTTTGCGGGCGGCGCGCACTCGCTAGATGTCGACACGCTGACCTATGCGCTGGGTCTGGTGCTGATCGGCACGCACATCTGCTTCTTCGCGGTGGCGGCGAAGGTGTTTGGAACGCAGGCTGGTTTTCTGCCGCCCAACCCGGCGTTTGAGCGGCTGTTCAAACACATCACATTGGAGACTGGCCTGCTGACTGGGCTCTTTCTTTTACTGGTGGGCGCCGGCACGATGGCGTATGCAATTTCCATGTGGCACGCTGCAGGCTTTGGCGATATGGCGGCAAACCATCTGCTGCGGCTTACATTGCCATCAGCTACGGCGCTGATGCTGGGGGTTGAGGTGATCTTCGGCAGCTTCTTCCTGTCGCTGCTTGGACTGCGACACCGCTGATTCTGTCCTATGCCAAAGAGGGCCCTGATGGGGCCCTCTTTGGTTTATAGCCTACGTGTTCTTACGAAGTAGCGCCGTGGGCAATTGCAGCGTTATAGCCTGCCTCGAACGACTGGCGGTACTGTGACACTGTGTCCGCGCCCTTCACAGGTGGGTGCACATACAGGTGCGATGCCTTGGCGTCGATTTTGCGCTTTGTGATCGTGTCCAGTTTTGCCGCCTCCATGCCGTCGCGATAAGCCTGCGACTGTTCAGCGCCAGCCGATTGCACGCTTGCATTCTGGGGTACGTCTGCTTTGAGGAGGTTGTTCTGGCCGTTCTGGGCGAGAGCCACGAAAGATGCGGCGCTCATGAAAACCGCCACCGTCAGCGGCGTTGCGAATTGAGTGAGTTTCTTCATTGCCATTTTCCTTTGTCAATGCGAGGGGGCACTTGACCCGTCCCCAAGCCGAAACGGAGCATACGCCTGCCTGTTCGCGTTTGGCAACGCCGCGAATGCAAAAAGTTCAACTGCGGTTACATAAAGAAAACCGGATTGCAGCAGAATCAGTTGTTTGCAACAGCCCCGCTGGAAGATTGTTACAAATTGTTACATATTCGTGTGGCCGGCGCGCATGTCCTCATTGAAGGAGGGCTTGATAAAGGCCAGCATGCGGGCCTCCTGCGCGGCGAAGTCTTCGCGGCGATCGATCAGCTTCTGCGTTGCTGACGCGAAGCCGGTATCGGCAACCCGAACAAGGCCATCGGCTGCGAGCAGCGCTGAAAGGCCTGCCAGATCCTCCACTGAGGTATCGAGATACTGTGCATCGCGCGGGTCGGTCAGCCAAACGGGGGCTGAACCTCCGAGCACGCCGGAGAGCCAATAGGCTTTCGCGGTGAGGAACTCCCTGCGCTGCGTTTCTGTTGTTTCGTTGAAGGTAAATTTGTGAGCCTTCGGCAGGTAGTAGCGGGTGGTCAGGGGAACCGGCTGACGGTTGCCGCTCTTCACCAGTTCAATCTGGCCCTGGTCCATGGTCTTGCGGATGGCGTTGTATGCGAATCCCTCGCAGAAGGGCTGCTCCGCAGCGGGCACGACGGCCTCCTGAAAGGTGACAGTCATGGATACCGAAATCTTTGCGTGCAGCTGCGTGTCCGTGCCGTCGGCCAGATGGACCTCACCATGCACCAGCGAGGTGTCCGCACCGGAGGTCGAGGGATGAAAGGGCCACTCAAAGCGGCCAAATGCCAGCGGCAGGCCCAGGAGGGTGATGGCGCAGTCGGGGCGAGGATTGCGCAGGCGGGTTGCGCTTTCGGCGAGCCAAGACTTCAGGCCCGCTGCAAGCTCAGTGCGGCCGGCGTCATAACCGGCGCTCAATTCCAGAGATGTGGTCTTCGCGGGGTCCGTGGCAAGGGCGAGCGTAAAGCGTAGCGTGGGTCCAGATGCGCTTTCGCCTGCTGCATTAGAGACGACTGTGAGACCTGCGGCCTTTGCCGCCTGCTCGACCTGACCTGCCAGAACTTCGGTGCTCATGCGCGAATCTTCCTCTATTTCCTGTTACTTCCATGAATGAAGTGCGAGATCTATTTTACGTTCCCGGACTGGCGATTGGCACTTTTGTCAGAGTTGCGGACATCTACCGGGAAATTTCGGTGTCTACGAGAACCTGCATCTCACTCTGCATGGGCAGAGAGATTTGCTGCACGCGAGGGCAAGGCACTATGCAAAGCAACTGCACAGATCGCATCAATAGGTTCCAGCGGCTGCTCACCCGCTGCGCCTGCATTCTGTCCTTATGCCTTCTGGGCGGAGCATTGTCTGCTGCGGCACAGGCTTACCCACCCTACCCGCCGCCGAATTACCCACCACCCAACTACCCGTCCGCGCCGCAGCCTAACTATCCTCCAGACCAACGCCGCGGCCCGTATCCGAACTATCGCCACGCGGTGCCCTACCCGTCTTTCTATGGAATGTTCTCGCTGGGCCACTACTCAGGCCTGGGCGTCGGCGTGGGTACTGCGCCCAACCAGAGTGGCGGTATGACTGCGCTGGGCGGCACCTTTGGCGGATACGTTTCGTATCCCACCTACAGTCCTATCGGCATTGGAGTGGACGCGCGGCTGATCGTCGAGAACAGCGCCAACTCGACGCAGTACGGCAACAAGATTCTTGGCGGGCTCGTCGGCCTGCGGCTGGACGGCTCGGGCGCGCACCTGCCCATTGACCCTTACTTTCAGTTTGAGATCGGCGGCGTGGGCACCAACAACGGTACACAGACCAACCGCACCGGCTCCTTCGCTTACCAGGCGCAATTCGGCGCGGACTTCCCGCTGGGCAGTCCTCAGCTCTCCGCGCGCATGGAGTACGGCACCGGCCAGCTCACCAGCATCGGCAACGCGAACCACACGCTGCAGACATTCTCCTTTGGGTTGGTGCTGCACGTGCGCTGAGACGCCAGGGTTGCATTTATTAAACTGAAAGCGGTCACGCCATAAACTTTTATCCCGCACATTTCTGGAGCACTCTATGCGGACAAATCCCGAGTTGAAGATATTGTTTATTGCCGGCTTTGGTCCTATCGTTCCTAAGCCGGCGGAGAGCCGGAAGCTGTACGAAAGCGCCCTTGGGATTCACTTCAAAGAGGAATCTGACGACTACCTTCATACTGAGGCACTTCCCGGCGCGAAGAGTTTTGCCTTGTGGCCGCTCGCCGAAGCAGCAAAATCCTGCTTTGGCAAAAAAGTGTGGCCCAAAACCATTCCTGTCCCGCAGGCTTGGCTTGAGTTCGATGTGGAGAATGTAGAGAGCGCGACGCAGCTGCTGGAATCCCAGGGTTATACGGTACTTGTGAAGAGCCGGAAAGAGCCGTGGGGGCAAATCGTCTCACGTCTCCTCTCGCCCGAGGGGCTTCTGCTCGGAATCACATTCACACCCATGTTGCGAACGTAAGAGATACTCAAACCTGCGCAATCACTTCCATAGCGCACTGTGTAAGGGGACCAGATGAACCTCACCGGCAACACCATCCTCATCACCGGCGGCGGCTCCGGCATTGGCCAGGCCCTCGCGCATGAGTTCCACCAGCGCGGCAACACCGTCATCATCGCGGGACGCAGGCAGAGCGCGCTGGACGCGACGGTGAGCGCGCATCCGGGCATGCACTCCATCGTGATGGACACGGGCGACGCGGCATCGATTGCCGCTGGCGTGGCCAAGCTGACTGCTGACTTCCCTGCGCTCAACGCAGTCATCCAGAACGCCGGCATCATGAAGCCGGAAGACCTGAAGTCCGGCGACACCACTACCGCCGAGGCCACTATCGCCACCAACCTCCTTGGCCCCATCCGCCTGACCGCCGCGCTTATGCCGCATCTGCTGAAGCAGCCGAGCGCGACTATCCTCACGGTGTCGTCCGGACTGGCGTTTGTGCCCATGGCCTCGAACCCCACCTACTGCGCCACCAAAGCCGCGATCCACTCCTACACGCAGTCGCTGCGCTATCAGTTGCAGGGAACAAATGTTTGCGTCGTCGAGATCATCCCGCCGTGGGTCGCCACTGAGTTGCAGGGCGCTATTCCCACTGACCCGCGCGCCATGCCGCTCGACGCCTACATCGCCGAGACCATGCAGCTGCTCGCCAGCGACGCCGACGAGATCCTCGTTAACAACGTTCTCCCCCTCCGCAACGCAGAGAAGGGCGATCAGCCTGCCTTCTTCAAAGCCCTCAACGACTCCCTGCCGCACTGAAACCGCTAATGCCTACCCTTCGATCAGTTCACCTGTTTCCAAATCCACGTCAAAGTGTTCTCGTTCCGCAACTCGAGGATCGTAGCCCGAACACTCGATAGTGTTTCGAGTGATCGCTTCCACACGAAGGTCGTCTGCGCATAACAGAGAACTGCGCCAAACTGGGCCATTGGTGCCATAGGCTGTGAGATTGCTGAAAAACGGGAAGACAATAAGATTGCGTTCCTTAATCTGCAGCGGAGCAGATACAGATGGCAGATCGAGTGCCTCCCACCTATCCGGATCATTAACGTCGACAAAATATACGTTCCCATGTGCCACCACGCAGAGCCGGTCTGGATTCGGTGTGGCTAACGCTCCAGTGAAGAACGTGGAATGACCCCAGCCGCCTATAGCAAAGACGCCAATCCATGGATTACGGTTGGCAGGTTTCACCATCAGCCAAACTCCGTCCTGCTCACCCCTGCCGGCCTGTTTGAGACGCGGAAAATTGTAGACCGGACACGAAAACTTGCCCGTCCCCGGTAACTCCGGAATCTCGTCAACCTTGTAAGAATGCGGGAACTCAAAATTGATCGCCAGCATGGTTTGATCTTGCCACGAAGCGATTGTCCGACTGACAGAAAAATAGGCTCAAGCTACGAATCTGAGTGCCTTACACTCACATCTAAAGATCGTCGGGTGTAAAGTAGACGCGTGAGTGCTCCCCAGCCGGAGCCGGGCATGGATACAGATTGGCCATATCGCGCGTAAATTGAGGGATTTATGGCATTCAAATGGGATAAATTGACCGTCAAATCGCAGGAGGCCATCCAGGCCGCCGCGTCGGCCGCGGCCGAGCATGGAAATCCTGAGGTCCTGCCCATGCATTTACTTGCGGCGCTTCTGGAGGACAAGGAGGGCGTCGTCCTGCCGGTGCTGGAAGGCGCGGGTGTCCCTGTGCAGCAGCTGCTGGCCAACGCCAATGCCGCTATCGCCAAGCTGCCCAAGGTCCAAGGTGGGGCGCAACCTGGAATGGCGGCAGCGCTCCAGAAAGCATTGGAGCGCGCCTCCAAAGAGGCCGAGGGCTTCAAGGACGACTACATCTCCACCGAGCATCTTCTCCTCGCCTTAACCGAGGCCAAGGGAGATCCCGCGCGCGATCTGCTCACGTCGCAAGGCGCAACGCATGATGCGGTGCTGAAGGCGCTCTCCGCCGTGCGCGGCTCGCAGCGGGTGACGGACCAGAACCCCGAGGCGAAGTTCCAGGCCCTGGAAAAATACGGCAAGGACTTCACCGACCTCGCGCGCAAGGGCAAGCTCGACCCCGTGATCGGGCGCGATGAGGAGATTCGCCGCGTGGTGCAGGTGCTCTCGCGCCGGACGAAGAACAATCCGGTGCTGATTGGCGAACCCGGCGTTGGAAAAACTGCCATCGTCGAAGGTCTTGCCCGCCGCATTGTGAACGGCGACGTACCCGAGGTGCTGAAGGACAAGCGCCTCGTCGCGCTGGACCTCGCCAGCATGATCGCCGGTGCGAAGTATCGCGGCGAGTTTGAGGACCGCCTGAAGGCCTTGCTGAAGGAGATAGAGGACTCCAACGGCGAGATTATTTTGTTCATCGATGAGTTACATACTCTGGTCGGCGCAGGCGCGGCTGAGGGCGCCATGGACGCCAGCAACATGCTTAAGCCGGCCCTCGCGCGGGGCGGACTGCGGGCCATTGGCGCAACCACGCTGAATGAGTACCGCAAGTACATCGAGAAGGATGCTGCGCTCGAGCGCCGCTTCCAGGTCGTCTTCGTCGGCGAACCCAACGTCGAAGACACCATCGCCATCCTGCGCGGCCTGCGCGAGCGCTACGAGGCGCACCATAAGGTCCGCATCAAGGACTCGGCCATCGTCGCCGCCGCCACGCTCTCGCACCGCTACATCTCCGACCGCTTCCTGCCGGACAAAGCCATCGACCTCGTCGATGAGGCCGCGGCCGCGCTCGCCATCCAGATCGGCAGTGTGCCCACGGAGATCGACGACCTGGAGCGCCAGGCAACTTCGCTCGAGATCGAACAGGCCGCTCTCAAGCGAGAAAAGGACGAGGCATCGCGCGAACGCCTCACCGCGGTGCAAAAAGAACTTGCCGAGGTGCGCGAGAAGGTGCAGGGTCTGCGCGCGCGCTGGCAGAAGGAGCGCGGGGCTATAGGCCGCATCGCAGAGCTTAAGACCAAGCTGGAAGCTCTGCGGTTCGAGGCAGAGGAGCAGACCCGCAAGGGCAACCTACAGCGCGCTGCGGAGCTGCAATATGGCGAGATCCCGCACGCCGAAGCCGAGTTGAAGCAGCTCACGGCCATCGCCGATGCCGGCGCCAAAGGGGCGAGCAACCGGATGTTGAAGGAGGAGGTCGACGAGGAGGACATCGCCAAGGTCGTCTCCCGCTGGACCGGCATTCCCGTCGCCAAGATGCTCGAAGGCGAGATGCAGAAGCTTGTTCAGATGGAGGATCGTCTGCGCCAGCGAGTCGTCGGCCAGGACCGCGCACTCACTGTCGTCGCCAACGCGATTCGCCGTTCGCGTGCGGGTCTAAGCGACCCCAAGCGTCCCATCGGCAGCTTCATCTTCCTGGGGCCGACCGGCGTGGGCAAGACCGAAACTGCTCGCGCCCTCGCCGAGTTCCTTTTCGATGATGAGTCGGCGATGATTCGCATCGACATGTCCGAGTACATGGAGAAGCACGCCGTTGCGCGGCTGATCGGCGCGCCTCCCGGCTACGTCGGCTATGACGAAGGCGGACAGCTGACTGAGGCGGTACGTCGTCGTCCGTACGCCGTCATCCTCTTCGACGAGATCGAGAAGGCACACTCCGACGTCTTCAACGTGTTGCTGCAGGTGCTCGACGATGGCCGTTTGACTGACTCCAAAGGCCGCACCGTCGACTTCAAAAACACCGTGCTCATCATGACCTCGAACCTGGGGGCATCGCAGCTGGCCACGGCCTGGGCTGAAAGCGAAGACGGCTTTGAGGAGGCCAGCGAGCGCGTGATGGGCGTGCTGCGCGAGCACTTCCGCCCGGAGTTCCTCAACCGCATCGACGATGTGGTGGTCTTCCACCCGCTCGACGAAAAACAACTCGAGCACATCATCACGCTGCGCTTGGCCGATCTCGAAAAGCTTTTGGCAGATCGCAAGATCTCGATCGAGCTCACCGAGGCCGCCAAGAAGGCCATCTTCAAGACGGGCTACGACCGTGCCTACGGAGCTCGTCCCCTGAAGCGCGCCATCCAGCGCATGGTGCAAGACCCACTGGCCGTCAAGATTCTCGATGGCACGGTGCGCCACGGCGACCATGTTGTAGTGGACGCGGGCAAGAGCGGCGCACTGACCTTCGAGACGGCGGAGCATGTACCCGTCGCCGCGAAATGATCCGCGCAGCAATTCAAATTCAAGCCCCACTCATCGAACCTGGTGAGTGGGGATTTGTTTTGTGGCACATCGAGGTGAGAGACCAACGATGGTTGCCCCCATCCGCCCGCTCCATTAACCTATAGGCATGTACGAAGAGTTCACAGCGACCGACCGCTGGACGGGCGAACCGCTGCGCTGCAGCTGGAAGGGCACCATCGTCGCCATTGCTACGCGCCACGCCGACGCGACTGACATCCGCTTCGCCGTCAACGGCCGCCCGGTATGGATCGCGCTGCCCAACACCGCCTGGGTGGAGCAGCGAAAGCGCAACGGCAAGGTCATTACCGACTATCTCGCCGCGCAGATCGCCGGCCGTTACCTCAAGCAGGCCATCGAGTCCGGCTACGATAACGGCCGCGAAATCTATACGATGACCGTAGCCGAGGTCCTCGACAACGCCGACGCCATCGTGCGCGAAGCTGGTGGAACCGTGAATCTTCCTTCGCTGCCGGTCATCAATGAAGATGCACAGCCGGAGCAGGAGATGCAGTTGGCCTTGCCCGCTGAACCGGGGCAGGCCGGCATTCCGCCGCGCAAGCTCGCTATACCGTAGCCCTCTACCGATCTCGTGGATCATCGTTTCTGCCGCTGCTATCAACCACTTGAATGGAGCGACTGCCGTCATGCTGAACCGCCGCCGATTTTTGCTGCAGCTGCCTACTCTCGCCGCTTTGCCGCACGTCGCCGCAGCGCAAAGTGCCACTCAGCGCTTTGAAGATCGTTTCCGCAGAAAACAGCCCGCACCCGCGCAGCCCGGTTTCGTCTACTTCGGCACAGACACGGCAAAGGGAGTAGCGAAGGGCATCTACCTTTCACGCTTTGACTGGAACACCGGCCACCTCACTACTCCTGCGCTTGTCGCCGCCACTCCGCGGCCGTCGTACATGGCAATCTCGGCCCCCGTTGCCGGCCGCCGCCAGCTCTACTCGGTTAACGAAGTCGACGGTGACGCCGCCTCTATCACAAGCTTTGCGGTGGATATTGCCACCGGTGCCCTCCGTGCCGTCAACCGCGTCAGCGCCGCCGGGGCCGGCCCATGCCACATCTCACTCGACGCCACCGGACACGCGGCTTTCGTCGCCAACTACGCCGGCTCCACCATTGCCACCTTTCATGTCAATGCGGATGGCAGCCTCAGCGAACCGGTGCAACGCGTCAACTTCAAGGATGCCGTCTTCGGCCATCGCGGCCCTGTCACCACGCGCCAGGAGGAGCCCCATCCGCACTCGGTGCATCTCTCGCCGGACAACCGCTTTCTCCTCGTCAACGACCTCGGCTCCGACGCCATCTCAGTGTTCTCCGTCGACCCAATGAGCGCGCGCCTTGGGCCGCCTTCGGTCTTCCGCAATGAACGCCCTGGCACCGGCCCGCGCCACATCGCCTTTCACCCCAATGGTCGCTGGCTCTACTCCATCAACGAGCTCGACTCAACCATCGACCAGTTCCTCTGGACCACCACCAGCTCACACACGCAGCCGCAGGGCATTCTCGTCAACACCGGCCGTGTTATGAAGACCATCGCGCCTAACTCCCCGGCCGCTAAGAACACCGCCGCCGAGCTCGCCGTCACCTCCGACGGCAACTACCTTTACGCCTCCAACCGCGGAGAGGATACGATCGCCGTCTTCTCCATCGACGATGACGGTGCATTGAAGTTGGTGCAGCGTATGCCCTGCGGCGGCAAGACTCCGCGCAACTTCACGCTCTCGCCCGATGAGCGTTGGCTCGTCTGCGGCAATCAGGACTCCGCCACCGTCACAGTCTTCCGCCGCGATGGCGGGTCCGGCCGCCTCGCCGGGCCGGTTCAGTCGGTTGCGCTGGATTCAGTCATGTTCACGCTCTTTGCGTAATCCACACGGTCTTGAATTTTCACCGACTGCGCCGAATTCCTCGCATTCCTGCCGCGTACCATCGTTGTATGCGTACTTTTCTCCGCACTTCCAGCTTGTGCCTCTTCGCTGTGCTCGCGCTTGCATCTCTGCCTGTGTTCGCGCAGACGACTGCAGCACCGCAGCTCGCAGGCCCGGCTCCCTCAGCGGACAAACCCACGTACAAGCCAACGCTCACCTTTGACGTAGCCTCCATCCGTGAGACGGTACGCGGTTCGCAGGTGAATCTCGGCATCATCAACCCGCCGCACAAGAGCACGCTCACGCTCGACGGACTGAGCCTGCGCCAGCTTCTGATCATGGCCTACGGGCCGGCGCCCTTCCAGATCGCCGGCGGACCGGACTGGGCGGATACGAAATTCTTCGCTGTGCACGCCAACTCCGACCCCTCCGTGGATGAAAAGCTCGCCGCGCTGCCTGACGACCAGGCCCGCCTCGAAAAACAGCACATGCTGCAAGCGCTGCTCGCAGGGCGCTTCCATATGACGGTCCACTGGGAGACGCGCGAGGGGTCGGTCTACGTGATGACCGTCGCAAAGAATGGCCTGAAGATGCAGCCCGCCAAACTGCCCGTCTCAGCTGATCCGAACGTCGCGCCCACAACACCATCCACGGGTGTCCACGCGCACGGTAGCCGCCAGGGCGTCGAGATTCAGGGCGAGCGATTCCCCACGCGCGCCATCGCGCAGATGCTGACCGATCAACTAAAGACCTCCGTCGTCGACCGCACAGGCGACAAGGGCTACTACGACTTCACTCTACAATTCATGCGCGACGACATTCGCCAGTACGCAGCAGAAGACGCCTACCCCGAACTCCCCGTCGCCGCTGAAGAGCAACTGGGCCTGAAGCTGACACCCGCCAAGGGCCCCGTCGACACGCTCGTCATTGACCACGCCGAGCCGCTAACGGAGAACTGATGTTCGCGCGGCGTATTCAGATCGAGCGCATCGACGCGAGCGGAGCGGCGCATCTATGCCCCATCGCGCAGATTGACAACTTTGCGATGCGCAACTTCACGAACGATGCGGTCTTTGATGACACGCTGCCCATCGCCGATGGGCTGCTGGAGGCAGGACATCGCGTTCCGCTGGATCGACTGCAGAGCGCGATGGAGGACTGGTTTCGGCGTAAAAGCTATTTGAAGTCGGAAGAGCGGCTCCAGGTTACTGAGCTACCGCTCCGCAACTAGAATCAAAAGCATGTCCTTTGCTGCAGCGGTCGAATCGCTTACTGCGCTTGGGCTTGAGCTTGCGCCCGGTGCCCCGCGACGCAAGTTCGAGCTGGCCCACATGCGTACGCTGGCGGAAACGCTGGGTGATCCGCAAAAGAAGTTCCCATCCGTGCTTATTGCGGGGACGAACGGCAAAGGATCAACTGCAGCAACTCTTGCTTCGATTCTCGTTGCTGCGGGCTATCGCACCGGCCTCTACACCTCGCCGCACCTAGAGCGCGTCACCGAGCGTATCCGCATTGCTGAGGCTGGCGGGTTGTTTGCCGATATCGCGGAGGAAGATTTTGCGCGCCTCTACTTTCAGGTGGATGAGGCCGGCCATCGTCTGGCTACAGACGGCCATCTCCCGCATTTGCCCAGCTACTTTGAGACGCTGACGGCAATTGCATTCCTCTACTTTGCTGAATGCGAGATCGATATCGCCGTTCTTGAGGTTGGCCTCGGAGGGCGGTTGGACGCGACCAATATTGTCGAACCGTTGCTATCGATCATCACCGACATTGCACTCGACCATCAGGAATATCTTGGGCCGACTATTGCGGCCATTGCGAAGGAAAAGGCGGGGATCCTGCGGCCGAGCGGCACGCTTGTCACGCTGCCGCAGCATCCTGAGGCGAACCAGGCCATCGGCGAGGTTGCGGTTGAGCTTGGTGTACGCGGAGTGAACGCTGCGCAGTATCTTCCAGGACGCGATTTTGATCTGCGTGTCAATTCAGAATCAGGTCCAGCGCCGCTTAAGGCCAATGAGTACGAACTGACGGTTGACGGCGAGCTACTCCACATCCGTTCTCCACTTTCGGGCAAGCATCAACAACGCAACATCGCACTGGCGATTGCAGCCGCAGTGGAATTACGCAACAGCGCGGGTTACAAAATTGCTACCCCTTCAATAGGGGTCGGTATCTCAAACACCGCATGGCCCGGGCGGCTGGAGTTTTTAGCGCCGAATCTGCTGCTGGATGTGGCCCACAATCCAGCCGGCGCGTGGACACTGCGAGCGGCTATCGCCTCGCTCCCCGAATCTCAGCCGCGCACCCTGCTCTTCTCCTGCCTGCGCGACAAAGACCTGCGAGAGATGGCGCAGATCCTATTTCCATTGTTCGACTCAACCGCCGGCCGGCCACAGGACCACATTGTGCTTGCGCCGGTGGATTCGCCGCGCGCCGCGTCACTGGAGGAACTGCTTGAGGCATCCCGTGCACTCGATGTTCCTGCACATCCAGCAGCGAACACGGGCGAGGCTCTTGAACTTGCTCAGAAGCTGACGCCTGCCGGTGGTCTCATTGTCGCGACAGGTTCGGTGTATCTAGTGGGCGCCATCCGCGCGCTGGCAACTGCTAGGCTGGAGTCCGCACCCAGCCGATGAACTCAACCGTAAACCCGACTAGTGCAAGCCAGGACGTTGTGACTGTTCACCACATACCCCCAGGGCAGCGATGGTTCACGCGGCTGGTGCAGGTTCCTTTGATGGCTGCGGCGACGGCTGGCTTTGGTACCATCTCGCTCGTTTGCGGCTTGTGGGACCGCTCCGGGCGGCAGCAGCATCTTGTCGCACGCGCATGGGCAGGCGTAATGTTGCGCATTGCGCTGGCGCCGGTAGAGGTGGTCGGCGGGGATAGGTTTCGTGCCGGAGCTTCCGTCTACGCCTCTAATCACCTCAGCTATATGGACACGCCAGTGTTGTTTGCGAAGCTGCCGTTCCAGTTCCGCATTCTGGCCAAGCAGGGGCTTTGGAAGGTGCCGTTCATCGGCTGGTATCTCAACCGCTCCGGTCAGGTGCCGATCGATTCTTCCAACTCGCGCTCCGCCGTTGCGGGTTTGTTGCGCGGGGTGGCGGCGTTGAAGACGGGAATGCCGCTGGTGGTCTTTCCGGAGGGTTCGCGCACGCCGCATGGCGAGCTGCAGGCTATGGCCTCCGGAGCGGCCTTTATGGCGATCCGCGCTGGAGTTCCGCTGGTGCCGCTGGCGCTGATCGGCACCTATGATCTGCTGCCGATTCATGTCTACTCGCTGCGACCGCGACCGCTGAAGATCATCGTGGGAGAGCCGATCTCGACAGATGGCTTCAGCACGCGCGATGCGGAGACGTTGACAGCGCGACTCTACGCCGAGATTGAGAAGATGTACTACGCTCACGCCGAGCTACAACCCTAAGCGCTCGTCGGGGCTGGATACTCGTCACGTCTACGGACCCAAAAGGGGCCCTTACCGTTCTCGTTGCGTCCCTTCGGAACGATATCGAGGTAGTGGTAGTGAATGTTGAACGGCTCGTTGCCGCGCACGTAGCAGGCGTATGTGTGAAAGATGTCGCCATGCTCGTCTTTGTAAAACACACTGTGACCCTCCCGATCGAGTGGCCCGGGGTTCTGGAACTTGTAATTGAAGAATGCCTTGCCGGCAGCGATTTGTTCCGACGTGAATGAGAAGTCGAAGTCGTAGTTGAAATCCATGCCACCGCTCGAAACCCACTTGAATCCCCAACCCATGCGCTGTTTGTAGGCTGACAACTTTTCGACCGGCGCGCGTGAAACGGCAATCATCGTGACGTCGCGCTGCTTGAGGTGAATATTGATGCCATCGAAGCAGTCGGCGCGCAGAGAACAATGCGGGCAACCAGCGTTGGCCTCAGGCGCGAACATGAAGTGATACACCATTAGCTGGCTGCGCCCTTCAAACAGGTCCCCAAGAGTCTCTTTGCCGTTCGGCCCATCGAAGAGATATTCCTTATCAATTTTCACCCACGGAAGACCGCGGCGTTCTGCATTAAGCTCATCCTGCAGCCGCGTAAACTGCTTTTCCTTTTCGAGCAATCTCGTGCGCGCTTCGAGCCACTCATCTCGGCTTACGATCCGGCGATCCACATTGCCCTCAACCATCGGTAAACTCCTCCTCTTCCGAATAATTGTAGAGATCTAGGTTTACAACGGCTTGTACCCCACGTCCGTCCGCTCTTTCAGCGCATCGTCGTTCACGCTGATGCCGATGCCTGGCTTGTCGCTGACGTGCAGGAAGCCTTCGGTGAGTGAGACTGGTTCAGTGAGCGAGGTGTACTGCTTGTTCAGGTAATAGGTCCACTCCAGGATCATGAAGTTGGGCACCGTCGCGCACACATGGGCGTAGGCCATCGTTGCCAGCGGCGAGGCCACGCCATGCGGCGCGATGGGAATGTTGTACACCTCCGCCATCGACGCGATCCGCTGCGTCTCCAGCAGCCCCCCGGTCTTCGACATGTCCGGCTGGATGATGCTGAGGGCTTCTTTCTCAAGGAACGGCCGATAGCCGTAGCGGCTGTAGATGTTTTCGCCGGCGGCGATGGGCATGCGCGTGTTGTTGCGCACGCGCAGCATAGCGTCGACATTGTCGCTGGGGATGGGTTCTTCCACCCACATCAGGCGAAAGGGTTCGAGCATGTTGCAGAGCTGGATCCCGGTCTCCACGTCATAGCGCGCGTGGCACTCGAGCGCAATGTCGTAGCTCTTGCCGAGCTTCTCGCGATAACTCGCGACGAACCCCACCATGTCATCCAACTGCGCGGTGTTCAGGTGCAGCCCCCACAGCTTTCCCGGATCGAAGCCCTTGTTCAGCAACCACGCATCGGGCGTGTAGTCCGGGCAGATTTTGAGTGCCTTCACGCCGGTCTGTGCGACGAGGGTTGCGGCCTCCTCTGGCGTGGCCGCATGCAGATAGACGGGCATCTTTTCGCGCACGCGCCCACCCATCAGACGATAAATCGGCTGATTCATCGCTTTGCCGGCGAGGTCCCACAACGCCATCTCGACTCCGCTGATGGCGTTCAGATACGGCCCCCCCATCCCGCGCATAAACAGCGGCGACGGTGGCCCTCCGCCCGCGCGCTTC
>Ga0207694_10002121_pt1 | contig 16331 bp, 15 predicted proteins | sample KBSC34metaG_FD_184353 | JGI IMG/M metagenome (GOLD analysis project Ga0207694, IMG submission 184353) | Corn rhizosphere microbial communities from Kellogg Biological Station, Michigan, USA - KBS C3-4 metaG (SPAdes) (version 2) | ecosystem: Host-associated > Plants > Roots > Rhizosphere > Soil... | reverse complement strand
CAGCTCGGGCTCCATCGGCTCCACTGCGTCATTATCGGCCTGATAGTAGTGGGCCGAACTCACCGGCTCGCTGGCCGCGGGTTTTCCCAGGATGGCTTCCAGCGATTCCGCCGGTGCACGATACGCACGCAGCGAATCATGCGTCTGGTGCAGGCGTTCTACAGCTAAACGCTGCTGTTCCTGCCAGTAAGCATCACTGTGCGCTTTGGAACAGAATTGTCCGCTGGTGAGCTTGCGGTAGAGCGGCAGTTTCCCGTCGCAATGAAGGCACCGTAAATTGCCGGACCACGCCATGGCCCAATAGTACGGCTTACGGAATGGAATTACTACGAGGCGAACGCCTTAGTCGGCGCTTAGGGTTTTGGCCTAAAACCCCAATAAATCACACGCCCCAACAGTAGTCTTCGACGGCCTTTTGGACGTTGGGATCGTCTTCATGGAGGCGCATCAACTCCAGGCGCATGGCGTCTACCAAGGCAAACCAACTGGCCTCGATCACGTTCTCGGAGACGCCTACGGTGGCCCAACTGCGCTTGTGATCCGACCATTCGATCAGCACCCGCACCCGCGCCGCCGTGCCCTTCTTGTTGTCCAGCACCCGCACCTTATAGTCGGTCAGTTGGACGCTGGCGATAGCCGGATAGAGCGTCGACAGGCACTGCCGCAGCGCCACATCCAGAGCGTTCACCGGGCCGTTGCCGCTGGCAGAAGCGGTCAGTACGTTGTCCTGCGCCTTCAGTGTCACGTTCGCCGTCGAGTTAGTGGCCTTGGTGATCACTTCGTAACTGACTACTTCAAACAGATTCAGCCCCGGCCGCAGTGCCTCACGGACCAGCAGTTCGAAAGTGCCCTCGGCGGCTTCCAGCTCATAGCCCTGGAACTCCATCTGCTTGATGCGATCGAGCAGGTGCCGCCGCGCCGCGTCGTCCAGCCGGTCTTCGAGGCCATGCTGCTTGAGCTTATAAAGGATGCTGCCCTTGCCCGAGAGATCGCTCAGCAACACGCGCTGCCGATTGCCCACGGTTTTGGGGCTGATGTGCTCGTAGGTATTCGAATCCTTGAGAACCGCGTTCACGTGCACGCCGCCCTTGTGCGCGAAAGCACTATGCCCGACGTACGCCTGATCGCCGCGCAGCGGCAAGTTCGCCAGCTCCGCGATAAAGCGCGCCGCCGATGTGAGCTGCGTGAGCCGCTCTTTGCCGATGGTCGAGTGACCCATCTTCACTTCCAGGTTCGCGATGATGGTGGTCAGATTGGCGTTACCGCAGCGTTCGCCGTAGCCGTTAAAGCAACCCTGCACGTGCTGGAATCCCTGCTCCACCGCGGCCAAAGCGTTGGCTACCGCCAGTTCGCAATCGTTGTGGGTGTGGATGCCCAGGATGCCTTCGAAATTCTTGCGGACGTCGCCGCAGATCTCGGCGAGCTGTCCGGTCATGGTGCCGCCATTGGTATCGCACAGCGTCAACGTATCGGCGCCGGCTTTGTGGGCGGCTTCGAGAGTGCGGAACGCAAAGTCCCGGCTATGCTTGTAGCCGTCGAAAAAATGCTCGGCGTCGTAGATCACCTCTTTGCCGTGCGCCTTCAGGTAGCGAACGGTGTCGGAGATCAGCTTCAGGTTTTCTTCTTCGGTGATCCCGAGCGCCTTGCGTACGTGCAGCTCCCAGGTTTTGCCGAACACGCACACCACCGGCGTGTCCGCTTCAATCAGAGCATTGACGCTCGCATCTTCCTCGACAGGATTGCGCGCCATGCGGGTGGCGCCGAACGCGGTCAGCCTGGCGTGTTTGAACTGAATCGACTTAGCGCGGGCGAAGAACTCTTTGTCCTTCGGGTTCGACCCGGGCCAGCCGCCCTCGATATAGTCGATCCCCAGCTCATCGAGCTTGTGGGCCACCAGGACTTTGTCGTCCGCCGAGAGGCTGACGGCCTCGCCCTGGGTGCCATCGCGCAACGTCGTATCGAAGGTAAAAACACGCATACTGTATGGCCCTCCCGCGGGCCTCCCGGCGGATTACTAGGCCGCCGGCACTCCTACTTCTTTTTTCTTCTTGAGGAACGGCATCATCTTGCGGAGCTCCGCGCCGACCTGCTCGATCTTCTGGTTCTGCGCCACCTCGCGCATATGCAGGAAGTTCTTGCGGCCGCTCTTGTTCTCCGCGATCCAGTTGCGCGCAAACTCGCCGGATTGAATCTCCGACAGAATCTTCTTCATCTCGACGCGCGTCTGGTCGTTGATCACACGCGGACCGCGAGTGTAGTCGCCATATTCCGCCGTGTCCGAAACCGAGTAACGCATGTAGCTGAGACCGCCCTCATAAATAAGATCGACAATCAGCTTCAATTCGTGTAGGCACTCAAAATAGGCGATTTCGGGGGCGTAACCCGCGTCCACCAGGGTTTCGAAGCCGGCGCGGATCAGCTCGCTCGCGCCGCCGCAAAGCACCGCCTGCTCGCCGAACAGATCGCTTTCGGTCTCTTCTTTAAAGGTGGTCTCGATCACGCCGGCCTTGAGGCAGCCCAACCCGAGCGCATAAGCCAGCGCCTGCTCGTGCGCCTTGCCCGTAGCATTCTGATGAACAGCGACCAAGGCGGGCACGCCCACGCCTTCGGTGTAGAGCTCACGCACGCGATGGCCGGGAGCCTTGGGCGCGATCATGGTCACGTCCACGTCCGCAGGCGGCGTGATGGTCTTGAAGTGAATCGCAAAGCCGTGCGCGAACATCAGCGTCTTGCCTGCCGTGAGGCCCGGCTTGATGTCGGTCTCATATAGATCGCCCTGCAGGTGATCGGAAACCAGAACCATCATTGTGTCGGCGGCCTTGGCGGCCTCGGCGGTGGTCATCACGCGCAGCCCGGCGGCTTCGGCCTTCGCCCAGCTCTTGCTGCCCGGATACAGGCCGACGATCACGCTCACGCCCGAGTCACGCAGATTCAGCGCGTGCGCGTGGCCCTGGCTGCCGTAGCCGATAATCGCCACGGTCTTGCCCTTGAGCAACGCGAGGTTGCCGTCTTGTTCATAAAACCTTTTTGCCATTCTGTAAAAACTCCGTATTGAGATTAGGTGTTAGCTTACTTGGGTAACTTCTTCTTTGCTCACCGGCGGGGCCAGCTTCAGTTTCTTGCTGTCGAGCGAAACCACCACCAGTCCGGAGCGGGTCACTTCGATCTCGCCGTAGCTGCGCATTACATCGATAAATTCATCTAACTTCTCGGGATCGCCGGTGGCTTCGAGCGCAAAGCCCTCGACCGACGAATCGACCGCTCGCGCGCCGAAAATTTCGGCTTCCTTGAGGATCGCCGTGCGATTCTGCATGCTCGCGCGCACGCGCAGCAGGACTAATTCCCTGCGTACAGCCGGACCTTCTGTTGAGTCGGTGGCCTGCAGCACGTTGATCAATTTGTTCATCTGCTTGATCACTTGGGCGCGTTGATTAGGCTCGACATCGACCACTATACTCATCCGCGACAACTCCGGATCGAGCGTGCGCGCGACCGTCAGACTCTCGATGTTATAGCCGCGGGCGCTGAGGAGTCCCGTGACACGCATGAGAGCACCCGGCTTGTTTTCCATCAATAACGAAATCAACTGCAACATCTTAGGCGACCTCCACCGGCTGCGGCGGCGCCAAGACCATTTCGTTGACAGCCCCACCCGCCGGCACCATCGGATAAACGTTTTCAAACGGCGACACACGCACGTTCAGCAGATACGGACCGGGCTCGTTCACCGCTTCTTCGAGCGCCTGCCGCAGTTGACTGGGACGTTCTACCGTGCGGCCTTTGAATCCATAAGCGCCCGCCAGCTTTTCCGGATCCGGGAAGGTATCGAGCTTCGCCGAGCACAAGCGGTTGTTATAGAACAGCTCCTGCCACTGGCGGATCATGCCCAGGTAGCCGTTATTCATGACGATGATCTTGACCGGCAGTTCGAAATTGGCAATAGTAGCCAGCTCCGGAATCGACATCTGGAAGCCGCCGTCGCCGCAGATCGCAAACACCAGCTTATCGGGACGCGAAAACTGCGCGCCCAGTGCCGACGGCACTCCAAAGCCCATCGAACCCAAACCACCCGAATTGATCCAGAGGCGCGGATGGTTGAACTTGATCAACTGCGCAGCCCACATCTGGTGCTGACCGACGTCGCTGCAGACGATAGCTTCGCCGCCCGACAGACGGTCGATCTCGGCCATCAGGTGCTGCGGCTTGATCTCGTCGGTCGAGAATACCGGCTCGAGCGGATGCTCGCGCTGCCAGTCCTTAATCTGTGCCCACCAGGCCGCGCGCGCCGTCGCGTTCTTGCTCTTCATCTGCGGCGCGGTGGCTTCCAGTTCTTCCAGAATCTTTCCGAGCACCTTCTTGACGTCGCCCACGATGGGAACATCCGGCGTGCGGATCTTGCCCACTTCAGCAGGATCGATATCGACGTGAATCACCTTGGCGTGCGGGGCGAAAGACGAGAGCCTTCCAGTCACGCGATCGTCAAAGCGCGAGCCAAGAGCGATCAGCAGATCGGTCTCGGTCATGCCCATGTTGGCCGCATAGCTGCCGTGCATGCCGGGCATGCTGACGAAGTTCGGATGGTTGGCTCCAAGACCGCCCAACCCCATCAAAGTGGTGACAGCCGGAGCGTCGATCATCTCCACCAACTGCCGCAATTCGTCGTGCGCGCCCGCGTGGATGATGCCGCCGCCCGCGTACACGAACGGGCGCTTGGCTTCCCACATGGCCTGCGCCGCGCGACGGATCTGTCCGGCGTGACCTTCGGTGTAGACACGGTAGCCCGGCAGATGAATCGAACTCACCGGCGTGTAATGGCCGTTGGCCTGGAACGCATCCTTGGTGATATCAACCAGCACTGGACCCGGACGTCCGGTGGAAGCAATATGAAAAGCCTCGTGAATCGCGCGCGGCAGCTCAGCCAACGTCTTGACCAAGAAGTTGTGTTTGGTACCGGAACGGGTGATACCGAAGGTGTCGGCTTCCTGAAAGGCATCGCTGCCGATCAGTTTGCTGGTCACCTGCCCGGTGATGGCGACGATCGGGATCGAATCCATCATGGCGTCGACCAAACCCGTCACCAGGTTGGTAGCGCCAGGGCCCGAAGTCGCGCAGCACACTCCCACCTTCCCGGTCGCCCGCGAATAGCCCTGGGCGGCAAAGGCGGCATTCTGCTCGTGCCGTACCAGCACGTGCTTGATAGGCGAGTCATAGATGGCGTCGTAGAACGGCAGTGTCACGCCGCCCGGGTAGCCGAAGATAACTTCCACCTTTTCACGTGCTAAGCACTCCAGAACGATTTGCGCGCCATTCATGAGGTTTGTCGACATAGCCTTTTCTATCCCTCTACCTGAATTACCAAACGAACCCAAGAGCCCAAATAACACAAAAGCCACTGTCCGAGGGTTGCTTCCCTCGCCCAGTGGCCAAGATCCTTAAGAATCAGGCCGTTCAGGCGAGGCCGGTTACACCGACCCCAATAATAAGTACTACTACCTGAACAACCAGAATAAGAACAGAAGAGAGCGCGATGCGCTGGCGGAGGGCCTGGTTGGGATCCGTGAGGTTCATCTCGTCTCTTGAGTATGAGCATACAGGGAAAAGGATGCAAATGCAACAATGATTTTGTATTAAAAATAGTTATTACTCCATTGCCGCGCTGTCATCGCCTAAAATATTGAATACGGTGAAGTTGGACATCAGTGTCTGGGTTGCGTTCGCGCTCGGCTTGCTGCTAGCGAGTGTGGTTTGGCGATCTCGCCGCAACTATCACACCCTGCCCGAGTTGAAGGCGCCCGCGCGGGTCCAACTCCCTGACTGCATGGTGGTCATTCCAGCGCGCAATGAGGAAGGAAATATCGGCGCGGCAATCCGCAGTCTGCCGGAAGACTCGGTGATTGTCGTCGACGATTTCTCCACCGACAAGACCGCCGCGGAGGCGCGCGCCGCAGGCGCTGGCGTCTTGCCGGCTCCGCGGCCGATCGCGGGCGCCGTGGGTAAACCCAACGCCTGCATGGAAGGCGCGCGAGTGCTGACTGCGCGCTGGATCTTGTTCGCCGATGCCGATACGCGTTTCGAGCCGGGGTTCGTCGACAGCGCAGTCGCCGCCGCTGAAGCCGGCAAGATCGATTTTCTGTCCATCTATTTGAGAGCGGAATACCGGACTCTTTGGGAATTGACTTTATCGCCCTACGGGATCGCGCTCTATTTCTGCGGAATCGACCCGCGTGCCGATCCGGCCTCCGCCTTTAACGGCCAGTGCGTGCTGGTGAATCGCAGCGCCTACGAATTCATCGGGGGGCACAAGGCGCTGCTGGGTGACGTGTGCGAAGACGTCAAAATGGCTACGCTGGCCAAACGGCATCGCATGAAGTTCGCGGTGGTGCGGGCGCCGCGGCTAGGGTGCGTCCACATTCGTCCTGACGACTTCGCGCGGAATGCCAGACGGTTCGCGCAGGTGAAATTGTGGAGGGGCATGAGTGTCGCTTGCGCAGCCGTGGCGTGGGCGGTGTGGTTACCCATGCTGATCGTTTTATTCACACGCCATCAGTTCGCGGCTGCAATCGCCTGGGCTTTGGTGCCGAGTGTGTTCCTAAGCCCTTGGTATGGATGGGCACGCGCGATTCTGGCTCCTGCCGGCATCTATGCGATTCTGCCCGGACTTATACGGGGTGCTGTCGGCGCCGCGACGGGGCGCCACGTCGAGTGGAAGGGTCGTGTAATCTAAGGCTAAACACTTCTTTTCATGTCCGAAACCATTCAGGGAACCCTTGCTTCGATCGCGATTCTCGACGACGACGCAGACTTCCGTACTTATCTCGAAGACTTTCTTTCCGATGAGAGCAGCTACTCGGTGCGCGCCTTCGGAAATGCGCGCGACCTGTATGAAAGTTGCGAAGAGAGCCTGCCCGACATCGTTCTGCTGGACATGAAAATGGGCGACGCCAGCGGCGACAAGGTGCTGGAGCAGTTGATCTCGCGCTGGCCCGGGTTGTGCGTGATCATCATCACCGGCTACCCGTCGCTCGAAGACATGCGGACGACGTTCAAGTTGAAAGTCTTCGATTATCTGGCGAAGCCGTTCTCGCTAACGCAACTCCGCCAGGTTTTGAAGAACGCGGTCGAGGCTTTTGGCCTGGGCAAGTCTCCGCAAGACCGTCTGCGCGAGCGGCTGGGGCATTCGATCAAGATGCTGCGCGTGGAGCGGGATTGGTCTTTGAAGGATCTGGCTACGCAGACCAAGCTGAGCGTTTCGCAGATCAGCGCGATTGAGCGCGGTACGAATCTGCCTAGTATTGAGAGTTTGCTCGCGATTTCAAAGGCGTTTGATAAGAAGCCCAGCGAGATATTGATGGGGATCGATTTTTAGACGACCCGACCGGAGTTACACCGAAGTCAGCACGGTTTCGATTGAGCCGCTCCGTGTCGAGATCGATCGTGAAGACGATGGCCGCATTTTGGCGTCTATCCCCGATCTTCCCGGCGTGATGGCTTATGCTGGCTACGGCCGGAAGATCTTTGAGGCTACTCCTCGCGCAGCACTTCGAGGGGCTTCTGGCGCAGGATGCGGAAGCTGGCGAGCCAGCCGGACGCTTGCGCCAGTAGTGCGGTTAGCAACACGGCGACTAACGTTGCGCTCCAGTCGAATGCGAATTTGGCGTCCAGCAGGCGATTGAGCAGCAGTCTCGAAAACACACTGGCGAGAAGGGCGCCCATGAGTCCTGCGACTACGCCGAGAGTCAAGAACTCCACGGAGAAAATTCGGCCCGCGCTGCGGCGCGTGGCTCCCAGCGTTTTCAGGATCACCACTTCACGGACTCGGCGGAAGCGTGTTCCGGCTACGCTGGCCGCGAGGATGATCGCGCCGGCTAGAATCGCGAACGCCGAAAGGAAGCGGATTACCAACGCTACTTGATCTACTACTTGCTGGACGATCGCCAGGGCTTCGGCAACATTGATCACCGTCACTGTGGGGAACGCCTGGTAGGCGGCACGTTCCAGGGCGCCGACGTCGGCCGGCTTCATGCGCACGCCGCCGTAGAATGTCGCTGGCAAGCCGGTGAGAGCCTGGGGATTGAACACGAACTCGTTAGCGGCGCCCACTCGCATTTGCTCGACGCGATGCAACGATGTGATGTGCGCGGTGAAGGTTCGCCCCGCTCCGGAAAGTTCGAGCGTGTCGCCCAGCTTCGCGCCTAGCGTGTGCGCGGCTTCCTGATCGACAGAGACCACCGGTTGCGTCTCACGCGACGACCACCATTTGCCTTGCGTCACCGTCAGTGAACTGGGTTTCTCCTCGGCCCACATCACGGAGCGGCTGCCGCGGAAGCGCCGCGACATGCCAGTCAGCTTTAATTCTTCCAGCGGCACGCCGTTCAGACTCTCGATGCGCACCGCCACGCTGGGGGCGAACTCCGGTTGCGCCACCACACCTTTTTGTTTCGCAATTAACGCCTTTAGCGGGCTCACTTGCTCCGGTGTGATGCCGATCAAAAACACGTTCGGCGCGTTGGGCGGCGCGCTCTGCACGATCTCGCCTACCAGCGAGTGCTGCACCAGGTACACGGTAAGCGTGAACATCACTCCCAGTCCCAGCGCGACCAGAATCGCTTGTGCCTGATTGCCCTGCCGGTAGAGGTTCGCGAATCCTTGGCGAGCAAGGGTCGGGATGCGCCAAGGCGACCGGCGCAACACGGTTCGAATGACGCGCAGGAATCCGGCGGCGACCAGCGCCAGCAAAATCAGCGCGACGGTCAGGCCGCCAGCAAAGTATTGGCCCACGCGCGGAGAGTCCGCTAGCCATGCTGCGATCCCGCCGATTCCCAACAAAATCAAGATTCCCGCCGCCGCGCTCAACCACGCGTCGGCCAGACGCTGCGACCAGGTCTTTTTCGCTTCCGGCATGTCGCGCCGCAGAATCATCGCGGGCCGCACCTTGCGAATCGCTAGCAGTGGAGGCAGCGTAAACAGCAGCGTAGTCAGGATGCCAACGGCGATCCCTTGCGCGGAAGCCGCCAGGTTCCAGCCCAGCTTGATGTCCATATTGAAGAAGCGCGAAATCAGCAGGGGCAGCGTGCGTTCGACCACTCGGCCCACCGCCACGCCGGCGAGGCCGCCTACCAAGCCCAGCATCAAAGTCTGCAGAGTATAAATGCCGATGATGTCACGCGAGGCTGCGCCTAGGGACTTCATCACAGCGATATTGTCCATCTTCTGCTGCAGGTGCGCGTGCATTGCCATCGCCACACCCAGCGCCCCGACGATCATCGCGATCAGGCTCACCAAACTGAGAAAAGTTGTGGAGCGGTCCAGGCCGCGCATGATGATGGGATTCGATTCGCGGAAGTCGGCGATCAACGCTTCGGGCAACGCTTCGCGCAGCGCGCCGCGCACTTCGGTCACCTGTGGCGACTTGAGACTCATCTTGAACAGATAGCGGTAGGCGCCGCGGCTGCCGAATCCCATCAGGCCGGTGCGTTCAAACGCGGCGCGCGACATCATCATGCGCAGGCCCACGTTCATACTGCCGGACATGCGGTCCGGTTCGCTGTTCACGATGGCCGAGATGCGAAAGGTCTCGGTGCCGACGCGTAGGTGATCGCCTACTTCCGCGTTCAAGCGCAGCAGAACGTCTTGCGCAACGGCGACGGTATCCGGTTGCAGCGCGTCGGTTAAGGCCATGGACGGGTCCAACTTTACCTCACCGTAGTAAGGATACTTGGCCGGGTCGACAGCTTTGATCGACACCAGCACCGGTGTCGCGGCATCGCTATTGGGCGCGGCTTGCGCCGACGACGCCATCGAAATCGTTTCCGTGATCAGCGTATGCTCGACACCACGCTTGGCCAACGCGTCGAGAGCGGCAACCTCCTGGTCGCTCGCAGGAGTGAACTGGCGCGCGGTGAGATCGGCCGCCATCACGGTGCGCGATTCGTCGAGCAGCGTCCCGCGGAAGCTCGCGCTGAAGCCTTGCACTCCGGCCAGTGCGCCCACTCCTGCCGCGACCGCCAGCACCACAAACAGAAACTTAGTCATCGACGAACGCGTCTCGCGCCAGGCGATTCTTCCGGCTGTGCGATAGGACAAGCTCACGAGCGCGTCACTTCCGCCGGCTGCATTTCGTCGGCCACGACTTTGCCGTCGCTCAGCGTGACAATGCGGTCCGCGCGCGCTGCCAGCGTGCGATCGTGCGTAACCAGCACCAGTGTGGTGCCCTCGCGCTGGTTCAGCGAGATCAATAGGTCTAACACCAGAGTCCCGTTCACGCTATCCAGATTTCCGGTGGGTTCATCGGCCATCAGGATCGGCGGCCTGCACATGAAGGCGCGCGCCAACGCCACGCGCTGCTGCTCGCCTCCGGAAAGTTGCACCGGGTAATGATCCATGCGGTCCTCGAGACCGACGCTCTTGAGCAGATCGCGAGCACGGGTGAGTCCACCCGCAACGTCGCCGCCGGCGAGCTCATGCGGTAAGAGAACATTTTCTTCCGCGCTGAGCGTAGGGATCAGTTGATAGGACTGGAACACGAAACCGATCTTCTTGCCGCGCACCACCGCTAACTGGTCTTCTTTCAATCCGGTGATGTCGACGCCGTCGATCACCACTTTGCCCGAGGTGGCGGTGTCGAGTCCGGCCAGCAATCCCAGCAAGGTGCTTTTGCCGCTACCCGATGCTCCCATGATGGCGACGAACTGACCAGCCGGCATTTCCAGATCCACGCCGCGCAGGATTTCGACGCGATGGGTGCCAGTGTCGATGGTTTTGGTAAGCGCAATGGCTTCGAGGATCGGCATGCTCTTCTCTTCTATTATGATGGCAACAGATGCTGTATTCCGTCTTTTTAGCTGTGCTCTTAACGTTGGGGAACGCTTGGGCGGCCCCGGCTTCTAAAACAGATACGAGAAAGACGCTGGTTGTGTTCGGCGATAGTTTAAGCGCGGGCTATGGTCTGGCGCAGGGCCAAAGTTACCCGGACGATTTGCAGCGCAAGCTTGACGCTCAGGGCTACGCCTGGCACGTGGTGAATCTGGGGATCAGCGGTGACACGACGGCGGGCGGCGTGGCGCGCGTCAACAGCGGAGTCGCGCTGAAGCCGGCGATGGTACTGCTGGAACTCGGCGGGAACGACGGACTGCGCGGCCTGCCGCTAGCAATGACGCGTGAAAATTTGGAGCAGATGATTGTTGCGTTCCAGAGGGTGGGCGCGCGCGTGGTGCTGGCGGGAATGACGCTGCCTCCCAACTACGGTCCGGATTACGTTCGTGATTTCCAGGCCATATATAGCAATCTGGCTGCCAAGTATAAGCTGCCGCTGATTCCGTTTCTGCTACAAGATATCATCACGCGAGATCTGCGCTACTTCCAGCGCGACGGCGTCCATCCCACTGCCGAAGGAGCGCAGATCGTTGCGGACACGGTGCTGCGGGCGCTGAAACCGTTGCTGGGCGCGGCGAAGAATTAACTGTCGCCCATCACGCAAACATCCTTCAAATTCCGGTAGTCCTCCGCGTAATCGAGTCCGTAGCCGACGACAAACTCGTCCGGGATCGTGAAGCCGATGTAGTCCGCCTTCACGGGGCTCTGGCGGCGTTCGGGCTTATCCAGCAGCGTCACGATCCGCAGTGACTTGGGCTTGCGCTGCGCCATCAGTTTCGACAGATAATTCAGCGTGATGCCGGTGTCGAGAATATCCTCCACGATGATCACGTGATGCCCTTCGATGGGTGCGTCCAGATCCTTGGTCAATTGGACTTGCCCGGAGCTGGTCTTCCCTTTGCCGTAGCTCGAAATGCCGATGAACTCGATGCGCGCGGGGGTCTTCATGGCGCGCGCCAGATCGGCCATGAAAATGAATGCGCCTTTCAGAACCGCGATCAGGTATACCGGCTCGCCCGCTGGATAGTCGCGGTCGATCTCTGCCCCCAACTCAGTGATACGGTTGTGAATCTGTTCGGCGGAGAGCAACACTTTGAGCGAAGGCATTAATTGTACAATACCAGCAGGAGCACCCTACATCCTGGCACGCACCAAGAAGGCACTCAAGCAAGCCGTACCGCAAGAACCCGACCCTCTCTGGCTCACCGCCGTCCACGCCGCCGAATCCAAACAAGCGCAAGACATTAAGGTACTGGATCTGCGTGACGTGACCACCTTCACCGACACCCTGATCATTTGCAGCGGCGCGAATTCCCGGCAGAACCAAACTATCTCCAACGAGATCGAGCAGCAATTGAAGAAACACGGCGACATTCCGTCGAGCGTCGAAGGTTATACCAACGCGGAATGGGTTTTGATGGACTACGGCGATTATGTGGTGAACATCTTTTCCGAAAAGGCGCGCGCGTACTACGATCTCGAACGTTTGTGGCGCGACGCGAAGCCCGTCAAGTATTGAGGATTCGGCGCGCGAGTTCGGGTACCTGCGCGAGTTCCCTTTCGTTCAAAACCATGCCAGCGGGCCGCCAGCGCGCGGCCATGCGCTCGCTCACGAAACCTTTGGCGATGCTGATGAGCGGGATTCCGTACGCCGATGCTACGTGGCCGCCGGCGGAATCGTAACCCACGAATAGCTGGGACGTTGCGATTTGCGCGGCAAAAGGGGCAAACGCTCCATCGTGCGTGCGCATCCCTGGGAGCAGGGCGCGTTCGACGCGCTCGCGCTCCTCCGGGCTTCCGCCTTTGTCGACTAAAATGGACACACCAGTGTCCGCGAGAGCGCGCAACAAGTCACTCTCTTGCGCAGCGCTGAGCCGCTTCGAGGCATTTTCGCCTACGCCGAGGCTGACCGTGATGTCGGCAGGGGGCTCGACTGATCGCAGCGGAGCTACGTAGGGTTGGGCTCCCTCCACACCAAACACCTGAAGCGCCCACCGCGCCGCGAGTTTCGCGAGCGGATCGTTACCGTAGCCGCCAAAGGCGCGGCTGGGGAAGTGGAAGTAATCGTGCTCGTCGCATAGCGAGATCAATCCGAGTTGCGACAAGCGTGAGTCTGGATCGATCACGATTCCGTCGTCGAGCCACAGGTTCGCCGATGCTCGTAACCGATCCTGCAACGCACTCGAGCGGGCGTACGGAGCGAGGCGGTGCTTAATGCGCGAATCGGATTCGAACAATTCGTAGGACTTCAGCGGACCTACAAAAACGATTTCGGCGGTAGGATAGCGGCGCTTGGCGGCATCCAGCAGCACGCTGGTTATGGCTACGTCGGCACCCAGCGTCACCCGCGAAAGTACGTAGACCCGATTGGTTGTATCGGGAACCGCGTGTTCAGTAGGTTTGCGCAAGCGCGGCGCTAGCTCGGGCGTGGTTCGCAGGATGGCCTGCGTGAACAGACAATCGTAGGTTTCACAGAGGCGCGGCTCGAACAAATCTCCCAAGCGCTCGACCACGATGGACAAAAACGCGCGTCCGTCGTCGATGGCCAGGGCGCGGTCTAGAAGATTTTCCGGCCACTGCTCGCCGCGCAGGCAATACTCGAGCAGTTCGCTACAGGTATTTTCCAACGAGAAGCTCCAGCTTTTTGCGTGTGGCTTCGGGGATCGCCTTGCGGTCCGTGATCAACGCGTGCGCAAGCGCCGATCCGCATTTGCACTCCCGCTCGGGCATGCTGCGGACCGCCTCGGTCACCAGTTTGGCGGCGTTGGCCGCGTTCTGCGTCAGGTTCGCGATGATGTCGTTGACAGTCACGGCGTCGTGATCGGGGTGCCAGCAATCGTAGTCAGTCACCATAGCGATGGTGGTGTAGCATAGCTCGGCTTCACGGGCGAGTTTCGCTTCCTGCAGGTTGGTCATGCCGATTACGTCCATGCCCCAACTGCGGTAGAGATTCGATTCCGCCAACGTCGAGAACGCGGGGCCTTCCATGCACAGGTACGTGCCGCCTAGTTTCGCCGTTACTCCCGACGCCTTCGCGGCGCGGTTCGCTACCTGCGCCAACTGCGAACAGATGGGATGCGCGAAGCTGATGTGCGCCACTAAGCCTTCGCCGAAAAATGTGGACACGCGGCCACGCGTGCGATCGACGAACTGATCCGGGATCACGAAATCCAACGGTTGATGTTCTTCCTTGAGCGAGCCGACGGCACTAAGCGAAAGAATACGCTCGACTCCCAACATCTTCAGGCCGTAGATGTTCGCGCGAAAGTTCAGTTCTGATGGCGAGAGGCGATGGCCGCGGCCGTGCCGCGCCAGAAATGCGACTTCTTTCCCGGCGAGCTTGCCCACTACGTAAGCATCCGAGGGCGCGCCCCAGGGCGTGTCCACTTTTCGCTCTTCCTGAGCTTCAAATCCGGGCATCGAATACAATCCGCTGCCGCCAATGATTCCAATTTTAGGGGTCATGCTTGTATGAGTTCTAATAATACGCCGCCGGTCGACGCCGGGTGCACAAAGACGTAGAGATGGCCTCCCGCACCGGTATGCGGCTCGTTCAAAATACGCGCACCCGCTGCGCGCAGACGCTCTACGGATTTCAACAGGTCCGGAACCTTCAGCGCAATGTGGTGCAATCCTTCGCCGCGCTTGTCGATGAATTTTCCGATTACGGAGTCGGGTTCGGACGGCTCCAACAACTCGATTCTAGGATCGCCCAACGGAAGCATCGCGACATTCACTTTTTCCTGCGCGACCGTTTCCCGCATCGCGACGTACAAGCCCAATTGCGCTTCATAAAACTTGAGCGCCTGATCGAGCGAGCGCACGGCGATGCCGAGATGATCGATGCGCGGTGCGGTTTCCACTGGCCGCAGGTGCGCTTCGCGTTTACATTTGCGAGCGGCCTGGAGCACGTCGGCGATTCCCTGCCCTTCGCTCGCCACCGTTCGCAGCAGTGGACGATCGCCCGCGATCTGACGCAGTTCCTGCTCGAGTTTGTCCGTCCCCGGCAGGTCCGCCTTGTTGATGACGAAGACGTCGGCGATTTCGAGCACGCCAGCCTTCATCGCCTGCACATCGTCTCCGCTGCCGGGAACCGTCACCAGAATAGTCACCTGCGCAAGCCGGGCGACCTCCACTTCGCTCTGCCCGACGCCTACGGTTTCGATGATCACAACGTCGCGGCCGGCGGCATCCAGTAGCGTCACCAGATCGGCCGTCGCTCGCGCGATCCCTCCCGGAATTCCACGAGTGGCCATGGAGCGAATGAAAACGCCGGGGTCCGCGTGATGCTGCTGCATGCGGATGCGATCGCCCAGAATCGCGCCGCCCGTAACAGGGCTCGACGGGTCGACGGCGATCACGCCCACGGTTTTGCCTTCGGCGCGCAGCAGCGAAATCAATTGATCGCACAGCGTACTCTTGCCTGCACCCGGTGCGCCGGTAATGCCGAGAATGAGTGCCCGGCCGGCGTGCGGCGAAAGTTTGGTCAACAGGGCTTCGCCCCTTTTGTTCTCAACGAGTGTCGCCGCGCGGGCCAGGGCGCGTACATCGCCCTGTAAAACTTCATCGGCAAGCTCAGCCATGTTGGCGCTCGGTGTTCAGAAGCTGGCGTGCGATCACCAGTCTCTGGATCTCACTAGTGCCCTCGCCGATGGTGCACAGCTTTACATCCCGATAGAATTTTTCCACCGGGTAGTCTTTCAGGAAGCCGTAACCGCCATGAACCTGCACCGCTTCATCGGCCACGCGAACCGCGGTCTCCGAGGCGAATAGCTTGGCCATCGACGACTCTTTGTTCACGTTCAGACCGTGATCCTTCATCCACGCGGCCCGCAGCGTAAGCAAGCGGGAGGCGTCGATATCCGTCGCCATATCGGCCAGCTTGTGCTGAATTGCCTGGAATTCCGAGATGAAGCGCCCAAATTGCTTGCGCTGTTTGGAATAGCGCAGTGAAGCTTCGTAAGCGCCCTGCGCGATGCCGACGGCCAGCGCCGCGATCGAAATCCGTCCGCCGTCGAGGATGCGCAGCGCATCCACGAATCCCTCGCCCTGCTTCCCGCACAATTGCGAGGCAGGCACGCGGCAATCGGTGAGGATCATCTCGTTAGTGGGTGAGCAGCGCATGCCCAGCTTGTTTTCTTTTTTGCCTGGACGAAATCCGGACGTGCCCTTCTCTACCAGGAATGCGGAAATGCCATGCGAAGAGGCGGCGCGATCGGTGACTGCCATCACCACGCAGACATCGGCCACCTGGCCGTTGGTGGTAAAAGTTTTACTTCCGTTGATCACCCAACAGTCGCCTTCGCGGACTGCGCGAGTATGCGTGCCGCCGGCGTCCGAGCCCGACTCCGGTTCCGTCAATGCCCACGACCCGATCCATTCGCCCGAAGCCAGTTTGGGAATGTAGCGCTGCTTCTGTTCTTCGTTCCCCGCCAAATAAATGTGGTTGGTGCATAGCG